>Ga0334901_1000147_pt1 | contig 113491 bp, 108 predicted proteins | sample GraSluR3_MG_3_FD_207216 | JGI IMG/M metagenome (GOLD analysis project Ga0334901, IMG submission 207216) | Sludge microbial communities from methane-producing bioreactor in Wageningen University, Netherlands - Granular Sludge_15_08-R3 | ecosystem: Engineered > Bioreactor > Anaerobic >... | reverse complement strand
TGCTTGATAATATCTTCTTCGTGCATACTCCCAATAAGAAGATATTAATGATGAATTATATATCTCTTCTGGTCGAGGTGGATTCTCGTCAATTCGCATCATTTTTGTAGGTGCTAAACACATACAGCCCAATAAGTGTAGTGAGAATATCACCCTGGTGGTGAAGGTCCCCGAGAAGCAGGACTTCGAGTTCTCCTCGGAGAGCGGCGTCTCTGGAGAGGGTTTCGTCAACGCCGCCAGCTTCTACGCCACCTCCCTCGATCCCTTCCCCCTCACTAACTGCGTCTACGTCACCTACCGCAACGGGACAAGCAATAAGTCCGAGACCATCTCAGACTGCGAGACCGTCACCGTGGGGAGGGCGGGGACCGAATTATCCACCCGGGAGCATGGATCCGGCGCCTACGAGAGCGCCGATCTTGTGAAGATGGTGACAAAGAACGACCTCATCTCCCTGGAGAAGGATATGGCCGCGACCTACGGGGCCACCACCCTGACATTGCCCAGAAACAGGACCGTCACTTACTCCTCCCGGTGGACCGGGGAGGCCATGGCCAAGAACCGAGTCACCGGAGCTTCCATGGCCGAGTCTTACCGATACGCCACCACCCTCGACCGGGAGTCGAAGTTCTTCTTAAACGAGAACGAGTCGGAGATGGAGATCGACGCCGAGTTCGACGGGATGGCTCACATCGGCTTCTTGAAGATGCCCACCAACAAATCGACCTTCAAGGCGACTCCCATCTTCGAGTCCCGGGAGGATTACGCGGGAAGCTTCCGGGTCATCGAGAGGGTCGACGAGTACGGCTCCGCCGCCTCCTCGGAGAGGTCGGCGGAAGGATTGGGGCTTGTGGCCGTCGACAAAAGGATCGGCGCCGTCCAGAGAAGCTATGAGCACGGCACGGGGGCCTACTCGTCTGAGGAGCTGATCAGAACCTACACCAACTACATCGCAAAGGAGATCAGCCTCAAATACTCGCCGACGGGCTTGAGGCTCACCGATGGAGCGTCGGCCAATGTCTCCGGAAAGTGGAAGGAGGGAATGAGCTCAGCATCGCCCGGCACAAGCCTCATCGCCGAGGAGTACACGAGCATCACTGAACTTGATAAGGAGACGGTGGCCCGGGGCCTAAACGAGATGGAGACGGAGGCGGACTTCACAGGCCGGGCGAGGTACAGGACCATCGCAAAAAGCGGCAGCTGGTCAGGAGGAGGCCCCATCTACATCCGCGACATCAACTTCGCTGATGAGTGGGTCGAGATCGCCAATCGCGGAGACGATGTCGTAAACATGACAGGCTGGAACCTGTCAGACGATGATGGTCATGGTTGGCCGTTCCCATATTTCGTCCTCTGTCCGGGACGGTCTGTGAGGGTCCACACATTTTCGGGGACGGATACCGGCACAGATCTGTTCATGAACATGGACGGACCGATCTGGAATGACGATGGCGACTGTGCCATCTTGAAAGATGCCAACGGCAACCTGGTCGATAAGAAGTGTACCAATGATGAATTAGGTTACGAAATTGACTTCGACGAGATCTACGAGGGCGACTACTCGATCGCGAGGAGGATCCTTTTATCAGGGGCTCCCAAATACGACCGGCCCCACCTGAACGTGACCAAGAGCTTGGAGGGGATCGAGGAGGAGGCGGTCCCCTGGGGGCGCGATGAACCTCATCTTCCGGGGGAGAAGAAGACGAGAAAGGTCGCCGCCTACGCCATCACCATCGCCAACGACGGCAACCGGGCCCTGGGGCCGATCCGTGTCCAGGACCTCTTCCCGACCGGTGCCAGCTACCTCAGATCCTCCCTGAGACCGACGGAGGTGACGGCCGAAAGCTGCAACTGGACCCTCACCCACCTGGCCATCGGAGATGTCGCCGAGATCGAGATAGAGCTGGACGTCACCGGCTGCCCCGGTCCGGAGCTTATAAACAGGGTGGCCGTCTGCGGAGGCGAGGGCGGCGAGGGGATCTACGCCGCCAGCTCCAGTGTCCACGAGATCGGCTGGCTATCCTGGCCTTCCGACGAGATCTCGGCGGCGAAGACCGAAGAGCTAGACGAGGCCGAAGAGGAACATGACGAAGGGCCCGGAGCCTGCTCAGGATGGAGCCTCCCGAGCTGGGACTTCGAGGGCGTCGAAAGCAGAGCCGTCATGGCTTGTGAGTTCACCTCTGACGAAGAAGCCTTCTGGCTCGGCCCCTGAAGGGATTGCCGCGGTGTGGGCAGGTTCGGAGTCTGTCTGAGCTCTCCGGTGATCTCTGCGAGGTCGAGGGCCCAAAAAAAATCGAGAGCCGGAAAAACTATTAGTACCTTGAAGAATACCAAAAAGAGCGTGGCTCATAAAAGGCCCTTTCACGTGATGATCATTCCCACGTTGGGCTGTCCCAGTAGCTGCAGCTACTGCTGGAGCTCTGACGAGAACTCCCCCATAATGACCATCGATACTGTGAAAGAGATCGTCGAATGGCTGAAAGATTTCCGGGACGACCCCATCACCTTCACCTTCCACGGCGGCGAGCCGCTCCTCGCCGGCGCCGACTTCTATCGCGAGGCTCTGGCCTCGATCACCCAGGGCCTCCGACCCGGAAAGATCGCCTTCGCCCTCCAGACGAACCTCTGGAAGATGACCCCGGAGCTGGCTTCTGTCCTCGCCGATTACCAGATCCCCATCGGATCAAGCCTCGACGGTCCAAAGGACCTAAACGACCTCCAGAGGTCGAAAGGATACTTCGACAAGACGATGGCCGGCTACTCCGTCGCAAAAGATCACGGTCTCTCCGTCCAGTTCATCTGCACCTTCACCTCGTACTCGATCGACTTCAAGGAAGATATCTTCAACTTCTTTTTAGAGAACGGCCTCACCCTCAAGCTCCATCCCGCCCTCCCATCGTTGAAGAGCGGCGACCCCGATAAGTGGGCCCTGGCTCCCGAAAAATACGGAGAGCTCCTCGTCTATCTGCTGGACAAGTACCTGGAGAACATGGACAGGATCGAGATCAGGAACATCAACGACCTCTGTCGATGCGTCTTCACAGGCCGGGGGACGGTCTGCACTTACGTCGACTGCATGGACGACACCTTCGCGGTGGGCCCCGATGGCAGCATCTACCCATGCTACCGGTTCGTGGGGATGGACGAGTGGGCGATGGGCCACGTCAGCGACCGCCCGACTCAGGCCGACCTCGCGGGATCAGAGGCTGGAAGACGGATGCAGGAGTTCAAAGAGCGGGTGGACCAGGAGTGCAAGGGGTGTCGCCACATTCGATACTGTCGGGGCGGATGCCCCTACAACGCCATAGCGCCCTCGGGGGGGGAGCTATTGGGCGTCGACCCCCACTGCGTCGCATACAAGAGGATCTTCGATGAGATCATCGACCGGTTCAACAAAGAGATGCTCGGCTCCATGGGCCTCTGCACGCCGCAGCCTCCGGGTTCGGGCGAGAGGGGAAAACCGGGGATGATGGCTCTGATTCAGAAGATAATCTCGGGCTAGAAACTCTTTTTTTCGAGCATCTTTTTTCAGAGGATCGTCAGGATCGTGATGATCTCAAGCAAGTATATCGCCACCAGCATGCTTCCCTCAAACCGCGTTATCCTGTTGCCCATGACCATGAAGCCCAGGAGGAGGCTCATCAGGACGACGACGGGGAGGGTGGCGGAGATGAAGGCCTCGCTCGCAGCGACATCCTGAACCAACGAGACCGACCCTAGGATTATCAGGGCGTTGAAGGTGTTGGCTCCCAGGATGTCTCCCATGGCGATGTCGCCCCGGCCGCCCTTGGCTGCGACGATGGCGGTGCTGATCTCGGGGAGGGAGGTTCCCACCGCGAGGAGGATCACCGCCACCACCGCCTCGGATAATCCCAATGTGACGGAGATCGCCCTGATCGCCTCGACCATGTAGTTTGCGCCCACCGAGAGCATGACGATCCCAGCGAGGAAGAGGCCCAGGTACCTAGGCCTGAGCTTCTCGCTTCCCCTCGCCTCGCCCTTTTTGTGCTCAGATATTTCGTGGCGGATGAAGGATAGGTAGATCGCGATCAGAAAGATCCCCTCGATCCAGGTGATCTTGAAGTCGAGAAAGACGACAAAGACCGCCAGCATTGACGCGAGGAGGAAGGAGAGGTCCGTCTCCAGGATCTTCCGGTCGATGTATATCCCGTAGAACATCGCCGCGGCGCCGAGGGCGAGGCCGGTGTTCGCCAGGATCGATCCCAGGACGTTTCCGGCTGCTATCTCGGGCCTCCCCCCGTCGACGAGCATCGCCACAAGAGAGGTCGAAAACTCCGGAAGAGCCGTACCGAAGGCGACGACGGTCGCCCCTATCACGAACTCGGATACGCCCAGGACCTTCGCAAAGTGGACGGCGCTCTCGGTGATCGACTTCGCCCCGTAGTAGAGGGCGACCAGGCTCACGACGAAAGTCAAAAACTCCAGCAAGAATCCAGCCCCTAAAGCCTCTCGTTGGTCCTCATTAATTAATCAATCTGTCTTTTGCTGGCCGAAATATGGCATATCCGATCCGAAAAGGCTGAAGAAAGGCAGCGGAAGACGTCTTGTAGGATAGGATATCCCGGGCCCGCAACCGACGATCGAGACAAAACCCCGCCGAACCCGGGGAAAACGAGATATACGTCATTGAATAGGTATTTTAATGAGAAGATACAAAGGGATTTCCGGTTAGAGATCGACCAGGGGGTTCTCAGGGGCGAAAGCCCCCTGAGATTTCCGGGACGGGAGATTTATGAGACCTTCCGGACTGGATCGGAGTGGCATAGGTGGTCGAGGTTGCACATCAAGGAGATAGAGCTCGTAAACTTCAAGTCTTTCGGCAGGAAGGTAGTCATACCCCTCCAAAACGATTTCATCGCCATCACAGGCCCCAACGGGAGCGGCAAATCCAACGTCGTCGACGCTCTTCTCTTCGCCTTATCCCTCTCGTCCAGCAGGGCGATGAGGGCTGAGAGGCTCCCCGACCTCATTTACCGGGGCGACAACGGCAAAAACCCCGACTTCGCCCAGGTCACCGTCAAGTTCGACAACTCCGAGAGGACCGTCCCCGTGGACGAAGATGTCGTCAAGATATCGAGGAAGGTCAGGCTGACCAAAAACAAGTACCAGAGCATCTACTATTTTAACGGCAACCCCTGCACCCAGACAGAGATCCACGACCACCTCTCCCGAGCCGGGATCACTCCCGAGGGTTACAACGTGGTGATGCAGGGGGACGTCACCAGGATCATCGAGATGTCATCCCTGGAAAGGAGGAGGATCGTCGACGAGATCGCCGGCGTCGCCGAGTTCGATGAGAAGAAGAAGAAGGCCCTCGAGGAGCTGGAGGTGGTGAGGGAGAGGATCGACCGGGGCGACGTAATCCTGGAGGAGGTCGAATCCCAGCTCGAAAGGCTCTCCGAGGAGAGGGACAGGGCCCTCGCCTACCAGGCCCAGCGGGAGGAGAAACGTCGCCAGGAGGCCTTCCTGCTTCTGGCTAAGCTGAAGGAGGCGGAGGCTGACCTGGCGGAGCTGGAGAGGGAGGGGCTCGATCTCAGGGCGAGAGATGAGGAGATGGCCGAAAGGCTCGACCGGGAGAGGGCGGAGCTCTCTGCCCTGGAAGGTGAGCTGAAGGAGCTGGCTTCTGAGATCACCTACAAGGGCGAGGACGAGCAGATCGAGGTCAAGAGGCAGATGGTGGAGAGGAAGGGACAGATCGAGGCCGAGGAGAACAGAATCGAGATGGCCGACGCCGAGATCGTCGATCTGGAGGCAGAGCAGAGGTCCGATTACCTGGAGGCCGACCGGCTTGGCCGGGAGGAAGAGGCCCTCTCCTCGAAGATCAGAGACGGGTCGATCAGGAAGGCGAGCATCCTCGCCGAGATCGCCGAGAGGGAGGAGGCCTTCGAAGGCTACCGGGAGAAGATCGCCAGAGCCGACGCCCGCTACGCGGATCTGAGAGATCAGCTCTCTGCAGTCAAGAGAGAGTGGGACGAGGCGAAGTCGAGGGTGGCAGATCTGATGCGGGAGAGGGACCGCCACCTCGACGCCGCCAGGAGGAGGTCGGTCGAGGGGGAGGAGGCAGCCTTTGAGATCTCCGAGGCGAAGGAGACGGCCGCCAGCCTTGATCGGGAGAAGGAGAAAATCCTTCGGGATCAAAAGAATCTTGAAGACAGGATCTCTGCCATCGAGGAGGAGAGGGACGACCTCGACTCCGCGCGGATATCGATAAGGCGGGAGATGGCCGCCGTCGAAGAGCGTCTCCAGCGGTACCAGATGGAGAGGGCCCGGGCCGAGGCGACCCTCCGTTCGGCCGGGGAGGGGTCGGGATACAGCAGGGCCGTGGAGGCGATAAGGTCCGCCATCAGTTCTGGACAATTAGCCGGCCTCTACGGCACGATAGCCGAGCTGGGCGAGGTCGGCGAGGAGCACGCCACGGCTTTGGAGGTGGCGGCGGGGGCGAGGCTTCAGAGCATCATCGCCGAGACCGATGGGGACGCTGCCAGGGCCATCGAGAGCCTGAAGAGGTCGAAGGCCGGACGGGCTACCTTCCTCCCCCTCAACAAGATGGCCTCGGGAAGGCCCCCGGCCCCGCCGAACGAGCCTGGGGTCATCGACTACGCCCTCAACCTTGTCGGGTTCGACCCTCGGTTCCTTCCCGCCTTCTGGCACGTCTTCAGGGAGACCCTGGTGGTCCGTGACCTCTCGACGGCCAGGAGGCTGATGGGCCGGTATCGGATGGTGACCCTGGAGGGAGAGCTTGTGGAGAGGGGGGGCGCCATGACCGGGGGCCACTTCAAGTCCAGGCTCAAGTTCGCCGCGGACGAGAGGCAGAAGCTGGAGGAGGCGACGAGGAAGGTGGTCGCAGTCCAGGCCGAGAGGGAGGCTCTGATCGAGAGGCTCGATCGGGTCGAAAGCGAGGTCTCCGCCGTCCGTAGGGAGATGGAGGAGCTGGCCCGGGAGGCGTCCAGGATCGAGATCCGAGCAGAGGAGATCGAGGGCCAGAAGCTCAGGCTCGAACGGTCCGTCCAGGAGCGGGAGAAGAGGCTCGTCGAGATGAAGGCCGAGGCCGCCGAGGTGATGGAGAAGCTCGACTCCCTCGAACAGGACATCAGGGTGGGAGAGGCCGAATCGAAGGGCTACGAGGGGCGGGCGAAGACTCTTGAAAAGGATCTCGCGGGCTCGGAGATCCCGGAGCTTTCGGCCCTCGCCGACGGTCTGGAGTCCGAGATCCGGGGGCTGGAGCGGCGAGTCTCTGAGATCGAGGCCGAGATCACCGGCGATCGGCTCCGCCTTTCGAGCTGCTCGGCCCGGACGGCCGAGCTTGCCGCAAGAAAGGAGGCCCGGGAGGGGAAGAAGAGGGCCGCCCTCGGGAGAAAGAGCGCGGCGGCCGAACGGGTCGGAGAGTCGAAGCTCGCCCTCCATGAACTGGCCCGAAAGGAGAGGGAGATCGAGGAGGAGCTATCAGGCCTGAAGGGAGAAAGAAGCCGGCTCCTCGACAGGACCATGGCCAAGAGCAGAGAGGTCGACTCCACCGACCGGGAGCTTGAGAGGATCAGGGCAAGGATCGCAGCGGCCGAGGGCGCGGCCCAGGAGATGAGATCGGCCGCAGACGAGCTTCGGTCCGAGATCGAGGCCTGCGGGATCGACGTCTCCGAGGAGCCCCCCAAAAGCCAGACTATAATCAGAAAGATCAACGCCCTGGAGAGGTCGATGCAGGAGCTGGAGCCCGTCAACATGCTGGCCATCGAGGAGTATGACCGGGTCTTCGACCGTCGGGAGACGCTGCGGGACCGTCGGGAGACGCTCCAGAGGGAGAGAGAAGACCTCCTGGAGAAGCTGGACCGGTACGAGGAGATGAAGCGGGAAGCCTTCATGGCCGCCTTCGACGGAATCAACGAGAACTTCAGGGATACCTTCCATCGCCTTTCCGACGGCGAGGGGGAGCTGCTCCTGGAGAACGAGGAGGATCCCCTCGCCGGCGGGATGACCATCAGGGCGCGGCCTGCTCGAAAAGCCTTCCACCGGCTGGAGGCGATGTCTGGTGGCGAGAAGAGCCTCACCGCCCTCTCCTTCATCTTCGCGATCCAGAGGTTTAGACCTGCCCCCTTCTACGCCCTGGACGAGATTGACATGTTCCTGGACGGGGCCAACGTCGAGAGGGTGGCAAAGCTGATCAAGGGGATCGCCGAGATGGCCCAGTTCATCGTAGTCTCCTTGAGAAAGCCGATGATCCAGGAGGCAAAGTACGTCGTTGGGGTGACGATGCAAGAGAATAACATATCCACTGTGACGGGGGTGTGTCTCAACTGAGCTCCGTCGTCGAGGCGTTGGACCTCCATGATCCCTTCGGCCTGGATCCTGACCCGGTTCAGGTTCTCTTGGACTTGGCGAGGAAGGGGGAGATCGACCCCTGGGACGTGGACCTCACCCAGGTGACTGAGAAGTTCCTGGAGAGGATCGAGGCGATGGGGGATAGGGACCTTCCGGCCCTGGGAAGAACCCTTCTCTACGCCAGCATCCTCCTCCGGATGAAGTCCGACTCCATCGAGGAGGGGGGGGAGGAGCCCGAGGACGATCTCCTCGACGAGTTCGATGACGTAACACCCATCGTCAGGAGGCGGACCGTCGAGGGCCTCCCCGCTCCGCCGATCCGGAGGAGGACGAGAAGGCCCGTCACCCTGGACGAGCTGATCGCTGAGCTGAAGAGGGCCGAGAAGGTCGCCGAGAGGAAGGTCGACAGGGCGAGGGAGATGCCCGAGCCGACGGTCGAGGATGCGATGGAACGGGCCCACGAGGAGGGGATCGAGGAGCGGATACGTTCCCTCCGAGGGTTGATCTTCGAGAGGCTCGCGGGCAAGGACCGGATCTCCTTCTCCGACCTCGGCGAGAGCGACGTTTTGAACTACGTCTCCCTCCTCTTCATGGCCGGGAGGAGAGAGATCTGGCTCACCCAAGAGACCCTCTTCGGCGAGCTTTATATAAGCAGGCACCCCGACGGCGAAGGGGTGCCGCTCGCATGAGGTGGATCTGATTTGCCATCGGAGGACGAAGACCTGGCGGCAGTGGTGGAGGCCGCCCTCTTCGCGGCCGGAAGGCCCCTCTTGGTCGGGGAGATCGCGGAGGTGACGGACCTTCCCGCCAGGACCGTCAGGACCGTGGCCGAAGGGCTGGTCCGGGACTATTCTGAGAGAGGGGGCGGGATCGAGGTGAGGGAGTTTGAGGACCGATTCGTGATGCAGGTCCGATCCTCCATAGCCGACCGAGTGAGCAAGGTCGGCCCCAAGGAGCTGGAGGCTCCCCTCCTGCGAACCCTCGCCATCATCGCCTATAACCAGCCGATAGCCCAGAGCGAGCTTGCGAGGCTCCGGGGGAACAAGAGCTATGGCCACGTCAAGGAGCTGGAAGAGCTGGGTTTGATCCAGGCCGAGAAGGAGGGAAGGACGAAGATCATCACCACCACCAAGAGCTTTGCCGAGTACTTCGGCCTCGACTTCGACGACCCCGACTTTGTCAAGAGGGTGATGAAGGAGAGAAAGAGGCTCGGGGTCACCCCCATGTACAGAAGCCTGGCCGAGCGGATGGGCCTTGATTTTATCGTTGTCAATCCCTACAATCCCTACAAAAACGACATTCAGCTGATGAAGAGGCTCGACCTTCTGGTCATCGCCCCCGGCTACCAGGAGAGGGCGAGAGAGCACTTTTCAGGGGAGCTGATCGAGGCGTCCATCAGGACCTTCTCTCAATTGAAGGAGAGCATAGATCTGATCGCTGAGAAGGCGGGGAGGGTCGATCCCGAGAAGGCCCAGGACCTCCAAGAGGAGATCGACTCCCTCCTTGCGGAGTACAGGGAAAGGGCGGCAGGAGCCCGTCCAATAAAGCCCCTCTCGCCGATGATTGAGGAGATCGCTCTGGATCTGGGAATCCCGACAGATGAGAACGGGATCTCCGCCGCCCCCGACTATCGGGAGCTTGATGCCGATATCCAGGTTCCAACCCACCAGCCCTACGAGATAGACATCATCGAGAGGATCAGGGAGCGGTACGATGCGCTCTTGAAGGGCTTGAAGAACGATTGAGGTTGAGGGCGAGGTGGATCAAAATGGTGGACGAGAAAGAAGAGATACAGAAGTGTGATCGCTGCGAGCGCGAGTTTCCGGCCGAGGACCTCATCGAGGAGGGCGGGAGTCGGATATGCGAGAACTGCTACATCAATGCCCACGCGAGGATCAAGGTCTGCGACCCCTGGGCCGTAAGGTCCAAGAAGATCCTGAAGGAGAGGGCGGGGCTCGTCGGATCCGAGGGGCTCACCGATTCCCAGAAAGAGATCTACGAGTTCATCGTCTCGAAGGGAGGGGCCACAAGAGATGAGATAGCAAAGCGGTTCGACATGCCCCTCGAGGAGCTGGAGAACGAGTTTGCGATCCTCCGCCACTGCGAGCTGGTGAAGGGCCAAAAGCGGAATGACGGCGTCTATATCGTCCCCTTCGAGGACTGAAGACCTCTCAGGGGGACCCAGGATGGACGAAGAGACCCTAAACGAACTTTCCCTCTGGTTTTCCGAGTACGTTCAGACCTTCAAGTCCGGGGACTTCGAAAAAGACAGAAACATCGTTCTGAAGGAGGAGCACACCGGCCGCGTCCGCGGCGAGATTCGCGAGATCGGCGAATCCCTCGGCCTCGGCGATGAGGACCTCCGCCTTGCGGAGGCGATGGCCTTATTTCACGACCTCGGCCGCTTTCCCCAGTACGCCCGGTACGAAACCTTCTCGGACCGGAGATCCTGCGACCACGCCGTCCTCTCCGTCAAAGTCCTCAAGGAAAACCGGGTCCTCGACGCCCTCGATCCTTTGGAGAAAGACCTCATCCTCAAGCCGATATCATATCACAACCGGGCCGCCCTCCCGGAGGGAGAGTCGGAGCGGTGTCTCCTCTTCTCAAAGCTCCTCCGCGACGCAGATAAACTGGACATCTGGGCCGTCCTCCTCGATTACTACCAGCGGCGCGAGGAAGGATACCAAAACGAGGCTCTAGAATTGGACCTTCCCGACCTTCTGGATATCTCAGAGGATGTCTACAAAGATATCATGGCCGGAGAGATCGTGAAGGCGAAAAATCTCCGATCTCTCAACGACTTCAAGCTCCTCCAGGCGAGCTGGGTTTTCGACATAAACTTCTGGCCAGCTCTGTTGGCCGTCAGGGATAGGAGATACCTGGAAAGGACCAGGGAGTTTCTTCCAAATTCAGAGGAAATATATCGAATCTTCGACCTCCTCCAATCCCGGCTCGAAGAGAGGATCGAGGCAGAAAGACCCGGCTCGAAAATCCGGCTCGATGGATGATTTTTAGCCGGTTGGGCTGAGCTCGCAAACCCCGCCTTTTTTTCCGAGAGCTTCAAGAAACTCCAGCACCGCCAGGACGAAGGCGGCGCAGGACCAAGTCAGGGGCAGAACAGACCTCAGGCTGCCGTCGTCAGCCACCTGCTCGGGGAGGAGGCCCGTCGTGGGGTGGGCGTGATCTGCGCACCAGCCGATCAGCTCGATGCTTCTCCCGAAATTCCCCACCGCCGCGTGCCATTGGGCGAGCCATAGGGTGCAGATGATCCAGCTGTTCATTCGTCCACCGTATCGATCGCCCTCGTACCGGGCGACGCCTCCCGACGGTCGTGACAGCTCTTGCTCGATGGCCTTCTCTGTCCTTTCTATACGGCTGTCTTCGGGAGAGAGGACCCCGAACCACCAGACGGCAAAGAGGGATGAATCGAGGGCCGGATCGTCGATCGACCGCCGAAATCGGCCGAGCTGATCGTCGTAAAGTTCTCTCAGAATCGCCTCCCTGACCCGCTCTGCCCCCGCCGACCAGGCCTCATAGAGGTCGTCGTCTCCCAGGGCCCGGGCCAGCTCCGAAGCGCCACAAAGCCCCGAGTAGACGGTGGAGGCGCTGTAGGTATAGATCCCCTTTCTCTCCTCCCAGAGGTCGAAGCTCGCGGGAGGAAGGCCGGACTCGTCTAGGGTCCGGAGGAGCCAGCTGGCTGCGGGGGATACGATCGACCCGAAGTACCTCCCCGCGGTCCAGACGTTCCTTGCGACTAGCCAGTTGAAGTAGAGGGCGAACAGTGGGAGGCCCGTCTCATCGATCTGGATCATGGGGACTGGGTGCCAGGTGCTCCCGAAGTCTCCGGCCGGGGTGTACTTGTGGAGGAAGTATCCCCGATCTGTGATCGTCTTCGCAAAGAACTGAAAGGCCTCACCGGTGAGGTGGTGGTACCGCGCCCGGTCGAGGGCGATACACGCCCACGCTGCGTCCCGGGGCCAGGAGTAGGTGTAGAGGTCGGCCCCGAACTGGCGGATCTCAGAGTCAGAAGATGCGATGACGGAGCCGTTCATGTCCATGTGGGCGACGGTGGCCAAAAGGCTTCGATAGAATATCTTGCGAACCCTCTTCGGCAGCCGGTCCATGAGGGCTGCCTCGGGGAGGACGGATATCCGTTCAAGAAAGGAGTTCCAGAAGTTGAAGGAGGTCTTGTAGAGGCTCGACTTCTCTCCTCTCTTGAGCCGCCGATGGGAGTTCATCACGGATTTGTAGCTCTTTCCGAAGGCGATCCACAGGTGCACCCTCCTCGATTCGTTTGGCCCGAGCCCCGATATCGTCCAACCCAGGGTCGAATCCACGGATCCATGGGCCACGGGGTTTCCGCTGAGGCTGCCCTCCTTCAGGATCTCCCGCCAGGTTCCTTCAAGCCCCCTCCACTCGGCGGTCCCCGTCGCGAACTGGTCGAAGAGCGGATCGCTCCCGTGGAGGATGTACCTATCGCGCTTATAGTGGATCAGAACATCTCGGTCCACCACCGCCGTCTCGCCGATCTTGTTCTCCAGGATCCTGTAGTTCTGGTTTGAGAAGAGTCTCAGGTTTCTTCTCGTCTCCGAGACGTTTTTCACCTCGAAGATCCTTGAGAAGACATTCTCGGAGGGGTGGACTGCGTCAAATATGATGACCTCGACGTCCATCGCCGGATCTCCGAAGGCCGTCTCGCCGATGTTCGAGATCAGGCCGTGGACGACCCCCCTTTCGTCGGTCTCTGGATCTCCCACCAGAATCGGAGATCCCCCAAGGAAGTCCTGGCGGAAGCTCGATCTGTATCTCTGGACTGGTCTCCAGCCCTCAAACCAGCTGCATTGGCGAGATCCATCCAGATCGCAGATCCCCGCTCTGACGGCATGGCCGTGGTTTTCAAGGCCGACGAAGGGGAAGTAGACGTCTCTGATCGTTCCCCTCTCGTCCTCGCAGATCAGGATTCTCCCGTTTCCGAGCACCAGAGGTCTGGCCAATTTGGATCCCCTCGAAAGAGCAATAGGTCGGTTTTGGCGACGTTCTTATTTTAACCCTGCTCTCTCCGGGAACCTCTTTGGGGCGACGATTTCGATTTGATGGCGACTTCTATATTGACGTCGATAACGCCCTTTGGATCGTCTTTCCGTACAACGCCACCTCCAGCAGCTACGTCATAAGGAGAGTCCAAGACGACGATGCGGGTTATTGCACTTGTGAGGTGACCCAGCGACAGAAATAGCGGTGAGGACGCGGGAAGGCTCTACGTAGGATGGTGGGAATGCGAAGGAGCAAGCCCCTGCAAATGTCAGTTTCGTCCAAGGTGGAAATATGGTGCAGTGACCTTTTATAGGTCATGGCATGATCTTTTTCCTCAAAATACCAACTTACCAAAATAACGTAATGATGGAGTCCGGCCTTCAGCCGAACTCCAGCCTGCACTTTAGGGCCGCTTCCACCATGTAGGCCTCCCCGGGGTTCATCGACTCGTTCTTCTCCAGATGGACCCACCCTCCGTCCCTGTAGGTCCAAAGGAACGCCGATACGACCCCCTCCTTTACCGCTTCGGGGTAGGTGTAGCGCTTGTGATTCGCCCTTACGGCGACCTCGGAGATCGGAACCGACGCGTTCATGGGAACCCCCACCAGGTTCCACCCCTTCTGCAGCTCTACCATGTAGGGGAGATCCACCGGCTTTCCTGGAATCTCCAGGGTGAAGCTCTCCTCACCGTCGATGATGTAGCCCATTCCAGGTTTTAGGTCGGTAACGTTGAGCGCATGGTCGTCCTTGATGCTGTAGTTCCAGCCGTCTCCTGAAAGGGCGAATATCCCCCGGTAGCCTTTCCGATCGAGAGCTTTGGTGACGGAGGGATCTTTAGGGTTCAGGTGGACCGAGAAGGGGTTCCAGCCAATAGAGACGTTGACGATCTGGACCTCGCCCGGCACCAGCCTGTATTCGACGGTGAAGGTCCTGCTCTCGTTAATGGCCGGGCTCAAAACTGGCCATACTACCCGCTTCTCTCCGCCGACCAGCTCTTCACCATGCCAGACCACCCTTCCCTTCTCCTTCACCACCACCTCTTCGGCATCTTCGGGCAGGATCACCTCGCCGATGAGGGCGGGGGGAGCATTCAGGCTGAGATAGCCGTCTGAGGAATCCTTGACGATCCAGTAAATCCAGTCGGAGGACCACTCGGAGGTGGGTTTGATCGATACAGAAACTTCGTTCGACACGTTTGATTCTGCGACGTTCGAGACCTCCATCTCGTAGGGCAGCTCCGGGGTTTTCGGGATAGTGGGCCTGAAGGCGGGATCTCCGAAGAGGGCGTAAATGCTCACGGTCTGGTTGAGCATATCTTCGACAGAGACATACCAGGGCAGGTATTCGTCGATCTCTTCGAGATCGATACCCCCGGTGGCCTGGATCTTCGATATGTAAAGGTTGTTGGCAGCCATCACCGCCTGGCCGATGGTGGCGTTCTCGAATACGAGGGCCTGATACATCCTTCCTGGGTGATCATCTGATACGAATACCCAGGAATTGGCGCTCGCTCCAAGGTAGTTCACGGCTCCAGCCCTCAGGAAGGCCAAGGCCATGGAATCTTCCAGCCTCGTGGGGATGTATATCTCGATCCCATCTCTGTAGGCTAGAACCTGGCCCTTGATCTTGGAGGTTAAGCAGGCAGTGGTGGTGGTGGTCTGGGGGGCGAGGGTCATCTGCTTTACCTGTTCCTCGTCCATGATCTGATCCATCAGCGCCCACAGGGACAGCTGCCAACCCCAATCGATGCCGTGATAATCGAAATAGACTATGCTCTCGCCGCTGTTCATCTTGGAGGAGACCCTCTGGTAGGTCGCCTCCTCCCAGCGGAGGTTTTCAGCGTCCAATCCCGCAGCCCTCAGGTACTCGCCGATCCGAAGGGGGATCGGAGACTGGGGCCATGTGGGATAGTCGGTGGGCGACGATATCACCAGGGCAGACTCTCTCCATTCTCCTCCAATCCTGTCGTAGGCCAGGGTTCTTGCCACCATCTGGGATGCGTCGTACGCGCTCAGGCCGATTATCCTCCCAGATGCCACATCTTGGTAGCAGTCGTCGTCGAGCTGGATCATGTACTCTCTATATATGTCGTACTCAAAGGCCGTCGCCTCTTGCCTCCCTCCCGTGGAGATGAAGGGAAGAGATCCGGGACCACCTACCACGATCAAGTACTTCGGCGAAATGTCCAGGTCTTCTACAAGCATCTGGAGGTCCGCCTCCACCTCAGCCGGGTCCAGATCCTGGGGATTCTGGTTTGCGTCCACCAAGATGCCCCTCCTCGCCCCAGCCATCTGGGCCGAGAGGAGGGAGAGCTTGGGGATCTTGGTGTGGCTGAAGGCCGTCACGTTTATGGGGGCTGCAGAGGCGACTACCTCCACTGTGAAGTTTTCGGTCCTGTGATCGGGGGCCTCTTCGCCCCTCCAGGTTTCGAGGTTGAAGGTCCAGATCCCCGGTCTGCTGAAGAGGGCGGTGGTTTTGCACTTCTTTCCTGGATTGCAGTCCGCGAAGGTCTGGCTGCCGCTCCACCCGGTGGGGCTGTAGTAATTCAAAACCACGTGGTGGGGCTGCCTCGCCACCTCCCAGGATATCTCAGTCCATCCAGGCGAAGTCTTTGCAGGACGAGTTATGTTGATCACGGGACCGTCGTCAATCCCCTTTTTTCCCTTACCGTTTTCGTCGTTGCCGTCTTCTTCGATGCCGCTATAAGTCACTCTCATCCCGCCGTCGAGGGGCTGAGTCCATCCGGCGTCGAGGGCGTGGAGTATCACCACCTCCAAGTTCAGAGTGACAAACTCGGAGGGTTCCAGACGGTCGATGGTCCAGTTTAGTTCGGTCCCGTCGAAGAAGGCGCTGTTGGTGTTCGGCTCCGTGCCGGTTAGGGGGTCGGAAAGTTCAACCGATCCAGAGGCTGTGCTCCACCAGACTACAAGCCTCGCTGGCAGGATAAGGTCGGTCAGAGACAGGTTTTCGAGCTCTTCTTTTCCGCTGTTCTTCAGGGCGACCTTGAGCCGTACGATCTCCCCTTCGCTCTCGGAGGGTATCTCTGTGGGGTTCACCTCGACTTCCAGAAGAAGGTTTTCGTCTATCTTCGTTCTCTCAAGCACCGACTTCGGCTTCGGAGCGAGGAGGGATAGGTCGCGAGAGTTGGTGAGGACCACCGACTCGGCCTCCTCTCCGCGGGCTCTCATCTCCTGGACCAGAAGCTCGTTGTCGCCTTTGATCACCGTCAGGTTGAGGTCTCCGAGGCGAGCTTGGACCTCGTCAGATATGGGTCCGGATGATACCACCGTGGTTGCCCCGAGGCGGATTAGGGCATCTTCAGTGGAGTTGGATAGCCCATCTCCGACGAAGAGGATCGGCCAGTTGAGGTAAGAGGCGATGGCAGCGCCCGTAAGCCCTGCGCTATAGTTGTCCCCCACAAGGACGGCTCCGGGAGACCTTTCCCACCTCGAAGAGATCTCGGCTGCCATCTCAAAGCTGTCGTTGCCATAGATCCTTGAATCGCACTTCCAGAATACGTCTCCTATGCCCAGGGTCTTGCCCTCCAGCCGTTCCAGGAGCCATCGGACCGATGGGGATGGGGGCTCCAGCTCCGACCATAGGGGGGTGTAGACTACGTCATACTCGAAGACCATGCCAGAGGCTCCGCCCTCGATCAGCTTTTCGATGTAACCGACCGTGCCCGCAACGTTCTGAGTGGATATGGTGTACTCGACATAATCGTCGCTGAGCCGGACGAAGACGGAGGTCTCCGTCATCTCAGAAGCCACCTTCATGTCCGCTGGAGCGACGGGGCTCACCACCATGAAGTCTGCCAGATCCGATATCTCAGCGAAGTTATACCCCTCGCTCCTATCGAAGGGATCCCCGATGGCGACGCCCAGCTTTGCGGGACCCATCTCAGAGGTGATATTTGCGATCTCCTTGACGACCTCCAGGACTTGCTCCTCCTTCCACCGGCTCCAAAGCTGGCGGTTGTAGCCGCTGGACCCCACCCTTGAGAGGTCAACGCCCGTATCGTTGTAGAACTCCTCTTTACAGACGTCGCAGAAGCAGTTATCATCACCCAGGAACCCGAAGTTATATAGTACGACTCCATCGGCGCCGTAATCCTCGATCACCGTCTCGACCCAGTCGTAGAGGAGATCTCTCGCATCGGGATCCACGGGACAGAGCCGGTCGGCGACGACGATTCCATCAGAACCGACGGCGATCTGGGCCGATTCGGGATAAAGGTCTTGAGACCCCCCATGAACTGAGCCGGATCTGGCGGCCGTTTCCTGCCCCCGGCCCTGGACTAGCAGCTCACCCACCAGAAGGAGGGCAGCATCTCTGTTGCTCGCCGCCAGGACTTCTTCCTCCGTGATCGCGGAATCGGAGTTTTGGGAAACTTCCAGGGTGGCGGTGACATAGGCTTCGACCCCCTCTTTCTGGGCGGATTCAACCAGACTCTTCGCGAGGTCTCCCTTGGCATCGATCACCAAGGCCGATACATCCGCTGCGACCATGGCGTGGAGGACTGAGACCGGGCCATAACGTTCGAGATCGGCCTGACCTATCCAGCCCAGCCTCTCTCCCGCTTCGACCTCTCTTGGCATTATGAGAAGGGGCCTAGTCTCGACGCCGTCCTCCTTTGACCATATCGCAAGAGGCGTCGCGGCGACAACATCGTGCCAGTCCTCTCCCCCCACGAGGATCGTCTCTTCCAGGGATTCCGACTTCGTCCCCCTTTCCATCTGGGCTTCGGCGGCGATCGCGAAGATCGCAAACAACGTCAGGAGCGTCAAAAAGCGTCTCAATTATGTCGCCTCCTCAATGGACAGGCCCGCATCTTTAAGCGCCTCTATCAGGGCCTGATCGATCCCGCCGCCAAAGATGAGAACTTTGGACAAACCTCTATCCATCATATCTTTCAGCGCGGCCACGCTCGTCTCGGATGGCGGGGAGCTGCAGATTATCAGGGGGGCGCTGATCTTCTTCGCCTTCTCGTATGCGGCGAAGGCCACCACCTCGTCAGTTCCTGTCAGGACCACCTCTTCTGTATTTTCAGGCCACAAAATCGACGCGAAGAGCCACGAGGTTTCGCAGATGTCATCTCCCCCTATCCTCTCGGTCGGCATCATCTCTTCGATGAGCTTTTCGACGTCGGGGGGGACGACCGATTCGTTCCCCAGGATTACCACCTTGGCGAGAGGCAGATCCTCCAGCTCTTCGATGTCACCCTCGTCCAGCTCGCCGCCGGTGAGGGTGATCACCGGCACAGTATCGTTAACCCCCTCGGCATAGGACAAAGCCAGGGCTCTATATAGGAGGCCGTCCCCGGTCACGATGGCGAACTTTGTCGTATCCGTAGCAAAAACCTCCGCTCTCTCAGTGGGCAGGGGGATACCATAGGAATCGTGAAGCACAAGTTCTATCGTGAACCGGCCGGGCCTTGTGGCCATCAAAGTGAACTCGCCGACCCCTGACTTCGTTTTACCGACCGCGATCACTTGGTTTTGGGGCATTACCAATAGGTCGGGAGGCGCTTCTATCCGGACTGAGATCTTCTCATCCACGTTTAGTTTGATTTTGATCGATCCTGTGTGGGTTCTATTGACTACCATCAGATCTGGAAGCTCCAGAACAGCTTCATAAGCGCGAATCTCCTGGTTGATCTCAATCTCCGCCTCGACGGAGGCGTTCTTCGATGGATCGCTCAAAGAGGTCGCCGATATCTCTATCGTCTGGCGGTCACCCGCCCTCCCTCCTACGATATTTAGTTCGAGGACGCGGATCACCCCCGAGGCGAGGGTGAGGTTGCAGGGCAGGTTCATGGGCATTTCTCTGTCGAAGAGGGTGGCCGTCCATCGAGGGGGAAGGTGGGGCGCGTCCACGGATATGACGTCTTTGAAGAGGCCCGCGTTTCTGACCATCAGCTCGAACTCCGCGGGCTCGTCAGGGTCCGCGGTCGCCGAAGCCGAACTCGCATCGTTGATGCTGAGGCTGACACCATAGCTCTCCTGCTCGGTGAGCTCGACCTCGAACTCCACCAGAAGCGGCAGCGAGGAGGTATCGTCGAAGAAGTAGACGAATCCCGTGTAAGTTCCTGGGTCCATCTCCGGGGGTGAGGAGAAGGTTATATCGACTTTGATCTCCTCATCGTCGTAGATATCCTCGGACTCTGGGCCGAGCTTCTCAAATTTTGGGATCTCCATGGTGATCAGCTCTTTCGCCCTGCCGGCCACGGGGATCGAGGTGATCTCGAAGATGGGCGCATCGCCCAGATTCTCGAGGATCAGAGTTCTTTTTGTCACCTCACCAGGGTGGAGTTCCACTTCGAATCTGTCCCTGTCTGCTGTAAGCTCTGCCGCAGAAACGGCGATCAGCAACATCAGGATGGAGAGGAGTTTTACTAGCTTCATCTGGGCACCACTTTCGGTTGATCGCGGAGCGGTGGTATCACGGTTCCGTCTCCTCGCCTGGGAGTCCGAGCGTTGTATGCCCGCTTCCAGAGAGGCCGGTTTCAGTCCTGATCGGCGCCATCTCCCATCGAGGCCTGAAACGCCGCAGGATGGGAAACGCCGTTGAGACGCGTCTTATTCACGCTTCATGAGAGGGGACCGGTCTGCGAATCAATTATATGCGCAGTTGAGTTAGAAGAATTACGGATGAATAAGCTTTGCGGCTCGTTTTCCGATCGAAAGTGATCGATTCGACGAAAAGTCGCCTTTTTTCAGAGAAAAAGCTAAATTTTGAACCCATCGCTTCTGGGCGTTGATATACAATCATGATAAGTTATAAATGCTGAGCCGTTCATATTGGAGTTGTAAACCATTTATGGGCTATGTGTGCTTATGGAGAGGGGGTCACCTCCTTAAGAAACTCGCAGTCCGCAGAGCCCATGGACTGAAAGTGAGGTGGAATTAGTGAAAGAAAAGATGGCAACAGGTTTAGTGCTGGCCTTCGCAGCCGTTATCTCTTTGGCTGCGATCTCTGCAGCACAGCTGGGAGACCCTTGGACCGGTCCATACTCGACTCCAGATTATGAGTCCTGGACGAGTCCATGGGAAGATTATTCGTGGCAATATCAATGGCCGTCCAAATGGGATACGCCTTATAACCCGATGACCGAGCCCGTCCCCGAACCTTCGGGGATGTCCTCCGAAGGTTCGCATCCGACTGCTGGGCCCGGCGGCTCGCAGCCTCTGAGCACGCCTTCGGCCTCGACAGGCTCGCCCATTACCTACCTGGACGATGGGGCATCTCTTTCTGAAAGTGAGGTGAGAGGCCTTCCTGGCGGATCGAGCCTCACGACGCCCGGTGGAGGATCGGGCACGCCTCTGACCTCCTCCGAAAGCCCTGGCGCCCTTTCTATCTATTCCGGCGGCGCCCAAGATCGCTTTGGCGGGTATTCTAGCGGTACTCAAGATCGCTTTGGCGGGTATTCCAGCGGTACCCAGGCGTATTATGGAGGATACTATGGAGGATACTACGGTGGGATTCAGCAATGGATCTACTACTCCGGAAGATGGAGTTACGGCCCCGCAGCCATGTGGTTCGGCCAGCGGACGAACACCATCATAAAAACTGACCAATCTCAGGGAATCTGGTCTTATGAGAGATACCCCAACGGGCGCGAACAGTGGCAATATTGGGGATACTGGTATCCTGGCTACCACCACGCCTGGTTCGGTGCAGATGCACGAGGGTGGCACCAGATCGCGATCTGGGGAAGCCGCTCAGGATGGAGCAACCCAATATGGGTCTACGTCTGGTGATCAGAGGCGAATCTGACTGACAAGTTTCAGATCACGGTTTTTGCTGGCGGAGTTGAGCTGTTGGCCGCCAGACGGGGCCCTTACGTGATGGGGGTCCCAGCGACTATTTTTCCCGGCGGCTTTTCCTATTCGATATACTCTTCGATCATGAGGTCAGATCGACGGAGTCTTCTCAGCCGATCGCCTGATCGACATCTATTTCTGGCGAAAAGGAGAGCCGGGATGATTATGGCGAGGATTTACTCTGAGGCGGGTGGGGCCTTTGGATCGTGAGCGGGCGTATCTGGTGGCCACCCCCTTCAAGAAGCGAGCCAAAAAGAGCCTTAAGATGAGCGACTTCGTCTTCGCCCTCTCTTTGGACCTGAAGTGGGGCCCTCCAGATAAGGTGCGGGCCCTTCTGCAGGAGGCGGCCGACGAGGGGCTTGTCCGGATAGATGGGGACTACGTCCACGCCACCTTCGACGATGACCAGGCCGAGGTTCCCGTGGGGTTTCGGCCCTCAAAGGAGGTGGACCTCTTCGAGAGGGGGGTTCGGCTCATCGTCTCCGCGACGGGGATGGGCAGAAAAGAGGTGATCTCGATGGTGAACGAGAGGCAAGATTCCCTTCAGGGGCTGGTGAACCTAGATACTGTGGCTCTCCTCGTGGCAAGGGAGATGGGGATAGATGTGAGAGATCTCGCCCTGGAGGCATATCAGAACCTGGTGGATGAGGGGCTGCAAGATCAAAAGTAAAGGTTTTATCTTCAGAATGTCCTTTAATTGTGGGGGTGAGCCGTTTGGTATCTTCAGGATCGCTTCAGGATCAGGGGTTGCGTCGGGCTCTTTATCTGATGCTGTTGATCGGCATTTCTGCGACTGCCGCCGCAGAGGTGGTCGGGGGCGACGATGCGCCAGGAGAGCTGTATCGGCTTGAGGAGGGGGTTTTAGTGATCGACTGGTCTCCAGAGATCGAGTTTATCTCCAACTTCACTTTAGTGGGCGATAACTCTAGCACGGCAGAGACGGTGAACAACGGCAGCCTCGGCGCTCCTCTCCTTCCAAAAATCGCCTCACAGGGTTCGGGTCAAGCGTCCGCCTCACCGAGCCTTGCGGAGAGCGGAACGTACGACGGAGCAGCGAGCGATGCCTCCTTGGGCTGGGCTTCCTGGGACCCTCAGACGGGTGGCAAGGGCCGCCATGCAGAATATGGTCGTAGGGTCACTGATTTGGTGGGGATCTTCTCCATTGAGATGAATATAAAGCTCGGATCGAACTTGAGCTCTAGTCCCGGAACCGCGGAATGGATCCCCTGCCCCTAGGTGCAGCTATCCTTCGCTCTTTCATTCAGGTCCGACTATTCTGGCCCTCTCCCGTTCAAACCTTTCTTCTTCTTCTTCTCTAACTCCTCTTCAGCCAACCTCCGTCTCCGTTTACCGATGGTTGCGCTGAGGTGGGCTCCATAGAGGATTATCGCCCCGCTCAAGTATACCCAGAGCATCAGGACCACCACCGTCCCCAGAGAGCCGTAGACCAGCTGGTGTCGCGCAAGCCCGCTTTCGATATACCACGAAAAGCTCACTTTGCTGACCTCCCAGCTTATGGCAGCCACAGAGGCTCCCCATCCTGCTTCTGGCCATCCGACCTCGGCATCGGGCGCCCAGAGGTACAGGAGATAGGCCATGATAAAGATAAGCAACATGGGAATCAGCTCAGATAACGCCTTAAGATACCAGACCTCGTAGTGGGGTTGAATCCGTGAGATGAGACCGAAGAGTCCGGACAAAATCAGGGAGAGGATCAGAAGACCCGTGAGAAGGGTTCCGGCCATGGCGAGGCCGATGAGGCGCCATTTCAGTAAGTTTCGCCGGGACGCGCCCTGCCAGGCCCGGTTGATGTTCCTGCCCAGGGCCGTGAAGACCGATGTGGAGGCCCAAATTAGGCCGAAAATGGCCCCGAACCCCACCGGAACCCTGAGATCCAGAACCTGCTGGATGTTCTCTCTGAGAATCTCCTGAGCTGGTGGGAAGCTGCCCAGCTCCAGGATCCGGTTCATACTCTCTCTGGCCAGCTCCTCTCCTGGGGGCAAAAACTCGCCCACCATATTCAAAATCTGGTCTTGAAAATTTTGGTTCTGCAAGAGAGAGCTGCTGACCACCACCAGGATGATCAAAAGCGGGAATAGGGCGAATAGGGCGTAGTAGGAGATCGCCGCCGCTGCCTCCATCGCTCGCGCTTCATTGAAGCTTCGAAGAGCATGGATCGATATTCCCAGAGCGCCACGGCTGAAGTCGTCGGCCCAAAGGTATAAGTCTCTCGCCCTCTCCTCGGCCCCGCGTCCCAATTTGTCGGTCATAATATTCGTTTTATCCAGGCGATCTCATCCATATCTGATCCAACAACGGCTTTTCTCATATCTTTTGGACAGGATGTCTACAATAACTTGGCGCAGTATGATCTATCCCGACCGTTCAATTTAAGGTCTTCTTTGACCATTACCAACGGGGAATGCTCATGAAGACCATGGCGATTTTATTAAGTCTGACAATTTTGACGCTTTCGGCGGCTGCAGAGGGGGCCTCCACGCTGACCGTCGTCGGCGAGGGCGAGGTCGCCGTTCCGGCAGACACAGTCTATGTCACCATCAGCGTGACGACCCACGATGATAACTTGACACTGGCATCCTCGGAAAATGAAGCGTCCCTGGACAGAACGGTGGAGGCTCTGGTCGGTGTCGGCGTGAAGAGAGAGGACGTACCGTCGGGCCGCGGCATAAGCGTCCAGAGCATCACGACCAGGAGCCGAGTATGCAACAACTCCACTTGCGTGATCGTCACCGATAATGCCAGCCTTGTAACGAGTCAGGTGACCATCAGGTTCGACGCCGAAGACGGGGCCTTGATCAACAGATCTATCGAGACGGCCAGGGCTGAGGGGGCCGAGGCCGTCATATCCGGATATGCTCTGGAGGACGCCAGCGAGGCGGTGGCCGAAGCGCGACAAAGGGCCATCGAGGACGCCGAGGATGACGCCGAAGATCTCGCCTCTGCCGCGGGCCTTCATCTCGGAAAGAGGCTGGAGATATTCGAGCCTTCGCGCCCCGCAGTGCGCCAACAACCTGCCGGCTTCGACCCATTGGATCTCGACACGATGGATATCTTCGATTTCTGGGAGGCGATGATGGGTTCCTTGAAGGCAGAAACCTCACCCGAGCCTGGCATGTTGGAGGTCAGATCTCAGGTCGTGGTGACCTACGAGGTATCCTCTTGAAGGGGTCCCTCCCGAACTGCGACCTTGGATCTCAAACCTTCTTTTTCTGCCCTCAAATGCCAGCTTTAGACTTTTGTTTGTGCAAAAAGCACTTTTGAAACATAATTTATTTATTCTATGGCCTCCATTTTAGATGTGTGATTCAAGTGAGATGGTTACATGTTCTGCTTCTAATATCGGTCTTCGCCTTATACCCGCCTGCTGATGCGTTGAAGTTTGTGAGCGGAGATGTCATCTCCATCGACTCGCCGGTGGAGGACGATCTTTTCGCCGGAGGAGACACGGTGTACGTAAACGCTCCGGTAGACAGCGCCATCATCGCAGGAGGGAGTGTTGACGTAGACGCCCCGATAAAGGGAGACCTGATCGTCTTCGGAGGCAAAGTCGACTTAAACTCCGACGTTGGCGGAAAGATCGTGGCCGCTGGCGGCAATATCAACCTCCGAGGCGATGTCGAGAGGAACGTGGTGATGGCAGGGGGGACGGTGAGGATCCTATCCTCCTCGGATATAGGGATGGACGCTGCCATCTCCGGCGGTGACGTCTACAACGGCGGAAACGTGGCGGGCACCCTCTGGGTAAACGCCGGAAATTTCGAGAATGCTGGGACCGCAGGCGACGTGAAGTTCCAGATGTGGGAGGACGACGAGGCTGAAGAGAAGTCGGAGGCCTTCATCTCGACCTTCAGCGTCCTCATGATTCTGGGATTTTTTATCGTTGGCCTGATTATTCTTAGGCTCTTTCCGGGAGGCGTCTTTGCTGTCGATCGAGAGATAAGGAAATCCCCCCCGCTCAAGGCTCTCTTTGGCTTTGTGCTCATCGCAGCTTCGATGATCCTGATCATCATATCGATGATTAGCATCGTGGGTCTGCCCCTGGGTCTTCTCATCTTGACGCTCTTTGTCGTTGCCCTATTGCTTGCAAACCTATTCGTCTCCTTCAGTCTGGGCAGATGGATCGTATCAACCCTGAACCAAACCCTGGGAGATGTGCCTTGCTTCGTCTTGGGCTATTTGGTCTTGAGCGCCCTCTTCCTCATTCCTTACGCTGGGCCCATAATTGAGCTGATCTCCATCAGTCTGGGGTTCGGGGCGATGGTCTATGCTCTGAACGAAAGCCGGAGGGAGATTTAATTGGGCGTATTGAACGCCGGGGTGAACGATGGAACTGTTATCTGAGGCAGCAGGCAGCGCGAATGCTGCCTCCAAACTTTATGCTGAAGTAAGATTATCTCGCTCCGAGGTAACAAAAAAATATTTGGACAGAGGCGATTGACAGATATTCCAAGGCAACTATGAAAAAATCCATATACCAATAAGCTGCTAGATTCAAGAACGAAGAAGCCCAGGTGATGGACGTGAAGTCGATTATAGATGAAGCTCTAAACAGAGCTGAACTCGAGGGCCGGACAGCTCCTTCGAGGGTCATGGATGACGACGAAGATCTCGAGAGCCGGAACGCTTCGCCAAGAACCATGGAGAACGACGAAGATCTCGTCTCGGTTCTGGAACAGCTCACTACGGTTATCAGGGTAATCGGCTGTGGTGGAGGTGGGTCCAACACCATTGAGCGGCTCGCCGAGACTGGGATCGAGGGCGCTGAGCTTTTTGCCATGAACACCGACGCCCAGCATCTTCTCCATATAAATGCGGACAGGCGCGTACTAATCGGGCGGCGCACAACTCGGGGATTGGGGGCGGGAAGCCTGCCCTCCATTGGAGAGGAGGCCGCCAGAGAGAGCATCGATGAGATCAGGGCCGCGGTGGAGGGGGCTGACATGGTCTTCATCACATGCGGCCTTGGAGGAGGAACGGGGACCGGGGCCGCTCCTGTCGTTGCTGAGGTTGCTAGGGAGATGGGCGCCCTTACGATCTCTGTGGTGACCCTGCCCTTCGCCGCGGAAGGGGCGATAAGGATGGCCAACGCCGACGCGGGGCTGAAACGGCTCCGAGAGGTCTCGGACACCGCCATCGTCGTTCCCAATGACCGGTTATTGGAAGTTGTTCCAGATCTGCCCCTCCAGGCGGCTTTCAAGGTGGCGGACGAGGTGCTGATGAGGTCTGTCAAGGGCATAACGGAGCTTATCACAAGGCCGGGCCTGATAAATTTAGACTTCGCCGATGTCAGGACGATAATGTCCAACGGTGGCGTCGCCATGATAGGTCTCGGCGAGGCCGAAGGAGAGATGAAGAGCAAAGATTCTGTGATCAAGGCTTTAAGAAGCCCCCTTTTGGACGTGGACGTCTCTGGAGCGACCTCGGCGCTGGTCAACGTGGTGGGCGGTTCTAGCATGTCAATATCCGATGCCGAGACTGTGGTGGAAGAGGTATATGAGAGGATCAATCCAGATGCTCGGATCATTTGGGGAGCTCAAATAGATCCCAGTCTCGATAATACCATCAGGACGATGCTGGTGGTGACCGGCGTATCATCCCCTCAGATTCTGGGCAAGGAGGACCTAAAACAGAGCCGGGTAGTCTCCAAGCACGGTATAGACTTTGTCAGAAGAAGGCGGATGGATATCTGACAAAACCCGCCTGGTGCTTCTTGTAGCGGGCCCGCTGCATAAAAAGGAAGGTCGGAGGATATCGGGCCGGTTCCTAAAGGTCAGCGGGTGACCATAACGAGCCTGGAAAGGCGAGCGTTGGACGGGGTCTCTTCTTGGCTCTGGGTATCGTCCCCCTTTTCAGACGCAATTTTGTGAACGCCATCGTCCACCACCAACTCAACCTTCTGCATGTAAAGGAGAGTCTGACCCACACAGGGCATCTCCTTGAAGGTATCTTGGTGAATGTAAATGGTTTTCAGCTTGTGACAGGACTGGAGAATCCTATAGATGTCGCGGTTTGTGGGCACGAAGGTGATGACTAGCTCCTCGTCACAGGGCATGAGCCGGGCCAGGTCAAACTCCGAGTTTAAGGTTCGCATCATCTCCAGACCTCCAGGAATATCCGGGAAAGCTCCTATGGATCTGTGTCGCTGAACTTCCGAATCTCCTTAATGCTCTGAGCAAGTAATCCCTCATATATGAACCTGTTGATTCAAAATAACTGAGGATTGATGGGGTGCAGATTTATATCGTGACATTGGGTGACATAACGAAAATAGTTTTCCTGGAAATTATGCTGGTGCGTCACCTATGGTCAAATTGCGCCGCCAGTCAGTCGAATTCTAGCAAATTCATCTGCTTATATCCGTTCTTTTCTTTCGGGTTTCCCTGCTGCTCAATGAGTTCCGGACTATTTTTGCAGCAACGCCATCACCGACTGTGCCAATATATCCCCCATCGATCCAAAACTCTCCACTCTAAAATTATTACTTCGGAAGTGCAGAGGGTCACGAATACCCCAATCTTTAGGTTGGGGATGAAGTGGACTCTCGCCCGTTTTTCGTGCACCTTTAAATCGATAAAACATTAGTGGCTGTTCATGGAATCTGGGCAACAAAGACTCGACTATTTCTGAATTCCGGAAAACCGGCCGCACGCTGTTTGATTTTTAATTATGCAGCGCATCTTTATTCTCCCACATCCTGCAGGTAGGCTTTTCTATCTGAAACATTTTTATTCCGACGTATTTTGCTGCTCACATTTCATGTAAACCCCATGATCCGATGGCACACATGCGGAGAATTAAAAAACAGGTTTATGCTGCTTGACGTTTTCACGGAAACTTTGTACCTATTGCCATACTATCTCAGGTCTGATCTCGTTGATTCTATCTTTAGCCCACCTGCTTTTGAAAGTCTGCCAAGAAATCGGTCAGCAGGACCGGATCGAACGTGGCATGATGGAATTGAACTGCGAACGGCACGAAGAGATCATCTTGAACTTGGTGGCGATGGCCGAAATAGAACATGGGTCGGGTGGTCTCAAATCCAGATTCGTGAAGGATCAAACCGGTAAACTGGATAGCCGGGAGGTTTCCGATGACGTGATAGACGCTCCAATGGAGCTGATCCGCAAAGGGATCTGACCAGGCTCGAAGCGCCTCTTCTCGGGCCTCTTGGATGGCGGAGTTGTACCTCGAAGAGAATGAATCCCAATCTGCCCCCGTGATGTCCTTGAGGAGGACGGAGACGAGCCGATCGCCCTTCAGGCCGGACGTGACTGGGAGAAAGAGCGGCAAATTATCGAAGGCGTACCATACGCCGTCGATCTGCCGCCATGATAGACGAGGATGCTTTTGTATGGTGGCAAGGAGACCCCAGGTGAGATAGGCGGTAAATGTATCTTCTGGTTTGGCTCGGTCCAGGAAGGCTCGGTGGGCTTTTGTGATGTCCAAGGAGATCGTGATATGCAGGCGGGGCTGTCGCACCATTTTGGAGTCCGTGAAATATGTCATGGAGGCCCTGTCGTAATTGGAGAGTTTATTCGGGTCGATCACATGTCCAGAGTACTCGAGGAGCATATCCTCGAAAACCTCAGGTTCTTTTATGTTGTCATCATCCATGGTTTTTATCCTCAGTCTTTGAGACTGTTCGAGGGTTTTTTTGAACCGCACCTACTTTTCCTCTCAGATGTTTACGAGAGAATAGCCTTGAACTTTGGCGTGCTAGCTTTTTGTTCTACTCTCCCTTCTTTCCCTTCTCGCTCTTCTCGCCTTTCTCTCGCTTGAACTCCTCCTTTATCGCCTTGATCATCTCATCGTCTGCCTCCACCACCAGCGCCCCGACGTAGTTGCAATCCTTGCAGTGGTAGACCTTGCCGACGTAGCCTCCGGTCTCGTAATAGAGCTCGGAGCTCCCGCAGACAGGACAGACCTCGACCATCTCCCTTTTCGTTTCCCTCGTTTTCTCAGACGTGGCTATAACTCCCCCTTTTATTCTTCTCGGCTTATGGGCAGACAGACTTGGGCCGCCGATCGACAAGATCGAGCCGGCGGACGGGCTGTCACGCCATTTTATGCTCATCTTGTCTATGTTTAACCTTTGGCTTCGTACAAGAAGACGTTCGGCTGCCAGAGGGGCTTTGCGCCTCCCCCCCCGTCACCGGCCCGTCGGACCGGCAGGGACTGGGATATGGAGCGAGGACGGCACAAGGTGAAGGGAAGCGGGGCTGAACATTTTTGTCGGCAAAAATAGTTGATCGGTGGACCAGGGTCCACACCGGCAAATCCTTGGAAAACCGAATTTATGGGACGAGCCTTCTTCGATCCCTGGGGAATAGGACGGCGTCGCGGATGTTCTCAAGATCGAGCATTGTGAGGACCACCCTCGCAAGGCCGAGGCCCCATCCCGCATGAGGCGGCATCCCAAACCGGAAGGTCCTCAGGTAGAACTCGAACCCCTCGGGGTCGAGACCCTGGTTTCTTATCTTCTGGACGAGAACCTCGGGGTCGTGGACCCTCTGCGCGCCGCTCGCGAGCTCCATCGAGGGGTGCATCAGGTCGAAGCCCCGGCTGATCTCGGGCCTATCCTCGAAGGGCTGGGTGTAGTAGGGCTTGATGACGGTGGGCCACTCGGTCATGAAGTAGTGCTCGCCGATGGCAGAGCCTATCGCCTTCTCCGCCTCGGTGTCCAGGTCGTCTCCCCACTCGATCTCTACGTTCCTCGACTCATTGGCGATCTCCAGGGCCTTGGTGTAAGTCACCCTCTTGAAGGGGGTCTTGGGAACGGCGAGATCGACCCCCAGGGCCTCCAGGTCTTTTCTGCCCCTCTCGACCACATCAGCGTAGGCCTTGGCCATCCCGTTCTCCAGGAGGACCATCACATCCTCCTCGTCGGCGAAGCTGACCTCGACGTCGATGGAGATCGCCTCGTTGAGGTGGCGCCTTGTGTCATGCTCCTCGGCCCTGAAAATGGGCCCGATCTCAAAGACCCTGTCCAAGCCCGCCGACATCAACATCTGCTTGTAGAGCTGAGGGCTCTGGTTTAGGAAGGCCTCCCTCTCGAAGTAGGTGATGGGAAATAGGGCAGTTCCGCCCTCAGTGGCCGTAGCTACCACCTTCGGGGTGCAGACCTCGAGAAACCCGTTCTCTGCGAAGAACTCCCTGAAGGATCGGAGGACTTCGCTCTCGATCCTGAAGACCGCCAGGACCGGGGGCCTCCGGAGGTCGATGAACCTCGAGTCGAGCCTGGTGTCCAGGTCCGCCCCCACCTTTCCGGTGGGATCCATGGGCAGCGGCGAATCAGCCTCGTTCAGAACTGTGACCTCTGAGGGTATGATCTCATATCCCCGGGGAGCCTTCGGTTCGCTCTTGACCCTCCCCCTTACGAGGAGGACGCTCTCTCGGCTGAGGTGCCTCACCCGTTCGAGGAGGTCTTTATCTGTTTTTTTAGCAACCAGTGTCACCTGAGCGAAGCCTTCCCGGTCCCTCAGGACGAGAAAGCAGATCCCGCCCAGGTCTCGGACCTCGTGGGCCCAGCCCGCCAGGGTCACCTCTAGGCCATCCATCTCTGGAAGTATATCACCTGAATAATGAGTTCTGAGGACCAAATAACGTCACCGTGGGAAGAATAGGGTTCTGATATAAAAGCAGTCCGCAGACCCGGGAGACGCCCCCCCCTGGTGGAGCGAAGCGCGCCGTCCAACAGGCCCAAATAGGATAAGTCGATCATTAACATAATATTAGGGCAATTTGTCCAGGACAATTGAAAAGGCCGAAAAGCAGCGTTAGATATATCTGAAAAGAGCCGGTAGTACATCCAGGCCTGTAGTCACCATGACATTATCTCGGAAAGATCTGATGGAGCAAGATGAGTTATTGGTCTTGCTCTTTATTCTCGGAAGCGTCCTCCTCAATTGGCCGGTCTTATCGCTGGTTGCAGCTGGAGATGAGCCCCCCTCCTGTTTTTCTATACTAGTCTACATAATCACGGTCTGGCTTTTGATAATATTCGTTGCTTATCTCTTCGACAGGTGGACCTCGAATTGATCAACCCCATTCTTGCCCTGGCCGCAATGGTATTATATCTGCTCCTTCTCTTCGGCGTAGCCCATTATGCCGACCGGAAGCGGGATCAGGGCGAGAGCATAGTCTCAAACCCCTACGTCTACGCCCTATCATTCTCGGTGTACGCCACTGCCTGGGCCTTCTACGGAAGCGTCGGCAGGGGCGCCACCGAAGGCCTCGGGTTTCTTCCCATCTACCTCGGTCCTTCCCTGGTGATGCTCCTCGGCTGGACTGTAATAAGAAAGATGATAACAATCTCTAAGGAGCACCGCCTGACTACAATAAGCGATTTCATAAGCTTCCGTTATGGGAGGAGCTATGTAATCGGGGCCCTCGTCGCCATCGCGATCCTCATAATGATAACCCCTTATGTCGCGCTCCAGCTGATAGCCATCTCTGAGTCCTTGACGATAATAAGCGGGCCGTATCACGAGATCCTGGGAGTTAGAAGGCTGATAGTGGCCGTCCTTCTGGGGGTATTTGCGATAATCTTTGGGACGAGACATCTCGACCCACTGGAGCGGCATGAGGGTTTGATCGCGGTGGTAGCCTTCGAGTCGGTGGTGAAGTTGTTGGCCTTCCTGGTTGCTGGCCTCTACATAACCTACGGCCTCTTCGGCGGTTACAGCGAAATAGTTAGCGGGATCGCGAGCCATCCGGAGTATTCGGGCCTTCTGAAGGTAGATTACGTCTCCTGGTTCTCTCTATTGGTGATGTCTTCCTTTGCTATCCTCTTTCTCCCTCGGCAGTTTCATGTTATGGTGGTGGAGAACTCCGATGAGGAGCACTTGAAGAAGGCGATGTGGCTTTTTCCCCTATACATGCTGCTCATAAACCTCTTCGTCCCGGCGGTGGCCTGGGGCGGCCTCCTCCTGGGGGCGGGGGGAAGGACGGACATGTTCATGGTCTCTATCCCCATGAATCAGGGCCAGGAGCTTTTAGCCCTTCTGGTCTTCATCGGGGGCACCTCGGCGGCCACGGCCATGGTACTCGTCTCGGCGGTGACGGTGGGGACGATGATGCTGAACGACCTGGAGATGCCCTACATCGTCCGCAAGATCGGCAAGGGACGAGACCTGCCGTCTTTGATCCTCTCCCTGAAACGGTTGAACATAATTCTGGTTCTGGCTCTCGGGTACCTTTACTCTCTTCTGGTGGGCTTTCCCGCCCTCGTGGATATAGGCCTGCTGTCGTTTCTCGCCGCCTGTCAGCTCGCCCCGGCGGCCCTCGGTGGCCTCTACTGGAAGAAGGGGTGCAGGGTGGGGGCGATGGCGGGGATGGTCGCGGGCTTCCTCATATGGATTTACGCCGCCCTCCTCCCCACCCTCGTAGATGCTGGATGGGTCTCGGACGATCTGATCGCAAACGGCCCCTTCGGGATCGCTCTCCTCCGCCCTACGGCCCTCTTCGGCCTCCAGCTCGACGTCTGGACTCACGCCTTTTTCTGGTCGATTCTGGCCAACTTCACCCTCTACGTCCTATTCTCCCTCATCCACGAGCCCACCGATGAGGAGAAGGCCTTAGCCGACGGCGTCGTCGACATTTACAAGGTCTCTCCAAGGATCGAGCCCTGCCCGTTTCTTCCCTTTGGTGAGGGCGTGGTGATAAGGGTCGGGACGGTGGACGAGCTGGAGGGGACGGTGGCTCGTTACATCGGAGCCGAGAGGGCGAAGAACGTCGTCGAGCTGAACCTCGCCGACCTGAATACCACAAGAGACGGGATAGACGCGAGGCAGCTATTCGAGCTGAGGGACCGGCTCGAGAAGACCCTCACCGGCTCGGTAGGCCCCTCGGCCACCAGGATGATCGTCGAAGAGGAGGTGGCTGTAAAGCCCGTCGTCGAGCTGATCAAGGGGACGATGCCCCTATATTTCCTCGATCCGGGAAAGGTCTACCTAGTCCAGGAAAAGGCCTACGACGTCTTCACAGACCAGATAACTCATGGGGTGGAGGGGCTGTGTATAACTTCCAAGGATCCCGAAGAGATCAGGCTGAGATGGAAATTCACAGAGACGCCGATCGTCAGGCTCAGCCATGAGAAGGGCAGGGGGGAGAGGTACATAGCTCCCAACAACCTCCCTCTCCTCTTCATAACCATAAAGTCCTTCGTGGAGAGCAGCAAAAATAGCATAATCCTCTTGGACAGCCTGGAAGAGCTGATCGAGGAGAACGCCTCCCTAGTCCCCGAGTCGGAGATCCTCGACTTCGTCCACGCCCTCGAGGACCTCTCCGGGAAGGGCCGGACGAGGCTTGTGATCCAGGCAAGGCCTGAGTTCGTGAACAAAAAGCTGACCTCTGATATCACCGAGACCCAGCAGCTCATATTCCTCTTGGGTCCCCTTTCAGCTTATCTCTTCAAGGCATTTGCGGCCTCCTTTTTGAAGAGGCTCGATGAGCCAGCGAAGATTGCGGTTCAAAGGAAGATCTCCGAGTTGCTGGAGGCGAGCAAGCCCTTGTCTCCACCGGGGAGGGAAGATGAGGACGCAGCTTGCGACCCGGAGATGCGCGAGATCGAGGAGCCTCGATGGGGCGGGTTGAAGGTCGACTCAAAATCGAGGATGAGCCGCGGGGAGTTTTTCGCAGCTTTGAGGCGGCTTGCGAAGGCGATCGGAGAGTATGATCCGAGCTTCGACCTCTCTGGTGCCGCAAAACCCTTGATGGCAAAATACGGCCTGAACCCCATTGAGCTCCGGCTCACACCCGGGACCACCTACGTCATCGAGGAAGATAAGCCTGTAAAGAGCCTCAGGGCCTTCAGCGACCTCGTCAGCCGTGGGGTGGAGGGTCTTTGCATAAGCAGGTACCACCCCGAAAAGCTGATGGATAGGTACGGCCTATCCCCAAAGAGGGTTATCTGGCTCACTCAGTCGGCGGGGATCGGTCCTCAGTACAGGCACGTCGATCCCACCAACTTCCCAAGGCTCTCCGGAATGATCTCCGACTTCCTCTCCAAAGCAGAGGAGCCCCTCATTCTGTTGGAGGGTCTCGGCTACCTCATAACTCAGAGCAACTACGAGTCTGTGCTGAGGTTCATCCAGTCTCAGAGGGACGAGGTCGCCCTCAAGAAAGGGATATTGATAATCCACATTGACCCTCTTGCCTTGGACACCAAAGAGAGGCACCGGCTGGAGAGCGAGATGGAGATTCTCGAGGTCGAAGACGAGAAATCATAAATAACTGGTAATAGGTGACTTTCCGTGGTTCAAGTGGAGATCATAATCTTGGGGTTGTTGCTGCTATTGGCGATCTACGTCGCTTTCAGCCTGATAATGAAGTCCGCCAAGTTCCTGGCCGTGAACGCCCTATTCGGCTTGATCATCCTGTACCTCGCCAACGTCATCGGTGGCCTTTCGATCCCCTACAGCCTGCCGGTGCTTCTGATCTGTGCGATCCTGGGGGCCCCGGGAGCGATCGCTGTCATCATCCTGAACCTCTTCGGTCTGGCGTTCTGAAGGCCGGAGTTCGTCTCAGGGGCTTTGGCGAGGGAGCAGTGATGGAGATACTTTCATTCTGTCCCTCATGCTCGGTCCTGCGAGGACGATAGGATCGAACTCCTTCGACTCCCCCATCGGATCTATCCCGTTCTCATCGCACACTTGAATGAACTCGTCTCGATTCTCTCCGTCCAGAACCCGGCCATGCCAGCCTCCGTCGAGACGATCGGACTTCAACTTGATCATTATCACAAACCCCTCCTCGATCATATTCGTCAGGATCTCTGCAGGGTCTTTGTGCCAGAGGGGCAGAAGGAGCTGGATTTTGAGCTTCTGGCAGACTTCCACCAGACGGTTTCGCCGATGGTTCGATCTGATGGCACCATCGCAGAGGCCGTCGATCTCGAGGCCTGCGAGGGCTTCGATGAGGGGCGAGGTATCCACCTCGTCAGCTACAAACTCCATCAAGGGGATCTCCAGAGATCGGGCTGAAAGGCGGGTCAGGTCTGGATCGAGGCTCTGTTTCATCCGGGAGGGAAGATGAGCACGAGCTGTGACCAGGTATGCGACATCAAGTCCTGCCTCTCTGATCAGGTGGTGGCAATAGACTGAGGCCGCATTTCCAGAGAATAGGATGGCGACCCTCAACTTAACACCTCTTCATGGCCAGCATCTCCCGTTACGGGTCGGTACAGCTCGTCGAGCTGAGCTGGCCTGATCTGTGGAAGTAGTGGACGACGAAGGCCGCGAGGAGGACGGCCATGATCCCAGTGAGGAAGATCCCGTCGAAGACCCCGGCTCCGCCGATGGAGAGGGCGAGGGGTTTTGCGCTCATGTCCATCGATCCTGGGCCGATCATGGGCGGGGCCAGCTGTGCCAGAACGCCGGGGGTGAGGAGGCTTAGAACGTCGGCCCCCAGGAGGGTTCCCATCGTACCGCTGATGTAGGCGAGGGCCGGGGCCGCCTGGAGCCTCCGCGCCAAGGCGAGGCCGCATACTGTGGCGAGGGTGGGGGGGACGTAGACGGGGAGGAGGATCCCCTCTCCCGCCACAGGCATCGCCATCCTGTACGTAATCGCCGCCACTATCAGGGTTCCCAGCATCGCCCTCCGAGTCGAGACCTGGCACCGGACCAGGATCGTCAGGGAGATGACGATGGGGATTATGCAACCGCCCAGGTTCACAGCCAGGGCCACGGGATGGAAGGTGGTGGGGAAGGTGAGGTCCATCATCGGCGAGAGGAGGAGGGAGGTCGCTTCCAGAAATATCGGGGGGTAAGAGGTGATCGGCCCCGCGTGGAGGGGGACGTTCACGGCGCTACCCACAAAGCTTCCGAAGACCATCAGAAGAGCGTGCCAATAGCTGAACCCTACCTGGTAGAAGGCCTCCGCCGTGAGCCGCAAGAAAAGGTAGATGATGATCAGTGGCCCGGCAAATGCGAGCAGTATGAGGGCAAGGGAGATGGGGATGACGAGCCATTCGAACAACTTCAACACCCGGCTACAAATTGCTGGGGCCATTAATATAGTCTTCCAAGTTTCAGATGGCCTTTCAATCCTTATCAAACTTACAAAAGCCGGAACCGAAAAGAGGATCTCTTCGAGGATGGCTCACCTGATCAGAGCATAAATGGAGCGGTTTTAATATGGCAATAATTGCTGGAAAAGAGCTTGGCGAGATCCTGGAACGGGGCGTCGTCCGGGAGATGATCGATCCCGAGGTCCAGGTCCAGATCTGCGGCGTCGACCTTTCCCTCAGATCCGTGGAGCGGTTTGTGACGGCGGGAGCGGTGGATTACGACAATAAAGAGCGTCAGGTCTCAGAGACGGAGGAGGTTCCCTTCGACGAGGCGGGCTGGGTCTGTCTTGAGGCGGGCTGCTACCTGGTGACCTTCAACGAGGCGGTCAGCATCCCCAAGACGATCACCGCCCTCGCAAGGCCCAGGTCGAGCCTTCTTCGGAGCGGGGCTACCGTCGAGACCGCCCTCTGGGACCCCGGATACCGGGGTCGGAGCCAGTCCCTCCTCGTCGTCCATAACCCTTTTGGTCTGATGCTGAAGAGGAACGCCCGGCTGATCCAGCTTGCATTCTATCGGCTTTCCGCCATCGCTGAGAAGGGGTACGGGGGAGCTTACCAGAACGAGAACCTGTGACTCTCTCCTCTACCCTACTGCTCCTCCTCGACGAGACGGCAGCGAGCTAGAGGCCGGAGATCCGAGTCCAGCTCGTAGATGAAGGGAACGCCTGTCGGGATCTCGACCTTCGAGATTCCATCGTCTGAGATTACTTCGAGGTGCTTCGCCAGGGCGCGGAGGGCGTTACCGTGGGAGACGATGAGGACCCTTCTGCCTGACTTGATCTCGGGTCCAATCTTCTGGTTCCAGAAGGGCACCACCCTATCATAGACGTCGGCGAGGGACTCTGAGCACGGCAGCCGATCCCTCGGAACGCCGGAGTACCGTCGGTCGAATTTGGGTTGCCTTGGGTCTTCTGGGTCGAGGGGCGGAGGCGTGTCCCGGTATCCCCGCCTCCAGAGCTGGACCTGGCCCACCCCAACCTCGGCCGCCACCTCCTCCTTCGTCCTGCCCTGGAGGGCGCCGTAGTGCCGCTCGTTCAGCTCCCAGGCCTTCACTGATGGGACCCACTCAAGCTCCATCTCCTCGGAGACGATCCAGAGGGTCTTGATCGCCCTCTTCAAGAGCGACGAGAAGGCGATGTCGAAATCCAGTCCCTCCCGGCGGAGGAGGCGGCCGGCCCGCCTCGCCTCCTCCACCCCCTGGGGCGAGAGGCCGACGTCAGTCCAGCCCGTGAACCTATGCTGCCTGTTGTAGACGGACTGGCCGTGGCGGAGGAGGACAAGGGTGTGAACGGATCTCATGGATTGCCCCGCGTTGTGAGTCTTACAAAATGAGATCGACCCTAAGATCGACCCAATTTCGTTGAATCGTTTGGTGCGGCCAGAAATATCCTTTGCGATTCGCACCCAAAAATCCGCAGAAAAAATAGATGGTGACTGGAGACGCCCGGCTTCAGAGAATCGCTCGGGTCGTGGTTATGACGCGGTCATTTCTGTCGACTACAAGTACCTCTTCTCCGTCCACGATGTCCAGGTCGGCGTCGATCACCTGGCGGCCGAAGACCCGGCCTCCCCTGGCGACGAAGGGCACGGCGGCGTCCGAAATCACCAGCCTCTTTCTTCTCGGCGTCTTGTTCACTGACAAGAGTTATCACCTCTCGCGATATTTGTGGAGCTGATCTGATATGTATTTTTTGGTTGAAAGTATGATTAAATCTTAATCAATAAGATTTTCCTCATACGAGAAATTCTCTTTGGCCTGATTGTAGACTAAAAGCCATGCCCACCATCGGCGCTGAACTAGCGCCGCGGGCGATCCGGTGATAGCGGATCTTTTGACGATGCCTGAGGTCGTCAGGACTCTCCTTTTAAGGGGCTTTCTCCTCCTGAAAGAACCTGACCGAGATCATTGCAGCCCCCCTCTCCTCTAGTCCTTCGACCAGAATCCCGCCGCAAATAGATATCGATCTCTGCAGATACTTCATCTCAGCCGCCCGAAAGGGGTTGATCAGTTTCGGCCCTTCCCCTGAGATTTTGGCCGAGACCGAGTTCCCGCTTTTGAAGGTCTTGACGGCGATCTTCTCCGCCCTCGCGGCCACGAGCCTTTCGAGGATGTCTATGACCAGGTCGGAGAAACGCTCGGTGTCCATCAAGACCTCTGGCAGGTCTTCGTCCCCCTCGAAGACGAGATCGGCCCTCTCAGATAGATTAACGTGCGAGATCCTGGCCTTCAGAGCCCGCAGGTACTCCTCTTCGGTCTCAGCCTCCAGGATCGCCTTCTCATCGTAGGGCTTGCGGCTGAAAACCACCAGGGAGGCTTCGACGACCATGTTTATGTCCACAGGGATGAGGTTCTGATAGGGCTGAAATCCCCTGTAGGTGACGGTGTAATCGTTCAGCAGCCTCTCGGCTCGCCTCAAGAGGTGGTCTTCAAAGAGCCCTTCAAACCGCTTTCTCTCAAACATCCTCTCGAGTTTTCCGACCACCCCTCCCGCCCTATGCACCAGCTCCATGTCGAGGGTTCCCTCCGCCCGGTGCCTGTGTAGGTGACCGTCCATGCAGGCGAAGAGTCCATCGACGGCCGCGGCATCCACCAGGGCCTCGGTATCCCTGGCGGCATCCTCTTCGTCCAGATCTTCGAGGAGGCTGGAGACCAGGACAAGCCTTCCAGTTATGATGGTGAAGAGCCGCTCCATCTCCCGCAGCGCTTCGTGGGAGTAATCCGCCGCAGACCTCGCCCAGTCATGATCGATCACGGCGATCTCATTCAATGAATCCGTATACTTGTGAAGCCTCAAAAGCGTTCTCTTGACGGTCTCAACATCCATCGGCTTTCCGTGGCCTGGACAGCAGATCCGGATGTTCCTCTCCTCTAGAATCCAGAGGGCCTTTCGGATCGATCCCATCTGGTCGTCCCGGGACCATCCGGGAATGCCCGCGATTCCCGGATTGGAGGCGAAGAGGAGGTCCCCCAAAATGAGGAGGTCGCCGACGCGGATGGCCACACTGTCAGGGCTGTGGCCGGGGAGGTGGAAGACCTCTAGCAGATCGCCGCCGCCCATCTCCACCTTTTGGCTGTTTAGGGTGAGGCCGTCGCCAATATTTCTCGACATCGTTTCGTAATTGAATTCCATGCCACAATCTAATGTCAAATTTCTTTGGACCCGATCTTTCAGATCCTCTGGGGACAGAAGCCTGATCTCTGGGGTGATCGGTTCGATCCTCTTTCCGAGAATTTGGGTTAGGGCCATCCTCTGGTCCCCTCTCTCAAGGGCCAACGCCCCGTCCTCTTGGACCGCGAGAGCGGCTTGATCGAATCCTTCAAAGAGGTCTCTTCGGTTGAGCTGGAAAGAATGGTCGGCGTGGATATGAGTAAGATAAACCACGAGGGGCCTCGGTCTCCTATTGTACAGGCCGGATAGCACCTCCAGCAATCGGTCAGTCTGATCGTCGAGTCCTCCCGGATCTATGAGAGCGAGCTTGTCCTCGGATGAGACGATGTAGGAGTTGGAGGACATCATGTCGATCGCCCTGATGAAAGGGTAAACCTCTAAGTGCTCAGTTCCGCAAACTGGCTGCAAAATCTCAGACTTCATCTTCGTAGCAGCGCGGAGACCCCGGTCTTTAGGCCGGGGAGGAGCGCGTGCCTACACCTCCGAAAAGTATATATCATCTAACCACTTGATATATGAACGTGCTTAGAACGGTTACCTTCAAGCTTAGGATGGGCGACCGAGACCGAGTTACTCTCGCTGAAACGATGAGAGCTTATACCAAGGCTTTTTCCGAATCCGCTAAATGGGGATTTGAGAACAAGTCTTGGAACAAAGTCGATAACCATCATGCCACCTACAAGCTTGTCCGTCAAAGCATTCCTGATCTTCCTTCGTCTTTGGTACAGGGTGCAAGAGATTGCGCGTGTGAAGCTCTGAAAGCGTGCAAGTGCAGATCTCTTCCAGAGCGAAGACCGCTCGCTGCGATGAGGTACAACCAACGAGTTGTTACAGTGAACCTCGTTCACGGCATAGCTACGATTGCATCCATCGAGGGTCGAATCAAGGCAACTTTCTTTATACCCCAGAACTACCGAGACTATCTCACTTGGAAGATCAAATCGTCCACGATATCCTATGATCGACGATCCGACACGTTCTATCTGCATGTGTCCCTTGAACATAATGATCTTGAACCTGTAACCGAGTTCAAGGTGGTTGGGATCGATCGAGGTATCGTGAATATTGCAGTCTGTTCCGATAACACGTTTTACAACTCGAAGAAGGTTAAAAATACCAGAGCTAGGTATGCTCATCTTCGGAAAGAGTTGCAGTCTAAAGGCACCAAGTCGGCAAAACGCAAGCTCAAGCGTCTCGCCGGTAAGGAAAGACGGTTTGTGACTGACGTGAACCACTGTATATCGAAACAGATCGTGAACTCGGATTATACGGTATTTGCTCTTGAAGACTTGAGCAAGATCCGAGTCCAGAAGCGAAGAGGTAAGCAGTTCAACCACAAGCTCAACAATTGGTCGTTTTACCAATTGGAACAGTTTATCAGGTACAAAGCGGAAGCTCTCAGGAAGCATACGCTTCTCGTAGACGCCAGGTACACCTCGCAGAAGTGCTCTGAATGCGGTCACATCTACAAGGGGAACCGTAACGGTTCCTCGTTCCGGTGTCGGAAATGTGGTTTTGAACTCCATGCGGACCTTAACGCGTCTCGAAACATTGCTCAGGCGGGTATATCTTGTCTGAGTAGGCTGCCTTGTCAACCAGCCCAATGTAGTCCAGTTTAACCGGAACTACAAGCCCCTCCCTTCAGGGAGGGGTAGTTGACTCAGATCATCTCATCGTATCTGTCAGATTTCTAATCTGCCGCTTTATATATCCGCTGCTTCGGATCTGCTGGCCGACCACGACAGCCGGGATGGCAGCTAATTGATCTATCGTATCTCGCTAACTGCATGTTTTGCAAACCCCGCGCGTGCCAACCCCCCGCCTCAGAGAGCCGGAAAAGAGCATGAGGTTTCCTTAAGTATCGAAACATTTTTTTATCTATCGTGACAGTAGTTCTTGTCAAACGTAGTACTCAATAGTGGTCGGAAATGATGAGACGTGGGTGAGGCGAGTGAGAGGATACAAAATAGCACTGATGGTATTGGTTCTGGCGCTGCTAGCTCCAACGGTATCGGCACGGTTTGAAGGGGTAAGTGGCCCCGGGATGTGTTACGGCGGGGCTATAGGCGGAGAGAGATTCGATTCCGTCCACGGGCCGATGATGAAGTACGATGAGTATTTGGGAGGACGCGCCTATTTTAGCGGTCTCGACAACTGGGTGTGCATCGGTGGGGAGATCGAACCCGAGCCGAACTTCAAGGAGATGGTGAAGGCTCATCAGCAACAGTTCAATCTGGCCAGGAGCGTCTTTGGCATCAGACCTTAGCAGTAAAAGGGTGGGTCTGGACGGTGGCCTGCAGAGACTGCCCAGACCAATACCGACTCGTCGGGATCTGAGATAGATAGCACATTCTTTGTCCTGGTATCCAGAAGCCAAAGGGTTCCGTTGTCTCCTGATGGGAGGAGATCAGACCCTACGGTGGTCAGATAGACAAGCTTGTCCCGCCCGGTGTGAGGTGGAAGGAGCGCAGAAAATCCATCTTCAGAATATCGTCGTTCGTCAGAGTTTCTGTGCGTTCTGCACCGGCTGCCTGAAATACGAGCCCGCTCGCAACGATGGCAGCCATGATTATGAATCCGAGGATTTTTCCGGAATATCGCATGAGATCACGCCAATGTATTCTTTGGTGTCCATTTCCCGGAATATAGTAGATGCCGTCTTCAGAACAGAGATCCTGCCGTATCAGCCATTCATGCTCGCATGATCTTCAGCTATTTGTAACATCTACAAGCAAAAGCGTTAATTATAATCGGATTAGATAAAAGAGGAAAAGCAAATGTTTTAGGAGGAATAACTACGAACAGAATCTTTTGGGCATTGGCAATGGCGGCCCTTCTCGGCACCACCGCGCAGGCGTTTGATCTGACTGGAGACTGGGACTCTGACGGCGCAGGCTTCTACATCCGCCAGGTCAACGATACCATCTGGTGGTACGCTGAGAACTCGGCCGAGGACCCTGCATGGACCAGCGTCGCCTACGGCACCGTCGAGGGCGATACCGTGAACGTGACCTGGGTTGATGTGCCCAAGGGCAACGCGACCATAATGGGAACCGCGGTGTTTAACGTCGTCTCAGAGGACGAGCTTCAGCTCGTGAACCAGACTGGCGGGTTTGGCGGCGAGGATTGGGAAGAGGTCAAGCTTTTGAGGATCAACAGCGGCTTCTGATCCCCAGTCCCGGGCTCCTACAGGGAGCCCTGCTATCGTTTTTCGTCGTCAGTTCATTTTTAACGAATCCCAGCAACTTGCTGAGAGGTGCGCTGCAGATCCCCGCCACATTCAGCAAGATGCGAAGCAAATCTCCAGAAACGATTTAGAGGGAGAAAACGTCGATTCACAGCACGCACTCGCTGCAGTCCTGGCAGCTGCACTCGATGTTTGTGATCTTCCACTTGAGCGCCCAGCGCTTCATCTCCTTGACGATCTCCACGATCTCAAGGCCGCTCTTCGTCAGGGAGTACTCGCTTCTCATGGGAAAAGAGCTGCCTTCGAACCTGTTCTCCACGAGCCCCTCCCTTTCCAGCTCCTTAAGCCGGGCGGAGAGGACCTTCGGGGTGATCCCGACAAGACAGCTCTTCAGCTCTGAAAAGCGCCTTCTGTGACCCTCCCCCTTGTATAGTTCCAGAAGGATCAGAAGGGTCCACTTCCGGGCTATGTATTTCACCGTCCTGTTGACGGTGCATCCTTCCTGCATGGTATCCTTGGAGAAACCTTCATGCCTATATACGTTGGTATCTTAAGTATACCATGGGTGGGCGCAACGGGACCGGTCCGATCCAATCCGAATCGGCCGCCTGGGGTCTGGTCTGCCTGCCCGGAGGAGAATTATGAAGGTCGTGGTCTTCTACAACGGCGAGTTCGGACGAACCCTCATCGGGAACCTTATCAACTTCTCAGGTTTCTGCATATCCTGCGGCGACGCCTGCACCCTCTGCAAGTCCGGAAAGTACAGCATGACAGAGGATATAGTCTCTGTAATCGAGATGCCCGACCCTGAGACCCTCGACGACTTCATCGACGACGTAGACCCCTACCTACCAAAGGAAATACCTGAGGCGGATATCGCCATCGTCGTCAACGTCCACCCCGACATAATCTTCGGCCTCCTCCCGGTCCTGAAGGATAACGGGTACTCGGGGATCATCGGCGGGTCCGAAAGCCCCAAGGAACTTCCCCTGGGGTTGCGGACCCAGCTTTCGGAGGAGGCCAGAAAGATCGGCCTCGAGGCCGCCTTCGCCAAGCCCTTCTGCGCCCTCCGACCCGATCCCGCCGCTCCCACCATAAGCGCCTTCATGGAGAAGGCCCACTTCGGCGAGCCGAGGATCGAGATCGTAACTCAGGAGAGCCGACCGGGAAAAGAGACGATCCTCGCCGCCAACGTCGTCAGGTCTGCACCCTGCGGCTCCACCTGGTACGTTGCGAAGAGGATGACGGGCCTCGAGACCGATCAGCCGGACCTCCGGGAGAGGATCTCCGAGGCCCACCACGCCTATCCCTGCACCGCCAGCATGGACCAGGACCCGGAGCTGAAGGACACCATCCTTCACAAGGCGGGATACATCGTAAGGGAGGCGGTGGAGGAGGCCATCGAGAGGGCGGAGAGGGCGGAGCCGAAGGACTCGGGGACCTTCTCGGGATCAGGAAGGCCTCGGGTCGGGGCTGATGGATGAAGATCATATTTTTGGATAGTTTTGATATAGATAAAGATCCATAGGAACGAGGAGAAAAAATCGGGCTAAAACAAAAGGAGTTGATAAAGAATGGCAAAAGACCTTATGGAGAAGGGAGCGATCCTCCAAAGAGACAAGGAGACCTATGCTATAGCCCCCCACATCGCGGGCGGGATCATCGATCCGGCAAGCCTCAGGAAGATCGCTGAGGTGGCGGAGAAGTACAAGGCAGCGGCCCTGAAGATAACCTCGGCCCAGAGGATAGCCATCGTAGGACTGAAACCTGAAGATTTGGATGGAGCTTGGACGGATTTGGGGATGAAGCCGGGGGCGGCCATCGGCCTCTGTGTCAGGAGCGTCAAGATCTGTCCGGGGACTACCTTCTGCAAGCGAGGCCTCCAGGACTCCGTCGCCGTCGGCCTTAAGCTCGACGAGAAGTACCACGGTATGGAGATGCCCTCCAAGTTCAAGATCGGGGTATCGGGCTGTCCCAACTCCTGTGCCGAGCCCGCCGTCAAGGATCTGGGGCTGATGGGAACTGCCAAGGGCTGGACGGTCCTGGTGGGAGGGAACGCCGCCAGAAAGCCGAGGCTGGGAATGGTTCTTGCCGAGGCTCTCTCTGACGACGAGGCGTTCGCTCTCGTCGATAAGGTGATCAACTATTACAAGGCGAACTCTGAGAAGAAGAGGCTCGGCGAGTTCATCGACGAGATCGGCTTTGAGAACTTCAAGAAGGCCGTCCTCTGAAGCCTCAAAAACGGGGCGGAGTTTTGAAGCGGTCGTCGTGGCGGGTGTCTCGCCAGGAGATTGGTCGATGGTGGGATTCTGGCCTGGGGATCACCAGACCCCGGCTACCCCCTCGCCGCATTTCGGGCACTTCCCCTCGACGACGCTGTTTCTCGCCACCCGAAAGCTGAACCGCTCGACGAGCGTCTCGCCGCAGCTGGGGCAGACCGTGTTCTCGTCCTCGCCGGGGATGTTTCCTCCGTAGACGTAAGAGAGGCCAGCATTCCTTCCTATCTCCGTCGCCTGCCGTATCGTCTTGGCGCTGGTGGGGGGAGCATCTTTCAGCTTGTAGGTGGGGCGGAAGGCCGTGACGTGCCAGGGTATCTCGGGGCTGATCCCCACCAGAAACTCGGCGATCTCTCGAAGCTTCTGGTCTGAGTCGTTGTAGCCTGGGATCACCAGGGTCGTCACTTCGACCCAGATCCCGAGGCTCCACATCAGCTCGATCGTCCTCTTGACGGGGTCGAGCCTCGCGCCGCAGACCTTCTTATAAAACTCGTCGTCGCCCTTGAGGTCGACGTTGATGGCGTCTAGATACGGTTCGATCAGCCTGGTCGCCTCTTCGCTCATGTACCCGTTGCTGACGAAGACGTTCTTGAGGCCCCTCTCAGCTGCGAGCTTTGAGACGTCCAGGGCGTACTCGAAGAAAATCGTAGGCTCTGTATAGGTGTAGGCGATAGACTTGCAGCCCGCGGCGAGGGCCTCTGCCACCACCCTCTCGGCCTCGACCTCCTCTCCAGGTATGATTCCCTTCTCCGAGGGCATCTGAGATATCTCGGCGTTCTGGCAATGGAGGCACCTGAAGTTGCAGCCCGCGGTGGCGATGGAGTAGCTGAGATGGCCGGGCATGAAGTGGTAGAGGGGCTTCTTCTCTATAGGGTCGACGTGCATGGCGATCAGCTTCCCATAGACGAGGGTTTCCAGGGTACCGTTCTCGTTCTCCCTGACGCCGCAGATCCCCCTCTTATTCGGCTTTATCCGGCAGAAGTGGTTACAAAGCCCGCACCGAACGTCTCCACCTTCCAGCTTTTCATAAAACATGGCTTCCGTCATCGCTAACACCACCCATCGTGGGAAAAGGATCTTTAAAAATAAGTGGTGATCATCCCTTATAATTCTTGTTCTGGAAAAAATACTTCTCTGTAGACGTAGAACCTGAGGGGATTTTCGGGCTGTCCCGTGGAGATGTTGATCGAGTTGTTGACCTCCTGATCTCTTGTCCTGATCCTTATATCCCCCAGCAGAGGCAGATCGTCGGCGGGTTTGAGGAAGATCTCGTCCTCAGACGCCATGGTTATGGTCATATTTCGAGGATCGACTTCCTGGACGGTCATATCCCCATGATCGTCCCCCTCCTCGACGGATGAGGCGCCGTCTGAGATCTGCCAGACGCCGTCTACCTCGGCAAAGCCATCATCGCCGGTGGCAAAGGCGCTCCTGAAGTGGACGGCTATGACGACCAGGTCTTCGGCCCCACCGACGCGCCTCTTGTAGACGTAGGTCTCATCCAAAAGATCGGCCCCTGACTTCGAAGGCTCTAGTACCTGGGAGTCCATCCTGACCCCATCCTTGAAGAGGGCGAGAGATACCTTTCTCCCCTTTTCGTCGACGGACTCCAGGGCCAGCTTGTACCCGTCCTCAAGGCCGAGAGGGCTGTCGGTGTCGAAGGTCTCCCTCCGGTCGTCGTCGATTAAGACCTTGATGAGCTGCTCCTCGGCGAGCATGTTGGAGCTTTCAGACTCATCCTTGAGAAGGCCGCTGGCGTATCCTGCAAAATGTGCCTCTCCAAGGAATGATATCGTCCACTGGTCGCCCCACTCCTCAAACTCCATCCCCTTCCTCTGGGCCCGCGCGACGTATGCCGCACCGGCACCCTCCTCCAGCCGATCTCCTGGGATCTTGAGGATCAGGGACTCGTCTCCCAGCCCCTCGTCCAGGTCGTAATAGAATCCAGCGAAATTGGTGGAGTTCCACGTCCAGGTAGAGCCGTCGATGACCTCTCCGATACGGCCTCTCAACTCGCGGATGCCGGGATCTTCGAGCTCTCTATAGATCCAGAACCTCAGGGGATCTTCGGGCCTTCCTGTGGTGGCGTTTATGGAGTTGTTGACTTCATCCTGATCGGCGGTTCTGATCCCGATATCGCCCATAAGGTGCCGGGACCTGCCTCGGGTGAAGCTGATCGTTCGGTCCTCGCTCGTCATGGTGATGGTCATCTCGTCGAGGTCCAAGTCGCTGGCTGTCATCTCGTCCCACTCGTCACCCTCCTTGATGCTGATCAGATCCTCTGAGATCTGCCACAGGCCGTCGACGGTCACAAGGTAGTCCTCACCCCTCAAGAAGGCGTTTTTGAAGTGGACCGCCATGAAAACCACGTCCTTTCCCCCAACGGGCCGTTTGTATAGGTAGGTGGCGTCTGCCAACGTCGCTCTCTCGTTCGATGGTTCGACGACCGCCGAGTCCACCCTGACACCATCCCTGAAAAGAACGAGGGAAACCTTCTCACCCTTGGGGTCGACCTCCTCGACCACCAGCTTGTACCCCTCCCCGAGCCTCAGAGGAACATCTCTATGGATCGTCGTCTCCTCGTCGTCGTCGACGAGGACTTCGGCGATCCGCTCGTCCCGGAAGAGCACCTCGCGTTCGGACTCCTCGAAAAGATGCCCTCCTGAATAGCCTGCAAAATACTCCTCGCCCAAAAAGCCGATGGTCCAGCGGCTTCCCCAGCCCGAAAATTCTATCATCTCCTCTTGGGCCCTGCAGGTGTAAACCGCTCCTGAACCCTCGATGGCCCCGCCGGTGATCGAAAGGGTCAGTCTCTCGTCGCCAAGATCGTCGTCGAGGTCGTAGAAGAATCCGGGGAAATCCTGAGAGCCCCAGGAGTAAGTTGCTCCGTCGAAGACCTCGGCCACGGGACCCCTAATCTCGAAGGCTGATCCGGCCGCAGAAATCGCCGCCAAAAACGTGACCCCTAATAAAACGACCTCAAGTGCCGTCCTCATCTCTCGACCTCATGGGACCGTAGCGGTCGGTTGCGGCATAAAACTATCGTCTCAAAAGCGTTTCCCCAAGTCCGAAAATGGAAAACGCGTATTCTGGATTATAAAAGAAAAGAAGGAAGAGCTTTTGGCTCTTCCAAATATGGTTTTACTCTCTCTTCCTCAGGACGAGGTAGGAGACTGCCAATAGGCCAGTTATGGCGAAGACTGCCTCGAATCCGGGGATTCCGCCAGCCTCTTCCTCAGCGGGCTCCTCAGCTGCAGGCTCCTCAGCGGGCTCGGCAGCGGGCTCCTCGGCGGCGGGCTCCTCGACTGCAGGCTCCTCAGCAGCGGGCTCCTCGGCGGCGGGCTCCTCGACTACAGGCTCAGGGGCCGCGACGGGCTCGGGAGCGGGCTCCTCTTCCTCCTCAGCCTCTATGGTCGCCTCCTTGTAGATGTAGAACCGCAGAGGTGCATCATCCTGGTCAGCGGTCTTGATCCTGATGTTCTCCATCAGAGAGATGTCCTTCTTTTTGCTGAGGGTGATCTTCTCATCCTCGTTGGCCATCGTGATCGTCTTGGCCACAGGGTCCACGGTCTGGATCGTCATCTTGTCGTACTCGGTGTCCTCCTCGATCTCGGTGTAGGTGTCGGAGATCTGCCAGATGCCGTCGACGGTGGCCAGGTCCTGGTCAGCGCCGCGGAAGGCGTTCTTGAAGTGGACGGCTATGATCACGATCTTCTCGGTGTCGCCCATGTCCTTCTTGTAGGTGTAGGTCTTGTCCTTGATGGTGGCTCCGTCCTTGGAGGGCTCCACTACAGCGGAGTCGACTACTGCGCCGTTCTTCATCAGCTGGACGTAGACCTTGTTGCCGTCGAGGTCGATGGCCTGGATCGCCAGCTCGTAGTCCTCCTCAAGCTCAAGAGGCGTGCCGGTGGTGAAGGTCATCTCCTCGTCGTCGTCGATGAGCACCTTGGAGAGCTGCTCGTCGGCCATCAGGTTGATGTCGGTGGAGTCATCAGCCAGGTAGGCAGTTTCAGGGGTGTCCTCGACATAGGCTGCGAAGTACTCCTCGGCCAAAAAGCCGATGGTCAAGTACTTGCCCCAGTCCTCGAATTCGAAGTCGTTCTCCTGGGCGGTGGTCTCGTAGATCACACCGGTGTCCTCATCGAGAACGTTGCCGCCGGTGACGGTCATGGTTATCTTCTCGTTTCCGAGGTCGTCGTCGATGTCGTAGTAGAAGCCAGCGAAGCTCTTGACGTCCCAATCAATCTCGGGCATGTCGAGGTCCTTCACGGCTCCCCTGATCTCGTAGGTTCCAGGCTCAGTGATCTCCTTGTAGATGTAGAACCGGAGGGGGTCTTCGGGGGTGGCGTCCTGGTCAGCGGTCTTGATCCTGATGTTCTCCATCAGAGAGATGTCCTTCTTCTTGCTGAGGGTGATCTTCTCATCCTCGTTGATCATCGTGATCGTCTTGGCCACAGGGTCCACGGTCTGGATCGTCATCTTGTCGTACTCGGTGTCCTCCTCCACGTCGGTGATGGTGTCGGAGATCTGCCAGATGCCGTCGACGGTTGCGAGGTCCGTGTCAGCGCCGCGGAAGGCGTTCTTGAAGTGGACGGCTATGACGACGATCTTCTCGGTGTCGCCCATGTCCTTCTTGTAGGTGTAGGTCTTGTCCTTGATTCCAGCCCTGTCCTTGGAGGGCTCCACTACAGCGGAGTCGACGACTGCGCCGTTCTTCATCAGCTGGACGTAGACCTTGTTGCCGTCGAGGTCGATAGCCTCGATCGCCAGCTCGTAGTCCTCCTTGAGCTTCAGAGGCGTGCCGGTGGTGAAGGTCCTCTCATCGTCGTCGTCGTAGAGAACCCTGGAGAGCTGCTCGTCGGCCATCAGGTTGATGTCGGTGGAGTCATCAGCCAGGTAGGCAGTTTCAGGGGTGTCCTCGACATAGGCTGCGAAGTACTCCTCGGCCAAAAAGCCGATGGTCAAGTACTTGCCCCAGTCCTCGAATTCGAAGTCGTTCTCCTGGGCGGTGGTCTCGTAGATGACACCAGTGTCCTCATCGAGAACGTTGTTGCTGGTAATAGTCAGGCTGAGAGACTCTCTGCCCAGATCATCGTCGATGTCATAGTAGAAACCTGCGAACTCCTGGGGGCCCCAGACGTAGGGCTCCTCAGTGTTGACCACGTCGGCCACAGGACCGCGGATCTCCACCTTATCGACTGCGCTTACTGCCATCGCTGACGCTAGCAGCAATACAAATGCGGTAAGCGTAATCGCGGTCACTTTCTTCATTATATCAATAACCTCCTACTTTTCCCCTATAGGGTTAGGTTCATGCAGCATACAGTATGATTATTCTTAAAACTATTGCCCACACTGATCTCCCCGCCACTGCGGCGCGACCAAACGGCGCCAACCGGTGCTGTTTGGCATCAATATGACACTGTATAGCTACATCACCCTCCCGATCCCGTTGGGACTATGGGGATATGATAGAGGATTTCACCATATATCTTTTGTGGTCTCTTGGACGAAACATCATCCCCCTGCATCCGAAATTCGAAATGGAAAATAGATCCATCGAAAGATACTTTCTCAGATCCCATCAGCAATTCCCACCATAGACATGTCTACAGGAAATATAAAGAATGTCGCAGCAAAATTGCGAGATGAGATAAATAGGGGTGATATAGAAGAAATAACGGGAACCCGAAGGCTAACCGATATTATTACGATGCAAAAAGTCGGTTTAAAGTAGAAAAGTCAAATTAATTCGATAATACATAAGTTTTATTTTTGGAAGTTTCAAAATGGGTTATTACTGCATTGAAAATTACAAATAATCGATTTGATACGTATAAAATCCCTCTAAATAGGATAATCTCGAAAATAAATCCTTATGATCCCGTCAGAGGATTGCCAGATCCCATCAGATCCCAGGGAAAACTGTTTTTACGTCTGAGCCGATAAAGTCGGCCATATGGCGCGAACTGGCCTAATATACCACCCCATCTACCTGGAGCACGATACCGATGGCCATCCCGAGAGAAAGGAGCGACTCACCACAACCCTGAAGAAGATAGAGTCCTCGGACCTGGACCTCGAGTTCGTCACCCCTCGGCCTGCCACCCTCGATGAGGTGGGAACGATCCACTCCTCCGGCTACATCGACCAGGTGAGGAGCATCTCCGAGCGGGGGGGAGGATACCTGGACCTCGACACCGTCGTCTCCAGGCAATCCTACGAGGCCGCCCTCATGGCGGCAGGCGGAGTTATAACCGGGATAGACCGGGTAACGAGGGACCTCGACAACGCCTTCGCCCTGGTGAGGCCTCCGGGGCATCATGCCCTTCCCAACAGGGGGATGGGATTTTGCATCTTCAACAACGTGGCCATAGGGGCGAGGCACGCCCAGAAGATGGGGCTCGAAAAGGTCTTGATCGTGGACTGGGACGTCCACCACGGGAACGGGACGAGCGCAGTCTTCTACGACGACGTGACCGTCCTCTATTTCTCCACCCATCAGTTCCCCCACTATCCCGGGACGGGGAGGGTGAAAGAGCTGGGGATGGACGGTGCCGAGGGTTTCACTGTGAACGTGCCCCTCCCCTGGGGGACTGGAGACTCCGGCTACTTAACGGCCTTCGAGGAGATCCTGATGCCCGTGGCTCTGGAGTACGATCCCGACATCGTCCTCATCTCTGCGGGCCAGGACCCCCACCAGGCAGACCCTCTCAGCGGCATGAATCTTTCGACTGAGGCCTTCGGATCGCTGGCCTGCGCAGTAAAGGGTATCGCCGACAGATGCTGTGAGGGAAGGCTCGTCGCAGCCCTCGAAGGAGGCTACAACCTCGAAGCCCTCTCCGACTCGATAGTGGCGATCTTGAGGGCATTCAAAGGGGAAGTTCCGCCGCGGATCGAGGTGGAGGAGGATCCGCGGGTGGCGGAGAGGATAGAAGAGGTGAAAAGGGCGATGAACCCCTACTGGAACTGTTTCAGGTGAAGCGGGGGAGAACGGGCTTGGGTCAGGAGACATTTCAGATCCGACATCGCGCCGAAAAGTACCGGGCCATGAAGGCTCGAAACTCCAGGTCTCCTATCTCTAGGATCTCCTCTCCCCCGTATATCTTGTATCCACGCCTCAGCTCGGGGCCGAGGTGGCGACCGAGGGATAAGCTCGCCACCCGGCTTTGAAGCAGCTCTCTCGCACGAACGAACTTTCGGGCCACCTCTATCACCAACCGGCCTTCTTCGAGGTAAGGGCCTGAGAGGGGTTCTGGGTGGCTGGAGACGAACTTATTCGCGTGCTCCGCCTCCCAGGCCGGGGGTCCGAACCTTTTTTCTACCCGAGGAAGAACGGCCGTCTCCAGCTCAATGAGGATCCTGATCGAGCCAAAATTTGAGCCGGAAATCTCGCCATCCCGAACTTCAGCGGGGGGGGGCCGGTGCCAGTCGGCGTCCGAACGGAGGACTGAAAAGCCGTTCCGATCCAAGAGGGAGCAGACCGACTGCTGGGCCTTTCTCAGCTGGGGGAAGATGACGTCCTCCACCTGGTCTGGGGCCGCAAATTCCAGCACAATAATGCTGCTTTTTCGTTTCGCCATCTCCTCGAGGAGCTCTTTGTCCGATAGGGGCGGGATCGCTTTTGGGAAGAAGAACTCCAGGTCCGGCTCCTTCGAGAAGAGACGGGAAGCGATGACGAACTGGAACATCCTGTCGAGGTCGAGGGCCGCAGCGACGTTCCTGCCCGGGTCGACGGGGTCGACCACGACCAGGGGTTCCTCATGGTCTCGGGAAGAGTGGCCCGCAAGATCGATCACCTCTCCCGGACGCCATTGGGCTGCACCCTCCAGGACGCCGAGAAACGAGCCGTACCGGATGGTCAGAAGCTCGGCCAGGTAGCCGGAGAAGCCGCGTACCTTCAGCTCCGAGCCGTAGACTCCGATCCCCTTCATGAACTGCTTCAAAAGGAGGACCTCGCCCTCTATCCCCTTTATCCTCGCCGAGACGTACCGGCTGTGGAAGGGGGTTCTGTCGACGGCGGAGATGATACGGGAGGCGTCCTCCACCAGATAGCAGGGTACGAGGTCCAGCTCAAACCCCTCGAAGCGGGCGTGGACGTAGGCATGCTCTGCGTAGCGCTCCTCGAAATCGGGTGCGACGAGCCTTGCGATCTCCAGGGCCGGGAGGAGGGACGATCCCTCGGAGACTCCTATGAAGATGTCCAGGTCGTGGTCCCCAGAAAGCCAGGTGCTCCGAGCCGCAGACCCCACCAGGATCGGCTCGCAGTCGACGCCTCGAGCCCTGGCCAGCTCCTCGATCCGAAGTAAGACCTTCCTCGCGACGGCCTTCAGTCGCTCTTCCTCCTCAGAAGAGGGCCTTATCCTGGAGAGGACCTCCTCAAAGACGGGAGAGGGGGAATGCTGCGACGTCCTCGTAGATGGGGCCTCCGGGGGTGAGGGTGCTCTTCTTCAGGAGAAACTCCGTCGCCCTGAACTCGCCGAGGTCGACGTCTCTATGGGGGGCGAGCCTTGCGGCGAGGAGGCTGGTCGTCTCGGGGCTGGGCCTGCCCACCCTGGCGATGGTGGCGTGAGAGGTGAACCTCCTCCGCTCCCGGGGAAAACCCAGGGGTGAGAGGGCCGCCTCGACGGCGTGAAACAACCCCTCAAACTCCCCCTCGGCCCCGATCCAGACCACCCTGATCGACCTGCCGGGGAAGGCCCCCACACCCCTGACCCTCGCGGTGAAGGCCGGGCGGCTCACACCCCCAAGGGCTTCGACGACCCGCTCCACCTTCGGAAGGGGGACGTCCCCGAGGAACTTGAGGGTGACGTGGATGAGGCCGGGCTTGACCAGCCTCACCCCCGGCAGGTCTATCTCTTTCTGGACCTTTGCGATCTCTTCGCGCATCGAATCTGGGATGTCGACGGCGACGAACGACCTGATTCCCTTCTCCGGTCCGGTGCGTCTCTCGGGCCTCGCGCCTTTCTGAGCCATCCTCTACCTACCGCAGAACGCCGCCTTGGCTCGCGGAGGTGACGGACCTGCTGTACCTGGCCAGCATCCCCTTCGCCACCTTCGGCTCTGGCGGCTTCCAGGCGGCCTTCCGTCTCTCGATCTCTGAGCCGTCCACCAGAAGGTCGATCCTCCGGGCGTCGATGTCGATTCTGATCTCGTCGCCGTCCTCTACGAGAGCGATGGGTCCTCCCACCGCCGCCTCGGGGCAGACGTGGCCGATGCAGGGTCCTCTGGTGCCGCCGGAGAATCTGCCGTCGGTGATGAGGGCGACGGAGTTTCCGAGGCCTGCGCCCTGAATCGCCGATGTAGGCGAGAGGGTCTCCCTCATCCCCGGACCGCCCTTGGGGCCCTCGTACCTGATGACCACGACGTTTCCGGCCACGACCTCGCCTCCGACGATCCCCGCCAAAGCCTCCTCCTCGGAGTCGTAGACCTTGGCGGCGCCGGAATGCCTTCTCATCTCCTTCGATACCGCCGTCTGCTTGACGACCGACCCCTCGGGGGCGAGGCTCCCCTTCAGGATCGCGATCCCTCCCTCGGGGTGGACCGGGTCGTCCAGGGTCCTGACCACCTTCGCGAAGGTCTCGGGGTTCGCGGGCCTGAAGGCCGCGATCTCCTCGCCGAGGGTCCTGCCCGTCACCGTCAGCACATTCAGGTTCAGCTTCGACTCCAGCCTCTTCATGACGGCGGGGATGCCCCCGGCCCTCTCCAGGTCCAGGATGTGGTAGGGCCCCCCGGGCCTGAGGTTGACGAGGTGGGGGGTCTCCCGGCTCAATCGATCGAACTCCTCGAGCTCGAGGTCGATATCGAATTCCGAAGCCACCGCAGGTATGTGGAGGGCGGTGTTGGTGGACCCGCCGATGGCCATGTCCATCCGGATGGCGTTCTCGATCGACTCTGGGGTCACGATCTGCCTTGCCGTGATCCCCTTCTCGATCAGCTCGACGATCGAGAGTCCCGACCTTTTCGCGATCCTCATCTTCTTCGCGTCGACGGCGTGGGCGGTGGCGCAGCCGGGAAGGCTCAATCCCAGGGTCTCTGTGAGGCAGGCCATGGTGTTCGCCGTGAAGAGGCCGGCGCAGGAGCCGGCACCAGGACAGGCCAGGTTCTCCAGGGCATCGAGAACCTCGCCGCCCTTCTGCCACCCCTCGAAGACGTCGATCAAGTCCAGCTCCCTGTCGCAGGCGAAGCCCGGGTACATGGGGCCGCCGGTGACGGCTATCGCCGGAAGGTCCAGCCTTCCCGCCGCCATCAGGTGGCCGGGAACGATCTTGTCGCAGGAGGATACCAGGACCATGCCGTCGAGCTGGTGGGCCTCCATCATCACCTCGATGGTGTCCTCGATGATCTCCCGGCTGGGGAGGGAGTACTTCATCCCTTTGTGGCCCATGGCGATCCCGTCGCAGAGGCCGATGGTGTGAAACTCGAAGGGCACGCCTCCCGCCATCCTGATACCCGCTTTGACCGCCTTCGCGATCTTGTCCAGGTGGATGTGGCCCGGTATGAACTCGTTCCAGGAGTTGACGACCGCGACGAAGGGGCGGTCCATCTCCTCGTCTATGAGGCCGGTGCCCTTGAGGAGGGCCCGGTGGGGAGCCCTCTCCGGCCCGACCTTGGTGATATCGCTTCTCATGAGAAGAACCTCGAAGCTAGATTGAAGCGTCGTCTCCTTAAGTCTTCCGCGGTCAAAAAGGGACGGGGCGTCTCTTCTCCTCATTCGGGGCAAAAATATGCGTCACAAATCGTGTCGCCCAAATAAAGTGCGTCCCCAAACGTCGTAGGCGCCCCAGGCGCGTCGACAAGATTATAGCCGCCCTTCCGGCTCGAAAAAGTGCGAATCTCATCCCTTAAATATTCTCGATTCCTCTGAACCAGAGGTGACCAAATGGATTCCTATCATCTCTTCCTCCTTCTTTTGGGCCTCTACATAGCGGCGCTCATCAGCATCGGGTTCCGGTCTTCCCGAGAGCAGAGATCTGTGACCGACTTCTGGCTCGCGGGCCGGGAGATCGGGGCCGCGAACATCGGCCTATCAGCCGCGGCATCGTGGCTGACGGCGAGCGCCCTCCTCCTCGCGACGGGCCTATTCCTCTTCATCGGCGTGGGGTCGGTCTGGATCTGGGTCTTTCCCAACGTCGCAGGCCTTTTGATCATAGCGATAATCGCGAAGAGGGTGAAGAACATCCCGGCGATGACCCAGCCGGAGCTCCTGGAGATCAGGTACCACCCTCACGTCAGAGCTCCCGTGGCTTTCGCCATCGCCATCACCATGGTCCTCTTCGCAGTGACCGACTTCATCGGGTTCAAGCTGGTCCTTGCCACCTTCTTCGGGGTTTCGCCCCTCTACGCTGTCTTGATCATGGCGGTGGCCGTCTCCATCTACGTCAGCCTTGGGGGCTTCCGGGCCGTAGTCTGGACCGACGCCGTCCAGTTCGTATTCCTGGCGGGGGTCGCAGTGGCCGTTGCCCTCCTCGCGACGAGGGCCTCTCTGGAGGGCGGGACGACCCTGGCCGAGGCCTCGGCCTCCCTCGGCTCTGACTGGTGGAACCTCTTCATCCTCGGCGGAATATCCGGAGCCCTCGTCCTCCAGCTGGCGCTCCTTCCGGGCTGGGTCGCAGAGCAGGACCCCTGGCAGAAGATCTGGGCGGCCCGGGACGAGAGGTCCGCCAGAAGCGGTCTCGTCCTGGGATCCGCCCTCCTCGCAATCGTTTACCTCGCCTGCCTCGTCACAGCCGTCGCCCTCCGGTCGATCTATCCGGTTCCCGCAGGCGAGATCGAGGCCGAGATGCTCTACCTCGCCTTCATCCAGGAGAGCCTGCCCGGAGGGCTCGTCGCCCTCTTCGCGATAGGGTTTGCCGCTGCCTCCATGTCCTGCGCCGACACCTTTGCAACCTCCGGCGCTTCGTGCATCTCGAGGGACATCGTCCAGAGGCACCTCAGGCCCGAGGCGAGCATGAAGGAGATGCTGGTCATAAACAGGGTTCTCGTCATCGTCATGATCGCGATCTCTGCCGCGATCGCCATGAGGGTCGATAGCATCGTTGAGGCTGTGCTCATAGCGACGGTTATCGGGACGACGTCGTACTTCTTCCCCATCGTCGGCGGCCTCTTCTGGAAACGGGCAACCCGTTGGGGCGCTCTCGCGGCGGTGATCGTCGGTGGTGGAACCCAGATCGTCCTCATATTTTACGAGAAGTTCCTCCTTCGGGCCCCCCTGGAGACGGCAGCTCCAGCGCTTGCCAGCCGGGGCCTTCTGGCGGAGCACGGCGTTCTGATAGGCCTCTCCCTCAGCGCCCTCGTCTTCGTCGGCATATCCCTCGCCACGGCCAGGCCCGAGCCCGCCAGGCTTGCCCCCTTCTTTGATGAGGTGGGAAGGGAGGTCTACGGCGACGGCGCCCTCGTCGCCGATCGGACCGATCCAGAATATGGAAAGATCGTCGCGAAGATCGAGGAGAAGGTCTCGGGCGAGAGGGCCCACCTCCAGCTCCGCCTCGACGTCGCTCCTCTTTTGGCCGACGGCGGCAGGATCGATGGAAAGCTCGATTGGACCGAGTTTCTGGAGAGGCTGGAGTCGGGGCACAGAGAGTGGCTTGAGCTCACCGGCAAGGACACGATCTACAGGCTCACCCAGGCCGACATGCTCGCCTCGGTGAAGATGGTTCGTGGGGACAGGCTCTCGATCTGGCTCTCGGCCGAGCCTAGAAGAGACCTCGTCGAAAGGCAGAAGGACGAGATATACCTCTCCTATCGGGAGATAGAGGAGACCCTCCTGGGCCTGGGACTTTCGGCGACCCCCACCAAGTGAAGAACAGGGGAGGATGGAGATGAGAATTGATCAGGACAGAGTCGATATCGCAGTGGTGGGGGCGGGCCCCGCAGGCTCGGCCGCCGCCGAGGCCGCGGCGAAGTTGGGGGTCGACGTCCTCCTGATCGAGAGGAAGAGGGAGGTCGGAACGCCGGTCCAATGTGGCGGCTTTCTCCCCGAGGCGGGAGAGCTGCATGACCTCCTCCCCAATGCGAAGATCCCCGACGCCCTCGAAAAAGTGTCTGAGGGGCAGACCCTCCATCGAACTCGGGTTCAGCGAATCTACGCTCCTTCGGGAAAGGCGAAAGAGTTTCCGGTTTCTGGGAGGGTCGTAGATAGGAGAGGATTTGATCGCGCCCTCGCCTGGAGGGCGGCGAGGGCCGGGGCGAGGGTCTTGGTCGGGACCAGGGCACGCCTGGAAGGGTCGAGCCTGCTTCTCTCGGGACGAAGTTCGGGGACGATCGAGGCGGGGGTCATCATCGGGTCAGACGGCCCCAGCTCCGCCACCGCCCGGAGCGCGGGAATGGCCTGCCGTCAGGAGATGGGAGTATGCCTCGAGTACGAGATGGCCGATGTCGATATCGACCCCGATGCCGCCGAGATGTACTTCGGGGCGAGGTCTGCGCCCGGCGGGTACGCCTGGATAATACCATTGGGCCAGGACGTTGCGAACGTCGGCGTCGGCACTCGATCCGCATACTTGGCGGGAAGAAAGCTTCGCGACCTCCTGGAATCCTTCATCGCGAACCATCCCGTTGCGAAGGAGAAGCTCCAGCGGGGCGAGGTGATGGCGGTGATGAGGGGTCTCGTCCCGGCGGGGGGCATGCCGCCCGCCATCGCGAAGGGGAACGTCCTTCTTGCGGGAGACGCTGCGGGAATGGTGATGGCTACCTCAGGCGGCGGCATACCCCTCGCCATGGTGGGAGGCCGGGCGGCCGGAGAGGTCGCGGCCCGACACGCCAGGGGCGAGGCCGACCTCGGGGAGTACCCGTCGAGGATCGCGACGGAGATGGGTCGAGAGCTTGCTAACTCCGTCCGAATCCGGGAGGTCGTCGACAGGATGATGAGAAGCGACCGGCTGATGGACGCCCTCTTCGCGATGCTACCCCCAGAACAGATGAAGGCCATCATGAGGGGCCAGATCCCAGGTGCCCTGGAGAGGGCGCAGGACCTCGTCGCGAACCGATGACCCTCCAATCCCGGGCTCTATCCGCCTTTTTATCAGGTTTTGCCGTTCCTCAGGCCGATACTATGGCGATCGTCGCGACGATAAGAGAGGCTGTGCCGAGGACGTCCATAACGCTTGTTATCATCGGTATCGTCACATTGTCGGGATCAAAGCCCACCCTGACAAAGAATCGGGTGAAGAAGTAGGTGACGATGATGGTGAGGACGGTGGTGAAGAGCCCGGCCACGAGGCAGATGGTCAGGAGGTCCCCGAAGCCGAGGGCGTCCATCCCGAAGGCCCTGGATACGACGTAGCCGAGAATGCCGAGGGTGGGAAATAGAAAGGCGGCGAGGGCGAGGGTGCAGCCGAAGTTGACCTTCGTCTCCCTCTCAAGCCCGCTCTCCATCCTGATCATCCCCAGATGATACGCCGAGGTGAGCCGAGAGGAGAGGATCCCGCCCAGGTTTCCGCCGACGGCGTTGAAGACCGGTATCAGCAAAAGGACCGTCGAGAAGGCGACGAGCATCTCCTCGTATATCCCCATGAAGAGCCCCGCGACGGTGCTGAAGAGGGTCGCGATTATCAGAACAGGCATCGATTGTCTGACTATCCTCCTCGCAACCTGGTGTTTTGAGCCGATGCCGTAAACAGCGGCAGAGGTCGTGATGAATACGAAAAAAAAGGTCGCGATCCTGGTGGCAGAGTCGCTGAGGGCCGAGACAAAGATGGCGGTCCCGAAGAGTATGGGTATCGTTATCACGTCCCCGGCGACGGTGATGAAGGGGATGGATATGTTGTCTGGGTCCCATCCCTTCCTGAAGCTCTTTTCGATGACGAGGAGGGTGAACCCCAGGAGGATGAAGCCGGAGAATATGCTGCTGGTTACCGATATCAGCACCAGATCGTAGACGCTCATAATATCGAGGCCGATGGCGAGGCCGAACCCTTTCACCACCAGGGCGAGGATCATCGAGACCGATAGGACCTGGACAGCAACCCCTCCCATCTGCTGGCGGAGGGGCCCGGAGTTCGCAATAGGTGGGGAGATCTCGCCGGTGTGGAGGCTCGTCCCGAGCCTCGCCCCGAAGGTCCCGAAGATGGTCCCTCGCATATCGATGGCCCCAGGGACCAGAACTATCAGGCCCGGGTAGAGGGCCAGAAGATGAGACATCTCGGCGAGGGAGAAGCCTGCCGCCATCGAGGTGATGGCGCAGATGACCAGGGCAAAAAAGCTCTGCTTTATAATCTTGGAGACGTTTTTCAGGGCAGAGGCGAAGTTATCGTTCGCCTCCGAGGGCATGGCCACTAATATGGACTGGTCCACCCCAGCCCGAGATAGCAACGACACCTCTTCCGCCGTCTCTAACGCCGCCATGGATCGCACCACGCGTTGTTGAAGGCGGAGGGTCCGGTTTTTGAGCTTCTTCTGCCATGCCAACTTCCTCCAGCGGCTCGTCAAGATTTATCCGAGACCGTCGACCTCCCTCTAAGGATGGACCTCCCCAAAGATTATTCCGCCACTGCCTCTGAAGGTCCCTTTCCTGCGCGGCGATCGTCCCGGGCGAGTTCTCTGCTGGATCCGGCACCAGCTTCGGGCTTGATCGCTGCCGTATCCGCCACTGTCGCGGAACGAGGGCGCAAAGTTCCGATCTCAGGCCGGGATCGCTCATTCAGCGGGGGCGGCTCCCAGCAGCTCTTCTACAGGTTTTGCGCCGCGTTCTGCGATCTTGGCGTTGATCTGGCCGACGTCGGCCGATATGTCGCGACCGTGGACCGACTTTCTCTTCCTCCGCCCCTTCTCCGACGGATGGTAGCCGGTTCCCTTGGCGATCAGGATCTTCCTCCGCTTGGAGCCGGGGAGGTCCCGACGGAGGGGAAATCCCTCGCGATCGCTTCCGCCGGTGATCTCTATCGAATAGCCGGGCATGCCCACGGCGTCGCCGTCGATTACGTCGCCGATCTTTCGGCCCAGGAACTTGTTGGCGGCAGCGTCCTTCGCCTCCACTTGGTAAGCTTTCCCGCTCTGGGGATCTGAAATAACAACTCTATAGTCCATTCTTTCTCCTCGCAACTGAACAGGGCCACTACGCCCCATCAACATATAAAACCTTATCCGGGATCGACCGGTGGCCCGATCTCCAGCTCCATCAATCAGACCTCGGGGAATCAGACCTCGGGGCTTTTCTCCGCCCCGTCACCGGCCCAACCTCAGATATGGCTCGGTGAGAGGGCACCTCCTCCAGGTATGCGCCCTCGATCAGGGGTCGGTCCACCACCACGGCGTAGATCCTGTAGACCGTCCCCTCCTCGACTTCGCATCGCGTAGACCAGCGGCCATCGCTGTTCGGCTCCACCCGTTTTCTTACCTGGAGGTGTTCGTCGTCATAGCGGACCAGGACGTAGACCTGCCTCTTCGTACCGCGGGTCTTGCTGGACTTGCCCTCTATGAGGCCAGCCCATCGGTCCTCTCCGTCGCGAGGAAAACTGATCTTCACCGACGTGGTGAGACGAGATCGAGCCCAGGTGGCGATGCTTCCCGATCCGATCAGAAAAGAGAGGATGGCCACGACGATGAGAAGCTTTCGATAGTTCTCCTCAACAAAATCGCTATCAACAGGTCTTTGGGGAGGGGCGATAGTCGTTTCTGGAATCGGATGATCCTCCACTAAGGCCGATGCGTTCTGGGCTTCCTCAGTCTCGTTTGTTGCGAGGAGTGCGGGCTCTCTGGAGGCTAGGGTGATGGGGATGGTCTTGGTGCCGTCAGAGAAGTCGACGATGTTGAACCACCTCCAATGTCCCTCTAAATATGCCTCCACCAGGTGGCTTTCAGGCTCCACCGTCGCGATGAAAGGGGCGACGCCGTAGAAGATCCCGTCGATGTAGACCTCAGCGCCGGGAGGATCGGAGACGATGGGAACCCTTACATAAGGTGGCTTTTCGTCTTCGCTTTTGACCGGCTCGACCTGAGATCGGGCGGAAGAGCTCTCCTCCTCGGGGGCCTCTTGCGAAATAGCTCCACCATCGGGCTTTGCCGGAGCGGCCGAAGAGGGCACCTCCTGGGATGGAAACGGCTGAGATGTCGCCAGCTCCTGACCAGCACGGGCGAGATCATCGGAGATCTCTTCTGTGGCCATCGAGCTCCTTTGTGCCTGCTCTATCATCTCGTCTATGTCGACGGGGCCGTCGCCGGAGTATCCGATCCTGTAGATGGGGCGCGGTCCCGATCCGAGAATGACCATCTCGGAGCTTCCGGACTCGTCACAGAACGCGACGCCAGAAAATACGGCTACGAGCGCCGCATACAGAAATAGAGGCGCCACCAGAAGCTGAATTTTGCGAATCAACATCCCCACGGCCGAGACTATGCCACGACGGATCTTATACTCTATGGTCAGATTCAACGGAGCTCTTTCATCCTGCTGTAGTCTTGAAGGGAAGAGATGGGCATCGTCCTGATAGCGATTCCCAGCTCCTCCGCCGCCATCACGGCGTTGACCCCTCCACAGAAGGCGATGCCCACCTTTCCGGCGCCGACGGGACAGCCCATGTTCGGCTCTCCGGGCCCGCTCATCTTCATCAGGCCGTCGATTCCCGCGTCCTTCGCCCGGTCCAGCAGATCCCGGGCCTGATCGACCGCAGCCACCGGAATTTCCCTCAAATTGGCGAGAACGCAGCCGCTGCCGGTCCTCACGGCTTCGCTCACCTTTGTGGTCTTTCGCGACATGAAAACCCTCATGGGATCGAGAGACGAGCCGGCATAGGCTATCAGATCTGTGAAATGCGAGAGTGACCCATCTTTCACCTCGACGACCCCAGCGAAGGTGGTATTGATTGGAATTCCTCCCAAAAGGAGCATCCCGTCTATGGTGATGCTGCAGACGGTGGAGATGCCCAGGAATCCTCGAGGTATCTGCAAAGCTCCCATCTCTTCTCCCTCGTCCTGGATTAAAACCCTCCTGCTCACAGCAAAACCTGCGTCGAAGGCCCGTATCATTATCTCCAATGCCCTCTCGTAATCCCTCTTGTCCAGAAGGCTGGTGTTGACCACCACCCTATTGTCCTCGGAATCGGGATCGAAGCTCGATCGGTACATGTACTCCTCGATCCGGGTGTTGACGAAGCCTATCCTGTCGTCCACCAGGGCGTCGGATAGCTCCCTCTTTCCGAGGGGCGTGAGGATCCGGCCGCTGTAACCCTCCTTTTTGGTGAACCCCAGCTCGTCCATTATCTTGAGGTTGTACCGCACGGCCCGCTCCCCCACCTCGTATCCCCTGTTGGAGAGCTCGTCGGAGATGGCTCTGGCTCCAATGGGCTTATCCGATGCGTTTATCACCCGCAGGATCTCTATGAGCCTCCGCTGGCTCGAATGGGGCTTGGTGAGAGGCTTCATCTCTATCTCTTTGTCCCTCACGGGGAAGCGCATATATATCTTATGTAGATAGACCTGCAGATGGCGCTGCAGGCCCGAGAGCGGCGTAGGAAGTCCCGTGGGGTAGTGGTCAATCCTGCAGGCCTTTGGAGCCTGGGACGGTGGTTCGAATCCGCCCGGGACTATTTCCGCTCTCGGAGCCCGTGCAGAAATGCTCGGCTCAAAAGCGGGGCATACAAAACGTACATATAGAGGGCCAAAGTCTGAGATGGTGGCGCTCCGGTAGTGTAGTCCGGCCAATCATTCCGGCCTTTCGAGCCGAAGACCCGGGTTCAAATCCCGGCCGGAGCATCGAGCACCTTTTGTCTGATTTTCCCGGGGCGAGGTCCCTGGAGGTGGGCCTTCCCATCGTTCGGGCGCGGAAGGCGTTGGCATCCCCCGAAAGCTTCAAAATCATTTTTATGACGAGTTTGATGAACAGATATCCCGTTTCGATCTTTGTTGCCCAAACATCCCGACGAAAAAGTTTAACTACCTGGATGAAGGTCTGAGAGTATATCACGCTGTTAAAGCAATTGACCTGCTCAGCAGTGTGAAATCTGAGCGGGCTGTGATTCCAGCAAAATGGATCTGCTGGGACAGACGCGCCGCAATTTATCGATCAACAGTATAGGTGGGAGAACAACGAGGAGAGAACTAGCTGTTTTGTTGGTAGTTTGCATCGCCCTGGTGGGCATGTCTTGTGCTGCCAACTACATGTATGAGAAAGCCAACATCAAGGGCGTTGGCTACAAGAACGTAGAGACCATCATCCAGACCCAGACCGGCCTAGCTGGAAACAAGCTGGTCGAGAAGGAGTCCGGAAGCGGAAACGTCATCACCGAGAGGACCGAGATCGAAGCTGAGCGGGTAGACGTTGCTCTGGAAGGCGATTGTTGCATCGACTACATCAACTTCTCCAAGGAAGCCGAGTTTGAGTACATGCCCGTGAGCTACCAGACCGGCACCTATGACCAGAAGTGGATCGAGAAGCTCTGTGTCCAGAACTACTACATCGGAGCTGTAGTCGTCGAGATGTACACCCATGCCGAGCACCTGCAGAAGAACACCGAGGTTAAGACCAGGAAAGACTGCAGTGAGGACCCCTGTGGTAACTGCACTGGCGCTCTTGAGGCGAACTTCGCATCCAACGTCATCGGTGTCGCTCACATCGGATGGCTCTCCAAGGACGTCCATGTAGGGAAGAAGGGCAGACACGCCGAGTACGGCCGGAGCGTTGAGGACCTGACCGGTGTCTTCTCCATCGAGAAGTTCATCCAGCTCTGGGGCAACGGCACCTGCGGCCCTGTCCAGGTCGACTGGCTCCCCTGCATCTGAGCGCGGAAGTTCCCGCTTCCCTTTTTATTTTTTTGTTTTAAGGGTTTTAACACTCCTTCTTTGTTTCTTCCAGATTGATTTGTATTTTTGGCAGAATTATTTTGGTAGAATCTTGGGCTAATTCTCTTGCGATTCAACTCCATCGAGGGACGGCATTCGCAAAAGAAGAACTAGAACGTATAGCGTGCTCGATAGATTTATATGCCATCAACCTGAAGAGGGAGTTGTGCCTGGGCCAAAAGAACTTAGACACGAGACAAGTCATTGGGACAGGCTGAAGCTCCTAATGGGGGATGGTGCAGCTTCTGCTGGAGTATCCCAGCTTGGTCGGATTCGGATGACCATCGCAGCCTTTCTAGATGGGCATGCATATTATCCGGTCGAGCCTCAACTCTATGGAGCAAACTTGCGCCCCATCGATAGGTCCAATCATATTTTGCGATCTTGCGGTGTAGGGCGTATGAACGAGGGTATTGAGTGAAATAACGGAGGTGGGAACTGAATGAAGAGAGAACTGGCTATTTTACTAGTCATTGGAATTGCCCTGGTGGGCATGGCTGGCGCGGCCAACTACATGTACGAGAAGGCCAACATCAAGGGCGTCGGCTACAAGAACGTAGAGACGATCATTCAGACCCAGACCGGCCTAGCTGGAAACAAGCTGGTCGAGAAGGAGTCTGGAAGCGGAAACGTCATCACTGAGAGGACCGAGATCGAGGCTGAGCGGGTAGACGTTCCTATAGAGGATCCCTGCTGTATCGACTACATCAACTTCTCCAAGGAGGCCGAGTTTGAGTACATGCCCGTGAGCTACCAGACCGGCACCTACGATCAGAAGTGGATCGAGAAGCTCTGTGTCCAGAACTACTACATCGGAGCTGTAGTCGTCGAGATGTACACCCACGCCGAGCACCTGCAGAAGAACACCGAGGTTAAGACCAGGAAAGACTGCAGTACCGACGACTGTGGTAACTGCACTGGCGCTCTTGAGGCGAACTTCGCATCCAACGTCATCGGTGTCGCTCACATCGGGTGGCTCTCCAAGGACGTCCACGTAGGGAAGAAGGGCAGACACGCCGAGTACGGCCGGAGCGTTGAGGACCTGACCGGTGTCTTCTCGATAGAGAAGTTCATCCAGCTCTGGGGCAACGGCACCTGCGGCGCTGTCCAGGTCGACTGGCTCCCCTGCATCTGAGCAGAAACGATGTGAATTCCAGATCTTAAGATCTGGAATCGTCCCAACTTTTTTATATTTCATTTCACTGGTAGGGTCTTTGGACCAAAACACTGAAATATGAGCCGTGTATTAAATAGGTAAAGTGTTCGTCTCTATGGAAAAATGAGACAGACGATCTAAATTCAGAATAGGAAGGGGGTATAAGTAAGTGAAGGGAACATTAGGGATACTAGTGGTTCTAGCTTTGGTTTGTGGCCTCGCTACGGCCAACGTGCCACTCATAGAGCCACGTCAGTACGAGCAGTTTTGTGAAGCGCAGCTGGTCAGCGGGACCGGCTATATCGACGTAGCCACTTCTATTGTCGATAAAAAAATCGCCCTTGAGTACTACGACATGATGACAGGCGATGGCACCATCGAGATGGACGCCACCCACGTCTACTCGCAAGAGCCGAACAAGCTTGTAAGGCCGGTGCCCAACTACAATGCAGATAATTGTAGCGAAAATGCAACGGTGGACGCGAGGCTGAACTTCTTCGAGAACACCAAGCTCACCTACGACAGCGATAAGGCACCTCTCCAGGGCGGAAAGTTCGTCAACTCCAAGGCCTTCTACGGAGGCATAGGTGCCAACATCCAGGAGATGTTCAGCGTCAATGAGATGGAGAAGGACCAGACGGTCTTCTTCGGCTCGACCAAAAACTCAACCATTACCCACACCGTCGGCCTCAACACGCTGAACAGCTTCAACGGTACCTGGGGAACCGACTCCCGCATGCACAAGATCTTCTACAAGGACATACAGAGCCATGAGCTCTTCAGCGGCGACTTCGAGGTGCAGAAGGAGATTAAGTTCCACGAGGCTCCGATACCTGAAAGGAACTACATTTGCCCATGCGCGGGAGTAGACTGCTAAGCCGCAGTCTACGCTCTTTTCTTATTTTTGCGGCGGGAGCCGTGTTTCTGAACGCCGATCCCTGACGAGGCGAGATTTCTGTCGGCGGGCATTGAGATACAAGGCCTTTGTCGCAGTAAGTTTGTCATGGGGGTTTAAAGAGTGAAACATTATCTGATAATTCTGCTGATCCTCGCAGCCCAACCGGCCTTCGCCACCGTTGAGGAGACGAGGGAGGGCCTGGAATCGGAGTGGAATCTGGGGATGTCTTCAACAGGACCAATGGGATCAACAGGACCAATGGGATCAACAGGACCAATGGGATCAACGGGATCAATGGGATCAACGGGATCAACGGGATCCGTCTGGCCCCCTGTGCCAGGGATCAGGGGCGAGCTCAGCGTTTCAATAGACCTCTCGGGCCCGACGTCCGGATCATACATCGATTATGCCATGCCGGGAAAGACTCAGGAATACGTAGTCAGCGTGGAAAATCGAGGATGCTCTGAGGTGGAGGCGAAACTCACTATCAACCCCAAAAGCTGCAGACTCGGATGGTTTGAATGGACTGAGACGGTCCTCACCGTTCCGGCGGGGGGGGTTGGAATTGAACCGCTCCTGGTCACTCCTGACTTGAGGGCATCGCCTGGAAGTTACGAATTCGAAGTCCTGGCAACGGCGCCGAACTGCAAGTCAGGATCCGATGAAGCCGGATTCAGGCTTCAGGACTACGACTACGTATCTGAGACCTCAGTCAGCGGGACTGGCCAGTTTCAGATGAACAAAGACGTCAGGAGCATGAACAGCGGAGTGAAGTCGAACAAGGACATATACTTCAGCGGCAGCGTGGACACTCTGATGAAGAACGCTTACCTGACGGAGAGTGCTAAGGGAGGAAATCCCACCTTCCAGGAGTGCGACGCCGTGGAAAACTACCTGGCGCTGAGATCCGGCGATACCCTGATGGGGACTGAGACGGTCAAGAGTTCTCTCGTCTTCGGCGGGGTGGGAGCCAAGGTCCAGGAGAGCTATAACCTCCAGGAAATGGAGTACCAGATCCAGGAGATAGACCTTCACCACACCGGCCGAGATAGAAGAGCTGAGTTCCAGACTGCAGACAACTTCACAGGATATATGGCCATCGATGCGAGGCAGACGATACCCGGTCAGAGGGGAACCAAAGAACGCGAAGAGTTCCTGGGATCCTTCGAGATTCAGAGGAGGCTGATCTTCACCGACAGCTACAAGCCGACCTTCGGCTGCTTTGACGGCTCATGCTTCAACTTCGCAGAGAGGTTCAACGCCCTCTCTAGCTAGAGCATGAGCATCCATTTTTTTATTTAAGTTTGTCTTATAAAATTAGCGCCGAGGGAGGGATTCGAACCCTCGAGTCCCGAAGGGACACAGGTTTAGCAAACCTGCGCCATACCAGGCTTGGCTACCTCGACTTGGCCACACCTTGATCCTCTCGATATTTAAATTCTGCGTCGGGGGTCGCGCCTTTTCTTGTCCTGCAGAGTGAGGAGGAAAATCTTGAGCTGAGACGTCAGGCCGATTTATCATCCGCCTCGGAATTACCGATGCACCGGAGGAGATCTTTGCTGGTTATTATCCCCACCAGAGCACCACATTCCACCACAGGCAACCGTCTAATGTTGTGCTCCAACATAATCTCTGCAGCTTTTTTGGTGGAGGCGTTGGGGCCTATGGTCACCAGCGGTGCGGGGGTCATTATCTCCCAGATCATGACGTTTCTGGGATCGATCCCTCGGGCGAAGACCTGCTCGAACATGCCGCTGATGGTGACTATGCCCACCACCTGTTTTAAAAGACCTCCCTCAACCACGAGGACGCTTCCCCTTTTATCGCGGACCATCATCTGGATAGCGTCGAAGACGGTGGTGTCTACCTCCACCGTGAGGATAGGGTAGGTCATAAGATCTCTGACTTTCATGAGGGAACCCAACCTGTCATCAAAGTTCAAGTTGTTTGGCAGCTTATATTAAACTTGTCAGAGCGGCTGATCGGATCATAAAAGGTCGGGCAGTGCCATCGGCAAAGGGATTTTGGAACGGATCTGAAAGAGCCAAAATGGCGCCGATCCGTTCCGCATCGTCGATCTCGATATAGGCAACCACGATGCTACATCGTGAAGATCCAACTCAGGTCCAAGCTCAACAGGCGACCAGATGTGCGGAACTAGGACTTGACAGAGGGCCAGAGATGATCCCATCTCAACTCCAGACCCACCGCGGGCTGATCCAGACCGAAGCTCCGCAGCACCAGGGGATGAAATTCGCCGAAGGATCCGACCTTCGTCCCGCTCACCAAAAGGTCTGCTCCCCTCCCCGCGAGGAAGGCCCCATCCTCGGAGGCCACAATCTCGGGTTCGAGACTGAGCTCTCTCATGAGGGCGTCCACCACAGATCTGACCTCAGCGAAGTCGGCGCCGCTGTGGATTGAAGCAGCAGCCAGGTCCTGTCTCGTCATTCCCCTCACAAGAACGTCTCCCAGGGCGAAGATCCTTTGGGGGAGGGGATGGTGCTGGTTGATGGAGAATATCTCCAGGAGGCTCGGCAGAATCGAGGTCCTCACCATGGTGTGAAGCTCGCTTATGGGGTGGAGAACCCGCGTGATCTCCTGGTCCTGGATGGGCCGCCTCATCCTCTCGAAGTTGGCCTTCTCGGAGGTCAGGGTGAAGGGCATCGTCTCGAGGTAGCCGAGGCCCACCATTATATCCCGAAGATCAGATTTTTTCGTCTCCAGGGGGTGAGCCTCGCCGATGGTGACGGTCTTTGGAAGAACCGGCACCAGCCTGTCGTAGCCGTATCCCTTCGCGGCATCCTCGAAGATGTCCCACGGGTGCATTATGTCGGCCCTGTAGGCGGGGACCAGAACTTCCAGTTCCCGGCCCCGAACCCGGGTACCAAACCTCATCCTCGCAAGGCACGTCGCCAGTTCCTCAGGCGAGATATCGAAGCCAATCAGCCCCTTGGCGTCCTCGACATCGACCTTCCACATTGCTGGAGAGAGGTCTGGCAAGGTGAGATCGACCTGGGGCCTCTTCACCTGGACCGACTCGATCCGGCCGCCCCTCTCAGCGAGAGCCGTGACCACGATGTTGAGGGCCTTGTAGACGACGGGATCGGTCCCGGTGACGTCGATGAAGAGGTCCCGGGTGTCGTCTCTCACCCTCGTCAGCTCCCCGTTGATGATCGGCGGGAAAGATAAGACGTCCCCATTGGCGTCTGTTATGAGGGGATACCGGTCGAAACCCTTCAGGATGGAGGCGTAGCTGACCCCCTTCGGATGAAGCCTGAGGATATCACGCATTGAGAGACTCTCATTGAAGTCCAGGGGTACGAACTCGAAGGATGGATCGGCTGCGAAGTAGGTGAAGGGCGGGACGACCCGCGAGATGTCGTGGACCCCTATCGCCACCTTCTGTCTGTTCCTCCCCAGGCCCCAGTGGAGGTCCTCCTGAAGGTCCATCAGGGACTCTATGGCGGGGTCGCTGAACTCGAGATCCTTCACCACAGCGCAGCCTATGATGGGTCTGACCTTCTCGACGGAGGGGTCGACCTCCATCGTGACATCCCCGGGGTGGACCTGGTACTCAGGGATTCCGACCTTCAAATCCAGGAAGCCCTGAAGGGCTCGCGCCACCCCCTCGGAGCTGTAGAGGTCGGGCCTGTCGGGGAAGAACTCGACGTCCACGTAATCCTCTTCGTTGCTCTTTCCGATATCTGCGCCCATCATGGCCATCCTCGCCATGATCTCCTCCCTCTTGGCGCCCACCATCTCCTCCAGATCCTCGTAGTATAATCTGACAACCGGCACGATCGATCACATCCTCGCAAGAGACGGCACGTCTCTCAGCCATCCCACGTCCGACTGGTAGAGAAGCCGCAGGTCTTTCAGCCCCAGCCTCAGCATGGCGAGGCGGCTCACTCCGAGCCCCCAGGCGAGAACCGGGTGGTCTATCCCGAAGGGGACTGTAACCTCCCTTCGAAAGACCCCAGCTCCACCCAGCTCCACCCAGCCGAGCCCCTCGATGTAGACCTCGGGCTCGACGGAGGGCTCGGTGTAGGGGAAGTAGCCGGGCCTGAACCGGACCTCTTCAAAGCCCATCTTGGAGTAGAACTCCTTCAAGAAACCCAGTAGGTTTGCGAAGGAGAGGCCCTCGTCCATGATCACCCCCTCCAGCTGCTCGAACTCTGGGGTGTGGGTCGGGTCTATCGCCTCCCGCCGATAGACCCGGTCTATTGAGAAGGCCTTCACCGGAGGGTTCGGGTGGTCCGCCAGGTACTTTATGCTGATGGAGGTGGTGTGGGTCCTCAGAACCTCCCGTCGGGCCACCTCCGGGTCCCAGATCCCGCCCCAGCCGGTGGAGCCGACATCCCCGCCGTGTTCGTGCATCTCCTTGACCCGGGAGTATTCTGGGATCTCAGCCTTGGAGTCGAGGTAGAAGGTGTCCTGCATCTCCCTTGCCGGATGGTCCTGGGGCTGGAAGAGGGCGTCGAAGTTCCAAAAGCTCGGCTGGATGATCTCGCCCTTGATCTCCGAAAAGCCCATCTCCAGCATTATCTCCCTCATCCTCGATAGGAGCCTCTGGTAGGGGTGGACCTTCCCGGGGTAGATTCGCTCCGCGGGAAGGGTGACGTCGTAGGGCCTGATGTAGAATTGTTCTCCTTTATATTGAACATAAGACTCTTCATCCCACTTTCCGGTCCTGATCATGTCCGGTGTGATTTGTCCAATTCCTCTGACTGCATGTGATGTAACGCCATATGTCAGAGTACGAGTTTCGATCTCTGACCTTCCGGCATCAGTGATCTCGAACCTCCAGGATTTGTACGTGCTAGGCTGGACGAGCCCCCTGCTCTTCAGGACCTTCAGGACCTCCGGGTCTAGGGCCGAGGCGCTCGTCTCTCCCTGGAAGGAGAGCGCCTCCAGGATCTCCTCGTCCTTTCCGGCGGGCGAGTCTCCCGTGGGCATGATCTTTCCCGCCTCAACATTGGCCCAGCCCTTTTTCTTCAGCCAGCCGATCCCCACCTTCAGGGCGGGATCGATCTCCGATATGGGAACCCCCTCGACCCCAGCCGTCTCGAGGATCCTCCTCTCGGGAAGGCCGATCTCGGCGTACCGGGCCCCCTCTTCGGTGAGGGCGTAGACCTCCTCTACCTTCTTATCGAGCCTGATCAGGCCTCTCTCGGCGAGCCCTTCCGCCGAGGAGATGGCCGAGACCTCTTTGATTCCGAGCTTCTCGGCGATCTTCCTTGGGTCGGATTCGCCCTCCAAAATCTCTTTCAGCACCTGCCTGTCCCTGGGAGACAGGGTGGACAGCTTATCCTCTTGTGATGGCATGATGATCAACCTTGCGAAATCGCGATTTTCAAGGGTAGGCAGATGCGGGAACCATATATTAAACCTGCCCGCCTGGAGGTCTATGAAACAACTCTCGATTCTCGATAGAGGGAGAAACGGAAATCAGTCGAAAGAAAACGGCGGTGAAAAGGGATGAGGAAAATGGAGAAAAGACGGCTCAAGATGAGGGATGGCTCTCCAGCTCCTCCAGAGCCTCCAGCACTCCCTGAACCGACATCTCCATGAACCTCTTCCCCTTCTCCTTGGAGGCCTTCGACGGGTCGCCCATGATCCCGTTTCCCATAAGATGCCTCACGTCCTTCATGATCAGGTATCTCGGCCTCGGAGGAAAGTGCTTTTGGGGAAGGCCCCGCACCAGGTCTTCCCGGATGACCAGCATCCTCGAGGTCTCGATCTCCCCAGCGTGGCCGTCTCCGGGGGTCTCGACCTCCCTCGAATCGATCAGGTCGAAGTCTGAGACGAGGCTCACGAAAATGTCCCTTTTGGCGACCGCTCTCTCTGAAGCCTCCTTGAGGGCGGCGAGGTGCTGCCCCCCGGCATGGCCCGTGAGGATCAGGACCCTCTCGAAGCCGGAGTCGCGAAAAGCGAAGAGGAGGTCGAGGACGAGTTTCCTCAGAGCTTCGGGGCTGATGGAGATCGTCCCCGGAAAGCCCCGGGTCGACCTGCAGACCCCATAGTGTACGGGAGGCGCGACGAAGACGGGCCTTCGTCGGGCCACCTCTTTTGCCACTTCCAGGGCCTGGATAGTATCGGTGAAGGTGGGGAGGTGGGGGCCGTGCTCCTCAGTTGCCCCCACCGGCAGGATCAAGGTCCGGGTCTTCTCAAGCCCCGCCTCGATCTGTGTCCAGGTCATCTCCTCTAGGAGCATCATATCTCGATCGTACTCCCGTTGATTACTGCACCTTCAGGGACCCGGACGTCGTACTGGACGCTTCCCACCCTCAGAGTGTAGGGGCCAAGGGGTCCTGTATCGAAGTTGGTGCTCCAGTTCGCGGGGCCTTCAGTGGAGTAGGGGACTACGAGAGAGAATTTGCCGTCGGAATCGACGATTCTGGACTGCCTGTATTCGAAGTTTCTCCCTCGGTTGGTCGTGATCGGAACGGATATGACCACATCGGTGCCCGGAGAGGTTGTGCCTGTGATCGTCGCTCCCGGAACGTGTTCGAAGATCTTGACATACTTCTGGCCGCTGGCGGTGACCGCGCTCGCGGACTCGTGGACGAGCCTATAATGGCCCAGGGCCTCCAGGGGAACCGAGGTCATGATCGGGCTTTGAGATACAACCATCGCCGCCGCGTAACCGCGTTCGAGGCTTTCGTTCACGCTATCGAGGAGCACCCGGTAGTCGCTGGATCGCTTCTGAGGCTCGATCGAGACGCCGCCCTGACCGTCGGAGCGGAGGGCCACAGTCCAGGCCTCCTGAACCTCGGCCTCTGTCCCGTCGAAGAAGTGGAGCCTTGCCACCATGGTTCTGAAGTAGGGCGAAGCGTAGAGGGTGATCGGCTGGCCGTCCTGCCAGTGGCTGAACTGATAATTACCGGGATGGATGTTGCTCCAGGCGGCGATGGCGTGGAACTTGCCCATGGCCATCTGGACGTCGGTGATGACGTACCTGGCGTTGGAGTAGGCGGACCTGTTTTCGTCGAGGTCCGCCAGGACCGCCTCCGCCTCCGCCTCGCTCTGGGCGAGGAAGAAGGGGGACGATCCGGGCTTTCCGGTCTCCATGCTCCCTATCCCCTGCTGGAAGGGATTTGCGTTCGGGATTCTATTGCCGATCGTCTCGATCCAGTGGCCATAGTCCCACCAGGACATGATCCCATAGGCAGAATCGGGGTAATTGAACTCCTCGCCTGCCGGCGGCTTTTCGTAGATGGTATAGATGTCCATCCCCGGGTCAGGGGTGTTGTCCTGAAGCCAAGCTACGGAGTTGTACCAATCAGACTCAATGGGGCTGGAGTGGCGCTCCGAGGGAAAGCTTCCGATCGAAACGCCCTGAACCGTTCCGAACATGGCCGGATAGACGAAGAGGAGCGATAGGATGACGACGGCAGCGACGTTGGTGAGGAGGAGGTTTTTGTCCATCGTCTCTTTGGAAGATCCCCGGAACATCCTGATGACGGCGTCCTCTGCCTCCAGGAACCGGGTCTTCTCCAGAAAAACTGATCCCAGGTATCCAGATAGGAAGGCGATGTTGGCAGCGTAGTAGTAGGCGAACCTGTTCTGGGCGAAGGTGAGGGAGAGCATCATCAGCGTCCAGACCACGATCAGCATCTCAGCATTCCGACTACCGTCTCTGTAGTATCTATGGAGGATGAGGGGCAGGGCCAGGAGAGTCAACCAGAAGGGAGAAAGGAGAGGCATCAGACCTGGGAAGTTCCTCTGGATTGCGTAATTAGTGTATATCGTGGACGCCTCCGCTACGGTGGCCGCCCCTCCAGTCCTGGGCTGAAATACGCTCAAACCTCTCATCAGATTGTCCGTAAACGCGGGAAACACGAGCATCAGTATTACAGCGCAGAAGGCTATCGACCCGATTACTATCAGGGGGAAGTAGAGCCTCTCCATCTTACGCTGGTTGAGCTGGTTTGAGAGGGGAGAGAGGAACATCATGAAGACCGACCCAACGACCAGGATCATGAGATGGAAGATGGAATAAAGTGACGTGCTGAAGCCGTTCTGGATCCTGATGAAGGGGAGTATCAGAAGGAGTGCGATCAGGAACGCGATCGTCCCCACGATCCCCAGGTATTCCGCGTTTCTCCCTCTGAGGTGGTCAGCGATGCTCTGGATGGTGACGAATACCAGGATTATCCCCAAGAAGAGATGGCCGGATGACCAGGCGTCTATGTATAGACCCAGAAATAGGCCCGCCAACAAGGAATATAATATCGGCCTCCTTAAAGCATCTATATCCTTGCCTCGGAGAGCAGAAAAAGTGAGCTTGCCCTGACCCGACCGGACCGCTAGCATGAAGAAGAGCATCGCAGTGGTGCTGAGGAGAACCTCTGCTACGTGGTGGTCTGTGAACCCTATCATAGATCGCGACAAGAACTGGCCCGGCAAGACGGCGATCATGACAGCGCCCATGAAACCAGCCGTCCTCCCCCCGAGTTCCCGCCCTATGAAGTAGATGGGAAAGACCAGAAGGGCTCCCAGAACGGCCGGGAAGATCGCGCCCACCACCTCAATGGTGTGCATACTGGGGTTTCCAAGACCTACAATGTGCGAGAGAATGGCTATGGACCAGCTGTTGAAAGGCCCGAAGGGGATGCCCGTTCCTTCGGGGAAGTAGGTCATGGGATCGAACCAGGGCCGCTGGAGGTTCAAGACGGTGCTCTTGGCCAGCATCATGTGGTACCAGGGATCGTTACCCTCGAAGAGTACAGAGTCTCCGACGAGGATGCGAGACATGGGTCTGTAGACCCTCAGGTAGAGCGAGAAGAGGAACACCAGAACAAGGCCCGCATAGATGTAAATGTCGGGGATGCGTTCCAACCCCCGCCTCTTAGGCGCGGGCTGATCTTTCCTATCCGCGCTCTTTTTTTTCTCCTTCACCGGTTTCTTGGTCATCGAGGCGGAAGAAGCTAGTTCAATCCAGATAAACATTTTGAAGCCAGAGGGAGGAGGCGATCCTTGGGGACAAGTGTTGTAGAGTTAGGGGTCAGAATGGTTCGAAGGTCACCATCCTCCGTAGACTATGAAGGAGCTGGTCATGCCCAGAAGCTTTTCGTCGCGTACCTTTCCGTCAGGAAAGAGGTCCGCCACCTCTCGTCTACTGAGCAGCCGGACCGATTTCGCAGCTTTTGTGGCCTCATCTTTATCTGAAATTCTTGGATACCATCGCCGGATCAGAAAGACCTTGAGGCCGAGAGGAAAGAACTGGAAGAGAGGGAAGAGATAATGGGGCTCGAAGGGAAAGCTACGGTTTGGGGTCTGAACGAAGTATCCTTTCCCCACCCGCATCACCTCTTCTGCCATCTGTCGCTGCTCAGTGGGACCACCCACGTGCTCAATAACGGAATTTGAGAAGGCGACGTCGAACGCTTCGTCCTCAAAATCGCTCATATCCCTGGCATCTCCGACGACGAGGCTGATGTTGGAGTGGTGGGGCTCCGTTCTGGACAGGTTCAGAATTGTTATCTGGTAGTTCTCATCGTCTGCAAAGCCCATCCTCTCCCAGAATAGCTCCGTTCCGCCGACGTCGAGGATCTTCACCGGCCTTGGAAGGGAAGCCATAAGATCCTTGAAAAGAGCGATCCTGCTGAGCCTGATCTTTGTTATGACCGAACTGTCTTTATGAAAGTCAACCATGTCCACGAAAAGGTCTCTTATCAACTGAACACCCCACTATTCCCATCGCCGCGATTTATGTCGTACAAGTGCCATCGTTTCATTATATCGTCACGTATTTATAGGAATGGGGAGGGGTGAGGGGCGTAAAACCCCGGTCTTTAGGCCGGGGATGTAGAGCCCCTCCCCTATCTATGCCAAACATATAAATATTACCAAACCGCATAAAATGCTATGCGCAAGTCGTTCAAGTACCGGCTCTATCCTACTAAATCTCAGAGATCGAGGATGGAGCGAACGCTAGACTTGTGCCGATGGGTCTACAATCAAACCCTAGCATACCGGAAGGATGCCTGGGAGATTGAAGGTAGATCGATCTCGAAATATGAGACCCATAACCTCCTCCCTACATGGAAAGTGGAGAAGCCCGAACTGGCCGAAGTCCACTCCCAAGTTCTCCAGAACGTCCAGGAACGGGCAGATCTGGCGTTTAAAGCGTTCTTCCGAAGGGTCAAGTCGGGCGAGAAACCTGGATATCCGAGGTTCAAAGGGAAAGGATGGTACGATTCGTTCACCTTCCCTCAGTCGGGGTTCAAGTTGGTGTCTGGAAAGCTCCGTCTCTCCAAGATCGGCGATGTCATGATCAAGCTCCACAGACCCATCGAAGGTAAGATCAAGAGGCTGACTATCCGCCGAACCTCGACCGGAAAATGGTTTGCTTGTTTCTCGGTTGAAGTTGACGACCCGATAAAACCTCCCTGGAAAGACGGGTCGATGGCGGGCATTGACGTGGGGCTGGAGAGTTTCGCCACTCTGTCCAACGGTGAAAAGATCGATAACCTTCGGTTCTTCAGATCTGAAGAGAAGGCGTTGGCCAAAGCTCACAGACGGCTATCCAAGTGCGAGAAGGGAACTCCTGAGAGGAGGAAAGCCCTTAAGGTCGTCCAACGGATTCATGAGCGGATCGCTAACAGGAGATACTATTTTGCTCATCAGATAAGCAATCAGTTAGTCTCGAAATATGGTCTGATTGCTTTTGAAGATCTGAGCATCAAGAACATGCTCAAAAACCACAACCTGGCTAAAAGCATATCTGACGCTGCTTGGAGGATGCTGGTCACAACCACCTCGTACAAGGCTGAGAGTGCCGGTTCGATAGTGGTTCTAGTCGATCCCAGGAACACAAGTCAGCTATGTTCCAGGTGCGGTCTAAAAGTTCCGAAGTCGCTATCGGAGCGGGTCCATGAATGTCCTCAATGCGGGCTAGTAATGTCCCGTGACGAGAACGCGGCGATAAACATTCTGAGACTGGGGCTACAGTCTCTGCCAAAAGCTAGAAGCTCCGCCCTTCAGGGCGGGGAGTAGTCACTAGCTATCATCATATCGATCTTTCTCATTTACCCGGAAATCCGAGCAAAGCTGCTCGATAGGTCAAAGGTTAAAGCTTAAAACCTTTGGGGGTTCTTAGAGTATCGGAGGGATTTTGTGAAGAAAATGACCGATATCAAGGGACTTGGTGGAATGCTGAACGGATTTCGAGATCTGGTGAAGGACGACGAGAGCATAACCTTCGTCGGGACTCCGGGGTTCTGCACTCCTTTCGCCGAGTTTCTGGCCTTTCCCATCAGGGACAAGAAGCTCGCCTTCGTCCCGAACTTGAACATCGAGAAGACGAGAAAGATGGTGGCCACAGAATACGGAATGGAGCTGGGCGATGCCACCAGCGCAGATGCCGACGTGGTGGTGATCCTGGGGGGGATGGCGATGCCGAAGATCGGGGTTAGCATCGAGGAGATGGCCGATCTTCTCGGGAAGATCGAGCACAAAAAGCTCATCGGCGTATGTTTCATGGGGATCCTCGAGCAGGCAGGGTGGTGCGGAACCCCAGCCTTGGGCTTCAATTACGTGATGAACACGACCCTCGTGGGCGACATCTCCGGAGAGTAATCCCCGGCTCCCACAATGCCTTCTGAGAAATGAGCAGATTTGATTTAAATAAAACAACCTATAAACTTTTGAAAGAAACGGACGAATTGGTTTCTGGTGGGCCCGACGCGATTCGAACGCGTGACCTCACGGTTATCAGCCGTGCGCTCCAACCATGCTAAGCTACGGGCCCGGCAGCCTTTCTGATTGAGCCACCCCTTAATAACAGTTTCCCTAGAATGGTTCCGGGCCTCGTCCAGGATTGAGCTGCCCCATCCTCCTCCTGGGACGACGAGGGATTTCTAGCTGGCTTGCCGCAGCTAACGCGCAATGCTCACAGATGCCGATCTGGTGGCTTCTGAAACTCTTGGTCTGGCCTTTCGACAGACTTAAATCTTCAAGGGATGAGGACTAAAAGGTGATTATGGGATGGCCGACGCTGAAATTGATAACAAAGAAGAACTTGCGGGGCTCTACGACCTGGCGATTCCCATCGGGATGCCCCTGAGCGTAATCCAGGACCTGGTGGACAACTTCGAGCTGGATCCGGTGAGGCGGAACGCCAAGATCGGCCTCATTGATGGAGATACCGAAGAGCGGGAGATTCTGGTTCTCCGGGGCGATCTTGAGACGGTCAAGGCCGCAGAGAAGTACATGTTCGAGGCTCTCGACAGGAGGGTCGCGAGATGGGAGAAGAATGAGCGTTCAGATCGTTACAAGGAGATTTACGACAAGAACGCCGAGAAAAGAAGGGAAATGGTAAGAGAGAGGATCGCTGAGAGGAAGGACGAATCTGTCGATCTGATCTGATAAAGAAGGAGAACGTTATTTCGGGCCTTCCTCCTTTCAGAGAACGCCCATCATCTTATGGGCTTGGGGTATGGCCACCACCTCTCTCAGATGCTCTGATGCGACTTCGTGGAGGCGCATCAGCCTCTCTGGAACCGGTTTTCCCTTTCCCGAAGCCGGCTGGAGGACAAAGGCCACCTCCAGACCTTCGAGACGGCGGCAGAGTTGTTCTATCTCCTCCATTGACGTCGAATCCAGGATCACCGCCTTGGCTATGGTGGCGATCCCAGCTCTGCATGCGCCCTCGATGCAGGCAAGCTCGTTTTCAACAAGGCAGCTCCATTCGTGGGTGGGACATGCCCTGTGGCTTGGAAGCTTGATGTCGACGGCCGCAAAGTCGATCCAGTCGATCAGCCTCGAGAAGCGACTTCGAGAAAAGCCGTTCGTCTCGAGGTATACGGGCAGGTTCTCCTCGGAGCAGCTCATGGCCAGGGCCTCCACGAACTGTGGTTGGCAGAGGGGCTCGCCCCCGGTTATTGAGACGCTGTGAGTGCCGATGGTCCAGAGGGCTAGAACCTGGTCCATCGTCCAGTTCAGATTTATCGGGTTTTTGGCCTGCCTGAGACGGCCCGGGACTGAAGGATCTTCTACCCCACAAAATTTGACGTCCCGGCGAAACTTCGGCGAATCGCAATAAGAGCATCCCAGGTTGCAGCCTGCGGTCCTGACGAAGATCTGCCTTCTTCCTATCAGGGGGCCCTCGCCCTGAAATGAGGAGAATATCTCTCCTAGAAAGCCGATCTCATCTATACTCTGTGGGGTCAACCACGCCCGCCTCCAAAAATCCGTGCCTTCGGTGCTGACAGGCCTCGCACTCTCCGCAGTGAACCTCGCCTTCTCTGTAGCAGGACCAGGTCAGCTCCATGGGCGCTCCGAGCTCCGAGCCCAGCTTCACTATATCGGGTTTTAGGAGGTCGACGAGGGGAGCCTCGATCCTCGGTGGCCTGCTGAAGGAGGCGACCGACTTTTCCAGGAGAGAGTTGAACCTCGCAACGAACTCCGGCCTGTTGTCCGGGTAGGATCTCCCCTCCTCGGCGTTGAAGCCGACGAAGACGCATTCCGCCCCCATCGCCTCGGCGTAGGCCGCGGCCATGGAGCCGAAGACGAGGTTTCTGCAATAGACCCAGGTGGAAGGCGTGGACTTGGGACTCTCGATGTCCACCTCGTCCCCTGTCGGGATGGGGGCCTCGGCCGTCGTCAGGGGCGTCAGGTCGCAGAACAGATTGGTCCGGACGAACTTGACCTCGGCTGCGCCGAGGGATCTTCCGATCTCCTGGACGGCCCTTTTTTCCTTTCTCTCTGCCTTCTGGCCGTATTGGATGTGGATTAAGTGGATTTCAAAGCCTTCATGCACGGCCTTGGCCGCCGCCACCGTCGAGTCGAGACCTCCGGAAGAGAGACACACCGCCTCAGGCCTCATTCGGTCATAACCCACTTGTTCTTTCCCTCCCAGAGCTTCACTGATACGAGGCTTGCGGATCTGTCCAGAAGCTGGCTCTCAAGGCTGGCCTTTATGTGCTCTGCAATCCTCTCCGCGGTGGGGTTACTGAGAATCTCGTTCAGGTCCCGGTGATCCAGCTCCTCCAAAACAGATTTCAAGATCTGTTTCAGATCGTAAAAGTCCATCAGAAAGCCGTTTTCATCGTCCACAGGACCCTCCAAGACCACCTCCACGTCGTAGGTGTGGCCGTGGACCCTCGAGCACTTTCCGTCGTAGCCCGGAAGTCGGTGGGCCGCGTCGAACTCCAGGGATAGCCCCATCCTCATTCCTCGCCTCCCTCCTTCAGCCTTCCCTGGCGGCGGTCGATCTCGTCGAGCTGGTCCAACATCTTCCTCAGGGCCGTTCTGACCGCGTCGGAGAAGTTTACGAACTTACCGTCGTCTCCGACGTGGCGGTTTACGTCATCGATGATGTGTTGGGGAATCTCCACCGATATCTTGGGCACTATAATCCTCCAGTATTCCTGGGAGAATATCTAGAGATTATTAAAGCTTTCCCGGTCAGGGTTCTGCCGTCTCCTGGATCTCCTTAGGGGCCCCAGCCAAGGCCACCAGCCCCTCGGCCTCCATAAAGTGGAGCTTCGCCGGCACTACGAGGATGTGGAGGGGCCCCCCCAGGTCGCACTCTGCAAGCCTCGGGAGCCAGTCGGCCAATACTTTGGCGTCCTCGGATCCGGCCCTGGCCACGCCAACGCCGAGGGAGAAAGCCAGTCGATCCCTACCGGCACTTCGCTCCATCTCCAGTAGTAGAGCCGCCCCCTCGCCGGCGGTCATGAATCTATCCGTCTGGATGTCAAGGAAGAGGAGGGTGTGAAGGTTCCGCTCGAGGTTATCGACGACGACCTCGTAGGGGCTCTGAGCGACGATCCTCTTTCCTCCTGCTAAGTAGGGGTAGGGTATCGAGGTGGACCTTCCGAATCGATAGTTCTGAAGGCCGGTGGTCCCCGAGACGGCGGTTACGATGGAGGAGGAGTGGACTATCCGGGTAGTGATCCCCATCTTTAGGGCTCGGAGACGAAGGTCCAGATGGGTCGTCGAGATCATGGGGTCACCCCCCACGAGGAATGCGACCTTCTTATCCAGGGCGTTGCTCATCCACTCATCGGGGCTCACCTCCACCTCCTCCCGGCTGAGAAGACGAACTTCTTTGCCGTAGAACTCTCGGAGCTGTTCATGCGAGGAGCCCATCAGCCTCGAGGTGTAGAACTCAGCATAGACCATATCGGCTTCTCTGATCGTCTCGAGCCCTCTCACGGAGACATCCTTCTCATCGTAGAGGCCCAGGCCAACAAAAGAGAGCATGCCATCACATCTGGCGCCATGGGGCTTAAAGGACGCGGACGGATCCGAAAAACGGCTGGCAAAGGCTAATATGCGTTAGACTCCGAACTATTCTCATGATCGGCAGGACTACCCAGGTTGTGGATTGCCGAGAGAGCATGGGGCTCGCCAAGGGCGGTGGCCTCGCCCAGCGCGGAACCCTCTCCGAGGCCTCCAGACCAGATGTAATCGCCATCGCCATGTCTCCGGGGCGAAGGCACATAACCAAGCCCGTTTGCGAGATCACCTACGGCCTCCGGCGGGAGGGAATCCAGACGAGCGTCCTCGTCCTGGAGTCGGGAGCAGGGGTTCCCGATAACTTCCCATCGGCATCTCGGGGATTTGGCCCGACCTTCGGCCTCTCTCCCAAGGAGATCGAGCAGATCGAGAGGCACAAGATCGCCGTCATCCACCTCGGGAATATCAGGTCTCACGTCGTCTACAAGGCGAAGGACGTTTTGGCCCTGGCGGACGTACCGGCGGTGGTCGTATGTCAGAGCCCCGTCGACTTCGAGGACTTCGCGAAGGTGGGGGTCAAGACGAGGCTCGTGACGCCGCCGAAGAACAAGGTCGAGACTCTGGGAACCGTCGTCGACATCGTCTACGGCGTCACCAGGGGAGCTACATGTCAGAGGGAGAAGCTGAACCGGCTCGCCAAGGTCCTCAACCACCACCTAGCCAGGATGGAGATGGAGGAGAAGAGAAGAAGGGAAGAGGAGGAGTTGCCCGAGGCCGAGCGGAAGGCCAGGGCGAAGAAGAAGGCGAAAGAGGCGATGGCAGAATCTGGGATGAGCACCTTCTTCGTGTGAGGGGAATCGAGAAGGTGAAAGCAACGACATTGCCAAAAGTCGCGATATACAACCTCTCGAGCCTTGATGGCCGGCTGGACAGGGTCTCCGATTCCCCCGATGCGATGTTCTTGTACTATGAGCTCTCCTACAGCTGGAAGGCTGACGCCATCCTCATGGGGAGCGAGACGATCATCGTTTTGGGTGGGCACGAGCCCGAAGAGGCGGCCGTGGAAGCGCCCGACCCACCCCAGAAGCTTCCCCCGCCTGGAACGGAAGATCTGATTTATGAGCCGCGCCCCCTCCTCGTCGTTCCGGACAGTCGCGGCAGGATTCACAATTGGCGGCTCCTTCAACAGGAGCCGTGGTGGAGAAAGATAGTGGTGCTCTGTTCAGAGGCTACGCCGACTTCGTATCTGGATTATCTCGGGAAGAGACATCTGGAATACATCATCGTCGGCGACGATCACGTGGATCTCCGGCGGGCGCTCGAAGAGCTCAACGCCCGATACGGCGTAAAGTCTGTGCGCACAGACTGTGGGGGGACGCTCAACGGCGTTCTTCTGCGAGAGGGTCTGGCCGACGAGGTGAGCGTTCTCATCTGCCCCACCCTCGTAGGAGGGCGGAGAGGGACAAGCCTTTTTGACGAAGGAGACGTCGAATCCGCCAACGGATTCATCCAGCTCAGGCTGACGCATATGGAGAGGGTCAGGGGCGACGCCATATGGTTGCGTTATGAGGTGGCCGGAAGAGAGCTGCCACTGGAAAAGACTTGAGAAGGCCGGCACCAACAGGATGTAGAGATAGGTGAGCAAGCGGGCGCTGTTGAACCGCGCGCTGCCACGTATAAAGATGGACGCGAAGGCAAGACGCACAAGGCGAAAAGTATCGAAGGCCGAAGAGGTTTGGGAGGTAGAATGAAGCTTGTGATACTTCTGGGAGACGGGATGGCAGACCATCCCATCGATGCGCTGGACGGAAAGACGCCTCTTGAGGCGGCACAGACCCCCAACATGGACAGGATCGCTCGCGGGGGGCGAGGCGGGCTTGCCACAAACGTCCCCGTCGGCATGCCGCCGGGAAGCGACGTTGCGAACCTCTCGGTGATGGGATACGACCCGAAGAGGTACTACAGCGGCCGCGCTCCTCTGGAGGCGGCGGCGATGGGCGTGGCCCTGGGTCCCGAGGACGTCGCCTTCCGGTGCAACCTCGTGAACGTTGACGTCGAGAAGCGGATAATGGTCGACTACAGCGCAGGTCACATCTCCTCAGAGGAGGGGCGCGAGCTGATCGCAGCCCTCACAAAAGCAGATCCCAAAGCCAAGCTCTATCCGGGCGTTAGCTATCGAAACCTCCTGGTCGAGGAGGAGAACGATGGCCTTTTGGCAGACTGCACCCCGCCCCACGACATCTCTGGCCAGCTCATCGACGACCACCTCCCGAAGGGCGAGGGCGCAGCCCAGTTGCGCGAGATGATGCTGGCGTCAGTCCCGATCCTCACAGAACATCCGGTCAACCTGCGGCGCGAGAGGGAGGGGAAGCGGCCCGCCAACATGATCTGGCTCTGGGGGCAGGGGAAGGCCCCTTCGATGCCGAAGTTCCGCGAGATCTGGGGCATAGAGGGCGCCGTCATCTCCGCCGTCGACCTCCTCAAGGGGATGGGGGTCTACGCGGGGCTTGAGGTGATCGATGTCCCCGGCGCCACCGGAGTTTTGGACACAAACTATGAGGGAAAAGTAGCCGCCTGCCTCGATGCCCTCGACCGGGTCGACTTCGTCTATCTCCACGTCGAGGCCCCCGACGAGATGGGCCACGACGGCGATCTCGACAAGAAGATCGAGGCGATCCGCCGCTTCGACGCGAGGGTCGTCGGCCCTGTCCTCGATGGGCTCGAAAAGTCGGGCTTCAACTGGCGCGTCATGGTCCTGCCCGACCACCCGACCCCCATCGCCCTTCGGACCCACACCGCAGAGCCCGTCCCCTTCGCGGTGATGGGCTCGGGGATCGAGCTCGACGAGATGGAGGCCTTCAGCGAGCGGGAGGCGGCGCGCGGCGGCTACGGCAAGGTCGAGGGGTGGAGGCTGATGGGGATGGTGGTGGATGAGTAAAAATTCAGTAAGTATCTGTACTCTTTTTGGGGCAATTATTAATGAGAATTCATGATAAGGAGATCTTTGCAGTAGCGCCGGTAACTTGCATCTGTAGAGACCATAATAGTCGAGAACATCCGATAGGCGAGGCGACTGGATTCTTTTATAAACATAGAGATAAAATATATTTTATCACAAATCGACATGTAGTTATCGACGAAGAAGAGGGCTATTATCCAGAACGACTCGATTTGAAATTGCATATAGATCGAAAGGATCTTAGTGAAAACAGACTTTACAAAATACGACTCTACAATGATGATAAGAATGACACAAAAAAGCCTTTATTGCTAGAACATCCGAATAATTTTGGTTATAATCACAAAGAGATTATTGATGTTGTTGCTATTTTATTGGGAGATGATATATCAGAATACACAGTAGAACCATTCAGTTCTAGCGATTTGATTCCTGATCGATCGACATTAGATATTAATGCTGCAGAAGATGCTTTCCTCCATCAATCACCTGCCCCAATAAATCCCGTACCACTTGAAATATTAAAATTTGGGGACACCGTTCTTGTAATTGGATGTCCACCGAGATATAGCGATACATACCATAATTTGCCTATTGCCCGTAACGCAACAATAGCATCAGTATAATCCGTTCCATTTATGAGAAGACCAAAAATACTCGTCGATTCACATCTTCACAAAGGAACAAGTGGTAGTCCGGTTCTTACCAAACCAATCGTTCGTCCAAGTTCGAATATCAGTTATGAAGATCTGATGAATATCAAAAAATATTTAATAGGAATCTACTCAGGAGAGTTTGATAACGAGAGCCCTCAGTTGGGCCTTTACAATGTTTGGCTTGCAAACCTTATTCCAGATATAATTGAACAAAATAGTAATTATTTCAATTCACTCGGATGCGAACTCGGTGATTGGTGATCCCTAATGGTGAAAGTATCCTCCAAAAACCATTCACCGTTTCATCTTGACACTCAGAAATCGCCCAGGTGGGTGCCATCCCGAGGGTTTCGCGCCGCCCGGCCCGCTCGCAGCTCGATTCCGTCCGCCACCACTCCTAGACGGCGCAAAACCCGCACGCCCTCTGGGCTGTCAATGGCGGTCTTCTCATGGACCTCCAGGACCTCTTGGGCCGCCCAGTCGACGTAGTGACGGAGAAGGGGCTCCGTCCGCGATTCGAGACCGAGCTTTGAAGGAAGCTGTTGCCTTATGAGGGATGATCGGGAACGGCTTCTCGATATCATCAAAGCGATCGAGCGAATAGAAAAATACGCATCTGAAGGCAAAGAGGGCTTTGAGAACGACGAGCTTATTCAAAACTGGGTCGTTCATCACCTTCAGGTCATTGACGAAGCCTGGCATGCGTCACGTTCTGTTACACCGCTATTTCGAGATGGATACCAACCTGGTCTGGTCTGTTGTAGAAAGTGACCTTCCAGAGCTTAAGCGAAAGATAGCCGCGATTCTGGAGGAGCTTTAGAAAAACCGATGTGCATCATCACAGTCGACATTGCAGGCACAAAGCTCGCAGGAACAAAAATCGGGATTAAGAAAAAGTTCGAGCAGAGACAAATTCGGCATAAGTCTCTGCCCTCACCTTTCTCTAACACCTGGGATTGAACGAGGTCTTCGAGAGTCTATTCGGTAGTCTCAGGTGGGAAGACGATATCACCGAGGGTGTCGTTTGTCTCGGTCGTCTCAGGTATGACGATATCACCGAGGGTATCGTTTGTCTCGGTCGTCTCAGGTATGACGATGTCGCCGAGGGTGTCGTTTGTCTCGGTCGTCTCAGGTATGACGATGTCGCCGAGGGTGTCGTTTGTCTCGGTCGTCTCAGGTATGACGATATCACCGAGGGTGTCGTTTGTCTCGGTCGTCTCAGGTATGACGATGTCGCCGAGGGTATCGTTTGTCTCGGTCATCTCAGGTATGACGATGTCGCCGAGGGTATCGTTTGTCTCGGTCGTCTCAGGTATGACGATGTCGCCGAGAGTGTCGCCGGTCGTCTCAACGGGCGCCGCAGCTTCTGTCGTCTCTTCTGGGATCTCCAGAACCGCATCGATGACCTGGATTACGCCGTTGCTACAGACCACATCTTCTTCGATCACCATGGCGCCACCTATCTTTATGCCCTCATCGGTGACTTCGATGGCGAGGTCTGAGCCCTCGAGGGTTGCGACTGTGGACATGGTGGCCAGGTCTGCGGCCATGTATTCGCCAAGGGCGACATGATAGGTCAGAATCTCGGTCAGAGCTTCGGTGTCATTCATGTCGAGATCTGTCACCATTGCAAAGGCGTCATCCGTGGGCGCGAAGACGGTGAAGGGTCCATCGCCACTCAGGATCTCCGCAAGATCTGCTGCTTCAACTGCCATCACCAGGGTGTTGAGATTGCCGGCTCCAGATGCCGTCTCGACTATATTCATGAGAACGGGTTCCTCAGCCACAGGTTCCTCAGCCACAGGTTCCTCAGCCACAGGTTCCTCAGCCACAGGTTCCTCAGCCACAGGTTCCTCAGCCGCAGGTTCCTCAGCCGCAGGTTCCTCAGCCACAGGTTCCTCAGCCACAGGTTCCTCAGCCACAGGTTCCTCAGCCACAGGTTCCTCAGCCACAGGTTCCTCAGCCACAGGTTCCTCAGCCACAGGTTCCTCAGCCACAGGTTCCTCAGCCGCAGGTTCCTCAGCCACAGGTTCCTCAGCCGCAGGTTCCTTGATGGTAGCAGGGGCCGTAACTTCGCAAGATCCTATACTCGCTGCGGGGGTTCCCATTCCGATGGTGTAAGGTTGGAGCGCGGTTGATCCCATGGTGTACTCGTAGGGACTTCCTGAGCCGATGGTGTAGGTCTGGAGAGCGCTGGGATCAATTGTGTACTGATAGGGCGTTCCAGAGCCGATGGTATAGGCCAGGAGGCCGTTGGATCCCGCAGTGTACTGGTAGGGCGTTCCAGAGCCGATGGTATAGGCCTGACGAGCGCTGGGATCAATCGTGTACTGATAGGGCGTTCCAGAACCGATGGTGTATGATGGATTTGCTGAACTGCAAATGGTATATGCCATTGCTGGCGATAATATGATGGCGGCCACCATAAACGCCGCCGAAACCGCCAAAAATCCTCTTGTCATGTAATCCTTCCTCCGATTCCTCTCTAAACATATTCACATACTGAGCTCAAATATTCTCCCCTCTGACAAGAACCGCCTGCTGACCGGCTCTCAAAGAACTCAGTATTCTTCACATATATAGACTTTCGTGGCCGTATTCTCGGGAAAATGGGCCCTCCTCGACTTTTATTTTGAACTTGAAAAGAAGATTATATAATAATTCATTATAGTCCCTGTGGGAAAGGGCTCTACGCCTTTGAGATTTAATCGGTCACAGCATTCCAAGGGATCCCTCGATCCGTCAGATAGGATTTAAGAGTCCGGCATCTGAGATATAACCACGTCCCACCGGCTCGTAGAACCAGGGGCATAAGGTCCGCCAAGATCGCGCAGTAGCAATCCTCTAAAACCACGATCCAACGACCTTTTGAGCAGCTCCTTAGCTTTCTTTTGTTCGTCCGAAACCAGCTCCTCTGCCAGGAATACTTTGGAGCATAGGGGCTTTCCTGCCACATCCTTCAGGGTCCTGCTCAATAGTCGTCTCCTTTCCGAGTAGCTCTTATCGACCAGCGCCTCCCCGTCGAGGTAGAGAAGATCTGATGCCGAGAGGGACGGAATCGCCGCGTCTCTTGGCCTGCCTTTGAGGTTGATCCTGCCGACCATCTCCGATTGGGGCAGGATCCTGCCCTCACGGACCAGGAGAAACTCTCCCTCCAGGACGAAGTTTCCCTTGATCCTCATCACCTCCTCTGCCAGATCTTGTAGAGAAGGGGTGAGGTCTCGAAGCTGGCTTGAATAGATGAAAACCTGATCGTTGAATTTATGCACCTGCACCCTCAGCCCACCATACCTGACAACGAAAGCCGCAGTGCCTGCCCTCTCGATCGCATCACCGGCTCTCTTCTCCCGCCCAAAGATCATGGGCCTGACGGGATTTGGGGGTGCTAATCCCACTTCCATTATCTCTCCTCTGAGGGCGTTGAGGGCCACCATCCCAAAGTCCGGCAGAAGGGCATACGCCCTCTTCACCAGGGCTTCGTCCACTGAGAAGGTCAACCCGATGGCCGCTGACATCGAGGATGGACCCAAACCCACCATTGTTCTTCCCAGGACGGTCCTTGCTATATACTTGGCCTCGATGGGGCGAGCGTTCAGAAAAAGCCCCTTCAGGAAGGATTTCTTTCTGAAAAGAGACCCTCTGCCCTTTTGAGCCGAGATCTGCCGAAGGGAGTCATAAACCTGCAGAGCATCCATAGTCGACGTGGTGAGGGTCTGCTGAGGCCGCTTCAAAACCAGCATTTCAGCCAGATCTCCCATGTCGGTCAGTTTCGTTTCGGGCGTTATGCTTTGGCCTGAGAGCTCTTCCAAAGCTGCCCTAAGGATCTCGGGTCCTATCCCCATCTCCCGCGATTCCCAGGGGGGCCAGAGCCTGCCCGATAGAAGTCTGACTGTAGGTCGGAGCATTTCTGGGGGAAGTCCTTTGAGGAGAGATGCCACAATTTGGGCCTTATCGTCTCTTCGTTCCTCTCTGGAGACTGCCTCCAGAGTTCTTGCGATCTCTATGTAGAGGGGCATTGGATACTACCGCTCGATCTTGACTTCCTTCAGCCCTTTGACCATTTCCTGAAGCTGGTCTATTTCCAAGTCCAGATCTCTCAGAAATGTCTCGGTACGTTCTGTGGTGACCGCTCCCGGCGCCGAGGCGGCGATGAGCCCCACCTGCTCCAACACCCGCAACGAGTATCGGACCTTGTGGCTGGGTATTCCCGTCTCTTCTGCCACCTTGAGTATGCCGATCGGCTCGTTTTCCACGACGTATTTCAGGACTATCAGGTGCCTTTTAAGCATCTCAAGCTCTCGTTTCACCTTCTCTGTCACCATAATTTCACATCCAATCGTAGCATCCATAACAATATTTATTAAGCAATCTCAATGCTTTATAATTCCATCGATCGACATGGTGTATGTTTATCATCTGCGTCTCAGGCCTTCATACCAGATACGCCAGAACAGAAGATGGTGACCACTCCCGCCAATAAATTGGCGGTCATCTAAGCTTTCGCCACAGACTGTAGCCCCAGTCTGAGAATGTTTATGGCTGCATTATGATCTCTATCCAGAGTCAGACCATAAAAAGGACATCTGTGTACTCTCTCGGATAGATCTTTTTGAACCAGCTGGCCGCAGCGAGAGCATATTTGGGATGTATTTGAAGGATTCACCAGTTCAACACGTTTACCGGCCCATTCTGCCTTGTAAGACGTGGCAGTTATCAGTTTGTTCCAAGCAGCATCCGTTATATACTTTGTAAGACAATGATTCTTGACCATGCCCTTGATAGAACCAATAAGAACCTTCCTTCGATACTTTGTTGACCATACGAAGTGGTAATACACGTTATAGACGCATCCTCTTGCGCTTATCCAATGCTCTTGTTTGGTCATCCCGACCTACATATATGTGGCGACCATGTATATAAATGCCTATCGATAGGTACGGGCTATATCCCGCCTTTGAAACGGCAGGGATTAGCCCTGCGTTCGTCCTAATTGGCTCCTCGCTGATTTGTGTGGGTGGATTTAAGTGATATCGAATCCTGTGGCCTGGTCTTTATAACTTCATGACTGCAGGGAATTGGATTGATCATGAGATGTATCGCTACCTGTTGACTCTGAAGGGAAATCATGGCAGGTATTTGCATGATCGAGTCCGCTTATCGCTATCCTGAAGTTGCTCGCAGGAAAACAACGAGGAGCCCGGTACTATCTCATGGGAGTGCCTATAGGAGGTATTCCCTTGATTAAAGTTCGTATTCCATGTATTCCCCCCCAGTGAATCAAATTTTATGCGCATTCTGCCGACGGTCCAGGTCATCAGCCCAGCCTACCACCACCGGAAACCGTGAATACCCCTGCCGACCATCCCTCCCCTGGAGTCCATAGCTCATGATCACAAAAGTCTACATCACCCACTCTGAGGAGGACGAGCCCCTGGCCCGGGAGCTGGCCGACGCCCTCTGGCGGGTGGGCCTGGAGAGCTTCGTCGCCATCTATCGGCGCGCCCGGGGGATCTCGCCGGGAGAGAGGGTTAGGTTTGCCATCCGCCACTCCGACTGCGTCATCGCGCTGCTTACTTTGGACGGGGTTGTCTCGCCGAGGGTCAACCAGGAGATCGGCTTCGCTTCCGGGATCGACCAATTGGTGATACCCCTCCTGGAGACGGGGGTGGAGATGCCGGCCCTCATAAGGCACCTCAAGCCGATTACGTTCAGCCGGGAGACCTACTCCGACGCCCTGGGAGAGGTGATACTAACTATAAGGGACCTCACGAGCCTTGAGTGGCTGAAGATAAAGTGCCCCCTCTGTGGCGAGGAGATGACCCAGTACCTCCCGCCCTTGGAGGTGGTGGAGAGGGCGGTTTTGGCCGAGACGGGCCTGGAGACGATCTGCTCCTACTGCGAGACGCCCCTCACCCTCGACCCTCGGACCTTTAAGCCCGTCCCCTGACGAGAGATATAATATAGGGGTGGAGGCGTGAGGTTTGGGGCGAGGCGAGCAACTCATGTTATCAGACGATGACGGGCCGAAAGATCCGGTCCTCGAAGGGGCTTTTGGACGAGCCTGGAATCGGGCCTATAAACGGGCCGGCGACCGGGCCTGCGAAGGGGCCTTTGGATCGACCTCTTTTTCTCCTCCAAACCTTTTTATATCAAGAATAGGTCTTGGGGGTAAGATCCGATGATCGGTGGCAGCGAGACGACCATCTTGATCCCGTCCTCCACAACGATGGAGTCGCGGGACGAGCGGATACGCACCCTCAAGGTGGGCACGATCGCGCGGGCTGCTGCGGTATTTCGGGTGGACAGGATCGTCATCTACCAAGATCCGGAGTTCGACGATTCAAGGTTTATATCCCGGGTCCTGCAGTACGCAGAGACGCCCCAGTACCTCCGTAAAAGGCTCTTCCCTCGGGAAAGAGCCCTGAGGTACGTCGGCATTCTGCCCCCGCTGCGCACCCCTCATCATCCCACAAGCTCAAAGGTTTCAACGCTCAAGGTCGGCGAGTATCGAGTAGGTTTAGTAGTCGATGAAGTGGGATCTGACAACGGCGCATGGGTGGAGATAGGTGTTGAGCGCCCATTGCCCCTCAAGACCGCATCGCGGTACAGAGCAGGGCAGCGCCTGAACGTCAGAGTCTTTTCGCTGAAACCCCTCGCCGCGGAGCCGGTAGACCGATCGGAGATACCTCACTACTGGGGCTACGAGACAGAGGTCATCCCGAACCTGGACGAACACGTCCGCTCTAGCGACGGGCTAGTGGTGGTCACGTCCAGGCGTGGTAAGCCAGCAACCCTAGACCTTCTGGCCCAGACGGTGCGTCAGGGCCAACGGCGTGGTCTGGAGGTGGTCTTCGGCTCGCCCGCACGCGGCGTTGATGCGTTCTTGAGCAGCGAAACGATGGAAGGATGTTGCGTGATTAACACCATACCGCATCAGGGAACCGAGACGGTGAGGCTTGAAGAGGCGATAGTGGCCACCTTATCCCAGGTCAACCTGATGCGATCACTGGAGGGCTAAATGGCAACCATACACCGACCAAGACGAGGTTCGCTGGCCTTCAGCCCCCGAAAACGGGCTAAGAGCCAGGTCCCCAGGACAAGATACTGGGCCGCTGGCGAGGAGAGAGCCAGAATGGACGGTTTTGCCGGGTACAAGGCCGGTATGACCCATCTCATAATGATCGACGACAAGCCCAACAGCCTCACGGAGGGCATGGAGATCAGCGTGCCTGTGACCATTCTGGAGACACCACCCCTGAGTATAGCCGCCCTTCGCGTCTACGAGAAGTACAACGGCGGCATAAGGGCTGCGGGAGAGGCCTGGTCAGAGAAGCTGGACCCATACCTCGCAAGGTCGATCGCCGTCCCCAAGAACAACAGGGGCGCACCTCTCGATGAGATCGAATCTCAAATAGACAAGATGGCTGAGCTGCGTCTGATCGCTTATACCAACCCCAAGCTTCTGACGGGCGTTCCCAAGAAGAACCCCGATCTGATGGAGATCCAGGTGAACGGCAGCAATATCGCGGATCAGTTCGAGCTGGCAAAAGGCCTCCTCGGCTCCTCGGTGCCCATATCCAGCGTCTTCGGCACCGGCTCGATCATCGACGTCTCCGCCATCACCAAGGGGAAGGGAACCCAGGGCCCCGTCAAGCGTTGGGGCATAATGCTTCAAAAGAGGAAACATTCCCGAGGCGGCAAGCGTCGCCACATAGGCAACCTCGGCCCCTGGAACCCCCACCACGTGAGGTGGACGGTTCCCCTCCTGGGCCAGATGGGCTACCACCAGAGAACCGAGTTCAACAAAAGAATTCTGGCCATGGGATCCGATGGCGGCGAGATCACTCCCGAAGGCGGATTCCTGGGATACGGCGTCGTCCGAGGGGAGTACGCCATCATCAGCGGCAGCGTCCCCGGCCCCGCGAAGAGGCTGGTCAGGATGAGAAACGCAGTCAGAGCAAAGGACGCAGTGGCCAAGACGCCCCAGGTCCTCTACGTCAGCACAGACTCAAAGCAGGGATTGTGATGAAGGCTAAGGTTATCGATCTATCAGGCAGTGAGGTCGGAGAAGTAGACCTTCCAACGGTCTTCGACGAGGAGTTCCGGCCGGACCTCATAAAGAGGGCGGTTCTGGCGGCCCAGGCCAACCGGCTCCAGCCCTACGGTCCCAGCAACCTCTCGGGGCTCAAGACTTCTGCCCAATCCTGGGGAACCTGCCGAGGAGTCTCTCGTGTTCCAAGGATCATGAACGGAAGACGAGCTGCTCGGGTCCCCCAGGCCAAGGGCGGCCGCAGGGCCCACCCGCCAAAGCCCGAGGCGGACAGGACCGAGAAGGTGAACGCCAAAGAGCGGAGAAAGGCGATCCGTTCGGCGATAGCCGCCACAGCGAACGCAGATCTGGTGAGGGCGAGGGGCCACGTATTCCCAGGCGAACCCGTAGTCGTCGCAAAAGACGACCTGGAAGCTGTCGAGAAGACGGTCGAGGTCCGAAATTTCCTGGCGGCATGCGGCCTCTGGGAAGACGTATTGAGGGCAAAAAACGGCAGGACGGTCCGGGCAGGCCGGGGCAAGATGCGAGGCAGAAAGTACAAGCAGCCAAAAAGCCTGCTGATTGTGGCGGGAAAAGATGGCGGGCTGACCAAGGCCTCCAGAAACCTTCCGGGCGTCGACATCACCACAGTGGACAGGCTGAACGCCGAGCTTCTGGCTCCCGGAACCCAGGCAGGAAGGCTCACCGTCTGGACTGAATCCTCTTTGAGATGGCTGGGTGAGACCTATGGTCATTAAGAGTCCCTTCATCACGGAGAAGGTCACGAACATGATTGACTCCGACAATACCATGGAATTTTTGGTGGACATCAAAGCCAACAAGACTGAGATCAAGAAGGAGCTGGAAGAGCTTTACGGCGTCGATGTAGTCTCAGTAAGGACGATGATCACCTCCAAGGGCGAGAAGAAAGCGGCCGTGAAGCTGGCCGTAGACGGCAGCGCCAATGAGCTGGCCACCACGCTGGGACTATTGTGAGGTGAGGTTATGGGGCACAGATTAATACAACAGAACCGAGGTCGGGGAACCCCGACTTATCGGGCTCCCTCTCACAAGTTCAGGGCGGAGCTGAAGCACGTGAAGTTGGACGGCGGCGAGACTGTAAGAGGCCTCGTGAAGGATATCGTCCACGACCCTGCCCGGTCCGCCCCCGTGGCGAGGGTGGTCCTCGACAACGATGAAGAGCGGTACATCCTGGTCCCCGAGGGCGTCTATGTCGGCCAGGAGATAGCCTGCGGCGCCTCAGCCGAGATAAAGCCGGGCAACTCTCTCCCTCTGGCGGAGATCCCCGAGGGGATCCCCATCTGCAACATCGAGTCGAGCCCGAGATCAGGCGGCCAGTTCGCCAGGTCCAGCGGGGTCTACGGCATCCTCATAGCCCACGACGTGGGAAAGACCGTCGTCCAGCTCCCCAGCGGAGAGATGAAGTGGCTGAGCCCCCAGTGCATGGCGACGATAGGCGTCGTCGCCGGTGGCGGCAGGACCGACAAGCCCTTCGTAAAGGCTGGAAAGAAGTACCACAAGATGAAGTCCAAGGCTGGCAAGTATCCCAGGGTCAGAGGCGTGGCCATGAATGTGGTGGACCACCCCTTCGGTGGCGGCGGATGGCAGCATCCAGGAAGGCCCAAGACCGTCAGTAGGAACACACCCCCCGGTCGTAAGGTTGGATCTATTGCGGCCAGAAGGACCGGAAAGCGTTAAAGAGGGATTGTTTTGGCGAGGAAATCAGGATCAAGGCTTCCGAAGAGGAAAGAAGAGTTCACCTACCGCGGCCTCAAGGTCGAGGAGCTGAAGAAGCTCAGCACCGATGAGCTTATGGCGCTTCTCCCCGCAAGGCAGCGAAGACGGCTGAAGAGGGGCCTGACCAAGGATCACAGAAGGCTGCTCTCCAGGGTCAAGGATCGAGACGTGGTGAGAACTCACCTTCGGGACATGATAGTTCTTCCCGAGATGGTGGGAAAGACGATCGAGATTTATAACGGCAAGATGTTCAACCGGGTCGAGATCATGCCGGAGATGGTCGGCCATTACTTTGGCGAGTATTCCCTGACCAGGGGACGAGTATCTCACGGAAGCGCTGGCGTGGGAGCCACCCGATCGAGCAAGTTTGTGCCGTTGAAGTGAGGTGTGAATTTTGGGACGACTGAAATATTCCATCACCCCTGAAAAGAATGAGAAATCTTCCAGGGCGATGGGCACAGAACATCACATCTCGCCCAAGCATGCTCTGGAGATCTGCAGCACCATCCGGGGAATGAAGGCCGAGGTCGCGAAAGAGTACCTCGAAGACGTGATCGCCCTTAAAAGGCCCGTTCCCTTCAAGCGGCACAACAAGAAGATCCCCCACAGGCGGGGCCTCGTGGGTTGGGATGCTGGCAGGTACCCCCAGAAGGCGGCGAAGGCCGTTTTGAGCGTTTTGATAAACGCCACCAGCAACGCGGAGTACAAGGGGCTCGACCCCGCTGAGATGAAGATCACCCACGTCTCCACCAAGCAGGGCAGAACCCTGAGGGGCTGGATGCCGAGAGCTATGGGCAGAGCCACCCCCAAAGACACAGAGACCGTCTCTATAGAGATGGTACTGATCGAGGTGAGCTAACTTGGGCGTAGAGAAGAAATTTGTAGAGGACGGCTTCACCAAAGCCCTGGTCCACGAGTATCTGTCCAAGGAGCTCAGTCGGGCCGGGTACGGCGGCATGATGATGAACAGGACCCCTATGGGGATCCAGATCACCGTCTATGCCGAAAAGCCTGGAATGGTCATCGGGAAGGGCGGCAAATTGATCAGAAAGCTCACCCGAGATCTGGACCGAACCTTCCGGCTGGACAACCCCCAGATCGACGTTCAGGATGTGGGCAAGGCCGAGCTGAACGCCCAGGTCGTGGCCAGCAGGCTGGCTACCTCCCTGGAGCGGGGCTGGTACTTCCGAAAGGCTGGCCAGACCACCCTTAGGAGGGTGATGGAAAGCGGAGCTCTCGGCTGCGAGATCATCCTCAGCGGCAAGCTGACGGGACCTCGATCCAGGGTCGAGAAGTTTTTGGCCGGTTACGTAAAGCATTCGGGCAAACCTTCCCAGGAGATTGTGGATCACGGATACGCCGTGGCGGTGAAGAAGCTCGGGACCATAGGGTGCCAGGTGAGGATCGTACCTCCCGACGCCATACCTCCCGACAGGTTCGAGATAGCTCCGCCCTCTAAAGAGGCTCCCGAGGAGATGGCTCCCGCCGAAGAGAAGAAGGACGAGCTGGAGGAGCTTCTGGAGTCTGAGACTGAGGGGCCCGTCGAAGAGATAGTCGTCGAGGATCTGACCGTCGAGATCACCGAAGAAGAGGTTCCTTCTGAATCGGCCGCCGAAGAGCCGATCGTCGAAGAGACGGCAGTTGAGGAGTCTCCCGCAGAGGCCGCCTCCGAGGAGCAGCCTGAAGCTTTAGAGGAGACTTCATCTGAATCGGCCGCCGAAGAGCCGATCGCCGAAGAGACGGCAGTCGAGGAGTCTCCCGCAGAGGGAGCCGCCGAGGAGCAGCCTGAAGCTTTGGAGGAGACTTCATCTGAATCGGCCGCCGAAGAGCCGATCGCCGAAGAGACGGCAGTCGAGGAGTCTCCCGCAGAGGGCGTATCCGAGGAAGAGCCGAAGAGCGAAGTGTGAGACGAGAGAGTGACTTGACATGGCGATATTCAGGGTCGATGAACTGAGGAATATGAGCCCCGAAGAGCTGGGCGAGGAGCTTGAAAAGCTCAAGAGCGAGCTGATCCGGGAGAGGGGGCTCGTCGTCTCTGGCGGCGCCCCGGAGAACCCCGGCAGGATAAGGGAGATAAAGAGGTCCGTAGCCAGGATCAAGACGATACAGAGGGAGCGTGCGACGGCGTGATGATAACTCCTGAGAATCTCGTCAGACATGAGCTGATAGGCCTCTTTGTGGAGGTGGTCGAGAGCAGAAACCCTTCCATGGAGGGGATATCAGGCCGGGTCGTCGACGAAACCCGGAACACCTTTCTGATCGAGACCAGGAGTGGAGACAAACGCGTTCCCAAGTCCTGCAACTGCTTCCTTTTTACCCTGTCCCAGGGCCTGAAGGTGAAGGCAGTGGGCTCAGTTTTAGTCTCACAACCCGAAAACAGGATTAACAAAAAAATACGGAGATCGAGGTGGAAATTATGAGGGATGTCGGACTGGGCGTCAAGTCACCTGAGAAGGCCTGTGACGATCCAAAATGTCCCTTTCATGGAGAACTTTCCGTTCGAGGTCAAGTTTTTGACGGAACGGTGGTCAGCGACAAGATGACCGATACTGTGGTGGTCCTGCGCGAGTTCGAAAGGAAGATAGCAAAGTACGATAGGTATGAAAAGAGGCGCTCGAAGCTCCACGCTCACAACCCGCCCTGCCTGAAGGCGAAGGTCGGTGACGTGGTCAAGGTCGCGGAGTGCAGGCCTCTCAGCAAGACGAAGTCCTTCGTCGTGGTGGAGGTAGTGCGATGAAGGGGCTGAAGGCCAACATCTCGAGGCCCATCAACGCCGGAGCTCGGCTCGAATGCGCCGACAACACCGGCGCCAGGGTGCTCGAGATCATATCGGTGAAGAGGTACAGGGGCGTTAAAAACAGGATGCCCTGTGCAGGAATCGGCGACATGATCGTAGTATCTGTAAAGAAGGGGACTCCGGAGATGAGAAAGCAGATCCTGACAGCGGTGATCATCCGCCAGAAGAAGGAGTTCCGCAGGCCCGACGGCCTGAGGGTCAAGTTCGAGGACAACGCGGCGGTCATCACCGATCTTGCCGGAATTCCCAAGGGATCGGAGATAAAGGGGCCAGTGGCCAGAGAGGTGGCTGAGCGTTACGGAAAGATCGCATCAGCCGCGTCGATAATAGTGTGATAATCATGAAGAGCAAACAGCCACGCAAACAGCGAAAAGAGAGGTTCTCCGCACCCCTTCACAAACGGCAGAAGTACCTCCACGCCGCCCTCTCCAAGGAGCTTCGCGAGGAGATGAAGACTCGCAGCGCCCAGGTGAAAGTGGGCGATACCGTCAAGGTGATGCGCGGCGACCATGCGGGAACCGAGGGCGAAGTAGAGAAGACAGACCTGAAGAGCGGCGCCATCCACGTAGCCGGTGTGAGCGTATTCCGGGCCGATGGAACCGAGGTGCCAAGGCCAGTCCAGCCCTCTAATGTCGTCATCACCAATATGGAGATGGACGACGAAGAAAGGAAGAAGATCTTTTCCAGGTGATTTAGGTGAGCAGACATCAGAAGAGGGTTGCGAGTCCCAGAAGCTGGCCGATCGCAAGGAAGACCCACATGTGGGTGGCCAAGAGCAAACCAGGCCCCCACTCTGAGAAGGGGAGCATCCCCCTCGTCGTCGTGGTCAGGGATCTTCTGGGGCTGGTCGACAACTCTAGAGAGGCAAAACGCGTCCTCCACGAGGGCGGAGTTCTCATCGATGGAACGGCGAGAAAGGACCTCAAGTTCCCCGTGGGGATCTTCGACGTGATATCGGTCCCGGCTCTGGACAAGAAGTACAGGCTTCTTCAGGACGCTAAGGGGAGGTTCAACCTCCACGAGCTGGAGAAGGGAGAAGCTCGAAAGCTTTGCAGGATAGAGAAGAAGACGACTCTCAAAGGCGGCAAAATGCAGCTGAACCTCAACGACGGGACGAACATCCTCGCAGAGGGCGATTATACGACTCGAAGCTCGGTCATCCTCTCGATACCCGATAAGGAGATCGCAGACGTCATCGAGTTCAAAGAGGGAAACCTCGCCATGGTCGTCGGGGGCTCTCACTCCGGCGAGGTCGGGACGATCAAGGAGATCGAGGTCGTCAGAAGCTCTCGGCCCAATAGGGTGATCATCTCCGGCAAGGAGGATTTCGAGACGACCGTTGATCACGTCTTCATGATCGGCAAAGACAAGCCTGCCATTAAGCTGGGGGCTGAGATATGAACGCGATGTTGGAGCCGCGGGTCGACAAGGTGACCGTCCACATAGGCACCGGTGAGAGCGGCCAGAGGCTGGTCAACGCCGAGACGATCCTCGGCGCAATAACGAATCGGACCCCCGTCAGGTCCGTCGCCAAAAAGACCCTTCCGGGCTTTGGGATTAAGAAAAGCGAGCCGATCGGGTGCAGGCTGACCCTGAGAGGCGATGAGGCTGAAGAGTTCCTGAAAGTGGCCCTGGAGGTGGCGGGCGGCGCCCTCCGACGTGGCCAGTTCGACGACACAGGCAACTTCTCCTTCGGAGTCGAGGAGCATACCGACTTTCCGGGGATGAAGTACGATCCCGACATAGGGATCTTCGGCATGGACGTCTCCGTGGCCCTAAAAAGGCCCGGATATCGGGTGGCCCGAAGGCGCATAGCTCGAGGGAAGATAGCTTCCAGGCACAGAGTCACCAAAGATGACGCCGTGGAGTACGTCAAAAATAAGTACGGCGTAGAGATCGTGGAGGCGGCATGAAGACCGATACCAAGAGCTTCGGCAGAGGCGCAAATTCCTGCAAGAGGTGCGGCAGAAGGCCGGGGCTCATTCGAAAATACGGAATCTATCTCTGCAGACAGTGTTTCAGAGAAATAGCCCAGGATATGGGTTTTGAGAAGTACTCGTAGGTGATGACAAATGGTACTGTTAGATCCGCTTGCCGATGCCATGTCCGTCATAAAGAACGCAGAAGACGTCGGCAAAAGTGAATGTGTCATCCAGCCCGCTTCCAAGCTCATCGGCAACACCCTGAAAGTTATGGCAGATCTTGGATATATCGGCGAGTTCGAATTCGTAGACGACGGTAAGTCCGGCATGTTCAAGGTCAACTTACAAGGAAAGATCAATAGGTGCGGCGTGATCAAGCCTCGGTTCTCTACCCAGGTTTTGGACCTGGAGAAGTGGGAGAAGAGATTCCTTCCCTCTCGGAACTTCGGCGTGCTCATCATGAGCACGAGCCAAGGGGTCGTATCTCACGTCGATGCCAGAGAGCGGGGGATCGGCGGCCAGCTTTTGGCTTACGTTTATTAGGTGGTCACGATGGTCAAAGAGTTGGCACGACGCATAGAAGTTCCAGAGGGCGTCGAGGTGGAAATAAGCGACGACGCCGTGGTGACGGTGACCGGCCCCCTGGGGACGGTCTCGAGACGCCTCTGGTATCCTGGTATAGAGATCAGAAAAGACGAATCCGGCCTGGTAGTGGACGCCGATATCACCAGGAAGCGGCATCGGTCCATGGTCGGAACTCTGGCCGCCCACCTGAACAACATGATCAAAGGGGTGAACGAGGGCTTCGAGTACAAGATGAAAGCCGTGTACTCTCACTTCCCGATACAGCTGAAGGCTGCCAAGGGGGAGCTATTGATCAGCAACTTCCTGGGCGAGAGGAAGCCCCGGTCCGCTCGAATTATGGGCGACTCCAAGGTGGAGGTCAAGGGCGACACTGTGATCGTCACCGGAATTGATAAGGAGCTTGTGGGCCAGACGATGGCCAACATCGAGCAAGCGACCAAGGTCAGAGGGTTCGACATCAGAGTGTTCCAGGACGGGATATACCTGGTGGAGAAGAGGTGACGGATTTTGACTTCCGAAACTGAGAGGTTGATGAAAGTTCGGGCGAGGCAGAAGAAGAAGAAGCCCGAGTTCAACCGTTGCGATCATCATAAAAAGACTAAGCTCTCGCCCAGCTGGAGACGTCCCCGGGGGCTGCACAACAAGCTGAGACAGCATATAGCGGCCAAAGGAAAGCTCGTCAAGGCCGGCTATGGGAGCCCGAAAGGCGTCAAGGGGTATCATCCCTGCGGCATGAAGGAGGTTCTCGTGCGAAATCCCAAGGATCTGCTGGAGGCCGAGGGGTGTGCCGTCCGGATCGCCGGGACCGTGGGGATGAAGAAGAGAGACGAGATCGAGGCCGTGGCCCGGGAGATGAACCTGAAGGTTCTCAACCCCACCTCCGGAGGCGACTGAGTTGCCGAACTTTTCAACACAGAAGAGGCTTGCGGCATCAGTCCTCGAGGTAGGAGAGAGCAGGGTCTGGATCAACCCCGATCCCGACGCCGCCGGCGATATAGCCGACGCCATAACGAGAGATGACATCAGGTCTCAGATCGAGGCCGGAAATATCAAGGCGAAGCCTAAGAAGGGGAACAGTCGCGCTCGATACAGGGCTCGGGCCGCCAAAAGGGCCTACGGCCACAAGAAAGGGCCGGGCAGGAGAAAGGGGGCGAAGGGTTCCCGGTCTCCGAAGAAGGAGATGTGGATGACCAAGATCCGGGCTCTTCGCCGGACGCTGAAGGAGCTGAGGGAAGAGGGCGATATCGACCGTCATACCTATCGGATGCTCTATCGGAAGGCCAAGGGCGGCGAGTACCGCAGCACAGCTCATCTCAACGCATACATCAAAGCAAAAGGTCTAACGAGGAGTGACTGATGGCAACCGGACCGCGATACAAAGTGCCCTTCAGAAGGCGGAGAGAGGGCAGGACCGATTATCACTTCAGATACAAGCTGATCCTTTCACGAAAGCCGAGGCTTGTGATCAGAAAGGGAAACAAGAACATCAACCTGCAGCTGATCGTTGCAGAGCCCTCTGGCGACAGAACGCTCCTCACCGTCAACTCCCGGGAGCTGAAGAAGTTCGGCTATGAACAGAACACCGGAAACGTCCCCGCATCATACCTCGCGGGCCTTCTCTTCGGCAAGAGGATGAAGGATATGGGCGAGACGGAGGCGATCTTGGACATGGGGATTCACGCCAACACCAAGGGCAACAGGATATACTCAGCCCTGAAGGGCGTGGTGGACGCCGGAATAGACGTGCCCCACAGCCCGGAGATCTTTCCGGAGGATGAACGGATCCGCGGCGGGAGTATAGAGGCCTACCGGGGCGTGGAGTTCACAGCCCAGTTCGAGGCCGTCCGCGAGAAGATACTGGGGTGAGCTTTTGAGGATGGAATATAGAGAGGAATGGGTCCCCAAGACCAAGCTGGGCAAGCTCGTTTATGAGGGGCAAGTCACGACCTTCGATGAGGCGCTCAAATCGCGGCTCCCGATCAAAGAGCCGGGGATAGTCGACGCCCTGCTCCCCGGTCTTGAGGATGAGGTTCTGGACATAAACATGGTCCAGAGGATGACCGACTCGGGACGGAGGGTCAAGTTCAGGGCCACCGTCATCGTCGGAAACAAGGACGGTTACATCGGCATCGGCCAGGGCAGAGATAACCAGGTCGGACCCGCCATCAGAAAGGGGATAGATGTGGCCAAGCTGAACATCATAAAGGTACAGCGCGGCTGTGGAAGCTGGGAATGCGGCTGCGGTGCAGGTCATACCGTCCCCTTCGAGGTGATGGGAAAAGCTGGGTCCGTCTCGATCACCCTGATCCCTGCACCTAGGGGCCTGGGGATTGCAGCTGGCGGGACCGCGAAAAAGGTGATGGAGATGGCCGGGATCCAGGACGTCTGGACCAAGTCATCGGGAAACACCAGGACCACCCTCAACTTCGCAAAGGCCACCTACAACGCGCTCAAGAATACCGTCACCATGAGGGTTTGACGATGTATGCGATAGTGCGACTTCGGGGGAGCGTTAAAACCAAGCCCGAGATCAAGGATACCCTCAAGATGCTTCGACTTCACAGGATCAATCACTGCGTCGTGGTGCCAGACAGCCCCCACTATCGGGGGATGATCCAGAAGGTGAAGGATTACGTAGCTTGGGGCGAGATCGACGAGGACTCTCTGGCGTCGATGCTCGAGATGCGCGGAAGGTTGAGCGGCAATATACGGCTGACTGACCAGTTCATAAAGGAGAACACCTCCTACGGAACGATAAAGGAGTTCGCCTCGGCGGTCTCCGGAGGGGCTGCAAACCTCAAGGACGCCGGGATCAAGCCGGTATTCAGGCTTCATCCGCCGAGAAAGGGTCACCGCGGCACCAAGAAGACCGTCAAAGAGGGCGGAGAGCTCGGCTACCACGAGTCGATCTCGGATCTTATCTGGAAGATGAGGTAGGACCATGCCTAAAAGCAATCTGAAGAAGTTTCGGGGCAGCCGGACCCATGGCGGCGGCACTCACAAAAACCGCAGAGGCGGGGGGTCGAGGGGCGGCCGCGGCAATGCCGGTGGGTGCAAGCATCACTTCCAAAGAGAGATGATGCGAGGCCGGGCGATGGGCAAGCACGGATTTTACAAGCACAACGCCAAGGAAGTCGACGTTGTCAACGTCGGCGAGCTGGATTCGATGGTCGACGAGGATGGCCGGATCGATCTCGGCAAGGTGAAGGTCCTGGGCAAGGGCAATATCTCAAGGCCCGTCGCCGTCAGCGCAAAAACCTTCTCCGCTGCCGCCAGGGAGAAGATCGAAGAGGCCGGCGGTGAAGTAGTGGTATCATGAATCAGCACAGCTTCTTCTACGCGATCGAGCCTTTGGTGAGGAGGCTGCCGGCGGTGGAGAGGCCCGAAGGTCACGTCCACTTCAAGAAGAAGCTCAGCTGGACTGTGGGCATTCTCATCCTCTACTTCGCCCTCTCCAACGTCTCCCTCTTCGGCCTCTCTCCAGCATCCATAGACCTCTTCGGGATGTACCGAGCCTTCTTCGCCGGATCCTTCGGCTCCATCATGCTCCTGGGCATAGGGCCCATAGTCACCGCCTCCATCGTCCTCCAGCTCTTGGTGGGGGCAGATATCATCAAGCTGAACCTGAGAGACCCGCGGGACCAGGCGATCTTCCAGGGAACTCAAAAGCTTCTGGTCTTCGTCATGATCATCGTGGAGGCGCTACCCCAGGTGATGGGCGGTTATCTCCTCCCAGACCAGGGACTCGCCTCGGCGTTAGGCGTATCCCTCGGCGTGATATCGTTCTTGATATTCGTCCAGATCTGCATCGGCGGAGTTCTCATCCTCTTCATGGACGAGGTGGTGAGCAAGTGGGGTATCGGGTCTGGCGTCGGCCTATTCATCGTCGCCGGGGTCAGCCAGTCGCTCATCACCGGTCTCTTCAACTGGACGATCGGGGACAAGGGGTTGCCCATAGGGATAATCCCGAAATGGATATTCATATTCACAAACGACGTTCTGGGGCTGGAGGACGTCTTCACCACCTCCGGCCTTGAGCGGATCTTCATAGACGGCGGCCTTTTGGCTCTGATGTCCACCATAGCGATCATCCTCTTCGTCGTTCTGGTGGAGAGCACGAGGGTCGAGATACCCCTCGCCCACAGCGCCGTTAGGGGCGCCAGAGGCAGGTTCCCGGTCAAGCTCGTCTACGCCAGCGTCCTTCCCATGATCCTGGTGAGGGCCCTTCAGGCGAACATACAGATGATGGGGACCCTCCTCGCGGGGAAGATCGGGACGGTTACCACGGCCAGCACCACCGATACAGCGGCGGGGCTGAACATCGTCTACACCGCTTATTCGAGCATCATCGGCACCTTCACCTCGACATCTCAATACGACATGGTGACCGGGGAGCTGGTGGGCGCCACGTCGCCCCAGCCGATATCCGGCCTCATGTACTACCTCTCACCGATCAACAACGGTCCCATCGACTGGGTACCCGGTCTCGTCTCCAGCAGCAATCCAGGGATGGAGCTTCTGGGCCTCTCGCCGATAGCGAGCTGGCAGATCTGGCTTCACGTCTTCACTGACGCCTTCGTTCTGGTCGTAGGCGGCGTGATCTTCGCCATATTCTGGATAGAGACGACGGGGATGGGAGCGAAGAGCGTTGCTGCCAAGATCCACGCTTCGGGTCTTCAGGTTCCGGGCCACAGAAGAAATGCGGTCAGCATTGAGAAGCTCCTCGGCAGGTACATACCCAAGGTGACGGTGATCGGCGGGGTCATCATCGGCCTTCTAACTCTCATCGCCGGTCTCATGGGAACTCTGGGCGGCGCTGGCGGCACGGGTCTCCTCCTGGCCGTCAGTATCACCTATCGGCTCTACGAGCAGATCGCCAGCGAACAGATCCAGGAGATGTACCCGATGATGCGTAAGTTCTTCGGTGAGTCGGCATGAAGAACGGCGGCCTCATAAAGTCCCTCGACGCCCTGCTCCTGGGCATCGGAACCGCCCTGATGGTGGGAATAATGGTGAGCGCGGAGTTCAGGCACACTGTGGGAGAGGTGATGGATGCGGTTATCGGGTGGCTCCCCGAGATCCTCCCCTTCCACATGGTACTCTTCGCCCTCGCCGCCATAACCGGCCTTTATGCGAGCCTCATCCAGAAGTACACCATGGACTGGGATTACCTCAAACGGCAGCAGGAGACGATGAGGAGCTTCCAAAGGGAGCTTCGGGAGGCTCAGCTCGCCGGGGACAAGGCCCGCCAGCAGCAGCTTCAGGTCCAGCAGAGGGAGATGCTCGGCGACCAGAGCAAGATGATGAAGATGCAGCTGAAGCCTATGGCCTACATCGGGATCGTATCAATACCCCTCTTCATGTGGGCTTACCTCTATATCGACCAGAACTCTCTCTATCTCAACTTCCCCTTCTGGGGGAGGCATGAGATCGCCGAGACGGTGAAGGGTCCCATATTCTACTGGTTCTACTGGTACTTCATCTGCTCGATACCGATATCTCAGATCATAAGAAAAGCCCTGGACATTGGCGGTACAGGATGATAATCACAGTCAGCGGGTCTCCCGGTACTGGGACGAGCACCCTCTCCCGGATCCTCTCAAAAGAGCTCGGCCTCCGCTGGGTCAACTCGGGGGAGCTCTTTCGAAAGATCGCCAGCGATCGAGGGATATCCTTGAAGGAGCTGGGCCGGATCGCTGAAGAGAGCCCTGAGGTTGACTATCTGATAGATGACGCCCAGAGGGCGATGGCAAAAGAGGCCGGAGGCGTCTTCGAGGGGAGGATCTCAGGCCACGTCCTCGACGCCGACCTGAAGATACTCCTCAAGGCCGAACGGAGGGTTCGGGCAGAGAGGATAGCGGCCCGAGAGGAGAAGCTGGTTGAGGATGCCCTTTGGGAGTCAAGGATCCGGGAGGAGTGTGAGGCGAGACGGTACGAAAAGTACTACAACATAGACGTGGACGACTTCTCCGTCTACGATCTGGTCATAGATACCGGTACCTGGAACGAGAAGGGGGTTGTCGCAATCGCCTTGGCCGCAGTGAGGTCTCTTGAAGATGGTGGGAAGTCTCCCCTCTGATCGGGTCCGGGAGGTTCTCGTCCGGAGAGTGGGGAGGACTGACCCAAGGTACGGCTTTTCGCCAGCGGAGCGGCCCCTGGACCTCCACATGCGGCTCGGCTGCATAAACCTCGACAAGCCTCCGGGACCCACCAGCCATGAGGTGGTGGCCTGGGTGAAGAGGATTCTGGAGATAGAGAGCGCAGGCCACAGCGGCACCCTCGACCCCAAGGTGACGGGGATCCTCCCGACGATGCTCGGCGACTCCACCAGGGTCGTCGAGACCCTTCTGGCCGCCGGGAAGGAGTACGTCTGCCTGATGCGGGTTCACGCGACAATCCCTCGAAAGAGGATTCTGGAGGTTTGCGGCGAATTCCAGGGCGTCATATACCAGCGGCCTCCCCTCAAGTCCAGCGTCAAAAGGGCGCTTCGGACGAGGGAGGTCTACTACCTGGACGTCCTGGAGATCGAGGGGCCAAGGGTCCTATTCCGGGCGGGCTGCGAGGCGGGAACCTACATCCGGAAGCTCTGCCACGACATCGGCCTCGCCCTGGGGACGGGGGCCCACATGGAGGAGCTCCGGAGGACTAAGAGCGGCCCCTTTCGTGAAGACGGGACTCTGGTGACCCTCCACGACCTCAAGGACGCGAAGGAGATCTGGCGAGAGACGGGGGACGAATCCCTCCTCCGCCGGGCGATCCTGCCGGTGGAGGAGGCATTGAGGCACATGCCGTCTCTCGTCGTGAGCGACGGGGCCGTCGACGCCATCTGTCACGGGGCACCCCTGGCGGCGCCCGGACTCCTCAGCCTCGAATCAGGGATCAAGGCGGAGGAGAAGGTAGTTATTTATACCCTGAAAGGAGAGGCAGTTGCCGTGGCCCAGGCCGCCATGAATAGCGAAGAGATGATGGCCTCCTCCAATGGGATTGTGGCGAAGACCTCGCGGGTCGTCATGGCCCCGGGGACGTATCCGCGGCTTTGGTCCAAAAAGTCTTAATCGTGCCGAGGTAGTCTAGTGGTAAGGCGCAAGCCTGGAATTCTGTACTGAAAGCTTGTGATTCGCAAGGGTCGCGGGAGTTCGAATCTCCCCCTCGGCGCTCTTTTACCAACCCTTGATCATCCCCGTAAAAATTTGAGATTTCAATTTCACGTCCCATGTGATATCGCTATCAGCCGTAAACTAGCCCGAAATTCGATCGGGCCGGAGAAGGCTTGACCCCCCCGGCCTTGCAGATGGGATCCGATGGATATTTAGCTTGTACTTACATAGTTACATGCCAGGTACACGTAGTTATAGGGAGTTGAGCAAATATGAGATCTATAGTTTTGTTGATCCTGGCGGCGATGGCCCTCTCATCGGTGGCTGACGGCTGCTGTGGTGGAGGGGGTCTGGACGGCGTCGGGGGACCGAAGATGATCAGGGACCTCTGCCCCATCGGCGAGATCATTCGAGGACCCCATATGACCTACGCGGAGGACGGCCGTTTTGGGGTGGCGCTAGTGATAGATCCCACGGGAACGTCCAGCATGGCGTTTACAAGAGGTGGAGACGCTTGCGGGCTTGATGGACCGTGCCCGGTTGAACCGTCCCCGATTGAAGCCGCGGAACCTCTTCAGTTCGGCCAGTTGGTGACGGCCCATCTGGACGATGTCCTGGTGGATTTCGATGCCCGTCGAGATATGTGGGCGGCCAAATAGAGGCTGGAGGTCTGCCCAGGAAAAGATCCTGGCAGACCCGACCTCCGAAGAATGATGACGTGGAGTCTAAATATCATAAGTGCTTCGCATTTTATATATTATGAAAAACCTCATGAGATACAGGCAGCGGCTCCGCAAGGCGTTGATCATCTTCTCCTTTGTATTGATGCCCATCACCTTTGTCTATATCTCCTGCCCGATAATAACTCAGGGCGCCTCGGAGGGGATCATCACCGGCGGCCTGATAGTCTTCGCCCTAATATTCATCAGCTCGCTATTTTTTGGGCGGCTCTGGTGCGGCTGGCTCTGTCCCGCAGGGGGCCTGCAGGAGATTTATTTTGCGATTAATGATACGTGGACCAATAACATGCGGCTGAACTGGCTCAAATACATGATATTTATCATAGTCTTCGCTCCCCTCGTCCTCGCAGTTCACTCCGCCGGAGGGTTTACAACCATCGATCCCCTTTATCACACCGAAGATGGCATATCGATCGCGAAAGAAGGAGCATATACCATATTCTATGGTCAGATCACCTTTATCACCATATTCGCCATATTGGCCGGGAGACGCGGCTTCTGTCATTACTTCTGCCCCATCGCGATCATCATGATCATCGGCAGGAAGATCCGAAATCTCGTCGGCTGGCCGGCGCTCCGCCTCTCGGCTGATGGGAGCCGATGCACCGACTGTGGAAGGTGTTCGACAAGCTGCCCCATGAGCCTCGATGTGAGCGATATGGTCCGGCGGGGGAGGATGGAGGATGCTGAGTGCATCCTCTGCGGCAGCTGCGTCGACGCCTGCCCGAAAGGGGCGATCCGCTATGAGTTGAAGTGAAAACGCAGCTCATAAATGATATAATCTGATCAGAATCACAGGTGATCATTTCATACTTGCTCGAAACGTCCCCCTGGCAGTTTCATCAACCCGTAAAATTCTATAGGAGCCCATACGCGAATCTTCTGGCAGCTCTCAGCTCCCCATGATCAAACCTACCCAGCATCCCCGGACAGAAGTTATCATCATCCGTCCGAGCTATCGTCGAACGTTGAGGCGTCATCTTTAAGGAATAAGGCGAAGACATAGAATGGAAAATAGAAAGAATTTATAGAATTGTATTGTATTGAGAATTTATTGCTCATATATGTTTCAGCCTTTTGTTGCAGATTACGAGATCCGACTGATGACGAGGTTTAAGAAGGCATGATCAAAAATCGGGAATCCGGAGGCATTCCGACATCATACGAGCCGTTTCTCGTTTTGCTGGTGGAGGACAACAGCTCCCATGCAATGCTGATAATGAGGACCTTCGAACGCCTGGGATTTGCCGGGAAGATCGATTGGGTCAGAGACGGAAGGGCTGCCCTGGAATACCTCCACGCGCGCGAGATGGCGAGGCTTCCGGAACTGGTGATGCTCGACCTGCGGCTTCCCAAGCTCGACGGCCACCAGGTCCTCCGGGAGATGAAGAGCTCCAAGCGGCTGAAGATGATCCCCGTCGTCGTCCTCACCACCTCCACCAGCGATGAAGATCTCAAGAAGGCCTATTCCTGCCACGTCAACAGCTACCTCACAAAGCCCCTCAACTTCGACGATCTCCAGAAGACGGTCGAAGAAATCAAAAAGTACTGGTTTGAGTGGAATCGATATCCTAGAACCACATGATCCCAGTACGGGTAGTGCCCGAGGCCGTCAAATGACGTTACGCAGAAGCGTCTTGCTCTTCACCGGTGGGATGATCCTCATCATGGGCCTGATCTCCAGCGCCTTCATGTGGCAGCTGATGACGGACGCTCTATCGGATTTAGAGGAGGCTTACGTCCACCAAGAGGTTGAAGCTACCCTCTTCTACATCCGGGAGGATCTAGCATCTCTGAAGCGGGTCGGGGGGGATTGGGCTCCCTGGGATGATACCCGAGATTTCATGATGGGCGAAGACGAGGATTACGTCCGGAATAACCTGGACGACTGGACCTTCTCCAACCTCGGAACTGATTTTATGGTATTTTACGACGGCTCTGGCGACTTATTTTATTCCAGGGCCTTCGATCCGACCAACAGGGAGGTGGTTTCAGCCCCAGAGTTTCTTCTGAACCTGGCGAAGGACGACCCCCTTCTCGCCCATTCCTCGCCAGAAGATGCCATGACCGGCATAATCGCCGGTCCGGAGGGGCTTTTGATGGTCAGCTCCCATCCCATCACAAAAAGCCAGTGGAGGGATCCGATCTCTGAGACTGTTATCTCTGGGACTCTCATCGTCGGCCATCACCTGGATGAGGCGAGGGTCGAGGAGCTGGGCAGTCTTACAGGCCTCGCTCTGAGGATGGAGCCCCTAGCCCCGGCACGAGAGATGAGGGATCTCACTCGACAGATTCCTTCCCTCCTGATCGAGACGGCAGACGAGGAGACGATCATCGCCTCCAAGGTCATCGAGGACATATATGGGAAACCCACTATCCTTTTTGAAGCGTCTCTCCCGAGGGATATCCACCAGAGCGGAATGGAGATCGTCCACCGCATGGAGCTGGCGCTAGTCCTCTTCAGCCTCTTCTTTGGGGGCTTCATTCTCTTTTTTTTGGAGCGGATCCTCCTCGAACCTCTGACGGCCATCACCAGCTCCGTAGAGGCGATCGGAAGGACGGAGGACCCCCAGGGGGTACATGTTCCGATGGTGGGACGGGGAGAGCTGTTGATCCTCGTGGAGTCGATCAACGAGATGCTGAACCATCTGGACGCCTATAATCAGCAGCTGAAGATGAGCGAAAGGAGGTTCAGGGCGGTCTTTGAGACTGCCCAGGACTGCATCTTCATAAAAGACCGAGAGGGCAGGTACGTCCAGGCCAACCCTGTGATGGAGAGGATCTTCGGGATGCCGGTTTCGGCGGTCCTTGGAAATAAAGATGAGGTCCTATTCAACCCCGAGACGGCGGCTCAGATCCGAGAGCAAGACGCCCAGGTCCTCTCTGGAGATCCGTTCGTGGGGGAGGTCTCTACCGATACCCGCGGCGGATCTTCGGTCACCTTCCACGTGGCCAAGGTCCCTCTAAGGGACAACCGAGGCCAGGTCACGGGGATATGTGGGATCGCGAGGGACATCACATATATTAAGGACGCCGAGATCGAACTCCAGAAGAGGGACCGGCTCCTCTCAGCCTCCGCCATCGCCTCCTACACCCTCCTTGTCAATTACGATATCGACCGAATAATCATCGACGTTCTCCAGATCCTGGGGGAGGCGGTGGAGGTGGACCGGGCCTACATCTTCGAGAACCAGACCGCAGACGGGGAGGTCTTCATGAGCCAGCACTACGAGTGGACGAAGGGGGACGTGGAGCCCCAGATAAATAACCCCGACCTCCAGAGGCTCCCATACCACCCAGATTTATCCAATTTTTATGATGCGATATCGGGGGGGAGATCTTACGGCGGTCTCGTCAAGGACCTCCCCCAACCGGAGAGGGCTCACCTCGAGCCCCAGGGGATCATCTCCATCCTGATCGTCCCGATCTTCGTCGAGGATCGGCTATGGGGGTTTATCGGCTTCGACGACTGCCACCGGGAGAGGTTCTGGAGCGACGGCGAGATATCAGTCATCCAGATGGCGGCGGGGTCCATAGGCGGGGCCATAATCCGTTCTCGGACCAGAAAAGACCTGGTCGGGGCTCGAGACGAGCTTGAGAGGAAGATCGACGAGGTGGAGGCGAAGAACGCCGAGATGGAGCGGTTCGTCTACACCGTATCCCACGACCTCAAGTCCCCTCTGGTGACGGTTCAGGGCTTCGTCGGCTTCCTGCGAGAGGACATCTCAGAGGGCGACGTTGACAGGGTCGAGACCGACCTTGCGATGATTGAGGAGGCGGTAGTCAACATGGATCACCTTCTCAAAGACACCCTGGAGCTCTCTCGGATCGGGAGAGTGACAAGCCCGCCGGAGGACGTCTCCTTCGGCGATATCGTCCGTGAGACCTTGGACCGTTTCTCTGCGGAGATCGGATCGAGGGGAGTTGAAGTCGTCCTCGCCGAGAGCTGGCCAAAAGTCCGGGTGGACCGGCTGAGAATCCAGGAGGTTCTGATGAACCTCATCGAGAACGGCTTGAAGTATATGGGAGACGAAGCAAATCCCAAAATAGAGATCGGGTGGCTGCGACGGGATGGGGACGAGACAATCTTCTTCATCCGGGACAATGGGATCGGTATCGAGGCCGACCAGCAAGAGAAGGTCTTCGACCTCTTTTACCAGCTAGACCCTGACACTGAGGGAAGCGGTGTAGGCCTCGCAATCGTAAAGCGGATAATAGAAGTTCACAATGGTCGGATATGGATAGAGTCTGAGGTGGGAAGTGGGACGACCGTCTTCTTCACCCTCCCCACCGTCGAGGCTAAATCTTGAGCTTCCTTTTCTGGCCGGATTCTGTTTCGCCGAGATTCTGGTCGCCCTCTGGAGGCTTTTGTCGCATATCCTCGTCCCACTTGCGAAGAGCCTCTTTTGCCATCTCCGGAAGCTTACGCATGCTCTCTGCGTCCTTCACCACGTAATCCATGGCACCGGACTTGAAGGCTTGAACTGCTATCTTCTCCGAGCCGAAACCGGTGAGGATTATCAGGGGGAAACCCACCTCCTGAGGTTTCTGTGCATCCCCTGCCAGATCAAGGCCACGACCGTCGGGAAGGAGGTAGTCTGCGATGACCAGAAACGATCCGCCTTTGTTCTCCTCGATCCACCTCAAACCATCTCGAAGGTTGATGGCGTGATGGAAGTTCCATATCGAGCCGTTTTCCTCGAAGAGCCTGTTTATAAAGGCGGCGTGGCCCACGTTATCCTCGATGAGCATGATGGTCTTGGCCTCTTCAGGTGGAGATCCTCGCCCTTCATCCGATCGCCCACCATCGAGGGCGGAACGTCTGAAGGATGAATAAACTTCCAAGAGATCGGCCTCGCCGACGTCGGAGGACGCGTCGAATAAATATTTGGTATGTGTTTAGCACCTACAAAAATGATGCGAATTGACGAGAATCCACCTCGACCAGAAGAGATATATAATTCATCATTAATATCTTCTTATTGGGAGTATGCACGAAGAAGATATTATCAAGCAA
>Ga0334901_1000146_pt1 | contig 113614 bp, 95 predicted proteins | sample GraSluR3_MG_3_FD_207216 | JGI IMG/M metagenome (GOLD analysis project Ga0334901, IMG submission 207216) | Sludge microbial communities from methane-producing bioreactor in Wageningen University, Netherlands - Granular Sludge_15_08-R3 | ecosystem: Engineered > Bioreactor > Anaerobic >... | reverse complement strand
TCCCGTTCCCGTTCCCGTTCCCGTTCCCGTTCCCGTTCCCGTTCCCGTTCCCGTTCCCGTTCCCGTTCCCGTTCCCGTTCCCGTTCCCGTTCCCGTTCCCGTTCCCGTTCCCGTTCCCGTTCCCGTTCCCGTTGCGGCAGTGCTTTTTACGGTTGCCTGCGGCCGGATTTGTGCCTGAATAGCTGCGCCTGAAGAGTTGCGCCTGAAGAGTTGCGCCTGAATAGCTGCGTGTGAAGATCTGTACCTGAAGAGTTGCGGCCGGAAAACGTGTGTCCGGTACGGCAGGCGAAAAAAAAGCCCGTGCATGGGCACGGGCTGTCGGGCAGCGTGTAAAGGGTCCGCTAGCTGTTCTGTTCAGCCGGCACAGGGTGCTGCGGCAGCGGAAAAACCGTGTCGTACGTCAGATTGAAAAGAAAAGCGTACACAGGGATACCCACCAGAAAACCGGCATCGTAGATGATGGCTTCGATAAAGGTGAAATTGAGCCACCACATGATGACGGGAATGGTGAGCGCCGCGAACAGCAGTTCAAAGCATACAGCGTGAACGGCACGGGTGATGAAAGGACGCGGCAGCAGGGGTTTGCCCAGTGCCAGCAGTATTTTGTCGAACATCACGTTGTAGGCGAAGTTGGATCCCATCGCCAGCATGCTCATAATCACGCTCAACCCGCCGATTTTCTGTACGGAAACACCGAGCAGCGGGGGGAGAATGAGAATGAGCAGAACCATGAGAACTGCTTCAAACAGCAGGGTATGACGAATTCGATCCATGCGTGTGCGCATTTTGACCTCCGGACACAAAAATACAGGGCAACGGGGCCTGCCGGAATTCTTCAGTTTCGGGAGAAAGTCTGATCAGGAGTTTCCTGTCCGCATGGCATAGCCATGTACGGGGACCGGACGGGAAATCAGGGCAGATCAGAACGAAACAGCGATGAATACCGGCAGTGCCGCTTGCCCAGAATGTGGGTATGAACTATCACATTGAGTGAGGGTGTAAAGATAGAGTCTATCTAATTTTGTGATAGAAAATGGAGGCGACGTGTTTTCTCTTGATCAGCTTGAGGCTTTCCGCGCGGCGGCGGAAACCGGTTCTTTTTCCGCTGCGGCCCGCAGACTGGGCAAGGTGCAGTCTGCCGTCAGCACCGCGGTGTCCAATCTGGAAATCGATCTGGGGGTAGAGCTTTTTGACCGCAAGGGGCACAAGGCGGTGCTTACTCCGGCGGGAGAAACTCTGCTGCGTGAGGCGTGGACCGTACTGGGCGAATGCGACCGTCTGCTGGAACGTGCCGTGGCCATTGCCGGCGGTGAAGAAGCCAGACTGAGTCTGGCTGTGGACGACGCCGTGCCGGTGGACTGGTTTGTGGATGTGCTGGCGGCCTTTGGCGAGCGTTTTCCTTTTGTGCAGCTGGAAACCTATTACGGCGCCATGGGCGATGTGGCCCAGATGGTGGGCGAAGGACGCGCCGATCTGGGCATTGTGATGCCGGTCAGCGGCACTCCGGCCGCCATAGATGCCGTACTGGTGGGGCATATGCCTTATGTGCCGGTGGCGGCAGCGCATCATCCTCTTGCCGCACTGCCTGCGGTGGGGCGGCGTGACCTTATGCGGTACCGGCACATTGTTGTTGCCAGCCGTACAGGTGACAGAGAGCCCGACTGGGCGGGGCACGGCGGGCCGGTGTGGTTGCAGGAATCCACATATGCCACATTGCAGCTGGTGTTGCGGCATGCGGGCTGGGCGTCGCTGCCGGGCCATCTGGTGGACAGGCACGTGCGCGCAGGGCGGCTTGTGGTGCTGCCGCTTGATTTTCATGCGGTGAAGTTTGCGGCTCCGGTGTTTGTGGTCCGGCGTCCGGGAGCGGCACAGGGCGTTGCCGGTATATGGCTGCGCAAGGAACTGGAAGGGCTGCGGCTTGAAGAGTAAGTCTGCGCGCAGGGGGCAGCGCAAGTGCGCCCGCAAGTGCCCGGGCGAGTGCGCCCGTGAGTGATCGGGCGGGTGTGTACAGGCTGCACAGTCACGGCATAACGCAAGCATGCAGTCCGTGCTGAGCATGCGCAGGCGGCGCGGGTTATGATGCTGCCGCGGGCTGGCCTGCCAGCTCCAGCATCTGGGCATAGCAGGCGTCAATGGCCTGCTTGTCCTGCACCTGCTGCTGCAGAAACTGGTTGATGCGCGGTACCATGCCGATGGCCTGATCAATGTCCGGATTGGAACCCTGTGCGTAGGCACCGATGTTGATCATGTCTTCGACCTTGCGGAAAGTGGCCAGATGACGCGTGAGGGTGCGGCCTGCGGCGATGACTTCCTGAGGGCAGATGTCGGTACGCAGACGGCTGATGGAGCGGAGCACATCAATGGCCGGATAGTGCCCCATGTCCGCCAGATCGCGGGTGAGCACAATGTGCCCGTCCAGAATGGAACGCACCGCGTCTGCTATGGGTTCGTTGAAGTCGTCGCCGTCAACCAGCACTGTGTAGATGCCGGTGATGGTGCCGTGCCGGTTTCTTCCGGCACGTTCGAGCAGCTTGGGCAGCTGGGCGAAGACGGTGGGGGTGTAGCCTTTTGTGGTGGGCGGTTCTCCCACGGCCAGTCCCACTTCACGCGCAGCCATGGCAAAACGTGTTACGGAATCCATCATCAGCAGCACGTCTTTACCCTGATCGCGGAAAAATTCCGCCACGGCTGTGGCGGCGTAGGCTGCGCGCATGCGCACCAGCGGCGACTGGTCACTGGTGGCAATGATGAGCACCGAGCGTGCCATGCCCTCAGGACCAAGATCTTTTTCCATAAATTCGACAACTTCGCGGCCACGTTCGCCAATGAGGGCAATGACGTTGACATCAGCCGATGTGTAACGGGCCATCATGCCCATCAGGGTTGATTTGCCGACGCCAGAACCGGCCATGATGCCGACACGCTGGCCTTTGCCGAGTGTTATCAGGCTGTTGATGCAGCGCACGCCCACATCAAGGGGTTCGTCTATGCGCGGCCGCGAAAGCGGATTGGGTGGCTGTGCATAAATGGGGTTGTGTCCGGCCACCGGCGGCATGGTGCTGCCGTCCATCGGTGCCCCGAAAGCATCGAACGCCCGCCCCAGCATGGATTCGCCCACAGGAAACAACGGCGGCATGCTGGTGTTGCGTATGAGGCTGCCCGACTGTACGCCGCGCATGTCACCGTACGGCATGAACAGAATATTGCCGTCGCGGAAGCCTACGACTTCCGCAGGCAGCGGGGCGGAACCGTCTTCCGGGATGATGTGGCACACGGCGCCCAGAGGCGCTTTTACACCGCAGCCTTCGGCCACAAGGCCGACAATCTTGTTTACCTTGCCGTAGGTGTCCACCAGTTGCACATCGTGCAGAAGTTCAAGACAGGCTTTGGGGTGCATGAATCTGTTCCGGAAAAAAAGATGTATGCCGACCGCACGGCGGGTCACGCCTGACCGGGGTCGTCCGCGGGCAGTTCCAGCTGCGAGAGTATTTCATCCACAACGGCAAGCCTGCTTTCCACTGTGCAGCTTGCCATGCCTTCGTTGTTGTCGATGACCAGTCCGCCGGGCTGAACGGAATCGTCGGGCTTCACAGTCCAGCGTTCCAGTTCCGCCATGCGCTCTTTGGCGGTGCCCACAATATCCTCCACCGCGGGGGTGTCTTCCGGATTGCAGCGGATAACCAGCACGCGGCGCGAATCAAGAGCTTCGGCAGCTTTTGTGAACATGGCCTCAAGCACGGCTTCGCGCTGCTGCGAAAGCTGCATGGCGACGCTGCGCTGTACACAGGCACGCAACAGGGTGACAAGATCCTGACGCCATGCGTTGAATACGGAAGTGCACTGGGCCTGAATGGCTCCCAGCACGGCGGAAACCGAATCGCCCATGGTTGCGCGGAACTCTTCCAGTTCCTGCTGTGCCTGTTCTATGCCCTGCTGGTATCCCTGCCGCCGGGCTTCTTCACGCAGCCGTGCAGCGTCGGAATGTGCTGTTTCCAGTATGATGCGCGCTTTCTCTTCCGCGCGGGCGCGCACACGGGCAAGATATTCCGCTTCGGTATCTTCGTCCCAGCGCGGAGAATTGCGCCCGCTTTCCAGCTGGCTCAGGGTGCGTTCTCTCATGGAGCCCGGCCCCATATATATGGTGCCCCAGCGTTTTGCCGGTGATTCGTCAGATGAAGACATCTCCGCCTCCGCGTCCGATGGCTATACGGCCTTCCGTCTCCAGCCTGCGCACGGTTTTCACTATGTTCTGCTGTGCGCCTTCCACATCGGCAAGGCGGGTGGGGCCCATGATTTCCAGATCTTCTCTGATCATGGTGGCCGCGCGTTCCGACATGTTCTTGAAGAATTTTTCCTTCAGGTCGTCGGAGGCGCCGCGCAGAGCCATGGTCATGTCCTCGTTGGATATTTCCTTCATCAGTTCGCGGATGGCTCTGTCGTCCAGCGAATTGACATCCTCGAACACGAACATGAGGTTGCGGATATCTTCTGCCATCTGGGAGGATTCTTCCTCGATTTCCGAAAGCACTTCTTCTTCCGTGGCACGGTCCACGGCGTTGAGTATTTCGGCAACGGACTGGACACCGCCCACTTTTTTGCCTTCTTTGCCGCCCATGGCGATAAGCTGGGTCTGCAGCACCTTGTCCACTTCCATCAGCATGTCTTCGGGCACTGCTTCCAGTTTGGCAAGGCGCATCAGCACTTCGGGGCGCACACCTGCCGGCAGGTTGCTGATAAGCTCGGCGGCCTGTTCGGCATGCAGGTGTCCCAGAATGAGCGCCAGCGTCTGCGGGTGTTCGTTGCGCAGTATCTGGGCCAGAATACGCGGGCTGACGTTTTCCAGTTCTCTGAAAGGAGCCGGGCCGGTATCCAGCGACAGCGCGTCCATGATGTATTTGGCCGTATCGCTGTCGAGGTTTTTCATCAGCATGCGTTTTACCGCGTCTTCGCCGCCCATTATCAGCTCCTTGCCGGTGACAAGGGCGTAATGGAATTCGCGCAGCACCTCTTCAACCTCTTCCTTGGGCACGGTGTCCAGTTCGACCATGGCCTTGGATATGGCCGTGATCTCAGACCGGTCCAGCCTTTTGAAGACTTCAGAGGTGAACTTGTCCCCCATGGCAAGGAGGAGAATCGCGGTCTTACGGGGACCCTTAAGCTGCTCCGCCAACTTTGGCTCCTTCGCTGTCCTTCAGCCAGCTTTTCAGAATACCCACTGCCTGTTCCATGTTCTGTTCGGAAAGCTGCAGCGCATGGGCTTTGATATCGTCGATTTTTTTCAGGGCGTCCATGGCGTCCATGTCTTCTTCGCCCTCGATAAGGGCCAGACGCTCTTCGCCGGTGGGCAGACCTTCCAGGCCTTCGACCACTTCACCTTCGACCTTGGGCCGTATGAGGGCCAGAACCACGGGCCGCACCACCATGACGAGGAAGAGGAAGACCAGCAGCGCGTTCAGCAGGGGTTTACCCAGTCGCAGCGCGTAGTCCATGATGACTTCGGCCAGCGACATGTAGGTGTCGGCTTCCGGCCCGCCGAAGGATATGCTGCTGACTTCCAGCACATCGCCGCGGGCACGGTCGAACCCGACGGCACTGGCCACCAGCTGGCGGATGCGCGCCACCTCTTCGTCGCTGCGCGGCACATATGTCCATTCGCCCGTTTCTTCGTTCTTTTCATACGTGCCGTCGACGATAACCGCAACACTCAGCCGGTCAAGCTGCCCCACGGGAGCGATGATATTCTGTTCTTCTTCGTTTATTTCGTAGTTGGTGTTGCGGGTTTCACGGTTGGAGTCTTCCGTGCTGGTGCCGCCGGACATGCCGTCGCCGCGGAAGTTCGCTTCCGGCACGCCGGCATTGACGTTTGACGTGCCTTTGCGGGCCTCTTCGGTACGTATTTCGCTGCGTACCACAGAGCTTTCGGGGTCAAACAGCTTTTTGCGGATGGTTTTCTGCGAAAAATCAAGATCGGCATTGACCTTGGCAATGACTTTGCCCGGGCCGATGACAGGGTAGAGCAGCTCTTCGATCCGGCGTTCGAAATTCTGCTGCATGGTCAGCTTGTGTTCCAGCTGGGTGGAGGTCATGCCGTCAAGCGACTGTTCGTCTTTGGGGTAGTACAGAATCTTGCCCGAAGTGTCCGCCACGGAAATTTTGCCCTGGTCCAGCCCTTCCACAGACATGGTGACCAGATTGACGACGGCCTGCACGTCCTTTTCGTCCATCTTTTTGCCGTCCTGCAGCTTCAGCACCACAGAAGCGGAAGGCTGCATCTGCTCTTCGATGAACAGGCTGCGGTGCGGAATGACCAGATGCACGCGGGCGCTCTCCACAGCGGGAAATTCAGCTATGGTACGCGAAAGCTCGCCCTGCAGGGCGCGCTGGTAATTGATTTTCTGAACAAAATCAGTCTGACCGACCTTGATCTGGTCAAAAATTTCAAAGCCGACACCCTGTCCCACCACTGAACCTTCACCGGCAACCATAAGCCGCATGTCGTACACGCGGTCGGCGGGTACCATTATGGTGCTGCCGCCGTTATCCAGCCGGTACCTGACCTTCTGCGCCTGCAGCACGGTGACCACCCTGTTGGCGTCTTCCGGGGTAAGCTTGGAATACAGCACCCTGTAGTCGGGCTGATTTATCCAGAAGATAAGGCCGAAAAATATGCCCACCACGACCACAGTCAGGCCGACGATGAATACCCGCTGCGACATGCTGATGCGGGTCCAGAAAGTTTTTGCCTTATCCACGGCGGAATTGAGCGCGGTCATGTGTTTCTCCGGAAAAATAAGTAGCGGGAATCAGCCGGTTTTAGAACTGCATTTTGCTCAGTTCGCGGTACGCTTCCATCACTTTGTTGCGTACTGCGGATGTCATTTTTACGGCAACACTGGCCTTTTGCAGCGTTATCATCAGTTCGTGCACGTTCTGTGTTTCGCCGGAGGCGAACGACTGGATCATGGTGCTTTTTTCACTCTGCATGTCGTTCACTTTTTTTACCGAAGAGTTGATGGTGTCGCTGAAGGAGCGCTCCACTCTCGGTTCCGGCGTCAGTTTGCCCGACTGGATGCTGCGTTCTGCCTTGGTAAAGTTTGACAGCGCGTTGCTGTAGGCCTTCAGGCCGACACTCTGAATGGTCATGATGCGTTACCCCGCCTATGAACGGCCTATTTCCAGTGCCTTGGTGTACATGCTTTTGACAGCCTCGATGGTGGACACGCTGGCCTGATACCCGCGCTGCGAGGTCATCAGGTTGGCCATTTCCTCCACCACGTTGATGTCCGGGTATTTAACGTAGCCGTTGGCATCGGCGTCGGGGTGTCCGGGTTCGTACACCTGACGGAAAGGGCGGTTGTCGCGCACGATGTGTTGTACGCGCACCCCGCGCAGTTCGCGGTCAAGCGCGCTCTGCATATGCTTGCTGAAGGGGTCGTCCACCTCTGTGGCAGCCATGACAACGGCCTTGCGGCGGTATGGCCCGCCGCCTATGGTTCTGGTCGTCTTTGCGTTGGCCAGGTTCATGGAGGTTATGTTCATGCTCGTGCGTTCCGCACTGAGTGCCGATGCGCCGATGTCGAGTGCTGTCATGAAATCCATTATTTCTGCCCTGTCATGATGACGTCTTTAAGGCCCTGAAAGTTGCCTTTGATGATGGTGGAAAGCGTGTTGTACTGCAGGGTGTTCTTGGCCATCTTGGCCATTTCCTTGTCCAGATCGACCTGATCTTCGCCGTGGACGACACGCGGTCTGAACGCCTTGGTCCATTCCGGGCCGAAAGTCTCGGGGTCAAAGGTCGCCGGTACGTGCTTTTCATGGGTACGGGCTATCTTGCCTTCCGTACCCAGCGAAAGTGCTGCCTGCAGGTCTTTTTCAAAGTCCAGTTCGCGGGCCTTGTACCCGGGCGTGCGCACGTTCGCCATATTGCTCATGATGACGTTCTGGCGCTTGAGCTGCATGTCCATGACCTTGGCGGTCACTTCCATGTGCTGTCCGAAAAGTGTTTTCATGGTGTCTGCCTCCGATGAAGCCATGCGCCGGAAAGCCGGACGCTGCGATCTGCACAAAGCAAGGTGTGTTCCATGATTGTTAACTGTTTGAAAAATATATTTTAAATATGATTTCTGCGCAGTTTTGCGGCCATGGTGTCAATATTTGGTCACTGGTGACCGTCGCCGGCGGCAGAGGGGTTGCTCTTTTGGCGCACGGGGCGTATCTGCCTGTGATTCTGCAGGGTGGCACGGTTCCTGCTTGTTCCGTGGCAAAGGAAAAAAGTTCCCTGAACTCCGCGGGGTCGCGTCGGCCCGGAATTTGCTTAACTCTTGCAGCGGCAGAAAAAAGGGAACAGGTTGCCGTTTTCGAACGGAGGGGAACCATGAGCAATCATCTTGATTACGAGATCAACAAGGAACTGGGCGAGTGCTACCTGTTTATGGGTGAGCTGGATAAAGCCGAGGAATACTACCGCAAGGCTGCGGGCAGTAACGGTGTGCATCCTGACCCGTATCTGGGGCTGGCTACCATTGCCGTGCAGCGCGGGTTGTTTGACGATGCGCTGGTGCTGTATAAAAAAGCCGCCGATATCGAACCCGGCGACAAGGCACTGGCTGGCATGGGCCTGATTGAAATGGAACGCGGCGAAAATGAACCCGCTTTCAGCCATTTCGCGCAGGCGCTGGATATGAATCCGGCCAATATGATCGCCGTGCACGGTCTGGTGCAGCTTGGCTATGTGCTGGGCCGTATCGACGATGTCATTCCCAGACTGCATGCTTTTCTTGAAGTGGACCCTGCAAAGGATGCAGTGCGCGTTTCTCTGGCGGGTTGTTATATTTCCGTCGGCCGTACAGAGGAAGCCGCAGGGCAGCTTGAAGAACTGCTGCGCCGCGACCCTGCCAACACGGCCGCGCAGGAACTGTACGCCACGCTGCACCGTTAGCGGCGTATGGTTCTTGTTTCCGGCTTTGCCGGATGAAAAATCTCCCCTCCCCATTGATTTTCCGGCCCTGACGCTGGCGCAACGGGCCGGAAAATCACCTTTTTGCGGGAAGAGGAAAATAAGAACAAAGCCACGCACGGGCCTATGGGCACCGTGCGTGGCTTTGTTCTTGTTATGCAGGCAGGCTGCTACAGGTTTGCTGCGTACCAGTCGCCGGAAATGCGCAGCCCCTGACGGACGGAAATCTGCGGATCATAGCCCAGCAGGGTGCGGGCACGGCTGATATCAGCCAGAGAGTGGCGCACGTCGCCCGCGCGGAAATCGCGGTACTGTGCTTCTTTTTCTGACGCCTGCGGATTGTGGCGCGCCACTTCCTCGCGGATGAGGCCGTACAGTTCGGTCAGCGATGTGCGTTCTCCGAAGGCCACGTTGTATACAGTATTGGTTGCTTCGGGATCGGGAGCGGTGGCCGCCAGCAGGTTGGCCTGCACAGTGTTGTCTATGTGGCAGAAGTCGCGGCTGGTTTCGCCGTCACCGTTTATGAATACTGGCTGGTCGCGCAGCAGACCGGCAAACCACAGCGGGATGACCGCGGCATAGGCGCCTTCAGGATCCTGACGTTTGCCGAATACGTTGAAATAGCGCAGTCCGGTGCATTCCATGCCGTAGGTTCTGGCAAAGACGTCTGCATACAGTTCGTTGACATACTTTGTAACGGCATACGGCGAAAGCGGCCTGCCGATGCGGTCTTCCTGCTTGGGCAGGTTGGGCTCGTCACCGTAGGTCGAGCTGGAAGCGGCGTAGACAAATCTGCGGACATCCGCATCGCGTGCGGCCACCAGCATGTTTACAAAGCCGTCGATGTTACAGGTATTGGTCAGCAGCGGGTCATCAATGGAACGCGGTACCGAACCGAGCGCAGCCTGATGCAGAACGTAGTCCGCGCCGGCGCACGCTTCGCGGCAGGTTTCCAGCGAGCGGATGTCACCTTCGATGAACCGGAAGCGGCTCCACTGTTCCGGAGTGACAGCGTCGCGCACCATGTCGAGGTTTTTTCTGTGTCCGGTCATGAAATTATCAAGACCGGTGACGGTCTGGCCGTGGCTGAGCAGGGTTTCAAGCAGGTTGGAGCCTATGAAGCCCGCCACGCCGGTTATGAGCCATGTGCGGGGAGCCTCCTGCAATTGACGGAGCAGTTCGGTATATCTGGACATGCGTTGTCTCCTGTCGGACGTGTGATGTGCCGGAGTTGCGGACACCTGCCGCAGGGCGTATGCTGCGGACTCTGTTGTATCTTCCGGCTGCCTCCTTCCGCGTCCTTGAGCGCCGGAGGGAAGCACGGTCTTGTTCCGGCGACTGATACACCATTACGGGCGCTGCGTCCATTCACTGCATTTTCTGTACTGGCGGTTGGATTATCATGGATTCACTTGTTCTTTTTGGTGCGGGCGGCCACGGCAAAGTGCTGCTTGATGCGGCGCGTGCCGGCGGCGGGCGTGTGCTTTTCTGCGCGGACGATGATGCGGCACGTGCCGGAACGGTTTTCTGCGGTCTGGAAGTGAAACCGGCCGCGCAGCTGGGCAGTTTTTGCAATTGCGGCAACGTCGCACTGCTGAACGGCATCGGGTATGTGGGCGGCCGCAATGTGCGGGCACATGTCCATGCCCGCCTGACAGCCGGGGGCTGGCGTTTTGCGACGGTGTGTCATCCGGCGGCCGTCATAGCGCAGGATGCCGTGCTGGCGGATGGCGTGCAGGTGCTTGCAGGCGCTGTGGTGGCGCCGTCGGTCAGAGTGGGGGTGAATTCCATCATTAATCACCGTGCGGTTGTCGACCATGACTGCGTGGTGGGCGAACATTGCCATGTGGCGCCCGGAGTCACGCTGTGCGGCGGGGTGCGGCTGGGCAGCGGTGTTTTTGTGGGAGCCGGAGCCACCGTTGTTCCGGGGGTCAGCATAGGCGACGGTGCGGTCATAGGCGCGGGGGCCACTGTTCTGCGCCATGTGTCCGCAGGCAGTGTGGTGGCGGGCACTCCGGCCATACCCCTTGCGGGCAACGTGTGATATTTTTTTATATTTCATGATTATAAAAAAGCGGCCCCGGCGTCATGCCGGGGCCGTTTGTTGTATCTGCGGGGCAGCGAACGTCACGCAGGTTCCGGCCGGAGTGCGGCAGGTTCCGGCGCGCCAGACGCGCCGGTCTCTGTGTGCGTATGTTCAACTTCGGTGTATTCGGGCACCAGCACATGCAGCGCTCTGCGCACTGCTGCACCGTCGTGCGCCTGTGCTGCCTGCACGGCCTGTTGCAGGCCCTGTTCCAGAGCCTGCAGGGCGCTTTCAGATATCTGGGCGCTGTCACAGCAGCGCAGCACCATAATCTTGTCATGCTCGGTGCGCACCACGCCTTCGTCAGCGGTAATCAGCTCTTCGTACAGTTTTTCACCTTCGCGCAGACCGGTGAAGACAATGGGAATATCCACTTCGGGTTCCAGTCCGGCAAGGCGGATAAGGTCTTTGGCCATATCTGCTATTTTGACAGGTACCCCCATATCCAGCACAAATATCTCGCCGCCCTGCGCCATGGTGCCCGCCTGCAGAATAAGCTGCGCGGCTTCGGCAATGGACATGAAGTATCGGGTTACTTCGGGATGCGTGACCGTGACGGGGCCGCCTCTGGCAATCTGGTCGAGAAACAGCGGCACAACGGAGCCGGACGACCCGACCACATTGCCGAAGCGCACGGCCATAAACCGTGTGGAACTGCCGGAGAACCTGCGCATGAGCAGTTCTGTTACCCGCTTGGAAGCCCCCATGACGTTGGTGGGGCGTACCGCCTTGTCGGTGGAGACCACTACAAAACGCTGCACTCCGGCATCGTGGGCGGCCTGCATGAGTGTCTGGGTGCCCAGAATATTGTTCTGCACGGCCTGCCACGGATTACGCTCAAGCATGGGCACATGCTTGTACGCCGCGGCGTGGAAGACAGCCTCTGGTTTGTGTGCGGCAAATGTGGTGCGCATCAGGTGGGCATCGCGGATATTGCCCAGTACGGCCACATAGTCGTGAAAGCCGTGAACGTGTTCAAGATCCATCTGTATTTTATACAGATTGAATTCGCTGGCATCCACCAGCACCAAACGGGCGGGAGCATACCGGATAATCTGCCTGACCAGCTCTGATCCTATGGAGCCGCCGCAGCCGGTGACCAGAATGCATTTGCCCTGCAGGTAGCGGCTGATGGCTCCGGTATCCAGTTCCACCGGCGACCGGCCCAGCAGGTCGAGGTAGTTGACCTCGCGCATGTTTTTTATGCCGCGTTTGAAATCCAGAATTTCGTTCATGGGCGGCAGTATTTTGCAGGGCAGACCCGTTTCCGAACAGGCCTGCACTATGTGGCGCACCTGCTCGGAAGAAGCTTCCGTAAGGGCGATGAGCAGTTCTTCGGCACGGGTGGAGACAATGGCTTCGGGCAGGCGGTCCAGCGTGCCCATGACGGGACGGCCGTGGATGGTTCTGCCTTTCAGGGCGGGGTTGTTGTCCACGAACCCCACGGGGAAGTAGCCCAGCGACACATCACGGTTCAGTTCGCTGACCAGCCGTTCTCCGGCTCTGCCGGCGCCGATTATGATGACCCTTCTGGCTCCCTTGCGCGCGGTGCGGCCCGTCATGGGCAGCCAGAAGCGCCCTGTCTCGCGCAGGGAGAACAGAATGCGGATACCCAGACGCGCGCCGCCGGTGAACAGAAAGGTAAGCAGAAAGTCCATGCCGAAGACGGCGCGTGAATAGCCCGCAAATCCGGTAAGGTATGCCACCCCTGCGATGACAAGCAGGCTCTGCACGCTTGCGGCGCGCAGCAGCAGGATGGAGTCGCGCAGGCTGGTGTAGCGCCACATGCCGCGGTACATGGAAAATACCACGAACACGGCGAGCTTCATGGGCAGTACCCATGGCAGCAGTCCTTTCATGCGTTCGACATGCAGATAGGGAATGGAAAAGTCGAACCGCAGCATATAGGCGGCGTACAGCGCGGCTGCAAAGCACAGCAGGTCCACGCACATCATGATGTAGAAGTTGGCGGTGCGCAGTGCTATTCGCATGGCTGTCCGTCAAGCGCGCGCAGGATGGCATCCGTTACGCGGGTCAGGTCTTGTCCGGTCATGGCGGTACCCGAAGGCAGGCACAGACCGGTGTGGAAGAGACGTTCGCTCACGCTGCCGCCGAACACCCTGCAGTCTTTGAATACCGGCTGCATGTGCATGGGTTTCCATACGGGGCGCGATTCGATGTTGCAGTCTTCCAGTGCCCGGCGCAGTCCTTCCGGCGTGCACCGGCAGCGGGCCGGATCCAGCGTTATGACCGTAAGCCAGCGCGAGCTCTGGCCGTAGGGCGCTTCAGGCATGAAGGCGATGCCCTCGCGCGGCTCCAGAACCCTGCGGTAATGTTCGCATATGGCTCTTTTCTGGGCCACGCGCCGTGCCAGCACTTCCAGCTGACCGCACCCTATGGCGGCGCAGATGTTACTCATGCGGTAATTGTAGCCTATCTCGCTGTGTTCGTAATAGGGGGCGGGGTCGCGTGCCTGCTGGGCAAGCCAGCGGGTTTTTTCGGCCACGGCCGGATTGTCCGTGCACAGCATGCCGCCGCCGGAAGTGGTGATGATTTTATTGCCGTTGAATGAGAAGACAGAGCAGTAGCCGCCTGTGCCGGCATGACGGTTTCTGTAGCGCGCACCGGCCGATTCCGCTGCATCGATGATCAGGGGAATGCCGTAAGGGGCGCATATTTCAAGCAGCCTGTCATAGTCGGCGCATTGTCCGTACAGGTCGGTAACTATGACCGCACGGGGAATGCGACCGGCAGCTGCGTATCCGGCCACGGCTTCGGCCAGCAGGTCGGGGTTCATGTTCCATGTTTCGGTGTCGCTGTCGATGAAAACAGGCTGCGCTCCGGTGAAGGTGATGGGGCTTACGCTGCCGATGAATGTCAGTGTGGACGCCAGCACGATATCGCCGGGACCCGTGCCCAGAGTGCGCAGGGCAAGGTGCAGGGCGGCGGTGCCGCTGCTGAGGGCGGCGCAGTGGGGAATACCGGTGAACGTACTGAAATTGCGTTCAAAGGCATCTACCATGGGGCCGAGCGGTGCGACATAATTACTTTCAAATGCGGTATGTATGAAATCAAGCTCGCTGCCGCCCATATGCGGCGGCGAGAGGAATATGCGTTTTTGTGTCTGTGTCATAAAATTCTCCCCTGTGAGGGTGATATGGAACGCAACAGCGGTGCTGTTATAGTCTATCAGGGCAGTTGTTACAATGCCTGTTGTAAATTATGCAGCATGTCTGAGAATGTTCTGTGCTGAGTAACAGATATGGCAGTCTGTGTGCCGTAGGAAGGTTACGGCGCGGAAGGAAGACGTGCCTGCGGCACGCTCAGGCGGGTGCGGCGCGGCATCCTGCGCAGGGCACCGGATAAAACGGCGGATATGCGGCCTGCGTAGCTGCCGGTAGCGCGGCGCCGCATGAAGCACAGGTTACTGTTCATGGTTGCGGCCGTATCTGGCAGAGCGTCCGTCATCGTGCCGTGCACTGCCGGTGAACGTATCCGTGGTGGCGTGCCCCTGTTTGGCCACACCTTCACGGCGGAAGACTTTTATGACGGTCATTAAGATGATGCGGATGTCAAGGCAGAGCGTGTGGTTGTCCACATACCATGCATCCATTTCCAGCTTGTCGTCCCAGTCCACGGCATTGCGGCCGTTGACCTGCGCCCAGCCGGTTATGCCGGGCAGCACATCCATGCGTGACGCCTGTCTGGGTGTGTACAGCGGCAGATACTGCATCAGCAGGGGCCGCGGGCCGACCAGACTCATGTCGCCCCGTATCACGTTCCACAACTCAGGCAGTTCATCAAGCGAGCTTGCGCGCAGAAAACGGCCGAAGCCTGTCAGGCGTTCGCCGTCGGGCAGCAGGTTGCCGCGGGAGTCTCGCGCATCGGTCATGGTGCGGAATTTGATGATGGTGAAGGGTCTGCCGTTTTTACCGGGGCGTATCTGCCGGAAGAACACGTCTCTGGACAGCTTGCGCCGCACGGCAACCGCAACGGCGGCCATGACCGGCAGCAGCAGGATGAAAGCGGGGACAGCCAGCCCGAGATCAAAGGCCCGTTTGAGCGCGGGAGGCGTCACCCTGCGCGGGCGGGGGCTGTTGGCTGCTTCGGGCAGGCGCATGGTACGGAATATGATGCGGTTCACTTCGCGTACGTCGTACCGTTCTTCGGCCATGGCGCGGCTGCGGGCGCCCATGGGCGCGATGAGCTGCGGCTGTGTGATAAATTTTTCCATGGCGGCAGCCAGTGCCGCAGTGTCACCTGCGGGTACCAGAAAGCCGTTTTCGCCGTGTTTTACGGTCTCACGGCAGCCGGGTGCATCTGTGGTGATGACAGGACGGCCGGTGCTCATGGCTTCCATGGTGGAGCGCGGAGTGCCTTCGCGGTGAGAGGGCAGCACATACACCGAGGCGCTGTGCAGCGCGGGGCGCACATCGTCCGCGGGGCCGTCATACTGCACGCCGCCTGCCGTCCAGCGGGCGATATCAGCCTCCGAGACGGAATCGGGCCCCTTGTCGTGCCAGCCCACAAGGCGGAACCGTGCCTGAGGATAACGCGGGGCGAGCATCAGTGCGGCCTCGCAGAATTCCGGCACGCCCTTGGCCCTGAGCAGCCGCGCCACCAGCAGAAATTCCACAGGGTCCTGCTGCGGCGGGCGGCAGGCATAATGGTCAAGGTTCACGCCTTCACCGTTCAGCACCACGGCCGTGGTGCTGCGGGTCAGCTTTTCAGCGTCGAACAGGGCTTTGTCGTCCGGATTAAGAAAAAAAACGGCCTGATACCGGGGCATGACAAGAGCATAAAGCCCCCTGACAAGCCTGTTGAGCAGTCCCCGCAGGCCCTGCCTGTGCGAAAATGCGTACCCCAGTCCGGTGATCATGCCGAAACGGCGGGGCACGCGGGCAAGCCACGCCGCCAGTCCGCCGTAGATGACCGGCTTGATGGAGCTGGTGAGCACCACATCGGGACGTTCTTCAAGAAAAGTCCACAGATAGCAAAGGAATGTGATGCAGTCGCGCAGCGGGTTCATACCGGTGCGCTTCAGCGGAACCGTCCGGTAACGCACCCCCATCTGTGCCAGTGCGTCGCGGGTTTTTTCGTCGTCTTCCGGCGCGGTGCACACCACTTCGTGACCGGCGCGCACCAGATCACGGATGAATTCGCCCCTGAAGAGCAGCAGGGCGGGAGCATAGTTGCCCGCCAGAAGGATTTTGGTTCGCATGCTGCACCATAATTGAGAACGCCGGACAGGACCGTCCGGCGTTCTGTAAATTGTTTATGTCGTGCCGACGGCACCGCCTGTACACATCAAAAAAGGCGGTACGTCAACAGGTGCCGGGGTGCACTGCAGACGGCTGTCAGCAGATGCGGGGCAGCTGTTCGCCCTCCAGCATGTTCAGCAGTCTGTGGCCGCCCAGCGGGGTCTGCATCACCACCTGACCGGCTTTGCCCGGGCCGTCGCCGGGGGCAAGCACCTGTCCGATAACGGCAGCGTCGCCGCCGAACTGGGTCTGGCGCATGATTTCCAGCGCCTGCTGTGCTTTATCGGCGGGCAGTATGCAGATGAGTTTTCCTTCGTTGGCCAGATACAGGGGGTCGAGACCGAGAAACGAGCACCCGCTGCGTACCGATTCGCGCACGGGGATATCCTCTTCGCGAATGGTGAAGACCATGCCGGACTGCGCGGCGATTTCGTTGAGTGTGGTGGCCAGCCCCCCGCGGGTGGGGTCGCGCAGCACATGTATGCTGCCTGTTTCGTATGTCAGCCGCTCGACCATGCGCGCCAGCGGTGCGGAGTCGCTGGCCACGTCGGTGGCAAAGGAAAGGCCTTCGCGGTGCGAAAGGATGGTCAGTCCGTGGTCACCCATGGTGCCCGAAACCAGTATGACGTCTCCGGGGCGGGCTTTGTCGCCGGCAGGGGCGGGGTCGGCGATTATCTCGCCCACGCCCGTGGTGTTGATAAAAATTTTATCCACGCAGCCGCGGGGAACAACCTTTGTGTCGCCGGTAACGATAAGTACGCCGGATTCGCGCGCGGCAAGCCCCATGGAAGTGACAATGCGTTCCAGTGTTTCCATGGGCAGACCTTCTTCCAGAATGAAGCCGCAGCTGAGGTATGCCGGACGCGCGCCCATCATGGCCACGTCGTTGACTGTGCCGTGCACGGCCAGTGTGCCTATGTCTCCGCCGGGAAAAAACAGCGGGTCAACGGTATAGCTGTCTGTGGACATGGCAACGGGGCCGCGGATGTCCAGCACGGCACCGTCGTTCATGGCCGTCAGATAGGGGTTGTCAAAATGCTTGAAGAACAGCTCGGCGATAAGCCTCTGCGAGGCGCGGCCGCCGCTTCCGTAATCGAGCAGCAGAGTTTCTGCAGTCATGGGGTCAGCTCCCGATATTGTATTTGAAATAGGCGGCGCAGCTTCCTTCGGTGGAAACCATGCACGGTCCCACGGGGCGGGCGGGTGTGCAGGCCTTGGCAAACAGCGTACAGTTGTCGGGCTGCATTTTGCCCTTGAGCACGTCGCCGCATCTGCATCCGGGTGTGTTGGGCACGTCCCGCAGGGTCAGTTCCTGCTGTTCCATGGCGTCGAATTGTCTGTAGGCGTCGGTGAACACCAGCCCGCTGTCGGGTATGGTGCCGATGCCGCGCCACAGCGCGTCTGCAGGACGGAATACCTCGTACATGATGCTGCGCGCCTTGGGGTTGCCGTTGTCGCTTACCGCGCGGCTGTACTGGTTGGTGATGGCGTATTCGCCTCGGCGGCGCATCTGCACCATCAGCAGCAGCGCCTGCAGAATGTCGGCAGGGTCAAAACCGGCCACCACGCCGGGGGTGTGAAACTGTTCGGCCACAAAGTTGTACGGGGCCGTGCCCAGAATGGTGGAAACATGTCCCGGCAGCAGAAAAGCATCCACTGCACAGTCAGGGTCGGAAAGCAGCGCGCCCAGAGCGGGGGGCACCAGTTTGTGAAAGGAAAGTACCTGAAAATTCTTCAGCCCCTGCCGGTCTGCGGTTTTGATGGTGGCGGCCACGGCGGGGGTGGTGGTTTCAAAACCGATGCCCAGAAAAACCACCGTGGACTGCGGGTGGGTAGCGGCAAGTGACAGTGCGTCCACGGGTGAATAGACCACTTCGATGCGGGCACCGGCGGCCTGTGCGCTTTTAAGTGTTTTGCCACCGGGGCCGGGAACACGCATAAGGTCGCCGAACGTGGCGATGATCACCTTGTCGCGTTCCGCCAGTTCCAGATAGGCGGCTATCTCGCTTTCGTGGGTCACACAGACCGGACACCCGGGGCCGGACACATGGACGACCTGTTCCGGCAGCAGCGGGCGCAGACCGCTCTGGAATATGGCCACGGTATGTGTGCCGCACACTTCCATGAAACGCAGCGGGGCGTCTGTCTCGGCACGAAGCCGGTCCAGCAGCCCGCGGCACAGCACAGGATCTTTGAACGCATTGGAAAAGTTCACGTGGTATCCTTCCTTCCTCTAGAGGTGCGGGGGCCGCAGAAGCACGGAGCGGCAGAAGGGCGTTTTTTCCGCGCGTTGCGGCAGGGCCGCGGTGCGGCGGGCCCGACGCCGCGGCACCGGTACGCGTGACAGTCTAGTAGCTACGCTCAAGAACCTTTACCTGTCAACTTGGCGGGATTCGTGATGATTTGGGCATACAGACAGCCCGCACGGGGGGCGGCGGCTTTGCTTTTTTATCTGCGTGTTGGTACACCGGAATAAAGCAAGATGCAGCACGGGCTGCCGAGCGAGGTATTGCAGTTATGAAAACGGGCACACAGGCCGCGGAACGCAGACCGCTGCGGGAAGAAGAAACCCCGCCGCGGTTTTTTGCCGCGGATGCGCGCTGGAACGTGCCGGAACCGGCAGCCTGCCGGCTGCTGTGGAATAAATACGCCATGCCGGACCACATCCGGCAGCACAGCGAGGCCGTGGCGCAGGTGGCGCACACCATAGCCCTGCATGCGCGGCGCAGCGGTATGAATGTCTGCGCCGACACGGTGCTTGCCAGCGCCCTGCTGCACGATCTGGCGAAAATATATACCATACTGCACGGCGGCAACCACGCACAGCTGGGGGCTGCATGGGTGCTGAAAGAAACCGGCAACCCCGCCATAGCACAGGGTGTCGTGCACCATGTGTGGTGGCCGTGGAGCATCTCGCTTGACAGGCATTTTCTGCCGTGCGTCATCATATATGCCGATAAACGCGTACGCCACGAGCGTATCGTGTCGCTTGCCGAACGGTATGACGACCTTATGGTGCGTTACGGCAGAACGGAAAAAAGCAGGCAGTACATAACCCTGTCGCTGGAACAGGCTGCAGATATTGAGCGCGCTCTTGCAGAGCGACTGGAGATAGATTTCAATGCGTATTCTTTTGATAGCCGGGGGCTGGTCTGAGGAACGGGACGTATCGCTTTCCGGTGCGCGGGGCATTCACGCCGCGCTGGAGCGGCTGGGGCATCAGGTTACTCTTTTTGACCCCTGCCGGACGCTTGCGGGCCTTCTGGAGGCTGCACAGGCACATGATTTCGCCTTTTTAAACCTGCACGGGCAACCGGGAGAAGACGGCCTTGTGCAGGCGCTGCTGGAAACGGCCGGCGTGCCGTATCAGGGGTCCGGCCCTGCGGGGTCTTTTCTGGCGCTGAACAAGGCCGCGGCAAAGGAAGTGTTTGTCAGAAACGGCCTGCCCACACCGGAATGGGTTTTTCTGCCGGCGCATCCGGGAGCGGACTGGGAGCCGCCTTTCGCTTTTCCGGCATTTATCAAGTCCAACAACGGCGGATCAAGCCTTGCTCTGCACCGCGTCAGCTGCCCGGGCGAGCTTGCCCGCGCGCTTGACGAGCTTTTCACCCGCGGCGGCGAGGCCATTATAGAACCCGCCGTGGAAGGCGTGGAGGTGACTTGCGGTGTGCTGGGCGACGAAGCCTTGCCGCCCATTCTCATCCGTCCGCTGGGCGCCGGATTTTTTGATTATGCCAGCAAATACACTCCGGGGCAGGCGGAAGAACTGTGTCCCGCGCCGCTGCCCGGAGAAGTTACGGCCAAGGTGCGCGAATACGCGCTGCGGGCGCACCGCGCACTGGGGCTGCGCGGTTACAGCCGTTCAGATTTTATTCTGACGCCTGCCGGAGCATTGTCCCTGCTGGAAGTGAACACGCTGCCGGGCATGACGGCCACAAGCCTGCTGCCGCAGGAAGCGGCTGCCGTGGGCATTTCCTTTGACGGGTTGATCGGGCGGCTTATCGAGCTGGGACTGGCCGCCCACGGCAAACAACAGGAGAAGGCATGACCCTGAGCGCAAGACACCGTCTGCTGCTTTCGCTGTATGGCGCGGCATGGCGGTTGTGCCGCCCCCTGCTGGCACGTCACCGCCGGCTGCGGCACGGTTTTGACGAGCGGCTGGCACCCCGCGGGCGCACCCCGCAGGCAGATCTGTGGATCCAGTCGGCATCGGTCGGTGAATCGTATCTTGCGTGGCAGCTGCTGCGCCATCTGCCGCAGGGCAGTGCAGGCAGCGTGCTGCTGACCACATGCACGGTGCAGGGGCGCGGTATTCTTGATTCTGCCGCGGCCTGGTGTGCGGAGCACCGGCCGGACATGCGTGTGGAAGTGCGCTTTTTCCCTTTAGACGAACCCGCCGTGATGCGCCGCGCGCTGCAGCTTACGGGCGCCCGTGCCGTGGTGCTGCTTGAAACGGAGCTGTGGCCTGCGCTGATGGCGGCCTGTGCGCAGGCCGGTGTACCCTATGTTGTTGTCAACGGACGCATGACGCCGGGAAGTCTTGCGGGCTATCTCAATTTTGACGGATTTCTGCGCGCGGTGCCTCCGGCTGCCGTGCTGGCCATGTCGGAGCACGATGCGGCCCGTTATGCGGTACTGTTCGGCCACGGGCGGGTGCGCGTGATGCCCAACATCAAGTTCGACAGAGTTCCGCAGGGCGCAGCGCAGGGACCCAACCCGCTGCTGGGTACGGTGTTCAGGCCGGGAACATCAGTTGCCGTGCTGGCTTCTGTGCGCCGCGAGGAAGAAGAGGATGCGGAATATCTGCTGCGGGCGGTGGCCGGAGAACGTCCGCGCACCTGCATCGCGCTGGTGCCGCGCCATCTGGAGCGGGTGGCCCGCTGGCGCGTCCGGCTTGACGAGGCGGGGATGCCGTGGGTGCTGCGTTCTGCCGTGCGTGAACCCGTGGCGCCCGGTACGGTGGTTCTGTGGGATGCTTTCGGCGAACTGGACCATGTGTACGCACTGGCCCGCGGTGTCTTTGTGGGCGGCAGTCTGCGCCCGCTGGGCGGACAGAATTTTCTTGAACCGCTGGCACACGGCATCGTGCCTGTTATCGGGCCGCACTGGAGTAATTTTTACTGGGTGGGCGACGATATAATGGAGCAGGGACTTGTGCAGCGTACCGGCGGGCCGGAGGAGGCAGCGCAGGAACTGCTGCGTCTGCTCAGACGTCCGGCCCCCAAGACAAGAGTGGCGGCACGGTTTGCCGGATATGTTGAAAAGCGCCGCGGCGGTGCCCGCATGGCCGCTGAAACCGTGGCGGAAATTATCCGCAGCTGACCTGCATTTTCGGTTTACGCACAGCTTCAGGCTGCCGCCGGTGTTATCTCCGGTTGGCAGCTTTTTTAGTGTCTGCGGGGTGCCGCAGCCGCGCGCATGGCGCACACCAGCGCATTGCTGCATGCGTGTGTAGCCCGCAGTTTGCATAGTGCAAACTTTTGTTTGCATTTATTCTGCCGGCAGAAAAACGTCCACAGCACATAACCGTTGTAAAGACGAACGTCTGTGGTGTTCAGTGCCGGTGGCATTTAATTTGCTTGATATACGGATTTGTTCTTCCGCACTGTGGCGGGTATTCTTTCATGCTTTCAAAGGGGGAGGCATCGTGAATTGTTTCAAGACCATTAAAGGCAAGATAACAGGTATCATTGTTATCTGTATAGTCTCCATGCTCTGCATTCTCGGTTTGTCTGTGGGTACGCTGGCCAAGCTGCACGGATCTTTTGTCAGCATGAAGGAAAATACACTGGATGGTAAAGTTGCCACAACGGCCATAAACAGAGACATTAACTATGTAAGCCGTCTTACCCGGAATATAATGCTTGGTAGTGACGCAGATAAAGATATAGATAAGCTGCAAAAGCGCATTGAAGCCATAGAAAAAAACTTTGTGATACTTGAAGGCGGCGCTGTGGGTGCAGAAGAGCGACAGCTTGTTGCCAAGGCAAAGAGAGCTGCGCTTGCTTTTGTACAGGACGGATTGCGCTTTGCCACAAAAATGCAGTCCATTCCTGAGGGAATGCGGCATCTGCAGTATGCGGAATACGGTCAGTCCGCCACACCGCTGGCGCAGCAGTCGCGTAAATATTTCGGCGAACTGACTACAATAAAAGACAAAGCCTACGATAACGAAGTCTACCGTTTCAAGGACACCATAGCGTTTCTCAAGTGGTGCATCATCGGTGTTTCAGCAGGAATCATTGTGCTTATAGTCACATTGTGTCTGCTGCTTATGCGTTCCATTATCCGCCCGCTGGGCGAACTGACAGCCTACACCGGTGCAGTGGCCGCAGGAGACTACAGCCGCAGCATTGATTCCACACGTTTTTCCGGCGAACTGGGCGAAACGGCTGTTTCTGTGCATACCATGGTGGACAGTTTGCGGCGCAGCATGACGGAAGCCGAGGAACACAGCGCGCAGGCAGATGAAAAGGCGGAGCAGGCAAGGAAGGCGACTCTTGAAGCCGAAGAGGAACGGGCACGCATTACATCGCTGCTTAACATGATGCACGATCTTACGTCGCAGGTGGCTGCCATTGTTGACGAGCTGAATGTGGAAGCGGCGGGGCTTGAAAGTGATTCCAACGAGATTGCGGCAGGGGCGCAGTCCCAGCATGCCCGTTCGCAGGAAACGGCCACCGCCATGGAGGAGATGACTGCCACCATAGCGGAAGTGGCGCGCAATGCTTCGCTGGCGGCGCGTAATGTCACGCAGAGCAAAGCCGATGCAGAAAGCGGTTTTGCCGTGGTGCAGCAGGTTATCACTGCCACCAACGACGTCCATGTGCAGACCACGCGTATGCAAGAGACTCTGGGCGAACTGAGCCACCGCGTGGAAGGCATCGGAGACATTATGGGCGTGATCACCGATATCGCCGACCAGACAAATCTGCTGGCGCTGAACGCCGCCATCGAGGCCGCACGCGCAGGTGACGCCGGACGCGGTTTTGCCGTGGTGGCTGACGAAGTGCGTAAACTGGCCGAAAAAACCATGCAGGCAACCCGCGAGGTGGGCGAGGCCATCAAAGGTATTCAGGCCGGAGCCGGAGCCAACGTGGAGAGCATGAACAAGGTTTCGGAAGCCGTGGCCCACAACAATGCGCTGACCAACGAGGCGGGTGCCGCACTGGAAGCCATCACCGCACTGGTGGGAGAGTCGGCCGTGCAGGTGACTTCCATTGCCACGGCCGCGGAACAGCAGTCTGCCGCCTGCGAGGAAGTGAATGAAGCCACTGCAGCGGTGAACAGAATCTGCGCGCAGACTTCTGAAGGTATCTCCCGCTCCGTGCAGCGTATCCGCAATATCGCCGCGCTGACTGCCGAACTGCACGGTCTGACGGATAAAATCAGTGACGGTTCCGCAGCCTGATGTTCATGCACGGGTTGCCATAGATTCTTCCGGTGCATGCGCCGTGCCCGCAGTGCGGCGTATGCGTATGAAAAAGGCTTCCCCTCGTTGGGGGAAGCCTTTTTGTTTTTGCCAAGCCGAATGGCCTTATACTAGCTGAAATTCAGGGGGATTTTATTTCCGGCAAAATTTTACCCTATGAGGCAGATGTGCAGTCTGAGTCTGCGTAGCCGAATTATATGCGGCAGGTATCATCCTATCAGAGAGCTTATCCCCCATCCTGCCCCATAAAGAATAGCCAGTAAAACCGCTTGCAGCGGCATCGAACCAACGACACTTTTCCAATAAATACCACGTTCTTTTGCTGCTGCGGCCTTTCCGGGAGGGTAATGCATGCCGAGGAATCCGGCAATGACGGCACCCGGAACCAGTACCCAGGGGGTCACATTCAAGAAGCCACAGACTCCCACTGCAATTAAGAATAGTGTTCCCAGCATATGAGCTACCTTCTGAAGTTGTTAGATGAGGACATCAAAGCAAATTGTACCAAGTATTTCTATGAAGCGGGAAAACATAAAATGTTAAGTAGATAAGTTGCTTCAGGCCTGAATCCCTTCACGGCTACACTAGGTTCTTTCATAAGGATCAGACCCGGTGCAGATTAAATATTTCATAGGTATTGGTATTATCCCCATATTTATACATCCGCTGAACGCTTTCCTCCCGTCGGGGGAAGCCTTTTTGTTTTTGCAGCCTGTATGTGCCGGTGCATGCGCAGGCGAGGGGGATGACCTCCGGCATTATGTTTTGTGTGCGGGGGACTGTGATGGTTCCCGCTGCGTTTTTCGGGCTTCGCGGTGCGGCTCCGTATCGTCGTTGTCCGCCGTGCCTTCTGTCTGCTGCCTGCCTGTCTGGGGGATGACGGTATGGCCGGTGCGCTGGTTTTCCAGCATGGTGACTTCCTGTGCGGCGTCCGCAGCGGCGGTGCCCTCTCCGGACTGACCGGTGGTTGCGGTGTCGCCGGCCGCACCTGCCGGCGGCTGCCCGGATGTCTGCTCTGCCTGCCTGTCCGTCGCTACCGTTGTGGCGGATTTGTCGGCCTGCCTGTCTGTCATGTGTTCTGTGGTGTGCTGCGCAGCTGCAGGGGGCTGTTTTCCGGAAGTTTGTTTTCGGGCAGCCTGTTCTTCGGCAGTCTGTTCGCCGGTAGCTTGTTTTCCGGCAGTCTGTTCCGCCAATTTTTCCGCATTTTGCCCCGCCGTGTGCTCTTCGGGGGCAGGCAGCTTTGCACCGTCTGCCTGATACTGCGGTGCGGGGGCTCCCGTATTGCGTTCCAGCATGGCAAGCAGCTGCTGCTTACGGAAGGGTTTGGTCAGATAATCGGTAAAGCCCATGGCAAGACAACGCTGCTTAAAATCTTCCAGCGCATGAGCGGTAAGCGCCACCACAGGAACGGCGGGCATACGGTGGCGCTGTTCATAGTCGCGTATGGCGGTGGTGGCCATGTAGCCGTCCATGACGGGCATTTCCAGATCCATGAATATGATGTCGTAGCTGTTGAGCATGAAAAGGCGCAGCCCTTCTTCACCGTTCTCCGCTTCGTCCACCTCGTGGCCGGTGTTTTTCAGATACATTCTGAACAGCAGGCGGTTGTTGGCGCTGTCTTCCACACACAGTATGCGCAGCGGTGCGGCCTGTACCGGCATGGCACATTCTTCGGGCTGCGTTTCCGCGGCGGAACGGTCATGGAGGTCGAGCCGCATTTCCACATACACGGCTGTGCCCTGTCCCTGTGTGCTTTCCAGCCAGATGCGCCCGCCCATCATGGTAGTGAGCATACGGCAGATGGAAAGCCCCAGCCCTGTACCGCCGAACTGCCGCGTGATGGAAGAATCAGCCTGCGTGAAGCTTTCAAAAATGGTCTGCTGCACGTTTTCCGGAATGCCGATACCCGTATCGCGCACGCAGATGCGCACCATGACCGGTTCACCCGCTGTCAGCTCCTGCTGTCCGGGGGCAGGGCCGACATGTACTTCCACCGAGCCTTCCCGGGTGAACTTTATGGAGTTGCTGAGCAGGTTGCCCAGAATCTGACGCAGCCGCAGCGAATCACCGCAGTAATTGTCGGGCAGTGTTTCGTCCACATGCAGCGAAAGAGACAGCTGTCTGCTTTCGGCCTGCGCCGCATGCATGTTTACGGTCATGGTCAGGGTGTCTCGGAGAGAAAACGGCAGACGTTCCAGCGTCAGGCGTCCTGCCTCTAACCTTGAGTAGTCAAGGATGTCGTTGAGAAGAGCGAGCAGGGTCTGGCCTGACTTGCGGAAAATGTCCACATACAGCCGCTGGTCCGGCGTCAGGTCCGACTCCCAGAGCAGATCGGCCATGCCCACCACTGCATTCAGAGGGGTGCGCACTTCGTGGCTCATGCGGGCAAGAAATTCACTTTTGGCCTTGCTGGCGGCTTCTGCCGCTTCACGCTGCTGTTCGGCCTCGCGGCGCCGTTCGCGTTCTGTAATATCTGTCAGTGCGCCTTCAAGATACTGCGGCAGGTCATTTTCGTCATACACAAGCCTGACGGAAATGGACACAGGTACCTGACTGCCGTCGCGGCGGTAAAAGCGGGTTTCAAAATCGGAAAGACTGCTGCGTGTGGAAAGCAGTGATTTCAACCGCTGTCTGTCTGCGGGGTTCACATACAGCTGCGACCCGATATCGGTCACCGTGCCGATGAGTTCTTCGGCGGAACCATAGCCCAGCATTCTGGCCAGTGCTCTGTTGGCCTTGATGAACCTGCCTTCCAGCGTGGTCTGGTAAATACCCTGTACGGAGCCTTCAAATATTTTGCGGTATTCTTCACGTGCTGACAGCAGTTCGCGGTTGGCGTATTCCAGCCCTTTGTTGGCATTGGCCAGCCGCAGGGTGGTTTCTTCGTGCTCGTGCAGGGCGTCTAGCAGGTGCGCGCGCTGCTCTTCCAGACGTCCGGCCATTTTATTGAACGACTGCGCCAGTTCTCCCAGCTCGTCGGAGCCGCCTTCGGACACGCGTACACTCAGGTTGCCGCCTGCCATGCGCCGGATGGCCTGCACCATTTCATGCAGGGGGCGGGTCAGTTTTTCCGCTGTCCACATGCCCAGCCCCGCTGCCATGACAAGGGCAAGAACAAGGGTGAGCACCAGTGTCTGCACGGCGTCGTGCAGATACTGCCGCAGCATGTTGCGGTTGAGCGCCACGGAAAGCACCGCCTGTGTCACGCCGGCGTTGTTGCGCAGCGGAATGCTGCTGAGCGCATAAGTCGAACCGGCTATCTGCGCCTCGTACTGTGCAGGGCCTTCGGCATTGCGCATGACATCGTAGGTGTTGTCCCAGTCATGTGTCACCGGCAGCTTGCTTGCGTCGTGCAGAGTGCTTTCCACCCGGAGGTCGGGGTAATGCAGGGTAATGTCGGCCTGTGTCTGTTCTTTGATGTGCTGGAGCATGCTGCGGTCCAGCGGAAAGGTGGTAACCACGGCGCCGATGGCCTGCAGAGACGACGGCCGGTATACGGGGGCGACGGCCCGCGCGGCCAGACCCGCCGGAGTGCGTACAATGTCCGATGCCGTGTGCAGCAGAATGCCCTGCATGACCAGCGGGTCTTCCGGCGGGGTCATCCACTGGCGGTTGGCCGTGCGCAGCGGAACACTGCGCGCAAGTATCCGCCCCTGTGCGTCAAAAACCTCCACAAAGCCCTTGTCCCAGAAGTGCTGACGCGAGAACAGCATGTCGCGCAGGGAGTCAGGCTCGGGGTTGCCCTGCAGCGTGTTGAATCCGGCAACCAGACGCGAGACGTTTTCCGCTTCGCGCGTGGTTCTGGATATGGCGGCGCTGACTTTATCCAGCGCCGTGCGGCTTTGCAGACTCAGGGCGGATGCCGTCTGCTGCATGCTGACCAGCAGCCCCGCCACGGTCATGGTGCAGACAGGCACAAGCGCCACAAGCAGGGTTACAAGAATGACCCGTAGTCTGATGGATGAAATGCTGAGGCTGATCTTCATGGTGCCGGCCGTTGCTGAGCGCGGTCTGCAGGCGCTGTTTTTACGGTGTTGCGAAAGATCAGGTACGAGCCCGTGGTAATGCGCATGCCGGAAATTCCGCGGCGCAGTATGACCGGCAGGCTGCTGTGCATGACGGGTATGCACGGCATCTGTTCACGTTCTATACGCTGTATGCGGCGGTAGGCCCGCGCCCTTTCGCCGCGTACGGGGGTGGAAACACTTTCTTCTATCAGCCGGTCCAGCTCGGGTATGTGTACCCTGTGCAGCGGGTTGTCAGGTCCTGCATACAGGTGCGTGCTGTACAGATTGTCGGGGTCTGCCGTATCGGCAACCCATGCGTTGATGAACAGATCATAGTCGCCCTGTGCACGGCGTTCCCGCAGAGCATCGGGGGGCAGGGTTTCTATGGAAAGCGTTATGCCGGCTCCGGCCATGAGATATTTGAGCGTGACGGCGAAAAGCCGCGGCGAAGGCATGAAAGGCCGTGAGGCGTCGAGCTGCAGCGCCGTAAGGCTGATGCCCTGCGGGTAGCCGCTGCGAAGCAGAAGTTGCCGGGCTTTATCCGGCGCGTATTCGTACGGAGGCAGCGAATGGTCTTTGGCCCACATTTCCGGCGGCAGCAGCCCTGTGGCTGGCATGCCGTTGGCGCCCAGCACCACGGTGGCCAGACTGTTTCTGTTGATGCTCAATGATACGGCGCGGCGGATTTCGGGGGAGCGCATTTTTTCACTGGCACCGTTGCAGGCCAGAAAAATGACCGAAAGCTGCGGGTGTCTGATGATGGTGTAGGCACCCAGCCGCTGAGCCGTTTTTTCATCCTGTTCTGTCAGGCCGGGTACAATGTCGGCCCTGCCGGAGAGCAGCGCTTCCAGAGCGCTGCTGCTGGAGGCATAGTATTCGTAGCGGACATTGCAGCGCGGCGGCGGGGTATGCCCTGCGGCGGGTATCAGGGTGACTGCCTCGGGCGAATATGACGCCACGCGGAACGGCCCTGAACCGGCAGGGATGGCGGTTCTGCCGTCGTGCATCTCCTGCAGCGAGCGCGGCGAGACTATGCTGGCACCGGGCGTTGCCAGATTATGCAGCAGCGGGGCATAGGGGTTGTCCAGTTCTATTTCCAGCGTGTTGTCATCCAGAGCACGTATGGAATTGACCTGACCGAACAGCAGCCGCTTCCAGTCGGGATAGGGGGTGTACTGCGGGTGCGCCGGATCCATGAGCCGCTGAAAGCTGTATTCCACGGCATAGGCGTTCAGGGGAGAACCGTCGTGAAAGCTGCGGCCTTCATGCAGGGTAAAGGTCCAGCGCCTGCCGTCGGGCGTCACATTCCACGATTCCGCCACAGCGGGCTGCACGGTGCCGTTGCGCGAAACGGTGACCAGTGTTTCAAAAACATTGGCAGCGATGCTGTGGGGTTCGTACAGGCTGCTGTGTGCCGGGTCCAGACTGGCAATGCGCTGGAACATGGCCACGGTAACTGTCTGTCCGGCTGTGGTTGCCGCAGCCGCTGCGCAGTGAGCGGAAAACACGAGCACGCAGGCAAAAGCCACGGCCGCAAGAGTCCCCCCGTATGAACGGGGAGCGGGCAGAACGCTTCGGGCACTTGCTGACGCCTGAGACCGGAACAAAGCAGCTCCTTGTGCTCTTTTTCACATTTGAAGGACTATATAGAAAGCGGATAAGCCTTGCAAGGATACATGCTACCCTGTTGTCAATCACAAGGGAATGATTACGATTTGCGTCAGGAGGGCCGCTCTATGGCAAAGTTTCGCGCGTTGAAAACCCGTATCCGCTGTCTGCTGGCGGATGACGGCTGGGAAGGGAATCTGGAGCAGATAACGGCACTGCCGCCGGCGGAGGTTGTGGGGCCGCTGCTTTCTTTTCTGCTGTCGGGCGGTGAGATGAAATGGCGCGCCGTGACGGCGCTGGGCATTGCCGTTTCACGTATGGCGGACGAGGGCATGGAAGACGCCCGCGTGTTCATGCGCCGGTTGCTGTGGCACATGAATGAGGAGTCCGGAAACATAGGCTGGGGCATTGCCGAGGCCATGGGGGAAATTATGGCCTGTCACGCCCGTCTGGCTGCGGAATATGACAGAATGCTTGTTTCGTATGTGCGCGAGACCGGCGACGACGACAACTTTCTTGACCATCCGCCCCTGCGGCGCGGGGTATACTGGGGTATAGGCAGACTGGCACAGGCGGAGCCGGCGCGCATGCGGCTGGCGGTGCCTGCACTGGTACGCGCGCTGGATGACGAGGACGGTGAAGGCCGCGGACTGGCCGCATGGGCGCTGGGAAATCTGGCGGAACACTGCACACCGGACGAAATCAGCCAGGCACGGGCGCGGCTGCTGTCTCTGCAGGGTGATGCATCGTCTGTCGAGCTGTTTGAAGACCGGCGGCTGTTGTGCACCACCGCGGGCGCTCTGGCTGGGCAGGCGCTGGTCAGGCTTGACGCCGTTTCGTAAGGGCGCTCTGCGCCATGCGCAGACACTGGAGCACCACCAGCGCCACGGCTATGCCGGTCAGCCATCCGCCGATGACATCACTGGGGTAGTGTTTGCCCAGATAAACACGAGACCAGCCGATAAGCAGCGGCAGGGGCAGCATGAGCCAGCGCAGGGCGGGCCATACGGCGCATCCGGCAAGCACGGCGGCCATGCTGTTGGCTGCATGGGCTGAAACAAACGAGGCCCCGCGGGGTTTGGTCTGTACAAAACCGGCGGGGCGCTGTGTCCACTGGCCGTGCTCCACAAAATGAACCGACGGCAGGGCGTTGAGCGGCCGTACCCGCCCGAAGGTGTCTTTTACCACTCCGCAGCTCAGGTCTGATATGCCTGCCGTGGCCGCCACCAGCAGCAGGCCCGCCAGAATGCGGCGGCGTCCCTGCGGGGTGCTTCTGAAAGCCGCTCCCAGAGCAATGACAGCCGCTATGCCCCACAACAGGGCACTGTTTGAAACAAGCGGCATGAACACATCAAGAAACGGTGTGCGCCAGTCATTGTTGAGCACCGTGAACAGCTGTGCATCCCATGATGGTGTGGCAAACGGCATGAGTTCTCCTGAAATTTTCTGTGCGCGCACTGTAGCCGTATGCTTTTGTACAGGCAAGCGGCGGAAGGCATGAAAAAAAGCGGCGCGGCCGTATGGCCGCGCCGCGGTGATGCCGGATGGGCGGATCAGATTTCGTTGCCCTGCTTGGTCACCGAAGCCATGCCGCCCTGAACGCTCAGGCTTTTGCGGCCGTGACGGTTCATGATCAGCTGCGATTCAAAGGAACGCAGACCGGTGTTGCAGATAAGCACCACGGTCTTGTCTTCGGGTATTTCGTCGAGGCGCTGCTCCATTTCTTCCAGCGGAATGGAAAGCCACTGACCGGGGTATTTTTCCACCAGCGATTCAGCGTTGGAGGCCAGACGCGTGTCCACAAAGGTGCAGCTGCCCGACTCGCGGTTTTGCCACATGACGGCGAATTCATCGGGGTCCAGCGTGTGGTTGCGGCCCTCAAGCACGTTTTCCGCCACGTTGGCCACGGTGTTGATGATGTCCATGGCAGAGGCGAAAGGCGGCGAGTAAGCCACTTCAAGGTTGGATATGTCTTCCAGCTTGGGTTTGTTCTGCAGCAGCGGCGCCACGGCATTGATGCGGGCCACAAGCGCGTCGCCCAGACTGCTGGTGCCCTGAATGCCCAGTACGCGGCGGGTGGGGCGTTCCACAACCAGATCCAGTGCCATGACGGTGTGTTCGGGGTAGAAGTGAGCGCGGTCGAAGCCTTCCACGTGCACGTTGACCGCATCAAATCCTTCGCGCAGGGCCGACTCGATGGTCAGACCCGCACCGGCCGCGTTCTGTTCAAACAGTTTGACGGCCCAGGTGCCCACGCCGCCGGGGAACCGGGCATCGCCGCCGGCAAGGTTGGTGCCGATGACGCGTCCCTGTCTGTTGGCCATGGAGCCGAGAGGGAAGAAGCCGGGTTTGCCGGTAACCAGATTGGGCACGGTTACGCAGTCGCCGCCGGCATAGATGTCGGGGTCGGACGTCTGCATGCGGTCATTGACGATAATGGCGCCGCGTTCGTTCAGCTCGATACCGGCTGCACGGGCAATTTCGGTGTTGGGTCGGATGCCTGCCGCCATGACTACCAGTTCGGCGTCAATGGTGCGTTTGTCGGTGACCACACGGGCAACCTTGCCGTTTTCGCCTTCGATGCGGATGACTTTTTCGCCGCAGAAGACGTCCACGTCATTTTTACGCAGATCGTGTGTGGCAATCTTGACCATGTTGCCGCTCAGAAAACCGGGCAGAATCTGGTCTGCTATTTCCACCACAGAGGTTTTGATGCCCCACATGTCGGCCAGCGAGACAGCCACTTCAAGGCCTATGAAGCCGCCGCCCACAACCACGGCACCGCTTACGGAACCGGCGGCCACGGCTTCGCGGATGGCCTGCGCGTCGTCCAGCGTGGTGCAGGTGTGCACGCCTTCAAGGTCAATGCCTTCAAACGGGGGACGGTTGGGTGCGCTGCCCATGGCCAGCACCAGCTTGTCGTAGGGCAGTTCTGCTGTCTCACCTGTGGTCAGGTCTCTGATGAGTACTTTTTTGGCCTGCCGGTCGATGGATTCGACCTTGGTGCGGGCCAGCACCTTGACGTCTTTGTTCACCCGGAAAAATTCGGCGTCGCGGATGGTGTGGTAGGGGGTCATCTGCAGCTCTTCAAGCGTGTTGACCTCGCCCGAAACATAGTAGGGAATACCGCAGCCGCCGTAAGAGATGCGGTCGGACTGGTCGATCATGATGACGTTGTCTTCGGGGCACAGCCGCTTGAAACGGCATGCGGCTTTGGGACCTAGCGCAACGGCGCCGATAACGACGATATTCTGGGGCATGAATTCCTCCGGTCTGCGTGAATTGAACGGCAGCGGCGCAACAGGAATCCTGCTGCCGCGGCATGATGACCGCATACCGTCTGTCGCCTGTATCCTTGCGGCAAAACTGTTCAAAAAAAGGCACTGTGTGCCGGAGTAAGCCTACTTTTCAGGTAGGACTTAGGCTTTTTTTTATGCATTGGCAAGGTGTGTGCGCACTTACCGCAGCACGATGCAAGGCACAGAAAATAAGACTGTTTCCTGTTTTTGACAATACCCCATAAGGGTATATGTGCCGTTACGGCGATGCAGGGCATGGGGCGATGGGCGCAGATAATGCCGCAGTCCGGAAATTATGCCCGTGGCGGCGGGCGGGAAGGCTAAGGGAGCCATTGTGCAGGTGTGAAAAAGCGGGACAGAGCGTGAAAACGCGAAAAACGGAGCGGTTAAGGAGTCAGACCGGAAGTATCAAAAAGAAGAAGCGTGTGCGTTCCGGTGACCGGAAGGCCCTGACATTTCAATGCTGTTCAGGGGTTTTGCACACGCTTCGTATACTGACTTGCGTCGTTGGTTTCCATTATGGGCAACTCACTTTGCCGTTATGTGTTTGCATCTCTTCCAGAAGCACCCTCCCGTTGCAGTTGGGCAAGTCCGGGTTCCAGCCTGGTTTGTGCGTCGGGCCGTACAACGGCGTGGTTCTGATGCAGCGCCTTGTGCATCGACGAACCTGAAGGCACGGTTCAATACACTGGCAACTCAATTTGCCGTTTGTATATTGCAAAAGGTCTTATTCCTGTGCGCGGCCATAACCACTGCCGCGGATCCGGATGCCTTTGGTAATACTTTATGACAGTGTTGTTACTGTGTCCATAGGGTATTTGCAGTTGTAACGATGTGTTTTTACAGTATGGTTTTTTAACGTGCTGTAAAAAAAGAATAAAAATGTGAAAATAAAATAGTGCAGCGCCAGCGGCGTGTTAGCTCCGCTTGCGGGGGCCTGCAGCCTGTGCGGAATAGGCCGCAGCGTGTTCTGCCGTGCAGGCCCCGGCTTACGGTTGTGTGCGGCGGTTAATACGCGGAGGCTGCAGGGGCCGGCTACAGCATCCGCTCCCAGTCTATGCGTCTGATGATTTCTGCGGTGAGGTCATCAAGGCCAAGCCGTGTTCTGGCGGAAACGCGGATGGCGGCAGGGTACAGGGCGGCAAGGGCCAGACGGGTTTCATCGTCCAGCGTTTCCCATTTGTTGAGCACCAGAAGCCGCGGAATATCCTGCAGTTCCAGCTCGTCCAGAATCTCTTCCACCGCGCGCAGCTGCATTTCCAGCTCGGGGTGTCCGGCATCGGCCACATGCAGCAGCAGATCAGCGGCTTCCAGTTCTTCAAGAGTGGCCCGGAATGCCTCTTTGAGTTCCTTGGGCAGCGAGCGGATGAAACCCACCGTGTCGGTGACGATGAGTTCGCGTTCCTGCGGAAAGCGCAGTCTGCGGGTGGTGGTGTCCAGCGTGGCAAACAGCTTGTCTTCGGCCAGCACGTCTGCATTGGTCAGAGTGTTGAGCAGCGTTGATTTGCCCGCGTTGGTGTACCCCACCAGCGATGCCACAGGCACACGCGCCTTGGCTCTGCGGCCGCGGGTGAAACCGCGCTGGGTGCGCAGAGCTTTGAGGTCCTGCTTGATGCGGGCTATGCGTTCGCGCACCTTGCGGCGGTCGGTTTCCAGTTTGGTTTCACCGGGGCCGCGGCCGCCAATGCCGCCTGCCAGCCTGTCCATGGCGCGGTTTTTTCCGGTCAGGCGGGGCTGTGTGTATTGCAGCTGGGCCAGTTCCACCTGCAGTTTGCCCGCACGCGTGGAAGCGCGCTGGGCGAAAATATCCAGAATAAGCTGGGTGCGGTCTATAACCTTGCGTTCGGTGATATCGGCAAGGTTGTGTAGCTGCGCGGGCGACAGTTCTCCGTCAAAAAGGATGACTCCGGCGTTTGCCGTAAGCGCAAGCACTTCAAGTTCGGCCAGTTTGCCCTTGCCCAGAATGAATTTGTAGTTGAGCTGCCGTACGCGCTGCACCATGGTGCCCGCCACGGTCAGCCCGGCGGTATCGGCCAGTTCGGCCAGTTCGGCCAGCGACGATTCCTGCACGGAACGCGGGTCGGGAGAAACACTCACCAGCACTGCCCTGCCGGATTCGCTGCCGGTTTCGCGGGCATCGGCGGTGATGCGCGAAAGTTCTTCTTCCAGCGCCTGCGCCTGTGCGGTGAAATCTGTTATTACCCTGTCCCACCCCTGCGGGTCGTGCACCATGTAGGGCTGTGTGCCGCCGGGCAGCAGATGCGCATGCTGAAAGCTGGCCGGCCCGCCGTGCTGGTCCACGGTGAGCACGCCCACGTCGTCAAGACGCAGAAACAGCATGTCCATGAGGTCTTCCTGCGAAAGCAGGGAGTCAGTCAGGTGGGTGTGCAGCAGCCTGAGTCCCCGCAGCCTGCCCGCGCCCGTTCGGGCGCGGGGAAGCTCGGGAATATAGATGGAGCCCGTATCGCCCACAATAACCAGAGAAACCCTGCCCTGTCTGTCGAGCATCAGCCCTATCTGACGGCCTATGCTGCGGCTCAGGGCGGCCAGTTCTCTTGCCTGTTCCGTGGTGTAGCCGCCCTCGGCAGGGTAGCGGCGTGTGTACAGACGCGAAAGCGCCTTGACCTGACTGGGCTTCAGCCCCTGAGTATTGCCGAGAACCTTGGTTGCTATGGCGGGTCTCCGTCCGGCGTTTAAGCCGTTTTGCTGCCTAGATAATCGGCAATCATGCCGTCATAGGCGGAAGTGGCGCGGAATGTTTTGACAGCCATGGCCTGACGCATGGCAAGTCCCACCCGCATGTCGTTGTCGCGCATTTCCTGCATAGCTGCCTGATAATCGGCAGGGTCGGGCAGTACAAGCATGGAATGGAAGTTTTTGGCGGTGGCGCGCAGCATGCACGGCCCGCCGATGTCCACTTCCTCCACGGCACCGCGCAGGTCAAGACCGCGGGCGGCGGCATCCGCAAAGTTGTACAGGTTGACACAGATGAGGTCGAACGTGCGGATTCCCAGCTCCTTGAGAGTGGCAAGGTGTTCGGGGTTGTCCTTGTCGGCCAGAATGCCGCCGTGGATGTGCGGGTGCAGGGTCTTGACGCGGCCGCCCATTATTTCAGGAAAACCGGTGACCTTGCTCACAGGGGTGACGTCCAGTCCCGCTTCGGTCAGCGTCCGCTGGGTGCCGCCGGTGGAAACCAGTTCCACGCCGTTCTGTGTGAGAAACGTGGCAAATTCCACAAGCCCGCTTTTGTCGGTCACGCTCAGCAGCGCTCGCCGTATGGGCAGAAAATCCATATCGCCTCCGTATTCGGTTTTTTGAGGCAGTGCCAGAAACATCGGCCCTTGGCAACAGTATCCGCACCTGACGGCAGGGGCAACGTGTTTGTGCCGGTGCCGTCGAAAGGCTGACACGGCCTTGCCCTGCCGCCTTTGCCAAAAGGCCGTACGCGGCATTTACCGGCCTTGCGCGGGCTTTTGCGTCCGGCTGCGGTGCGATGGTCTGTTTTTTGCTTTTTGAGACGGCATGGATCTCTTCAATTTTGATGAAGCCTCTTTCCTCAGCTTTCTGCTTACCCTCATGCGCATCAGCCTTGTGGTTTTTCTGCTGCCGGTATTCGGGGGCAATTCGGCACCCCGGCTGGTAAAAGGTGCGCTGTGCATGGTGCTTACGCTGGCGCTGTGGCCGCATCTTTCCTTTTCCGGAAGCCTGTTGCCGGGGCATCCGTTCGGCATTGCGCTTATGCTTGCGGGTGAAATCATCATGGGCATCATGCTGGGGCTGCTGGTGCGTTTTTTCTTTGCGGGTATCCAGACCGGCGGCGAACTGCTCGGGTTTCAGATGGGGTTTACCATGGTCAGTGTGGCAGACCCTCTTTCGGGGCAGAGCACCAGCATCAGTTCACATTTCATGTATATGGTCAGTCTGCTTATTTTTCTGGTGCTTGACGGGCATCTGGTGATGCTCAAAGGCCTTACGGACAGCTTTGCGCTGGTGCCGCCCGGTCAGCTGGTTTTCAGACACGCCTCGCTGCACAACATGCTGACGCTGGCGGGGGGCATGTTTGTCATGGCCGTGCATATTGCCGCGCCGGTCATGGCCGCGTTGTTTCTGGTGGAACTGGCGCTGGCACTCATGGGGCGCGCGGCACCGCAGATGAACCTGCTGATGATCGGGTTTCCGCTGAAGATCGGAGTGGGGTTTCTGTTCATGGGGCTGCTGTTCACGATCATGCGGCATCAGGTTCAGGATTTCATTCTGGGGCTGGGCCCGCAGATGACCAACATGCTCAAACTGATCAGCCCGCTGTAGGAGCCGGACACCATGCCGCAGCAAGACCCGAGCAGAACAGAACAAGCCACCCCGAAACGCAGGCGTAAAGCGCGGGGTGAAGGTAATGTGCCCAAATCGCAGGAGGTGCCCAAAACCTTTGTGACCATGGCGGGCACCATAGCGCTGTATGTGTACATGGACCATATCGCCAGCGAGATGATGGGGCTGTACGAACATTTTTTCCGCAATGCCGTGATGTTCGAGGCAACACCGCAGGCCGTTTATGATCTGCTGCTCTGGATTTCGGGCAAGCTGGCGCTCATGCTGCTGCCCATCATGCTGTTTCTCGCGCTTGTGGCGTATGTGGTCATCCGTCTGCAGGTGGGCAAACTGTGGGCGCCCAAAGTTTTCAAACCAAAATTCGCGCGGTTCAACCTTATCAAGGGGTTGAAACGTCTTTTCATATCGCCGCAGACACTGATCCGGCTGGGCAAAAGCATACTGATGGCTGCGGTCATCGGTATTGCGCCGTACATTGTCATCCGCAACGAGATGCATCACTTTCTGCCGCTGTTTTACGCCACACCCACCGCCATAGGGGTGTACATGCTGGAAATGGGCATGAAAATGGTCAAGTACGCCATGCTGCCCATGCTGGTTATAGCCATCGCCGACCTGTGGTACACCAGGTGGGATTATGAAGAAAATCTGAAAATGACCAAGGATGAGGTGAAGGACGAACGCAAGCAGGCCGAAGGCGACCCCGCGGTGAAAGCGCAGCAGCGTCAGAAGATGATGGAGGTCATGGCCCAGCGCATGCTGGAGAATGTGCCCAAAGCGGACGTTGTGGTGACCAACCCCACGCACTATGCCGTGGCGCTGCGCTACGATGCCGTGGAAGCTCCTGCGCCCGTGGTGCTGGCAAAAGGGGTGGATCATCTGGCCGAGCGCATCAAGGAAGTGGCCCGCGAGCACCGGGTGCCCATCCGGGAGAACGTGCCGCTGGCACGGGCCTTGTATAGGCAGGTGGAGGTGGGGGACATGATCCCTGAGGAACTCTATCAGGCAGTGGCTTCGCTGCTGGCTTCACTGATGAAATTCAAGGCCCGCCCGCAGGGGCGGTAAACGGAACGGAGCGTCAAAACAATGGCGGATGTAGGAACAGCACCCAGAATAGATTACGAGCGCTTCTCCAAGCACGGCGATGTCCTGCTCGCCGGCGGCGTGGTGGTGATTCTGTTCGTCATGCTCATTCCCATGCCCACCATTGTCATGGACATCATGCTGTCGCTCAGCATTTCGCTGGCGCTGCTGGTGCTTGTGACTTCCATGTTCATGCTTTCCCCGCTTGAATTTTCCATTTTTCCTTCGCTTCTGCTGGTTACCACGCTGCTGCGTCTTGCTCTTAACGTGGCAAGTACCCGTCTTATTCTGCTGCACGGTGACGAAGGCACAGATGCGGCCGGTTCCGTTATCCAGTCCTTCGGCGAATTTGTTGTCGGCGGCAGTTATATCATCGGTATCGTGATTTTTCTTATTCTGTTCATTCTGAACAAAATGGTTATCACCAGCGGTACCACGCGTATCGCGGAAGTGGCGGCACGTTTTACCCTTGATGCCATGCCCGGCAAGCAGATGGCCATCGAAGCCGACCTGAACGCCGGACTCATAGACGAGACGGAAGCCACGCGGCGGCGTGAGAATATCCGCAAGGAGGCTGATTTCTACGGCGCCATGGACGGTGCCGGCAAGTTTGTTCAGGGCGACGTGAGCGCAGGCATGTTCATCACCATGGTGAACATCATCGGGGGTATTCTCATCGGCGTGCTGCAGAAGGACATGACATGGCAGGACGCCATGACCGTGTACACGCTGCTGACCATCGGTGACGGTCTGGTCTCCACCATTCCCTCCATCATCATTTCCACCTCTGCGGGTATCATTGTTTCGCGTGCCGCTTCCGAAGCCAAAATGGGCGAGGAATTCATAGGCCAGCTGACGTTCAACTCCCGCGCGCTCAAACTGGTTTCCGGCGTGCTGCTTGTTTTTGCACTGGTACCGGGCATGCCGTTCATCCCGTTTGTCATTTTTGCTTCGCTGCTGTTTTTTATCTCCAGAGTGGTCGGCGGTGCCAGCGACGATGTGGCCGAGCGCAGCGGTGCTGCGGGCAAGGCCGGTGTCAAGGGCGGCGCCCCCGGCGGTGCGCTGGACAGCCCGGAAGAGGTGCAGGCTCTGCTGCCGCTGGACGTGCTGGAACTGGAAGTGGGCTACGGACTTATTCCGCTTGTGGACGAGGAACAGGACGGCAACCTGCTCTCGCGCATCCGCTCCATCCGCCGGCAGTTCGCTCTGGATATGGGGGTTGTCATCCCCTCGCTGCACCTGCGCGACAACCTGCAGCTCAAGCCCGGTCAGTACACGCTGCTTATCAAGGGCAACGAGGTTGCCTCGGCAGAGATTCTCATCGACCATTATCTGGCCATGGACCCGGGCGACGCGCGGCACCGCATCAAGGGTATCGAAACGCGCGAACCGGCATTCAATCTGCCTGCGCTGTGGATTCCCGAGTCGCAGAAGGAAGAGGCCATGCTGGCCGGTTACACCGTGGTGGACCCCGCAACCGTCATTGCCACGCACCTGACCGAAGTGTTCCGGCGCAATCTCGGTTCGTTCCTCGGCCGTCAGGAAGTGCAGAACCTGCTGGACAATCTTGCCAAACATTCGCCCAAGGCGGTGGAAGAACTGGTGCCGGGCATCCTGTCGCTGGGTGTGGTGCAGAAAGTGCTGCAGAATCTGCTGCGCGAAAACGTATCCATACGCGATCTGCTCAGCATTGTGGAAGCGCTGGCAGACTACGGCCCGGGCGTAAAGGACGCCGATACGCTGACGGAATACGTGCGCGAACGGCTTGCGCGGACCATCGTGAAGCCCTACATGGACAGCCAGGGGCAGCTGCCCATCGTGACACTGGACCCCGGCGTGGAGAAAACTTTGCAGGAGGCCATCCGTCATACCGACGGGGGGGCGTATCTGGCCATGGACCCCGGCAGGGCGCATCAGCTCATCCAGCGGGTGAATGCCGCCGTGGAAGGAGCCGTGGGTACCGACGGGCAGCCTGTGCTGCTGTCGTCTCCGGTGGTGCGGCCGCATCTGGCGCAGCTGCTCCAGAGGTTTCTGCCCACAGTTCCTGTTATTTCGCAGGCGGAAATTCCTGCTGACATACGGCTGACCGCCGTGGCAAACGTGGTGCTTGACTGATGCAGGTGAGAACATTCAAAGGCCCCAGCGCCAAAACAGTGCTGGATATGATCAAGGCGGAGATCGGCCCCGAGGCGGTCATTCTGTCGTCACGCGACTGTTCCGGTGACGGGGTCACATGGTGCGAAATGACCGTGGGGGTGGAGCGTGAAGCCGCAGCCGCACCCCGCATGGGCCGGGACGAACCCGCAGCCGGTGATCAAACGCCTCCGGCCGGATGGGATGAGTGGCACAGGGAATGGGACGAGATAAAAGGGCACATCATGGCGTTGATGAAGCCCGCCCTGCGCCTTGACGAGCTTGCCCCCCGCCAGCGGGTGGCGCTGGAATATCTGGAACGCGAAGGCGTTGAGGATAATGTGATTCTGGCCCTGTACAGAAGGCTGCGCGGTGCGCCCTCGCTGTCTGTACTTGAGCCGCTGTCCGCCGTGGTGCCGGTGAAAGGCTGGGGCGGGGCGGACTGGCCGCAGAAAATGCAGATAGTATGCGGGCCTTCCGGCGTGGGTAAAACCAGTGCCGTGGTGCGCATGGCGCTGGCACTCCGGCGGCAGAATGCGGGGGTGCGCATCTGTGTGCTGAATGCGGACAGCCAGCGCGGCAGCGGCCGCATGGTGCTGCGCCATTATGCCGAACTGTGCGGCATGGGTTATCATGAAATTTCCGGCCCGGCAGACGCCGCTGCCTTGCTGGGTGAACTGGACGGATACGACAAGATTCTTGTGGATACTCCTGTTCCCGGACGCGGCGCAACGCTGCGCAGTCTGCTGGAAGAGACCGGTCTGGATGTGCTGGAGCAACAGGTGCCCGCAGCGGTGCAGCTGGTGATGTCGCCGCTGTACGGCGATGCCCAGATAAGTTTCTTTCTGCGGCAGTACGCGTGCGGACTGCCGTGCGGCCTTGTCTGGACGAAGCTGGACGAAGCCTGTAACTTCGGAGCGCTGATAAATGTTCCGGCGGCTTCGGGCCTGCCGGTGACGGCGCTTTCATTCGGTTCCGGCCTGAAGAATTCTCTGGCGTCCGCGCGCGGAACCATGATCTGGCGGCTGGTGTTTAAAAAACAGCTGCCTGGCGATGTGGCCGCACGCTGACGGCATTTTTCTGTAACGCTGATTTTTTGTGGCAGGCGAACGTGAACCTGTTGGAGCATAGCTGATGAGTGCTGAACTACCTCTGGTTTTTTCCGTCACCTCCGGCAAGGGCGGGGTGGGTAAAACCAATATGTCTGTGAACATAGCCTGCTGCCTGAGCCGCATGGGCAAGCGCGTGGTCCTGCTGGATGCCGACCTCGGGCTGGCCAACGTGGACGTGGTGCTGGGGCTTGCGCCGCCCAGAAACCTGTTTCACCTGTTTCACGAAGGGGCGGATCTGGGCAGCATTCTGTGCGAGACGCCTTACGGGTTCCGCATTCTGCCGGCTTCGTCGGGCGTGGGCGAAATGCTTTCGCTTTCCACCGGTCAAAAGCTTGACCTGCTGGAGGCCATGGACGTTCTTGAAGATTCTGTTGATTATCTGCTAGTGGACACTGGAGCAGGTATCAACGATAATGTACTGTATTTCAATATCGCCGCGCAGGAACGCATTGTCGTGCTGACGCCGGAGCCCACATCGCTGACCGATGCCTATGCGCTTATCAAGGTGATGAAGCTCAATCACGGCGTGGAACATTTCAAGGTGCTGGTGAACATGGCGGGCGACATGAAGGCCGCGCGCGAGGTTTTTTCCCGGCTGTACAAGGCCTGCGATCATTTTCTCAGCGGTGTGTCGCTGGATCTGCTGGGGTATGTGCCCCGCGACAGAACCGTGCGGCGGGCAGTGGTGGAGCAGACGCCGTTCTGCGTCCTCGACAGCCGGAGTCCGGCGAGTCTTGCCGTGCAGAAAGTGGCTGAAACAGTGCAAACATGGGACGTATCGGCGAGCTTAGATGGCAATATCAAGTTCTTCTGGAAAAAGCTCCTCTTCAGGTAATCAGCCCTGGGAACGGCTGGAGTCCGGTGCCACCGCGTGGCCCGACTTCACCCCCGCGGAACAGGAACAGGTGGTCAGGCACTATGCGCCCAAGATCAAGTTTCTGGCTTTGCGGCTCAAGGGCAAACTGCCGAAGAGTGTCGAACTGAACGAGCTGATCAGTGCCGGAACGCTGGGGCTTATGGAAGCCTTCGGCAAATTCCAGCCCAAGCTCGGCATCAAGTTTGACACCTATGCCGAAAACCGCATTCGCGGGGCCATGCTTGACGAGCTGCGCAGGCTGGACTGGTTTCCGCGAAGTCTGCGGCAGCGCGTGCGGCTGCTGGAAGACACTATAAACCGTCTGGAGCACGAAAAAGGGCGGCGTCCTTCGGAAGAAGAACTGCAGAAGGCCACGGGGCTTGAGGAAAAAGACCTGCGTAGTGGCTTGGAAGCATTGCAGAATCATCTTTGTATCAGTCTTGATGCCATTCAGGAGACCTTTGCCGCAGACGGCAGAGACCATCTTGAGGGCGAGCCCTTCCATTCTACAGCCACACAAGAGCTGATCGAGCGCATAGCTTCGCTTATAGATCAATTGACACCAAGGGAAAAGCTGGTATTGTCGCTATATTATAGTGATGAACTGAACATGCGGGAAACTGCCGAAGTAATGGGTGTTACCGAAGGCAGAGTGTCGCAGCTTCATTCTCAGGCTCTCAACCGGCTCCGCAAACAGTTTCATGAACAGTTTGGAACTCAGGGCGCCGTTTAATACCAAGGAGATACGAGCATGCCTTATGATCCGAATATGCGTGTGCTGGTGGTAGACGATTTTTCGACCATGCGCAGAATCATCAAAAACATCCTGCGTCAGCTCGGGTTCAACAACGTGGTGGAAGCCGATGACGGAACAACCGCATGGGATGTTCTGAACAAAGATAAAATCGATTTCATCATCTCCGACTGGAATATGCCGCAGATGACCGGCATCGACCTGCTGCGCAAAGTCCGCTCCAGTGAAGAATTCGCTGACCTGCCTTTTCTTATGGTAACGGCAGAAGCACAGCAGGAAAACATCATCGAGGCTGTTCAGGCCAAGGTTTCCAACTATATCGTCAAGCCGTTCACTGCGGAAACCATGAAGCAGAAAATCGACAAGATTTTCCCGTAAGGCCCCGCCTGCCGGACGGCGGAACGGACATGGGGTAGAGGGCGCGATGCATGTTGCTGATGTTAGACGACGACCCTTTGGGCGGCGAGGCCGGCGACAGCACCCAGCTTGACACCGAAGAGCTGCAGCCTGTGGATGCGTCTGCGGGCGGTGACGAAAAGGTTGAACTTGACCTTGAGGATGCTCCTTTTCTGGAAGAAGAAGAGGAGCCGGTGGAAGAGCCCCCTTCCGATGACGGCGGTGACGGTTCGCTGGATATCGACGCGGACGGCGGCGGAAAAAGAAAAAGCGGATTCAGCGCTGCTGCGCTGCTGCGCGACAGGCGTGTGCAGATAGGCGGCGGTGCCGTCTTGCTTCTGCTCGTCGGGCTGCTTATCTTTCTGTTATGGCCATCGGGCGAACCGCCCGCAGAAAAGCAGGCGCAGCCCGTGGTCAAAAAAAAGATTGTCCGCAAGGCGGGTGAGCTGCCCCCCCCGAAAGAAGAAGAACCTGCGAAGCCGGAGTATGTGGTTGCGTGGGAGCCTTTCTGGGTTGAACAGACAGACCAGCAGGGAAATATCCGTTTTCTGGTCTGCAAGTTTGCCGCCGTTACCGAAAGCGAAAGGCTTTCGTGGGAAATCGGCACAAAGAAAGTCGTTCTGCGCGATGCAATCTTTTATTACCTGCGCAACAAATCGCTTCTGTTCCTGACGGAAAAAACCAACGTGGAAACGCTGAAAAGCGATCTGCTTGCCGTAATCAACCAGTATCTGGACAATGGTCAGCTTCAGGACTTGCTTATAGAAAACTATCTGGTGAAATAATATGTCGTTGCAAAGCAGCCTTCCGGTGCTGCTCGTCCAGATGGGACATGTGCAGAAGATAACGCACAACGAGCAGGCACATCCGGAAACGCAGCAGGCCGTTGCACAGCAGTCGGTTGCGGAAACGCTCAAGCGCGGCCAGAGCCAGGTGGAAAAAACGCAGAAGTCCGGTAAAGGCAGGATCGAACCGGATGGCGGCGGCAAAAGCGGCAATCAGGCCGCGGCAGAACAGCAGGAGCGGCAGGAGACTGCTTCCGGCGAGCAGTCACCGGAGCAGGAGCAGAAGAAAAGCCCCTGGACAGGAAACATTGTCAACGTGAAGGTCTGATACGGCCCGCCACTGCGGCGCGTTTCACAAACGCGGCGGCCAGAGGCGGGCGTTGTTGTTCCGTGCACCCTGAAGTCTGATTTTTCCGGAAAGCTTTGTCATGCAGTTATCACTTCTGGCGCTTGTTCTTGTCACCGTGGCGGAAATTCTTCTCCTCGGCCTGCTGGTGATCTTTTTTTTCCGTCTGCGCCGCTCGGAAAACGTGCTCAGCCAGCTGCAGGCCAACCATGAAAAACTGCTGGCCCGTCTGCATTTTAATGCCGAGCTTGAACAGGAGCTTGTGGAGTCGTTTGCACAGCGTCAGGAAGAGCTGCGTCAGCTGGATATCAGGCTGGAACAGCGGGCGGCCGACCTGCGCAGACTGATGGAGCAGGCCGAAGGCATAAGCCGCAGTCCGCAGTTTCTGCGTGAGATAATTATGAACGGCAGGCGCAAGGGGCGTACTGTGGATCAGCTGGCCCGTTCCACGGGGCTTTCCGCAGACGAGGTGGAGCTGATTCTGGGCAACGGTTCCGCAGGGTGATCAGGCGGTGATGATGCAGTTTTTGCAGCGGCGCAAGCCGCTTTTTTTTACCGGCACGATGCTGCGCCCGCCGCGCGGCTGATGACGCGGAGAGAAGCGCATGGTGCGTATCGGACAATACGGAGGCCGCGGGGGTAGTGGCGGCGCCGGCGCGCGCGGAGGCAGAGCCGCTGTCTTCCGTCAGGGGCGTCGTGTGGGTGACCGGCTGTGCGGGACGGTTGTTTCCGCCGCGGACGGCGGCCATGCCTGGGTCGAGGTGGACGGACAGCGCCTGCTGGCGCGTCTGGAAGTGGCGGCCGCGCCGGGCGATACCCTGGAATTTGTCATAACCAGCCTGCATCCTGAAATAGTGCTGCGCACGATACAGGGCCGGGCCGGAGGACAGGGCGGCGGGGCAGGCGACAGCGAGCTGGCGGCACGGTACAGGGCTGCGCGTGATGCGTTCTGGCTGCGCTTGCGCGAAACGGAAACGGCTGATACGCAGCCCTGCGCGCAGAAGGATTCCCGCGATCTGTTCCGTGACAGGCTGTGCCGGTTTCCGGAATTGACGCTGGCTTTTATGGAGGCGGTCCACGCACTGAGCGCTGTCCGTGCTTTGCCCGTCATGCGGCAGGGCGCGCTGTGGTTGGCGCCGTGGCGGCTGCCCCGTGCTGATGCGGTGGAAATTTTTGTGTACGGAACACAGGCGCCTTCTGCTGCCATGACCAGAATGCTGGCCGCTTTCAGACCGGCGGGTTTTTCTTCCGGTGCGGGGCAGGTACTGGCGGACGTGCGCGCCGGTGGCGGGCTTGTTTCGTTTAAACTGTATGCGGAGCATCCGTCCGTGCTGGGTCATGTGGATATGGTGGCGCTTACGGGCGGATTTGCCGCCGAAGCCCGTTGCATCGGGGTGGAACGCCTGACATTTTTTCCGGGGGACGTCCCCGCTTTTCTGATGCAGGGCGGCAATGCGGGCTATACTGCCCCGCGGGGCCGCATCTGATATTTTGTGGAATGAACATGATGAAGGTTTCCCGCGAGTCTTGTTTTGATGCGGCATCAGTGGTGCCCGGCGTGCCGTCCGGTTTTGCACAGCCCGTGGTTTCTGACGGGCTGACGGTGCTGCCCGCCGGCGGTGATGCCCCGTGGCTTGCCCCGCTTGCCGGATTCACCGATCTGGCGTTTCGCCTGCTGTGCCGTGAATTCGGCGCGCGTGTTGTCTGTTCCGAGATGATCAGCGCCAAGGGGCTGGTATACCGGAGTCCGGGTACGCATGCTCTGCTGGAAACCTGTCCGCAGGACGCACCCATGGTGCTGCAGCTGTTCGGCAACGAGGTGCCCATCATGGATGCGGCCATGCGCGAACTGGTGGACAAGGGATACCGCTGGTTTGACCTCAACATGGGCTGCTCTGTGCGCAAGGTGGTCAAAACCGGCTGCGGCGCGGGTATGCTGCGCGATGTGCCCAATGCTGTCCGCGTGGCCCGTGCCATGACGGCCGTGGCGGGGGCGGGCCGTGTGGGGTTCAAGTTCCGGCTGGGCTGGGAACAGGGGGCACAGGTCTGCATGGACCTTGCCCGCAGGCTGGAGGACGCCGGAGCTGGCTGGCTTACCCTGCATCCGCGGTTTGCCCGGCAGGGATTCAGCGGGACGGCGGACTGGGATGCGCTGGCGCGTCTCAAGGAGCATGTGACTATTCCCGTCATTGCCAGCGGCGACCTGTTTACCGCCGGAGATGCTGTGCGCTGCATGCGTGCCAGCGGGGTGGACGGAGTCATGTTTGCCCGCGGGGCACTGGCCAATCCTGCCGTGTTCGAAGATTTTTCCGCCATGATGTCCGGCGGTGAGCAGCCGCAGCCCGACCCTGAAAGGACTGTGCGCATCATACGTCGGCATGTGGCGCTGGCAAGGGCGCTGTGCGCCGACAAAACAGCGCTGTTCAAAATGCGGACTTTTGTGCCCCGCTATGTACGGCAGTTTCCCGGAGCGCGTGCGCTGCGCAACCATCTGGCCTCGTGCCTGACATGGGAAGGGCTGGACCATCTGCTGGATACTTTTTTTGAGCGGTGGCGGGCGCAGGGCGCGCCCATGCTGGATGACGGTGCATGCCGTGTTCAGACCGCCCCCGCGGGAGACGATCAATGCATGTAAAACGTGCGGCCACTGCCGGTTTTTGCATGGGCGTGGGACTTGCCCTGAAAAAACTGGACAGGGAACTTGATAATAACGCGAAAGATATAGCCACGCTCGGCCCTATCATTCATAATCCACAGGTGCTCAGACGCTACGAGCAAAAGGGCGTGCGCTGTTATACCGACCCTGCGGAAGCCCGTTCCGGGCAGCGGGTCGTCATACGGGCGCACGGTATTCCCGAAGAAACGGAAAGAGCGCTTGCCGCGGCGGGGGTCGATCTGGTGGACGCCACCTGTCCCAAGGTCAAGCGTGCGCAGCTGGGCATAGCAAGACAGCGGGAAAAAGGCCGTACGCTGTTGTTGTTCGGCGAGCATGACCATCCTGAAGTTCAGGGACTGCTGAGCTACGCCGGAGAGGGCGCCGTGGTTTTCGGTTCGCTGGAGGAACTGCAGAACGGTCCGCTGGAAGATGACCGGCATTATTTTCTGGCAGCCCAGACCACGCAGGATAAACATGCCTTTACAAGTGTGATAGAATGGGTGCGCCGTCGTTTCGGCGACCATGTGCCCGTGCTGGACACCATCTGCGATGCCACCCGCGAACGGCAGGACGAAGCCATAGCCATTGCGCGCAGTGTGGATGTGATGGTGGTGGTGGGCGGATTTGCCAGCGGTAACACGCGGCGGCTGGCCGAGGTGGCACAGGCTCAGGGTGTGCCCACATACCATGTGGAAACGCCGGACCAGTTGCCTCTGGACGCCATACGCGGGTATGGTGCGGCCGGACTTACTGCCGGGGCTTCCACACCCAAGAGTATTATTGACGAGACCCAGAAATTGTTGGAGTCTTTGTAAAAGGGCTGACAGCCCCGCTGCTGATTTCATCCGGAGGAAACCATGTCGCAGACAAATATCCTGCTTGAGGCGGGCACCAATGAACTGGAAATCGTCGAATTCTATCTGGATGAAGTGACGAACAATCCGGATGAGCCGCCTTACAGGGGGTATTACGGTGTAAACGTTGCCAAAGTGCTGGAAATAATCCGTATGCCCAAGGTGACGGAAATGCCCGAGGTGCAGCATCGTTCGGTGCTGGGGGCATTCAACCTGCGTAACCAGATCATTCCGCTGGTGGACCTGAGCATGTGGCTGGGTAAACAGCGTGCGGGAGAAGAACCCCCCAAGGTTGTGGTGACGGAATTCAATAATGTCACCACGGCATTTCAGGTTTCAGGGGTGAACCGCATTCACCGCATCAGCTGGGAAGAGGTGGAACCGCCCAACAGGTATGTGGCCAGCCTGTCCAACAATTCCATTACCGGCGTGGTCAAGATGGAAGGGCGCATCATCTTCATTCTTGATCTTGAGCGTATTGTGGCCAGCATGAACCCCGATCTTGCCCTGAAGCTTGATGAAGCCGTGGACTGGGAGGCGAACACCGGCTACAGAGCCCTCATCGCCGATGATTCCGGTCTGATCCGCGAGATGCTCAAGGACCTGCTGCAAAAAGCTAAATTTGAGGTGGAGGCCGTGAACAACGGCCGCGAGGCATGGGACCGGCTGGTGGAACTGAAAGCAAAAGGCGAAGAAGAGGGCCGTCCTGTCACCGACTATGTGCAGGTGCTTGTCACCGACATTGAAATGCCCAGCATGGACGGACACAATCTGTGCAAACGCGTGAAGGATGACCCCGCGCTGCGCATGCTGCCTGTTATTCTGTTCTCATCGCTGATTACAGACAAGCTGCGGCACAAGGGCACTTCGGTGGGGGCCGACGACCAGATTTCCAAGCCTGAGGTGACACACCTCGCCCGCCGTGCACAGGCACTTATCGAGGCCATCGGCACGGAATAACAGTTCGGAACATTGTCTTTCACACGCCCCCGCAGTTGCTTCCGGCAGCCGCGGGGGTGTTTTTTATGCATATGGCGGGCTAGCGTTGCCGCACGTTCTGCCGCCACGGGTTCTGGGGGGCGCAGCAGCCTTCGCCCATGCGCAGATTGTCGCGGAACCTCCGGCCGCGCACCGCATCGGCCGCCAGCCGGCACAGGTACCGGTTCCGGCTTTTGCTCCAGCAAAGTTCGGGGCAGCGGTCTGTGTAGCCGTGCAGGTAAACGGATTCATCACAGGGATGATCAAGACAGCACCACCCGCAGCCGTTGCAGGGAGTGCAGGCGCGGGTGGAAACGGCGGGCGCCGGTGCCGCGAATTCATGAAATGCCGCCGGACGCGGCTGGCAGGAGTCGAATTCTGCCGGTGCGGTGCCATGCTGGCAGGAAAAATGTGGCATGATGCCCTCGGGTGTTTTTGCATCCGTACCGGAAAATCGTCTGCGGCGTGGCTCGCGGGGGGCCGGGCTCGGGCGGCTGTTGCAGGCAGTCAGTGACGGTCAGCGGCGGTTGCGTGGCATGGATATCCGCAGCCTGACAGCTGAAGCCGCAGGTGGCAAGCGGCAGATGAAAAAAACCGCCCGGAGGCGGTTGTTCTGACGGGGGTCAGCCCCGCAGCGCAGGAATCCGTTCCAGTTTTTGCAGGAACACGGCTGCGGGCCGGAAACCGGGGTTGGTGCTGACAGCTTTTTGCAGCACCGCCTGGCATTCTTTGTATCGCTTCATATCAAACAGTGTGCGGGCGATGTTGAAGTCGAGATGTTCGTCTTCGCCGTGAAATTTGCGCAGCACCATGTAACAGTCCAGCGCATTCTGCGGTTCGCCGCCTTTACGCAGCGAAACAGCCACCTTGTTCAGCAGCATGCGCAGCTTTTCATTCAGCCCCGCGCCGTTCTGCACCAGATACTCCACCACGGTTTCCGCTTTCGGGCGTTGCCCTGTGGCCAGATAGGCGGGAATAAGCGGCAGATAGGCACGCATGTTTTCGGCTTTGTTTTGCGGATAGCCCGTGGCTGCGCCCTGAAGGGCCACTGTGGGCATGGCATCGCGTTGGTACAGGGCCGGTTCCGGCCAGTACTGGGCAAGAAAGCGCATGCGCTCCACGCGCTTGGCAAGTTTGAGCGCCGGGTCTGCCGGAAGGCCGTTGAACAGCGGAGTCACTTCCACGGCTCCGCCGTCAAGTGTACGCGCAGCCCACAGAATAGCTCGCGGAGATGCGGCGGCGGCGCCGTTCTGCGTGTTTTTGTTGCCTGCACTGGAAAAAAAGCCTGCGGGCCGGATGCTCCCTGTCAGCTGCCTGACAAGAGCCTCTGTGGTATTCTCGGACGGTTCCATGTGAGTATGTCTCGGGTTCGTAAAACTGAAATGCGCTGCCTGTGTGCAGCGCGGGTGAAAGACTCTTCTAGGCCTACGGAGGCGGGTTCGTCAATGCGGCGCGGAAGGCGCGGCAGGGGAGGAAAACGGGCTAAACGGCAAAGCTCCCGGTGCAGGATGGCCGCCCTGTGCTTGCGGAAAGTGCGGCATCGCGGGCGCGTTCGCATGCCTGCCGGAAACGCTGTGCATACAGGCTCAGGCAGCGTTCTGCCATATGTCTGTGCGTGAACCCGCACAGCACATGCATCCGGCAGTCATAGGGGTTTATGCTGTCCATGTGCCGCAGCTGCACGCGGGCGTCGTCCATGCAGCGGAAAAAAAATCCCGTCACCCCGTGGCTGCATACTTCGGGCAATGCGCCGGTGGCCGTGCACAGCACAGGAGTGCCGGAAACCAGCGCCTCAAGAACGGCCATGCCGGTCCAGTCGGGGGTGAGCGCAGGGTGAATCAGCGCTCTGGCTCCCGCCAGCAGTTGTGCATACTCTGCGTGTGTCAGACTGCCGGCAAAGCTGACGTGCGCGTTGCCGGCAGTGTTGGCAAACTGCTCTGCGGGAGCTGCAACCACCAGCGGCAGTCCTGCTGCGCGGGCCAGACCGGCGGCCAGCAGAAAACTGTGCTGCGGCAAAAGGCAGTCCTGCATGTGCTCCTGTGCCGTCTGCCCCGTGCCGCGGGTACCGGCATAGAGCAGGTACCCGTCATTATCCGCCCTGAAAAAGTACTGCTGCGGATCGATGCCGCAGTGTACCACGGCCCCTGCAGGATGGTTGCAAAAACGGCCCAGCGCGGCGCTGGCGTATACCGGTTCGCTTTGTGCCGCGGGGTGCGTGGTGCAGGACATGACGTGGTGCAGGCAGATGCTGCCCTGCACCGGTGCAAAGGGTTGCAGTGCGTGTATCACATCGGCGCCGTCCGGCAGACGCAGCATGTCTTCTGCCTGCTGTGGCGGCAGGAAGCGGGTGCTTTCGGAGAGTACGCAGGAGCAGGCCTCTCCGGCGGGCTTTGCGGCAGGTTGTTCTGGTGCAGGCGTTGCGGCGGCCTGTGTGTCGGGCGGGCACGGACATGCGCCGGGGTCTGCTCTGCGGGGCGGTTCTGCGGAGGGTTGGTGCAGCACCCCCTGACTGTCATACAGCGCCACGGCATGACCCATCTGCCGCAAGGCATCAGCCAGCGCGGGCATGGGGCCCGTACAGGGGGCGGTATGCGGCGGGCAGCCCGCGGCATTGTCAAGCAGGGCGATGCGCATGACCGACGATAGCAGCATTCATGCGGCCGTGCATAGTATAACGCCGCGGCGTGTATCCTGCGGTATGGCTTTGACATGCATGGCGGCACGGCATTGACAAGCATGGCGGCGCCCGCATACTTCATCAGACCATCAACGCGCAGGAGGACGCTTGTATGCAGACAGCCATCCGGAAGCTGAAGACTGTTCTGGTGCTGCTGTGCGCCGTGCTGACGGGGACAGCCGGCGTATGTGCGGCACAGGGGCTGCCCGATCTCGCAGGGCGCACGGTGCATGCCGTGACCGGCAACGACTACCGGCCGCTCAATTTCATCGATCCGCAGACCGGCAACGGCATCGGGTTTGAGTATGATGCGGTGAATGAAATATGCCGTCGCCTCAACTGTACGGTGCAGTGGCACGTCACATCCTGGGATACCATGATTTCCGCCGTGCGCGGCGGACAGTACGACGTGGGCATGGACGGCATAACCATCAATGATGAACGCCGAAAGCAGGTTGAGTTCACCGAACCCTACCTGACCAGTGAGCAGTTTATGCTGGTGCGCGCCGACGAGCAGCGTTTTGCCGATGCGCAGACCTTCCGCGCCGACGAGCGGTTGCTCATCGGCTCGCAGCCGGGCACCACAAATTTTTATGTGGCCGTGTACGATGTGCTGGACGGCGACGAGGCCAACCCCCGTATCAAGCTTTTTGAAACCTTCGGACCGGCCGTGCAGGCCCTCATCCACGGCGATGTGGATATGGTGCTGATGGATGCCTCGTCCACACGCGGCTACATAGGCGCACGCCCCGGCAAGCTCAAGGTTGTGGGCGGTCCGCTTGGTTCGGAGCAGTTCGGCTTTATCATGACGCCGGGCTCGGATCTTGTGGAACCGTTCAACGCCGCCATAGGCAGCATGAAGAAGGACGGCACGCTGGACGCTCTGAGCCGGCGGTGGTTTTACGAATACAGGTAACGCAACGTGCAGCGGCCGGTTCTGCCCGGGCAAAGCCGTTCCGCTGTATCCGTAAGAGAACGATGTCATCATCCCGTACTGCCGCAGGCCGCCGCGGGGGCCTGTTTGAACGCCTGCCTCTGTGGCTGCTGGCCGCCTTGTTCATTGCCGTGCTGATATGCTGGAACATGGCCGCCGATGCAGACTATACCGCTATTTTCGTGACGGTCCGCAAAGGCGTGGCCGTTACCCTTTATGTATCATTCATCGCATATGCGCTGTCTCTGCTGGCAGGGCTGGTGCTCGGGCTGTGGCGCGTTTCGCGCTGCAGGCTGCTGCGCGAGGCGGCCACGTTTTATATTGAAATAGTGCGCGGCATCCCCATGCTGGTCATTCTGTATTACATTGCCTTTGTGGGTGCCCCCGGTCTGGTGGATGCACTCAACTGGCTGCTTTCGCCGCTGATTGAAGCCGGTCTGACCGCCCGCATCAGTGTGCGCTCGCTGGATTTTACATGGCGGGCCATCCTGGCGCTTACGGTGGGGTATTCTGCATTTATTGCCGAAATAGTGCGCGCAGGTGTTGAGTCTGTGGCCGCAGGGCAGATGGAAGCGGCGCGTTCTCTGGGACTGAGCCGCTGGCAGGCCATGCGCAAGGTAGTTCTGCCGCAGGCGCTGCGCAATGTGCTGCCGCCTCTGGCTAATGACTTTGTGGCCATGCTCAAGGATTCGGCTCTGGTTTCGGCTCTGGGCGTTCAGGATATCACGCAGCTGGGCAAGGTGTATTCCGCATCCACATTCATGTTTTTTGAAACGTACAATGTTGTGGCTTTTTTGTATCTGGTGATGACCATAGGTCTTTCGCTGTGCATCAGGGGGCTGGAACGGCGGCGGGGCTGCGGGCCTGTAAGGTTGTAGATGCGCAGACCCGCGGTGCGGCAATGCCCCCCGCGGTGCGGTGGCTGAGTGTGCAGACACCCGCACCGCGCGGCGGGCAGTGGGACGGCAGGGCATATCCGCCACCCGCGTATGGCGGGCCTTCCCGGCGGACAGCAGCGGCGTTGGCCGTGGCATGCCGTTACGGCTGCCGGCAGAACGCTCTTCCGGTATTTCTGCGGCAGCGGCCCGGCCGCGGCACGGTACGGGCGCGGCATGTCGGATAACGTATCTGCGGCGGGGCGTCATCTGCATTCCGGCAGGTGATGAAAGGGTGCTGTACAGTCTTTCACAGACTGTATGCGGCTCCAAATAACCTGTTGACGAAAACGTCAAGCCGGGATTAGGGTTTTTCAGCTTCACTGCTCCGTGAACGCGGCAACGCGAAAAAAAAGAGATTACGAATGACTTACGGCTACGCTGACAACGCTGCTTCTTCCCAGACCCTACTGGGGCTCTGCGCCGTTGTTTCCGTCGTCGTCTCTGTCGTAGTCGTCGTCGTTCGCGTCGTTATAAGCGCGCCGTAGCGGAGGAGCACATACACAGTATTCAGTCCAACCCCCGCCGGCGCAAGCCGGCGGGGGTTGTCTTGTTGCAGCCGGTCGCCGGAAGCCGCCCGGGGAAAGCGAAGGAGGAGTCTCCATGAGCCGTTCCCGATCACGCGACCATGCCGCCGAAGCGCGGCCGTCTGCCGGAAAGGCTGCCATGCACGGCAGCAAAACGCAGTGTCCGGCGCCGGAAAAACAGCAGCCTGCCGCCCGGCCGGAGCGCATGACAGGTGCAGCAGCCGTTGTGCGGATGCTTGAGCGACAGGGGGTGCGGCATGTGGCCGGCATTCCGGGCGGTGCCAGCCTGCCGCTGTACGATGCACTGGCAGCACGCGGCAGCATCCGGCACATTCTCACCCGTCATGAACAGGCTGCCGGCTTCATTGCGCAGGGCATGGCCCGTGCCACCGGTGTTCCTGCCGTATGTCTTGCCACTTCCGGTCCCGGCGCCACCAATATCCTTACCGCACTGGCCGATGCCAAGCTTGATTCGGTTCCGGTTGTCTGCATCACGGGGCAGGTACCCACCACACTCATAGGTACCGATGCCTTTCAGGAGGTGGATACCTATGGCATGAGCATTCCTGTGACCAAACATAATTTTCTGGTCCGCACGGCGCAGGAACTGCTCACGGTCATTCCCGAAGCATTCCGCATTGCGGCTTCCGGCCGTCCTGGGCCGGTGCTTGTGGATATTCCGCGTGATGTGCAGCTGGCCACGCTGGAGATAGACAGCTGGCCCGGACCGGGGCTGCCTGATGCTCTCCTGATGCCGGATATGGAAGACGTGGTGGGTGCCGCCGCCATGATAGACGAGGCGGAGCGTCCGCTGATGTATCTGGGCGGCGGGGTCATCAGTTCCGGTGCCGCACCGGCGGCAAGGCGCATAGCCGAAAAGGCGGGCATACCGGTGGCCATGACGCTTATGGGACTCGGGGCCGTTCCTTCGGAGCATCCTCTTTCACTCGGCATGCTGGGCATGCACGCCGCGCGCTGCACCAACATGGCCATGGAAGAGTGCGACCTGCTTATTGTGGCGGGTGCCCGTTTTGACGACAGGGCCACAGGGCGTGTGGACAGCTTCTGCCCGCGGGCGCGGGTGATTCATATCGACATCGATGCCAGCGAACTGGATAAAATCCGCTCTGCCCATCTGGGTATTCAGGGCGATGTGCGGGCAACTCTGGAGGCGCTGGAGCCGCTGGTTGCCCCGTGCGCCCGCGAAAACTGGCTGCACCGCGTGGAAGAGCTGCGCAACGGCTGGGGGCTGGATTTGCCGCGCACCGACGACCCCGTAAGTCCTTACGGCATGATTTTACGGACGGCGGAAATAGTGGGTCCGGAAGCCGTGGTGACCACCGATGTGGGCCAGCATCAGATGCGTACGGCACAGGCATATCCTTTCAGCAGACCCCGTCAGTGGCTTACCTCCGGCGGGCTGGGCACCATGGGGTTCGGTCTGCCCGCCGCCATCGGGGCCGCGCTTGCCTGTCCGGAAAGAACGGTGGTCTGCTTCACGGGTGACGGCAGCCTGCAGATGAATATTCAGGAACTGGCCACCGCCGTGGAGCAGCGCTGCAACATCAAGATAATTCTTGCCAATAACAACGCTCTGGGACTGGTGCAGCAGTTGCAGAACCTGTTTTTCGAGCGGCGGGTTTTCGCCACGGATTATTCGGTACAGGTTGATTTTGTGCGTATTGCGGAAGGATTCGGCATGCCTGCCGTTGATCTGGGCGCCAGCCGTGATCCGCTGGGCATGCTGGAGGCCGCACTGACCACGGCGGGGCCTTGTCTTGTGAACATTCCCGTGGCGGTTTCGGAAAGTGTTTTTCCCATGGTGCCCCCCGGCGCCGCCAACACAGAAATGATAGAAGGAGACGGCCATGACCGTACAGAAGCAGCAGCCTGACAGCGCCGCGGGGCTTATTGCCCTGCGCCTTACCGTGCGTAACCACCCCGGTGTCATGTCGCATGTGTGCGGTCTTTTTGCCCGCCGCGCGTTCAACGTGGAAGGCATTCTGTGCACGCCGGTGGACGATGGTTCCATAAGCCGCATATGGCTGCTGGTGCACGATGATGCCCGTCTGGAGCAGATGATCAGGCAGGCGGCCAAACTGCAGGACGTGAGCGAAGTGCGTCCTTTTCCGTCGGATGCTGCGGCCATGTTCTGCACCATGTAGGATGCCTGAGAGATAATATCGATAAGATCGGTCATGTAGCGTTCTGAGTCGGCCGCGGCTGTGGCGGAATGGCCTATCTTGCCGGCAGCTTCGTCCACGGCATCCATGCTGTTTCTGGCCACGCGCCGGATGCCGTGCACCACCTCGTTCACTTCCTTGGTGGCGGATACCGTTTTTTCCGCCAGCTTGCGCACTTCGTCGGCCACCACGGCAAAACCGCGTCCCGCTTCACCTGCGCGGGCCGATTCTATGGCCGCATTAAGCGCCAGCAGATTGGTCTGGTCTGCAATGTCGTTGATGACATTAAGCACCACACCTATGGATTCGGCCTGCGCGCCCAGTTCGTCCATGGTTGTTTTCAGGGCGCCTATGTTTTCCTCGACATCGGTTATAAGCTCCAGTGCCTTGTGCACCTCGCGCGATCCGGCCTGCGCCTTTTCCTGCGACCGGGCAGCCTGTGATGCCGCAGATGCCGCGTTGCGTGCCACTTCAAGCACCGCCGTGTTCATTTCGTTCATGGCAATGGCTATCTGTTGTGTTTTACTGTTCTGCACGCTTATGCCGCCGGTCACATGGTCTATGTCCGCCGTCACGGTTCTGAGCGAACCGGTAAGTTCTCCGGATATGTCGCCGGCCTTCTGTGTGGCTTTGTGCAGCGAAGAGAGCATAATTTCCACATCGGTGCGGTAGGCCTGTGCCTCACGGGTACTTTGTTCGAATTTTTCCGACAGGGTGCCGGCAGCCTGCGCTGCGGGGCTGTAGCTGTCGGCATTCTGCACCAGCGCCGTTGCCGTGCGGTGTATTTCCTCTGCCAGCGCGTGCAGTTCCGCCGCGTCTGCAAGCTGTGGCGTTACAGTGGCGGGGCTGTCACGCAGGGCGGCCGTATAGGCGTGCAGCTTTTCAAGGGGGCGGCTGAACCCCGCATGCAGCTGATACAGCCCCGCGGCAATGAAACCGCAGCCCGTGAGAGTCAGTACGCCGTACACGGTTATAAACGTGCCTGTGTGCGCCTGTACGGGCAGGATGAGCCATGAGCACACCGGAAAAAGCACAATGCAGATTCCGGCTGCCAGTAAAACGGTGTTCATACGTGTGTAAAAAGACATCGTTCCCTCGCGGTTGCCGGTGGCAGATATGACCCTGTAAAAAATCAGGGTGCTGTATACTGTAAACAGGACAGGCCTTCCGCCCCCATGATTTTTACAACACATGAATGCCGTATACGGCGTTTTACGCGATAAGCCCTTGTTTTTACCGGAAGGGGGCCATACACTGAAACAGCCCCCGCATATGCGGCGGTTACAAAGAATCACCGGCGGGCTGCGCTGCCGCAAACCGGCCGGTTGTCGGCTGTTGCGCGGCGTACTGCCATGCCGGAAATCAGGCCAGAGGGTGACCATGTTTTATGAACTGATTCCCGCGCACGCTGTGTGCGCACATCGCGGCGCACGTTCTCTTGCGCCGGAAAATACCATGCTGGCCGCACATAAGGCTCTTGCATGCGGCGCGCACTGCTGGGAACTGGATGTGCAGCGTTCGCGCGACGGTGTGCCGGTGGTCTTTCACGACCACGACCTGTCGCGCACCACCGATGCGGCGCGGTTGTTTTCGCACGGCGGTTCTGCCCCGGTGCTGCAAACGGCGCTGCATGATTTTGCGCAGCTGCGCAGTCTTGACGCGGGCAGCTGGTTCGGCCGCAAGGATCCTTTCGGTACGGTGGCGTCGGGCGAAGTGACCCGCGGAGCGCTGGCAGCCATGGAAGGACAGCCCGTGCCCTCGTTGGCGGAAGCACTGCGCTTCACCCGTGAACATAGTTTTCCCGTCAACATAGAGATAAAGGAACAGGTGCATTCCCCGGGTGACATGCGCATCATCACAGAGGTGCTTGACATCATACAGGCCGAAGACTGCGCCGGACTGGTGCTGCTGTCTTCGTTCAGCCATGAGTATCTGCGCGAAGTCCGCCGCCAGTGGTCCGAGGTGCCTCTGGCGCTGCTGAGCGAAGGCGCAACGCCAGAAGAAACCCACCCGGCGGACGGCACTGCCAGCGGCATAGCCGGATACCTGCGGGGAATAGGGGCGCAGTCGTACCATCCCGACCATACGGTAACCGATGCCGGGCTGGTGCGCGAGCTGGCGGCGCTGGGCATAACCGTCAATGTGTGGACGGTGAATGACGCCGCCGCAGCCCGCGGTTTTCATGATGCCGGAGCGCGCTGCATCATCACGGACATGCCCCAGCGGCTGGTGCCGGACGGGCGGGGTTAGCGGTACTGCAGAACAGAGAGTGCTCAGTCCGCGCGGTTTTCCGCGCGGACTGTTTTTTTCTGCATCGTTGTGTATGCTGAAGGGCACAGGCGCAGGCACACCCGCACGGTGAACACCGGCGGCCCTGCCACGGAGGAATCATGGCCCGTTTTCTGAAAAAGATGGACACAAGGGCGGGGCGTCCGCCGGGTGCTCTGGTTTTTGTAGGCAGACAGAAAATAGATACGCCGCGTCTGCGTGTCATCGAATACGATGCGGACATGGCACGCGACGATTTTGTGCAGCACCCCGGTCAGCTTGCCGGCCGTACGCGGCCCGATACCGTGCTGTGGTGCAACGTGGATGGCGTGCACGATGCCGGACTGATGGAAACGCTGGGCGGGCTGTTCGGCATACCGGCGCTGGTGCTTGAAGACATCATGAACACAGGTCAGCGCCCCAAGCTTGAAGAGTTTCCCGGCATTGTCTTTGTTTCCATCAAAATGCCTTCACTCAGTCAGGACCGTTCGGCAGTGACGACAGACCAGTTGAGTGCCGTGCTCAGCGACGGCTGTCTGCTTACTTTTCAGGAACGTCCGGGAATGGTTTTTGAGCCGGTGCGCGAGCGGTTGAAAGGGCAGACAGGAAGACTGCGGCGGTACGGGCCGGATTATCTGCTGTACGCGCTGCTGGATTGCGTGTTTGAGGGGTATCTGAAAACCATTGAGGCACTGGGCGAGCGCATAGAAGGGCTGGACGACGAAATTTTTGAAGACCCCACGCCTGAACTGCTGCAGGAGATAACGCATTATCGCCGCGAGATGGCCTACATACGCAAGGCGGTGCGCCCCGCGAGGGAAATCGCGTTGCGCATGGCGCGGGTGGAAAACGGCCTTGTGGGCGAGGGCATTCAGCCTTTTCTGCGCGACCTTGCCGATATGGCCGAGATGACCGCCGATGCCGTGGAGGTGTACCGCGAACTGCTGAACGACCATCAGAACAGTTATAACATGGCGGTGGGCAACAGACTGAACGACATCATGAAGTTTCTGACCATTTTTTCCACGGTATTCATTCCGCTGTCGTTTCTTGCCGGTGTGTACGGAATGAACTTTGACGTGATGCCCGAACTGCACGTGGAGTATGCCTATTTTGTGCTGCTGGGCGTCATGGTGGCTGTCGCGGGGGGCATGCTGGTGTATTTCCGCTGGCGCCGCTGGCTGTGACACTGCACGCCGCGGCATGCCGCCGCGGTGCATGACAGTGGCAGGGACAGCACGGACGCAGTCTGCCGGAACCGCTCCGGCAGGCAGACTGCCGCCTGAAGGCGCCGCGCCGGCTACAGCGTTACCGGAGTGCTCCGGGTTGTGTGCAGGGTTACATCGCCGGCAAGCCAGTCTTTTGTGGTGCGGCGGTGCTCGTTCATGTGGGGCTGTTCAAGGTGGGCGCGCAGCGCATCCATGTCCTGCCATTCTTCGTACATGAAAAGCATATCAGGCCGGTACGGGTCGGTGTACAGGTTGTACGTCAGACAGCCCTGTTCGGCGCGTACCACCGGTGCCAGCGCATGCATATGGCTGATGAAGTCCGCCGCATGCTGCGGTTTGACGGGTATGTGTACGGTGACGGTTATCATGATGCTCCTTGCTGCCGCGCTGCGGAACAAGCCGCCCGCGGCCGGTGTATTAGGTCTGACGGGGTTTTGACAGCGACTCCCGCCTGCCGGTTGTATATCAGATGCCGGTCAGTCAGTCACGGGCCGCACGGCGGGCAGCGTCCGGCAGTTTCTGGCAGTTTCAGGCTGTGTCAGGCCGTGCCGGGCAGACTGTGCCCGGACGTGGCATGCAACTTGCTTGGTTCTGCGCAGGCCGGGCCGTTTTTCTTACCTTTAGCCACAGGGGCGTATGACATGAAAGCAGTCATCCTTGCCGCCGGCGTCGGAAGCCGTCTTGGCAGACCGTTTCCCAAATCGTTGTCCCGTCTGCCTTCGGGCGAGTGCATTCTGGGCAGACAGATACGCATTCTGCGCGAGATAGGCATCAGAGAAGTGCATGTGGTCGTGGGCTTTAAAAAGTCGCTGCTCATGGAAGAATTTCCCAATGTGTGCTTCCGCTACAATCCGGTGTTTTACATCACCAACACTTCCAAGAGTCTGCTTGCGGGCATAGAAGATCTGGACGATGATATTCTGTGGGCCAACGGTGATGTGGTTTTTGACCCCGAGGTGGCGCTGCGTCTGATGCAGGCCGGGGGCAATGCCGTGGCGGTGGACCGCAAAAAATGCGGAGAAGAGGAAGTGAAGTACCGCACGGATGCCGCAGGCTTCATAACCGCCATTTCAAAGCAGGTCGAGAATCCGGAAGGTGAGGCCGTGGGACTTAATCTTGTTTCGCGCGGAAGCCTGCCCGATCTGGTTGCGGCGCTGGAATCCTGCCGCCCCGACGATTACTTTGAACGGGCGTTGGAAATGCTGGTGGAAAAAACGCCTTACCGGGCCGTTGATATTTCCGATTACCGGTGCATTGAGGTGGACTTTAAAGGGGATCTGGACGAGGCGCGCCGTCTTTTTAACGAAGGTGCGTGACGTTCTGCCCGTAACTGACGCGTAATTGCGGGGAAACAGATGGGAACCGATATCGGCAGCCTGTTTACGGCGCTATCGCAGCGTGCACCCAAGGAAAATCTTGCAGTGTTCATCGGGCGCATAGGCGGGCGCTTCATGGACAATACCAAATATCTGTTCCGCCACTGCGTGCAGACAGAGCAGCCGTTTTCTTCGGTCTTTCTTACCCATCATGCCGATGACTATGACATGCTGCGTGACGCCGGACTGCCGTGTCTCATGTTTCCGTCGGAAGAGGCCATAGCCATGTTGCCGCGGGCAAAGGCAGTGGTCTGCGATGATTTCTGGTGGCGTATGGAGACACCGGCGCGTTTTCTGCTTTCCGGCGCGCAGATACTCCAGTTGTGGCATGGTATTCCGCTGAAGCTGATAGGCATGCCGGAAGCGGAATCTGCCGTGAACATGGATGCGGAAAAACGGCAGATGCTGCGTGCGGGCTATTCGGGATACGATGCGGTTGTCTCCACGTCGCCCTTTGTCACCGGAACGGGGCTGGGGCGGGCTTTTGCATGTGATGAAATATGGGAGACCGGGTATCCGCGCAACGACATGCTGTTCCGCACGCCTGATGCCATAGATATGCTGGGCGTGGACAGGGAAGCATACGACGCCATGGAGCGGTTTCGCGGGGCGGGGTTTAAAACGGTGTTTTACATGCCGACCTTCCGCGATACCGGCGGGGACGCTTTTGAAAACGGTGCGCTTGATCTTGAGCGGTTGGATATTTTCTGCCGCCGTCAGAAAATCGCGTTCTTCTTCAAATTTCACCCGTATGTGAACGTACCCGTGCCCCGGCATCTCAAGGCCGTGCACAGCGTGCAGTTCAATTCCGACGCCTACCCGCTGCTGGCCCAGACAGATTGTCTGCTGACCGATTATTCTTCGGTGGCCTATGATTTTCTGCTTACGGGCAGGCCGGTCGTGTTTTTCCCGTATGATCTTGAAAAATATCTGGCCTGCGACAGGGCCATGTTCTACCGCTACGAAGATATGTCTCCGGGCCCGCGGCCGGTGAACGAGCCTGAGCTGTTCGAAGCGTTGTTCAGGGTATGCAAGGGCGGTGAAGACCCGTGGCGGGAAGAGCGCAACGCGTTGTGCGCCAAACTTTTTTCCGCATGTGACGGCCATGCTGCCGGTAGGGTGGCCCGGCTGATGCGGTCGCGTTTTTTTGCAGGGGGGGGCATAGCGCGTTACGGTATGTTTGCAGAGAACTTTCTGCTGTGGCACCCTGCCAGGAGAGACGGGGATGTTCCGCTGATATGCGGAGATGTTCCGGGGTGCAAAGCATAACAGGAGGACGCCTGTGATTCTCGGAGTTGAAGGCAGTCCGCGCCGGTCCGGTAATTCGCATAAACTGCTTGAAGCGATACTGGAAGGCGCTGCGGATGTGGGGCAGGAAGGGTACGCCGTACACCTGCGCGATTACCGGTACGACCCGTGCGTGGGCTGCGAACAGTGCAGAACGGAAAAGGCCTGTACGCGTTTCCGTGACGGCATGACGCTGCTGTATCCGCATGTGGACGGCAGCACGGGACTTGTGCTTGTTTCGCCGGTGCACAATTACAACATCACGGCGTGGATGAAAGCTTTTATCGACAGATTGTACTGTTATTACGATTTCAGCGATACACGGCCACGCGCGTGGCGCAGCAGGCTGGCAGAACAGAACAGGGCGGCCGTCATTGCCGCGGTGGCGGAGCAGGAAACTCCGGAAAATCTGGGTGTTGCGCTGGAGGCCATGCGTCTTCCGCTGGAGGCGCTCGGGTACCGTGTGGTGGCGCAGCTGCCTGTGCTGAGGCTGTTTGACAGGGGGCTGGTGGCAAAGCATGAAGATGTGCTGCAGGCCGCCCGTGAAGCGGGCAGAAAGCTTGCTGAAGCCGTGACATAGTCTGTCTGCGGCGCGGTGGTCTGGCTGTCCGCCGCCAACAGTTGTTCCGCTGCGGTTCATGCGCTGCCGCGTGCGTTGCCGCTCTCCGGCCATGCGCCCTATAAAACCGGTGCCTGCAGATATTGCCGTGCCCATCTGCAGGCGGGTGGCATTTGTGGCAGCCGCTCTGTTGCTGCTTTTTGTCCGGCAGATATAGCGGCAGATATACCGGCAGCCATGCGCCGCTCCGGCTGCCTGCAGACGGGCCGTGTTCATCCGGCGGCGGCAGCATGTTTCCTGCCCGCTGTTTGTCCGCTGTTTGCCCGCTGCATTTTTCCGCAGTTATCCGCAGTTTCCCGCCACACTCCGGCGTTCATCTTTTTGCCGCAGAACCGGCCGCGTTGCATCGCGGTTTTTTTGTGTCCGCATGCAGTGCCGCACCGGTATACCGCATTGTTGCGGTGCGCTTTTCTTCGGGTATCTGTTCATGTCTGCCCCTTTGCAGGGGGCATCATACCGCTGCGTAACGTCTGTGTGTCGTGTTTCGCAGCTTTTTTACGTGCGTTCTGCTGTGTGCAGCCGTCCCGCTTTTCTCTCAGGCAGCCCGTTGCACTGATGTATCGCTTTCATTGTCTGGTGTGACGATCGGACATGATGAAAAATGCATAATCCGCTTGCCTTTTACGGAGGGGTTGGGTACTGGACGGACTGAACCCAATAATGAAAATAAATTTCATTTTCATAACGTAGAAAACACAACATTCCGGGAGAGATCATGCGTCAGTTGAAAATGGTTCCTGTTCTGTTGCTGCTTATGGTGGCCATAGGCTGCGTGCGGACAGTTGCCCCGCAACAACCTCAGGGTGAGGCATGGTGGCTGGACGGCCTGTGGCCGCATGAAAAAAGCGACCTGCCGCAAAGCGACAAAGCTGTGTTCGGACGTCTGGACAACGGTCTGCGCTACATAATCATGCAGAATGAAAAACCCGAAGACAGGGTGACGGTGCAGCTGAATGTGCAGGCGGGCTCGCTTATGGAGCGCGACGACGAACTGGGGCTTGCCCATTTTCTTGAGCACATGGCCTTTAACGGTTCCACAAACTTCGCTCCGGGCGAGCTGATTCCCTTTTTCCAGGAGAACGGTCTTGCTTTCGGGCGCGATGCCAACGCGCACACCTCGCTTCTGGAAACGGTGTACAAGCTTAATCTTTCGGCAGAAGAGGCCAATGTGGAAAAAGGGCTGCTTGTCATGCGCGACGTGGCGGACGGTCTGAGCATTCTGCCTGAAGAGGTGGAAAAAGAGCGCGGTGTCATTCTTTCGGAAAAAGCGGCCCGCGATTCCAAGCAGTACCGTGCCGCACGGCGACTGACCGCGCAGGTGTACGAGGGTACCCGTTTTGTAAACGACACCATAGGCAGCGAAGAGATTATCAGAACCGCCACGGCGGAGACCATCCGCGGATTCTACGATGCGTGGTACCGCCCCGAGCTTATGGTGCTGGTGGTGGTGGGCAGTGTGGACCCTGCCGATGTTGAAAGTGATATCAAAAAGCTGTTCGGCGATCTGGCCGCCCATGGCGAACGCCGCGTGCTGGAGCCGTGGGGCGATGTGCAGCGCGAAGGTGTGCACGGTTTTTACGATAATTACGATGCCGACTTTACAGTGGTGCGCATAGGCGCCATGAAGCCGCGCCGGTGGGCCGATGATTCGCTGGACCTGCAGCGCCGCATGGCGCTGGGCGCCATGGCCAACAGCATTGTCAGCAAGCGGTTGCAGCGGCTTAAAGCTGCCGGTAACGCACCTTTCCTTAATGCCTTCGTGCGAGAAGTCGACTCCATGTATCTTTTTCCCACGGCGGACATGATTGCCCGTACCGAGGCTGCAAACTGGCGCGAGACGTTTGCCGTGTTGCAGGATGAGCTGCGCCGCACCATGAAATACGGCTTTCTGCCTGAAGAAGTGGATGAAGTGCGCGCCGAACTGCTGCGCAGCTATGAACGCCGCGCCAGATTCGAATCCCAGATTGCCAATGATGATGTGGCTTCGGTCATGATCGGCTGCTTTAACGGCAACCGCGTGTATCAGTCGTGGCAGCAGACCTACGACATGTACAAAACATTTTTCGCCGGGGCCACTGCAGAAGAGCTGCACCGCGTGTTTCTTGATATGTGGGACAGCGGAAACAGAATGCTGTTCATCACCGGTGATGCCGTGATCGAGGGCGATGCCGGCGAAGAACTGCGCAGGCTCTGGAAAGAGGGCATGCAGCGTCCTGTGGCTCCGCTGCAGTCTGCTGCCGCGCTCGATTACCCGTATGTGGATGAACCTGCAGTTCCCGGTGAAGCGGCTTCCTCCGTCACCCGCCCCGTTCCGGGATCCGATCTGGTGCTGCACGAGGTGGTGTTCCGCAACGGACTGGTGCTGCGCATGCTGCCCACTCCGTTCATGAAGGACCACAGCTCGCTTTCGCTGCATGTGGGCGGCGGCAGCGATGCGCTGGACGATGAAGAATACGTTGTTGCGCAGTTCGCCGTGGACGCCGACAAACGTTCAGGTTTCGGCAGACTGACGGCGGAAGAGGCCGGACGTCTGTTCCGCAGTACCGGGTACGGAGCATCCTATAATCTGGGCTCTGAATCGCTGCAGATAAGCGGCCGCGGAGAGACCGCCGACATGCGCGGCATACTGCAGGCCATGTGGACGCAGTTCCGCGACCCGCATATCGAAGAAAAAGACCGGCAGGAAAAGCTGCGCGAACTGGCCATTGCCGACGCCGCCCGCGACAAGGATGTCTCTTCTGCCGCAGGCACGGCCGGCCGCAGGCTGTTTTTCGGTGATTCCGTGCGCATCAACCCCCTTACGGCGCAGCAGGGTGCCGGTATCAGCCTGCTGCAGATGCGTGATGCTCTGAAAAAACTGTATGCCGGTGGCGGCGGTGTATTGAATATCGTAGGCGATTTTGATCCGGAGGAGGCCCGCAGACTGGTGGCGGCATACTTCGGCGCGCCCGAAGTGCAGTGGCAGCCCGCCGCCGCCCCCGTGCACGCCTTTGTACCGCGTTTTCCCGCACCGGACAGCCGTACGGAACATGTGGTAGTTGATGCCGCGCTCAATCAGGCCGAACTGCGTGTGGGATATCTGCGCAGACTGCAGGATCCCGCCGACAGAAAAACGCTGGCCGCGCGCCGTCTGCTGGCTTCGGTGGTGCGTGACAGGCTGCGTACCGAAGTGCGTGAAGAGCTGGGCGCATCGTATTCTCCGGGGCTGTTCTACTGGGCGGATGATGTCAACGGCTACGGTATGTACATGGTGCGCATCGGCACGCAGCCCGACAAACTTGATATGCTGGTTTCCGTGGTGGACGACGTCATGCGTGACGTGGCCGCAGGCGGCGTGACCGCCGAAGAAATGGAGCGCCAGCGGCTGCCCATGCTCAGCGGATGGGAAGAAAACCGCCGCGAAAACGGGCTGTACATTTTTGCGCTTGACGCCGAAGCCCGCCGCCCGTTCCCGTACTTTGTCTGGGATATCGAATACATAAAAGCGCTGCGTGCGCTGACTGCGGAAGACCTGAACCGTGAGGCGCGTGCCGCCTTTACGGAAGATTCCAGAGCCGTTCTGACAGTCACCGAATCCGGAACCGCCCCTCAGGCATCTGCGGAGTGACAGAGCAATGAGCGTACTCATCGAATGCCGTGACCTGAGCCATTCCTACGGCGAAAAAACGGTTCTGCACGACCTGTCGTTCACCGTGCGGCAGGGAGGTGTGTTCGGGCTGCTGGGAAAAAACGGCGCGGGCAAAAGCACGACGATCAACATTCTGATGGGATTCCTCAGACCCGGCAGCGGCAGCTGCCGGGTGCTGGGGGAGCCCAGCCACGCCCTGAGTCCCCATGCGCGCAGGCGTATCGGCCTGCTGCACGAAGGATTCATCCAGTATGATTTCATGACCATAGCCGAACTGGAACGCTATTATGCCGCGTTTTACCCGTTGTGGGACCGCAGCGTGTTTTTTGACCTGACAGACCGCCTGCAGGTGCCCTACAGCCGCCGCATATCGTGTCTGTCATGCGGCCAGCGTTCACAGGTGGTGCTGGGGCTTATCATGGCCCAGCAGCCGCAGCTTATGATTCTGGATGACTACAGCATGGGGCTGGATGTGGGCTACCGCAGGCTGTTCATCGATTTTCTGCGCGAATATGTGGCCAAACGGGGAACAACGGTGCTGCTTACCTCGCATGTGGTGCAGGAACTGGACAAAATCGTGGACAACATGATCGTGCTCCGCGAGGGAAGAGTGGCCGTTTCCGGTTCCAAAAAAGAATTCATGGATTCTTTCCGGTGCTATTCTTTCGCCCGTTCGCCCGCCTCGGACGCGCTGCATGCCGACACGGTGCTGGAAAACGTGGAACATATGGGTTCCGTAACCACCGTATACGCCTTTGCCGACGGCGAAACCGTCGCACGCCACCTGAGGGAACGCGGAGTTGACCCGCAGAACATGACTCCGGTTCCCATGGATTTTGAAGACGCCTTTGTCGGACTGACCGGAAAATACTGATTCCGGACAGGGCGCAGACACACAGCGGGCGGGGGGTGAGCCCTGTCCGCCGGTCCGCTGCATCCTGTGTGCGGCTTCATGGACTTTTTAAAAATGCCTAACATGCTATAATCGCGGAACAATCATGAATAGACAGGTACAGGCCCTGCTGGCCAAGGAATGGATAAAGCTGCGCCGCGGCATATGGATAATCCCGCTGCTGCTGGGATATGCCGCCATCGACAGCGTGCTTGTTCTGAACACCATAGACAGAGTGCACGGCACCTTCGGTCTGTGGGCGACGCTGATAGCAAAGCAGCCTCCGTTTTTCGCGTCGTTCCGTCTGCTGGTTGCCTGCGGCGTGCTCACAGGGTTTCTGCAGGCCTGGCCGGAGTGTCAGGGCAAAAGGCTGCGTCTGCTTTTTCATATGCCTGTCATGCCCGGTAACATTGTCGGGGTGATGGTGGGCACGGGCCTGTGCGTGATGCTGCTTACCGGTGCGGCAGCCTGCGGGCTGCTTGCCGCGTCCATGAACGCCTTTCACATGCCGGCGGACATGATACTGCCTGTTATGGTTTCGCTGCTGCAGTGGGTGCTGCTGGGCATAACCGCCTATCTGGGAACGGTGGCTTTTTTTGCCATGCGCACCATGGGCGGCAGGGTGCTGGTGCTCTGGGTAATGCTCGCTGCTTTTAAACTGCTGTGGAATTACGGCGACTACGGCGCCTCGGAACAGGCTTTGTGGCGGTACGGACTGTTTGCGGCCGGTTTTCTGCCGCTGGTGTTTTTCAGTTACCTGCGTTTTATGGGCGAACGTGCGGACAGCCGTCTGTACAACGGCACACGCGCTGCCGGTCTGTTGCTGTTTGCTGTGGCGCTGTGCGCCGTGCTGCCCGACCTTTACTGGCGTACGGTCATGCCTTCGCGCGTCAGACAGCAGCTGCATTTCAGCCCTGTCGAACAGCAGTTTGTGATTATGAGCAGCTACCCCGAAGGAACAACGGGGCCCGGAGGTCTTTCGGGAACGGTCGTCACGCTGGAGGACGGCAAGGTGCTCAGCAGGAGCGAGACGGCTCAGGCTCTGCCCGTGAAGTATTCCCATGACCTGATCAAGTGGAAGGCCTTTCCGGAGTCTGTAAACGGTATTCCGCTCAGCGAACATGAAGCCCAGTACGGCTGGCAGTTCATCCGGTTCATGCCGAGAGACTGGAATTCCCCCGCACCCATGCTGCACATGCTTCTGGAGTCCGCCCCGCAGGGGGCACGGCTTGAAATGCCTGACGATATGTTCCGTCTGGGTGCCGGAGCCGGTTCACTGGAATTTCTGCGCCCTGAAGACGGCAGCGTGGATACGGTCAAAAGCGACAAGTTCACCGCGGCGCTGCGCGATGCGGGCTTTGTGTTTCCTGTAAAGGCGCTGGGCGGCAATCCGGATACCCGAAAAGAGTATGATGCGGGGTATCTGCTTGTGGATGCTCAGGGCACGTTGTTTAACCTGCAGATGGTGCATGGACTGCCGCGCTGCGTGAACAGCGGCGAGCGTGTGCCCGGCAATGTGCGCGGCGTGGTTGTGACAGAAAGCAGACGCCGGGAAATGGTCGGTTTTGTCATGACCGACACGGCGCTGTTTGCGGTGATGCAGGACGATCTTTCGTTGCGTGAACTGCCGCTGGACAACCTGAATGCCGATTCCGGCCATATGTATCTGTGGGCCGACAAGCTGGGCAAGTATCTGGTGCAGGGCGACATTACCCGGCCGGAAGAGGGCCTGACGGGCAAGGCCATGACAACCGGCTTTGCCGTGACACACACCTATTCGCTTCCCATGCGCGCCGCGGACATCGAGGCGCTGGAAAGAGTCACCGACGCCGCTTCCGTACTGCTGCCTGTGCGGGTGGTGCAGCGTTCACCGCAGAGCAGATTCCTTTCCATGGGCTTTGAATATGCCACCAGCCCGCTGCTGGCGCTGGGCAGCGGCATGCTGCTGGCACTGCTGCTGGTGTGGCGCACCCGGGCTGCGGGGCGGTCTGTACGCTGGTGGGACTGCCTGCTGGTAATCGTCTTCGGCCCTGTGGCCCTGCTGGGCATCGGCCTTGTCAGTCCGGCGGTCCGCCTGCCCCGCTGGCGCTGATTGTATGTGTTCCCGTCCCTGCGGCGACGGAGACTCGCCGCAGGGATTTTTTATACATCTTGGTTGAAAATGAGACTCATTACCTAAGGGGGTAGAGATGAAAAAGCTTCTTCTGGGCTGCATGCTTCTGCTGCTGATGTCCGGCGCATTGCCTGCGTCGGCTGCAGAGGCTGAACAGAAGGGTGATCCGGCGGCGGGAGACCGGCCGGAAAACGCGGTGCAGCTGGAACCGGCGCGCAAAAATGGCGGGCCTGCAGCCAATGCCACCGGTCCGGCGGCACATAACGGCACCGTGTACCGGCTTGCTCCGGTTGATGTGCAGGAGGAGGCGCGCGAGACCGGCCGGGCCACCATAGGCGGCAAGGCGCTGCGGTCCATGCCTACGCATACCGGTTCGCTTACCGAAGCCCTGAAGGGCATGCCCAACGTGCAGTTTTCCAACGACATGATTTCCGGACAGACGGCAGGGGAAATAGCTCCGCCGCGTATCTCCATTTCGGGTGCAAAGCCGTATGAAAACAACTTTATGATTGACGGCATGAGCATAACAAACCGCATCAACCCGAGCGGGCTGGGGGACAGTGCCTCCCAGAATGATCTGACCGTGGGCGGGGGGGACCAGACACTTTTTTACGATACCCAGCTGCTGGACAACATAACCGTGTACACCAGCAATATTCCCGCCAGTTTCGGAGGATTTGTGGGCGGCGTGGTGGACGGAGAACTGCGTGATCCCAAAATGGATGAATGGCATTTCAGCGTGACAGGCAAACATACCCGCAGCAAGTGGTTCACCCTGCGCGGCGTGGATGAAAATTCTGAAAAACCGTCCAGCCAGCCCCGTTTTTCCATCAACACGGTTTCCGCCACTGCAGAAGGGCCGGTGAGTGATACCGCGGGGCTGCTGCTGGCAGTTTCGCGCAAGCATTCTGTCATACCCCTTAAGCGTGAAGAAAACGACGGCACCATCAATGATGGTGACCAGCACCGCATAAGCGACAACTTCATGGCCAAGATGGTCGTGCGTCCTTCCGACGACCTGACGCTGAAAATCGACGCGACCTATGCCCCCTACGAAGAAAAACGCTGGCGCGAAAAGTGGCCGGACAGCGACTGGTTTTTGCAGAACGATGCATACCGTCTGGGGCTGCAGGCCGAATACGAGACTCAGCACGGTACGCTGAGCGGCAAAACATCGTACATGCTGCACGGCTACAACCGCGAATCGTCTTCGGCGCACCGTTACAGCAACACCTCCACCGATGAGCAGCGCGGCGGCGTGGGTGACCTGAAGCAGGACACGCAGGAACTGGACATGCGTTTCGACTTCGACTCGGTGGACTACACCGCGGGCATGCTGACGTGGAACGTTTCCACAGGGGTGCTGTGGCACAACACGCTGGTCGATTTTACGGCCGGTGCTGCGGAAGTGGACGTGGACGTGCTGATGGCGGGCAACCGGAGGATTCTCACCAATTCCAAATACCTTGAGCATAGTCAGGAACTGTCGCTGAACACGCTTGGCTACTACGCCCAGACCGAACTTACGCTGGGCAACTTCACCCTTACTCCGGGGCTGCGTGCCGATTATGACGATTTTTCCACCAATCTGGACATAGCCCACCGCCTGAAGGCCGAATACGACACCTTCGGCGACGGTTCTTTGCGGCTGACAGCGGGCCTGAACCGTTATTACGGCGGTCAGCTTTCGGCCTATGCGCTTAGGCGGTACCGCCCGCAGATTGTGTTTCAGCAGCGCGACATGGATGGCGACGGCGTGTTCGAGTCGAGCAAGACCACCTATGGAACGGACAAGAAGCACAGCATGTCGGGGCTGGATACACCGTATACCGATGAAATTTCCGCCGGTGTGCAGGGTGATTTTCTGGGCTTTGAATACGGGGTCGAGCTGGTGAAGCGTGACTATAAGAACCAGCTGGTAAGCAAGAGCGACGACAAGAAAAGCTACTATATGACCAACGAAGGCAAGAGCGAATACGAAGGCATAACGCTGACCCTTGCCAGAGCCGTGCAGACGCAGTCCATGGGCGACCACGTGTTCGGTCTGGGCATTACCAAGTCCAAACGCAAGACATTCAACGGCAGCTACGACGAAGATGCCTACGACGAGTCCAACGGTGTGCGGCTGGATTATGACAAGGTCTACTACAACGGCGAACTGACCGACCGTAATGCGCTGCCGGCAGATGATTACAACGCGCCTGTGGTGCTGACCTTTTCGTGGCAGGGGCATTTTATGGAAGATACGCTGCGCCTGAATACCGTCACCCGCTGGCGTGATTCGGCAACGGGGCTCATGGCCGATTCCCGTTTCAGCGATGACACGCCCCACGGCACCACTTCGGGCAGCAATACCAACAAAAGCGACAAGTGGATGGGTGAAAACGGTGAATACCACAACGCCTACAAACACGGTGTGATTTCCGGCGGGTTTGTGACCGACCTCGGCGTGGAATGGGATGTGCTGAAAGAAGAAGAGTACACCCTGACCATGCTCATGGATGTGAACAACGTGTTTGATGAATCGCAGGAAGTCAGTGTGACCGAAGGCGAAGCCTCGCGCGGGCGTTCCTTTTATGCCGGTTTCCGCTGCGAGTTTTAGCTGAATAGCGGAGTATATGACGCAGTGCCCGGCGGCGTGCCGCCGGGTGCTGCCTGTCCTTTCCGGCTGGGGCGTGTACGGGCGCCGCAACCGGATGATGTTGTTTTGCAAGGTAAGGAGAATAGCAATGCAGTACGCATTGAGACGGCGGAAAGGCGTGAATATGCTGGCTGTAGTGAGCGGTACGGCGGCAAGGGTATGCATGATGGCTGTGTGCGCGTTGTGGCTGATGCAGGCCGGTGCGGCAGCGGCGCAGCCGCTTACGGTGCTGACCATGGACGGCGAACCGCGTTTTGCATGGAATGGCCGTCACTTTCCCCATGCCGACCCGGACGCGCCCAAAGGCGGCACACTGCGTCTTTCGGCCAGAGGCAATTTCGACTCCATGCATGCCTTCATCGCACGGGGACTGCCCGCGGCGGGCATAGGGCTTACCGTGGAGACGCTGGGCACGGGAGCACCTGATAATACCCTGTTTGAATATTACGGGCTTATCGCGCAGTCATTTGAGGTTGCACCGGATTTTTCGCATGTGACGTTCAACATCAATCCCGCGGCGCGTTTTCATGACGGCAGGCCCGTCACCGCGCACGACGTGGCCGTCACCTTCCGCCTGCTGATGGAGCACGGCGCACCCCGCTACAAGCAGTATTATGCCGCGGTGGACAGAGCCGAAGAACTGTCGCCCCTGAGCGTGCGGTTTTATCTGAAGGAAAAAAACAACAAGGAGCTGCCAGTCATACTGGCCCAGCTGCCGGTGCTGCCGGCGCACTACTGGCAGAATCATGATTTTTCGCAACCTTCGCTTGTGCCGGCCGTCGGCAGCGGGCCTTATCGGGTGAAGGATTTCGCCATGGGCAGTTACGTGGAGTACGAGCTTGTGGACGATTACTGGGCGCGCGACCTGCCCGTGAACAAGGGGCGTTATAATTTCGGCACCATCCGGTACGAATACTACCGTGACGAGACCGTGGCCAGAGAGGCGTTCAAAGCGGGAGAATTTGATCTGTACCCCGAGGGCACGGCCAAGGCATGGGTTTCTGCCTATACGGGACCGGCGGTTGCGGCGGGGCATATCAGACGTGAAGAGCTGACCACCAACAGGCCCATGGGCATGTACGGTTTCTTTTTCAATACCCGCAAAGATTTGTTTCAGGACAGACGCGTCCGTCAGGCGCTGGCCCTGCTTTTTGACTTCGAATGGACAAATAAGGCCATTTTCCACGGATCCTATACCCGCAGCACCAGCTTTTTTGCCAACAGCGAACTTGCCAGTTCCGGTAAGCCTTCTCAGGCGGAACTGGATGTGCTGCGGCCTTTTGCCGGACAGCTGCCGCCGGAAGTGCTGACCTCTGCCTGGGATGTTCCCCGTACGGCGGGCGACGGTAACATCCGTCCCCAGATGCGTCAGGCGCTGGCCCTGCTGCAGCAGGCCGGCTGGACGCTGCAGGACGGCCGTCTGCGCGATGCTGCCGGCAGGCCGTTTGAGTTCACCCTGCTGTTGCAGTCGGCGGGTTCCACCCGCGTGGTGCTGCCGTACCGCCGCAATCTGGAACGGCTGGGAATAATCATGAATGTGGCCATGTCAGACCCCACACAGTACGTCAACCGTGTGCGTTCTTTCGACTATGACATGATCATGGGCCGTGTGCCGCAGTCTGCCTCGCCCGGCAACGAACAGCGGTCCTACTGGACATCAGCGTCGGCCGGTACACCCGGATCGCGCAATTATGCCGGTGTGCGGTCAGCGGTGGTGGATGCTCTTGTGGAGCGGCTCATCGCTTCTCCGGACAGAGACTCGCTGGTGGTCAACTGCCGCGCGCTGGACAGGGTGCTGCTGTGGGGCGCCTATGTCATTCCCGGATGGTATTCGTCCTCTGTGCGCATTGCTTACTGGGACAAGTTCGGGCGCAGCGAAACGCCACCCGCCACAGGTTTTGACGTGCATTCGTGGTGGGTGGACAAAGAGGCGGAAAAAGCGCTGCGCAATGCCGGAACAGGATACGGGAACTGACCATGGCCGCGTATATCCTGCGCAGACTGGCACTGCTTGTGCCTACGTTTTTCGGAATAATCGCCCTGAATTTCTTTGTCATCCAGTCGGCACCGGGCGGGCCTGTGGAGCAGTACCTGCTCCGGCTTGAAGGTGCGGATTCGGTGTTCATGGAAAGGGTGGGCGGCGAGTCGGGCGATACAGGTATAGCCACCCCGCAGCTTGACGGCGGCAGTGCCGCACAGGGCGACGGGCTTTACAAGGGGCAGCGCGGTCTGTCGCCTGAAGTGGTCGAGGCCGTCAGACGCATGTACGGGTTTGACAGACCCGTGCACGAGCGTTTCTGGCTTATGCTCAGGAACTACCTGACCTTTGACTTCGGCGACAGCTTTTTCAAAGGGCGCAGCGTCATGCAGCTGCTGGGCGACGCCCTGCCGGTGTCCATCTCGCTGGGACTCTGGAGTACGCTCATCATATACTTTGTGTCCATTCCTCTGGGTATCCGGCGTGCCGTCAGACACGGCAGCAGGTTTGACGCGGTTACGGGCACACTGGTGGTCATCGGCGACGCCATACCCGGGTTTCTGTTTGCCGTGCTGCTGGTGGTGCTGTTTGCCGGCGGCAGCTACTGGAACATCTTTCCGCTGCGGGGGCTTGTTTCGCCCGACTTTGCCCAGATGACCTTGTGGCAGAAGATAGGCGATTATTTTTCGCATCTTGCGCTGCCGCTGACATCGCTGGTCATAGGTGGTTTTGCCACGCTGACCACGCTGACCAGAAACTCGTTTCTGGACGAGATACACCGGCAGTACACGGCTACGGCACTGGCCAAGGGACTGACCATGCGGCAGGTGCTGTACGGCCATGTGTTCCGCAATGCCATGCTGATTGTCATTGCCGGCTTTCCCGGTACGTTCATCCACATGTTCTTCACCGGCTCTGTGCTCATCGAAGTCATCTTTTCGCTTAACGGGCTGGGGTTGCTGGGGTTTGAAGCGGCCATGACGCGGGATTATCCGGTCATGTTTGCCACGCTGTACATGTTCACCCTGCTGGGGCTGCTGACGCGCATCATTACGGATATCACCTACTCGCTGGTGGATCCGCGGATAACCTTCGGCGGCAGGGGGGTGGCCCGTGGCTGAGTTTTCTCCCCATACCGTGCGCAAGCTTGCGGCTTTCCGTGCACACCGGCGCGGCTGGTATTCGCTGTGGGTGCTGGCGGTCTTTTTTGCACTGAGCATGTGCGCCGAGCTGGTAGCCAACGACAAACCGCTGCTGGTCTCGTACAAGGGCGAATGGTTCGTCCCTGTTTTTAAAAGCTATCAGGAAACGCAGTTCGGCGGCGTACTGCCCGTGGAAGCCGACTACAGAGACCCCGCCGTCAGTGAAGCGATACGCGGACACGGATTCATGATCTGGCCGCCTGTGCGTTTTTCGTACGATACCGTCAACTATGCGGCCGAGCTGTATCCGGCACCGCCTTCCGCCCAGAACTGGCTGGGTACTGATGATCAGGGCCGCGATATTGTGGCCCGGGTGCTTTACGGGTTCCGTCTGTCCATTCTGTTCGGCTTCGGGCTGTGCCTTGTCAGCTCCGCTGTGGGCATTACTGCCGGAGCGGTGCAGGGGTACTACGGCGGCGCGGTTGATTTGGTGTTTCAGCGTTTCATGGAAATCTGGTCAGGCATGCCGGTGCTGTATCTGCTTATCATTCTGTCCAGCATCGTCACCATGGGGTTCTGGTCGCTGCTGGGCGTAATGCTGCTTTTCAGCTGGATGGGGCTGGTGCATGTGGTGCGCGCCGAATTTCTGCGCTGCCGCCAGCTTGATTATGTACGGGCGGCACGCGCCATCGGCGTGCGCGATTCGACCATCATGTTCCGTCACATACTGCCCAACGCCATGGTGGCCACCATCAGTTACCTGCCGTTCATTTTCAGCGGGGCCGTGACCACGCTCACTTCGCTCGACTTCATCGGATTCGGCATGCCGCCGGGATCGCCGTCGCTGGGCGAACTGCTGGCACAGGGCAAAAACAATCTTCAGGCTCCGTGGATAGGGCTGACCGCATTCGGCGTGCTGGGCACGCTGTTGTGTCTGCTGGTTTTCATCGGCGAGGCCGTGCGCGATGCGTTTGATCCCAACGGAGGGAAAAAATCATGACACAGGCAGACAATGACGTGCTGCTGGCCGTGGAGGGGCTGCGTATCCGCTTTGACGGTCCCGCCGCGGAAGCGGAAAAAACGGGCGGAACCGGACAGGACGTGGTGCGGGGGGTCAGCTTTTGCCTGCGCCGCGGCAGGGTGCTGGGCATAGTGGGCGAGAGCGGTTCAGGCAAATCGCTTACGGCACGGGCCCTTATGGGGCTGCTGCCCGCCGGGGCGCGCATCTGCGGCGGCACCATTGAATACGGCGGCAACAATCTGGCCGGACTGGATGACGACGCCATGCGTCTGCTGCGCGGCAGACGCATAGCCATGCTGTTTCAGGATCCGCTGAGCAGCTTTAATCCGCTGCACCGCATCGGCAGACAGATCGGCGAAACACTGGCCGTACACAGCGGCTGGAAAACAGCCCGGATCCGCCGCAGGGTGGCTTCGCTGCTGGAGCAGGCAGGCATGGACGAGCCGCAGCGCATCATGGATTCGTTTCCGCATCAGCTTTCGGGCGGACAGCGGCAGCGCGCCATGCTGGCCATGGCTCTGGCGGGCGGGCCGGAAATCCTTATTGCCGACGAACCCACTACGGCGCTGGATGCCGCCGTGCAGCGTCAGGTCATTGATCTGCTGCTGGCGCTGCGCGCCTCACTGGGGCTGTCGCTGGTGGTTATCAGCCACGATCTGCCCATGATGCGGCTTCTGGCCGATGACCTGTGCGTCATGCAGGACGGCTGCGTTGTGGAGTCCGGCCCTGCGGAACGTGTGTTTGCCGCCCCGCAGCACCCGTATACACGCATGCTGCTGGACAGCGGGGCCGACGAACAGCCCGTGCCGGTCGATGCCGCAGCGCCGGAAGTGCTGCGTGTGCAGGGGCTGGACGTACGCTACCCCGCCGGACAGGCACTGCCCTTTACGCCCCGCCGTTATCACCATGCGGTGCGCGATGTATCGTTTACGGTGCGCCGCGGCGAATGTCTGGGCGTGGTGGGTGAAAGCGGTTCGGGCAAGTCTTCGCTGGGGCTTGCCGTACTGCGCCTTATAAGGTCGCAGGGCAGCATTTTGTTTGAAGGCGCCCCGCTGCACACGCTGGATGAAAAACAGCTGCGCCCGCGCCGCAGCCGTCTGCAGATAGTTTTTCAGGATCCGCTGGCCGCGCTTAATCCCAGACTGAGTGTGCAGGAATGCATTGCCGAAGGGCTGCATGCCCGCGGAGAACTTTCCCGTGCCGAAACAGAAGAGCGCGTCATCAGGGCCATGCGTGAAGTGGAACTGGATCCCGCCATGCGGCACCGGTATCCGCATGAGTTTTCCGGCGGGCAATGCCAGCGTGTGTGTCTGGCACGGGCGCTGGTCATGCAGCCGGGGTGCATCGTTTTTGACGAGCCTACTTCCTCGCTGGACCGCAACACGCAGTTTCAGGTGGTGCGTCTGCTGCGTGCTCTGCAGCAGCGCCACGGCATGGCGGGAATTTTCATAGCGCACGACCTGTCGCTTGTGCGCCGTATCTGCCATCGGGTGCTGGTGATGCAGGGCGGGCAGGTGGTTGAGGCCGGCGATACTGCAACAGTGTTTGCCGCACCGCGGCATGCTTATACACGCCGCCTGCTCGAGGCCGCTCCGGCGGGGCTGCAGAGTGCGGCGGGAGGAATAACCGGATGAACCGTATCATGATGAACCGCGCCGTTCCGACGGGCTGCGCGGCATTGGCCCTGTGCCTTGTTGTTATGTGGGGCGGCTGCCGCGCTCTGGCGGCCCCGGCGTCACCGGATGCACTGCTGGACACAGTGACATCGGCCATCGCCATAGAAAAAGCAGCGCATGAACGCGGCTCCGAATGGGAGCGCGAGCAGGCCCTGCTGCAGGAAGAACTGCGGCAGGCGCGTCTGGAAGAGGCGTGGTACGCGCTGCAGGTAAATACTTTTACCCGTTATGTGGATACGGCCCGCAGCCGTGTGGATGAGCTGACGAAAACCCGTGACGAGCTGGTGCGCATGGAGACAGAGCTTGAGGGGGCGCTGGTGGAAAGCGTGGAGGCGCTGGAAAACTTTGTGCGGCAGGATATGCCTTTTCTGCAACAGGAGCGGGATCAGCGTCTGCGGTTTCTGCATGCAAGCATGAATGACTATGAACTGGGCGGAGCGGAAAAGCTGCGCAGGGTGCTGGAGGCGTTGCAGGCGGAACTCGGCTACGGCCGGGGTGTGGAACTGGCCGCCGCGCAGATAGACGTGCAGGGCGTTTCCCGCCGTGTGCAGTTGCTGAGGACGGGACGCGCAGGGCTGTATGCGCTGTCGCCGGACGGTTCCGCCGCATGGCGCTGGACCCGTGCCGCGGGGTTTGTACCCGTGGAAGACGTGTATCTGGATTCGCTGCGTGAGGCTGCGGAAATGACGGAATCGGGCAGTGCATTCTCGCTGCCGGTGTTGCCTTTCGGGGAGGTGCGGTAATGCGGCGTTTGTTAACGGCAGTGATGCTGGTGGTGCTGGCCGCATGGCCTGTATACGGCGCCGAAAGGCAGGAAAAACCCGTACTCGGGCGCGTGGCCGAGGATGTTTCGCAGATGCGGCGCGAGACTGTGGAAAATGTGGAGGAGGTCCGGCGCTCCATAGACGCGCAGCGCAAAGAGCTGAAGGAAACCCTGCAGCGTGTGAAGCGCGATGCCGCGGCAGCGCGTGAACATGCCGGAAGGCTGGAGACCGAACTGGCCGGCCTGAGAGCCCGCGAAGCCGAACTGACCGCTGAACTGGGCGGCAGGCAGGAGGCCATGCGCAAAATACGCAGTGCCGTGCGCGACAATGCTGCCCTGCTGCTGGAATCCGGCCCCATATATGATGTTCCCGGCATGGCGGAAGGCTGGCGCGGTGCGCTGGAGGGCATGACCGCTCCGGAACATTTTCCTTCGCTGGAGGAAGTCAGACTGCTGCTGCACTCCATGCTGCTGTCCGTGGAGGCGGGAGGCCGCATGGCCGTGGTGCGGCAGCCTGTGCATATCCGCGACGGCAGTCTGGTTGAAGCGCAGGTGCTGCATTATGGCGCGTTTCAGGCTGCATATGCCGCGGGTGACGAAACAGGTTTTCTTACAAGAGTGCGCGGTGCTGATGCGCCGCAGGCTTTTGCCTACCGGCCGGACAGTGCCGAGTCCGGCATGATTGCGCAGGCCGTGAGCGGTACCGGAAAAGGGCCGGTACCTCTGCCGGCGGATGTCACCGGCGGCAGAGTTCTGGCTGACCCCCCTGCGCGGCATACCATGCTGACGGCTGTCATGGACGGCGGCATGTTTCTGTGGCCCATCATGCTCATAGGCGTGGTGGGACTGCTGCTGGTGGCAGAGCGGTGCGTGACGCTGGGCAGGGTGCGTGCCAACGGCAGGCAGGCCGTGAAGCAGGTGCTGCACGGGGACCGGAACATGACTGCACAGGCCGGGCGTACTCCGGCGGAACGAGTGGTCCGGCGTATGTGCACGCCGGGCGGCACACCGGATGATGCCGAACAGATGGAGCGCCGTCTGGAACAGGCGGTGCTTGAAGAACTGCCGCCCCTTGAGCGTTTTCTGCAGACCATACGCGTGCTTGCCGCCATATCTCCTCTGCTTGGTCTGCTGGGTACGGTGTCAGGCATCATCCAGACGTTCCGGATTATCACGGCGCACGGCAACGGCGATCCCAAGCTGCTTTCCGCAGGGATATCCGAAGCGTTGCTCACAACGGAGGCGGGCCTTCTGGTGGCCATTCCCCTGCTGCTCTGCCACCATTTTCTGACCCGCAGAGTCAACACGGTGATGCTGGACATGGAAGCCGCCGGAACATCGCTCATCGCGGCGGGGAGCAGCGGGAGGCAGCAATGATGCCGGGTATCTTTTCCGAAGGCTTCATGAGCGGTCTTGCTTCGCTTTCTTCCGGCGCCGGTATTCTGGCGTTGCTGGGGGTGCTGTGCGTCTGGGTGTGGACGCTGATCATTCTGACGGCGGTGGCCCTGCGCGATGCCGCGCGCGGCACTGCATGCACCGGCGCTGCCGCCGGGCAGCAGGATGACGGATGCCCCGCTCCGACGGCGGCAGGTGCGGCGGGGCTTGTCGCCGCACATGCCGTTTTTTGCCGCGGGCTGCGTCATGGCGGGCTCAGCCTGCGGTTGCGGCGGCGTATTGTGCGGGCCCGTATGGATATGGTGCTGCGGCAGGTGACAAAAAATGTGGGCACCATTCTGCTGCTTTCGTCGCTGGCGCCTTTGCTGGGGCTGCTGGGCACGGTGGAAGGTATGGTGGGCACATTCCGTGCGCTGGCAGAGGCGGGCAGCGCAGACAACGCCGCACTGACCGGCGGTATTTCAAAAGCGCTGGTGACCACGCAGGGCGGCCTGCTGGTCGCCATTCCCAGCCTGCTTGCGGGCGGTATTCTGTACCGTAAAAGCCGCAAGCTGCGTAATGCGCTGCGTTCCGTTTCGCTGCGGGCCGCAGAAGCATCGGGCCGGACGGCGCCCGCCTGTTCCGGGCAAGGAGATATACAATGAGATGGCGCGGTACGACACAGGATGAAGTGGTCAACGATATCGATCTGACACCCATGATCGACATGGTTTTCATTTTGCTGATCTTTTTTATTGTATCCACAAGTTTTATCAAAGAATCCGGCGTTGTGGTGGAACGTCCCGCTGCGGCTACGGGCGAAGGCCGTCAGGTGCAGGTGGTTGTGGCCATAGACAGCGACAACGTGCTGTGGATGGAAGGTGAAAGTGTTGATATCCGCTCGCTGGAGTCGCGCATGGCGGGGCTGCTGGCGGAAAAAGACAACCTTGCGGTGATTGTGGCTGCCGATGTGCAGTCCAGTTCCGGTGTGCTGGTGCGCGCCATCGACCTGTGCCGTCAGGCCGGAGTGCGCGATGTGAGCGTGGCCACCAAGGATGCGCCATGACGGATTGGTGCGTGCGGATGGCGGCCGTGGGCGGCGGAGTGGGGGTCACGCTGTTGCTGCTGCTTTTCCTGCTGGCAGGAACTGCTCCCCGCGTGGTGACAGATGAGCCTGTAGTGCATGGCGCGGTCAGGCTGTCTTCGTTTACCGAAGCTCCGGTACGCGAGACCGAGACCTATGCCACCCGCGATGTGCAGCAGGTGCAGCCCCTTGAAAAGATGTCAGAAATGGATGTGTCTCTTGATTCGCCGCAGTTGGAAATGGACATGCCCTCCATGGAAATGGATTTCGCGCCCGAGCTGGCAGGCACCGTGCCGCTGAGCGGAGTCCCTTCCGTGGCTTCGGCCGGCGGGTTGTCGGCGCCGTCGGGCGGTGCCTTTACGCTGGGCGAGGTTGATGAACAGCCGCGCCCGCTTTATGCGCCGGCCCCGCTGTATCCGATGCAGGAAAAACGTCTGGGGCGTGAATGCACCGTGGTGGTGCGCATTCTGCTGGCTGAGGACGGAACGGTGAAACAGGCGACTCCCGTGTATGCGGAAGACGATACCCGGACGTTTCATGAGGCCGCCGTGGAAACGGTGCTGCGGTGGCGTTTTGTACCCTGCCGCAAAGACGGCAGGGCCGTGCAGTGCATTGCCGAGCAGCCTTTTACCTTTTCACTGCACCAGTAAAGGGCATGGAGGTGGTTATGACCGGATATGCCATGCTTGAACGATTGTGGCACACCCCGGCGCGGCAGATGCGGCTGGCGGTGCTGTGCGTGGCTGTATGCACAATGCTGCCGGTGCTGTGCGACAGCGCGTTGGCGGGCGTCCGCTCCGTGACGGCCATGGAATACGAGATATTCACGGAAGCCAAACGGCTTGTGGACAAAGGCCGTCACGATATGGCCGCAGAAAGGATGGCCGTGTACTTCCGCCGTTATTCGGACAGGCATCAGTACGCGTACGAGCTGTACGGGGCCGTGCTGCTGGAGATGAAACGCGAAGACCTGGCGGTTTCCGTGCTGCGTGAAGGCGCCGGAGAGTATGCCGACAGCGGGTCGCTGGCCCAGATGCTGGGCACGGCGTTGTACCGGGCCGGAAAGCCGCTTGAGGCTGCCGACGCCTTTTTGAAGGCGTATGCGCTTTCGGGAGAGGCCAAAACGTATCTGGCATATTCGGCCGCGGTGTTTCTGGCCCGCGGCGAACAGTACGGCAGGGCCGCCGCCGTACTGCGCCCTCTTACGGGCATGGCGGAAGCGAAAGCTGACTGGCATATTCTGCTTGCCCAGTGCCTTATGCGGCAGGACAAATTGCAGGAAGCGGCGCAGGGACTGCGCGCCGCAGTGCGGGTGTACCCTGAAGATGCCAAGGTGTGGCGCATGCTGGGCCTTGTTTATTACCGGCAGGGACTGCGCGACAAGGCTGCGGCAACCTATGAGATAGCGCACAAACTTGCACCGCCCAGCAGCCGCGAGTCAGCCCAGCTTGCTTCGCTGTATTGTTCGCTGGGGGCTCCCTCTCTGGGGGCCCGCGCGGTGGGTGAAGCTCCGCCGACTCCGGAAATGCTGGACAATCTGGCACATTCGCTGGCCCGCGGAGGCGATCTGCCCGCTGCGCTGGAACATGCGCAGAAGGCCTTGGAACAGGCCCCCACTGATGACCGCCGTTTCAGAAAAGGGCAGATACTGCTGCGTATGGAAAAAAAGGCCGAGGCTGCGGTTGTTTTTGGCGATCTGGCAGCAGGCGGGGGGCGTCTGGCGCGCAAGGCCCGCTGGATGCTGGCCGTGATGGCGTGGAATGACGGGGACTGGCAGCAGGCGCGGGTCGAGCTTGAAAAACTGGCTTCGGGAGGGGACCGCATGGATAAACGTGCCAGAAGGCTGCTGGGAATTCTTGATCAGGTTTCCGGCGGTGCGGAACATGAAGGCAGACAGCAGAAAGAAGGCTCCGCTTCCTGACGCTGTGACGGTTTGTGAACCGGACTCCGGCGCGGGAGGCAGGGGAATGCCGCACGGCATCCTGCCCGCGCGGAAACCGCTGTCCGCCTGCGGGGGCGCCGGTCTCTTTTGCGTTTAAGCGTGCGCCTGCGGGGTGGCGGCAGTGCGTGCTGCGACAACGGGCCAATCGTATTGCGATACACTGGCTCTGCCTTGTGCCTGAAAGAATGCCTGCGGGAGATTCCGGCTTTGCCGGAAGCGGCGCTTTGCATGCACACGGGCGGAAAAAGCGTTCAGGCCGCCCCGTACGGGGCGGCCTGTCTGTTTTTTGTGCGGGGTCTGCCGGATTGCACCTGTGTGCGGTTCATCACGCGGGTGCAGGCGCTTTACGCTGATGTTCGCGCGCAGATCATGCTGTTTTTCCGGCTTCTTCCAGCGACTGGATGAGCGAACGCAGTTCGTTGGCCTGCGTGGCCAGTTCCTGCACTGCTTCCGCCGCCTGCATCATGCCTTCGGTGGTTTCGCTGACTATCATGGTCACCTCTTCCACCGAGCGGTTTATCTGTTCCATGGCCGCGGCCTGTTCTTCGGCTGCGGTGGCGATGCTGGAAACCTGCAGTGCAGTGCCGTCCGCCACGGTGACAATGGAGTCCAGCGCCGCGCCGGAGTCGTTCGCTTTGCCTGTGGCCTGCTGGATGACGGTCACGGCCATGTCCACGCTTTCAATGTTTTTGCCTGCGGCCTGCTGAATGCTGCTGATGCGGTCGCCCACTTCCTTGGTGGCGCTCATGGTTTTTTCTGCCAGTTTGCGCACTTCATCGGCCACAACGGCAAAGCCGCGTCCCGCATCACCGGCGCGTGCGGCTTCAATGGCCGCGTTGAGCGCCAGCAGGTTTGTCTGGTCGGCTATGTCGCTGATAACGGTCATCACCTGTCCGATGGAATCGGCCTGTTCGCCCAGCGACCGCATGCTGTCCTTGAGCGACAGAGCAGTGGTGTTAACCTGATCTATGGCCTCGATGGCCTGCTGCACGATGCCCGCCCCGTCCTGTGCGCGGTCCCGTGCTTCGGAAGAGCTGGTGGCGGCCAGTGTCGAGTTCTGGGCCACCTCGTTCACCGTGGCGTTTATTTGTTCCATGGCGGTGGCTGTTTCCTGCATTCTGTCGCGCTGTATGGAGGCACCGTTGCTTACCTGATCGACCTGTGCGGTCAGTTCGTCGGCGGCTGATGACATGCGTTCGGCAATATTGTTTGCCCGGCCGGAAAGTTCCTGCATATGTTCCACAAGCTTGGCCACGCGGGCCTGCTGCTCTCTGGCCTGCTCCAGAGCCTGCTGCGCATTGTCGGCCTGTAGCGAGGCTTCTTTGCTTTTGGCGTTGGCCTCGGCCATTTTTTCTTTCAGCGATCCCACCATGGTGGCAATGGAATGTTGCATGGAGGCTATTTCGGGCGAGAATGAGCCGCTTACCTGCGCATCCAGATTGCCGCCGGCCACGTCGCTGGCGTAATGTTCGATGATGGAAAGCGGAGAGATAAGCTCGCGCCTGAGGATGAACAGTGTGGTGGCGGTGACCAGCAGCAGTATGCCCGCACCGGCGATGAAAAGGGCGTTGCGCAGTGCGGTTACGCCGGCAAAGGCTTCAGCCTCGTCTATTTCGGCGATGATGCCCCATTTTACGCCGGACAGCACTTCCAGCGGTGCGAATGACGACAACACCGGATTGCCGTTGTAGTCGGTGATGATGCGTGTGCCGGACCTGCCCTCAAGCGCGCTGCGTGATGCTTCGGTATCCACCTTGCCTTTCTGCGGATTGCGGAATGATCCGGCAACGGAATGAAATTCCGGTTCAAGGAATGAATCCGAGCGCATCAGCTTGTCCTGACCTACAAGATAGGTTTCACCCGTCTGACCCATGCCGTCGCGCAGCTGCATGAGCGCGTTGATGCGGTCGAGGGGTATCTGCAGGATGACGGTGCCCTCAATGCCGCTTCTGTTTTCCAGCTTTCTGGCGATGAAGGCGGCGGGCTCTCCGTTTGAGGGGGCATAGGGCCGGAAATCGGCAAAGCCTATATCGCTCTGCTGCGCGGTCTGCCATGCCTGCGCTATGCTGCTGCCGGCAAGCGGTCCCTGTGTCAGACTTTGTCCCAGGTCTGATTCTCTGGCCTGTGTAAAAAGAATGCGTCCTTTTCCATCCACCAGAAAAAGGTCGTAATAGCCTTTTTCGAGCACATAGTTTTCAAAGTGCGGCACCGCGCGTTTGTGCAGGCGGGTATATGCAGCGGAGGTGACATCAAGGCCTGATGCCGTGTTTGCATCCGGTGTTTCGGCATACATGATGAAGCGTGAAAGAAAATCCGCAGCCGCCGTGCTGCGTGCCAGCTGCAGTATTTCGTTGTTCCATGAGCGGATGATTTCCTGCGCGGCATGCTGCTTGATTGCCCTGAGCGAGGTAAGCTGTCCGAAATACTGTTCTTCGAGTTTGTCTGAAGCTGATGTGAAGGCGTAATACCCCATGCCGATGAACGGCAGAAGCCCGATGGCAAGGCAGAACGCGATCATTTTGGTCTTGAGCGATATGGTTCCCTTCATGCTGAATCCTCCGGAATGTGCATGTGCACAGAAAAAAAAAGCGTGCTGTCAGGTGAGCCCGGCGGCAATGATAACTCCGTAGGCTGCGCGGATATGTCGGCTCCGGCGGCGGAACAACAGGTTATCATCTGTCTGCCTGCGGCTCCGGATCTGCAGGGTGGTCACTCCTGCCCGGGCATGAAGTATGCCCGGTACAGATCCCGGTACCCTTCTGACGCTTTGTACTCCTTCAGCCGGAAGGAAAACTCCTGTACAAATTTTTCTGTCACGGTGTTTTTGTTGAAGATGGCGTACAGACCGTCAGCCTTTATTACAATATCGGTGTGCGGTCTGATTCCCTTTAGGTGGAGGGAGTTCAGCACATGCCGCCCGTTGCCGTATTCCGCGGCAATGGCGTCCAGCCGGCCCATGGCCAGTTTTTTAAAGTTGATGGCGTCGGAATGCACCTTTTCCACCACGCAGTGGGTCTCGATGTAGTCCCAGAATTCCAGAGTATAGCTGTAACCGCTTACAACACCGATTTTAAGCCCCCGCAGGTCGTCAAGCGAGCGCAGGTTTTTCTTCCTGCTCCAGAGTATCCATGGTGAATCCACCAGAGATTCTTCCGGGTAGCGCGCAAACATCTCCCGGTCGGCCGTATGGTTTGCCGAAAACAGCACATCGGCCCCGCCTGCCTGAAAAATGCCCATGGCGCGTTGCCATGGAAACGCCTTGGTGCTTTTTACCGGCACCCCCATGCCGTTAAGCACGTGGTGCACAACGCGTGTGGCAAACCCGTTGACACGCCCGTCGTGCTGGGTCTGATAGGGTGGCCATACGTCGCATACAAGCACCAGCGGCCGTTCCGTTTTTTGCGCGGCATAAAATGGCAGCGCCGTAACGGCCAGCAGAAGCATGATGAAAACAACTGTACGTATGGAATACCACATGGTTGAGGATACTACAGAAAATGCGGGGAACCAGACAGTATTTTTTTAAGTCGGCTTCTGTCCGGCGCGCACATGGCACGAGGCGCGGGTGAGCATTTTTTCACAAAAAGGGCAGACTGTAGCAAATGCTACGGTGCGGGACTGCGGGTGCCGCTAGAGTCTGTCATGCTGTCAGGCGGCGGACACAGGCGGTAGTATGGAGGCGGACACCTCGCGCACATTGCCCTTGTGCGGAATATAAAATGACTGATATGCGCTGTGGTGCCGGACTGCTCCGGCGCGCGGAAGCTGCCTGAAAGCGGCGGACCGGCCGCACGGACGCGTGCGGAGAACCGGTTGATGTTGCGCAACTTTTACTACGCGAGGAGTGGATATGAGCGGGTCTAACAACAGAAACACGCAGGACGCCGGTGCCGGTCCCAGACCGGGATTGCTCTGGGCCGTGCTGTGCTTCACGCTGCCTGTGGGCGTCATCCTGTACGGAACCGTTTTTGTGGGAGTGCGCCCGCCCGTGCTGCCGCTGCTGGCCGCCGTGGCGCTGGCCGGACTGATGTGCCTGCCTGTGGGCTACACATGGAAAGAGCTGCAGGAAGGCATGCTGGAGTCTCTGGGCAGGGTGCAGCTTGCCGTGGCCATTCTGGTCATGGTGGGCATGACCATCAGCGCGTGGCTGGCATCGGGCACCATTCCGGCCATCATCTACTGGGGGCTTAAACTTATCGCTCCGCAGTATTTTTTTGCATCGGCTTTTGTGCTGTGCGCCGTTGCTTCTGTGGCCACAGGAACATCGTTCGGCACCATGGGCACCATCGGTGTCGCCCTGCTGGGCGTGGGCGGGGTGATGGGTTTTTCGCCCGCCATGACCGTGGGGGCCATCGTTTCCGGAGCCTATTTCGGTGACAAAATGTCTCCGGTTTCCGACTCCACCAACATTACCGCCACCATCTGCGAAACTCCGCTTTTCACGCATATCAGTTCCATGATGTGGACCACCGTGCCCGCCGCGCTGGTGGCCATGGCCGGCTTTATGCTGCTGGGGGCCACGCAGACGGCTGCCTCCGGCAGTCTGGAAAGCCTTTCCGGCATTCTGGCGGGCCTTGAAAACGGCTTCAACCTGTCGCCGGTGGTATTCATTCCTCCGGTGCTCATGGTGATACTGGCTTACAGAAGATACCCCGTGCTGCCGGTCATGGGCGTATGTCTGCTGAGCGCGCTGCTCATCGCGCTGGCAGGCGGCGCCACGCTGGATGTGCTGGCAAAGCAGCTGACCACCGGCTACAAGGCCGCCACGGAATCGGCACAGCTTAACAAGCTGCTTTCGCGCGGGGGGCTTATGTCTGTCATGCCCACCATTCTGCTGCTGACTTCGGGTATGGCTTTCGGCGGCATTCTGGAGCGCGCCCGCGTGCTGGAAGTGCTTCTTGATGCCATGCTGCGCGGTTCCAGGTCGCCTGTGCGGCTTGTGGCGTCCACGCTGGGGTCCGCATATATCATACTGCTGGGCACCGGCAGCCAGATGCTGGCTGCCATTATTCCCGGCCGTGCCTTTCTGCATGCCTACGATGAAAACGACCTGCACCGCTCCGTGCTTTCGCGCACCTGCGAAGACGCCGGTACGCTTGGCTGCCCGCTGGTGCCGTGGAGCGTGCACGCATTTTATATAATGGGGGTGCTGGGTGTCAGCGCCTATGAATTTGCCCCGTACGCTTTGCTTAACTGGGGCGTTCCCGTGTTCTCCATTCTGTGCGCCATGACCGGCATCGGCATGCGCAGGCGCGACGGTTCGCCCGTGCGCCGTGCACCCGCACAGGTGGAAAACGCCTGACAAAACATGAAAAAACGGGAGACCGGTGTATAGTATGGCTTCAGAATCCATAAAGAACGTCATCTTCATCATGCTGGATACTCTGCAGTTCAACTATCTGGGCTGCTACGGCAATAAAGAGGTGAAGACGCCTAATCTGGACCGTTTTGCCGGGGAAGGCTTTCTTTTTGAAAACGCCTACAGCGAAGGGCTGCCGACCATCCCTGTGCGCCGTGCGCTGATGACCGGACGCTACACGCTGCCTTACGGCGGCTGGAAGCCGCTGGACCCCGAGGATACCACGCTGACCGATATTCTGTGGTGCCGCGAGGTGCAGACGGCTCTGGTATACGATACGCCGCCCATGCGGCTGCCCAAATACGGCTATTCGCGCGGGTTTGACTATGTGCGGTTCTGCAACGGGCACGAATTGGATCACGAGACCTTCAGCAAGGTACCGCTTTCTGAAAAGTTCAAGCCGGAAGACTATGTTTCGCCCAACTGGCTTACGCGTGATGCGGACGGCGAACTGGACAGCTCCGGCAAATCGCTGCTGCGCGAGACGGAATGCTATCTGCGTCAGCGGCAGAAGTGGCAGTCGGACGCGGACAACTATGTGGCTGTGGTTGCCCGCGAAAGTGATGACTGGCTGCGGACCAAGCGCGATCCCGAACGTCCGTTCTTTTTGTGGGTTGATTCCTTTGACCCGCACGAACCGTGGGATCCGCCTTCGGTGTGGGAAGGCCGCCCCTGCCCGTACGATCCCGACTACACGGGCAATCCGCTGCTGCTGGCGCCGTGGTCCGAAGTGGCCGGTGTGCTGACTGAAGAAGAATGCAGGCATATCCGCGCCCTGTACGCCGAAAAGGTGACTCTGGTGGACAAGTGGATGGGCCGTCTGTTTGATTCTCTGAAAGAACAGGGGCTGTGGGACAACACCATGGTTGTGGTCACATCGGACCACGGACAGCCCATGGGCGAAGGCGAACACGGCCACGGTATCATGCGCAAGTGCCGTCCGTGGCCCTATGAAGAGCTGGTGCATGTGCCCCTGATGGTGCATGTCCCCGGTCTGAAAGGCGGTAAGCGTATCAGCAGTTTTGTGCAGAACGTGGACATATCGGCCACCATCATGGACGCGCTCGGATACTATAATACGGAAGCCCTGCATGATGCGGGGCACGAAAGCATAAGCACCTACGATGCGGAAGATATGCACGGCATCAGCCTGCTTCCGGTCATGCGCGGAGAAACGCAGACCGTGCGCGATTTTGCCATTGCCGGGTACTATGGCATGTCATGGTCTATTATAACACATGATTACAGCTATATACATTGGATAACGCGCGAGATCGACACAGACTCCATGAACAAGATATTCTACGACGGTTCCGGCAAGGGCGGTAACGCCGGCAGGCAGTCCGCCCAGCTGGAGGTCAAGGAAGAGATGTGGACCTGTGTGCCCGGTGCCGAGGTGGCATTGCCGCAGCAGGACGAGCTGTACGACCGGAAAAACGATCCGTTCCAGCTTAACAACATCATCGCCGAACAGCCGGAAAAAGCGAAAGAGCTGCTGCAGCAGCTCAAGCTGTTCATCGGCGAGCTGAGAACAACCTGACAGAAACCCGCCGCGGCAGGCAGCCGCCTGCCGCGGCGGGCATGGCGCGCAGGGCGCGCCGGAGAACATCATGGAAGATTTCTGGAGAATACGCGCCACGGACACCGCATGGAAAGGTGTGCTGCATCTGGCGTCGCCGCGCAGGTACAGCAGGGGCGAAGTGATTATCCGCGCCGGAGAAATGGTGGACAGCCTGTTTTATCTCGAATCCGGCGAAGTGCGCATGATCCGTACCAGTATGGAAGGATCGGAAAAGATCCTGATGTACATCGAGGAAGGCACTCTGTTCGGCGAAACGCCGTTTTTTACCGGTCAGCCCATCCTGAGCACGTTTGTGTGTTCGCGGCCTGCGGTTATCTGGCGCTTTTCGCGGCACAGCGTTTATGCCGACCTGCTGCCCAACCATCCGGAAATCGTCAGTTCGCTGCTGCACACGTTTGCGGCAAAGGTGAGCACGCTCAGCAACCAGTCCGCCTCGCTGGGACTGCAGAATGTGGCGGAGCGGCTGTGTACGTTTTTGTATGTCACCAGCGGCGAGAGCATATCCGGTGCCCATGGCGCCGAACTGAAACTTTCCATGAAAATGCGCGATATCGCCAACCTGCTGGGCGTGCATCGCACCACGCTGTACAAAGCCATCCGCGATCTTGAAAAAGAGGGTGTGCTGGAAAATTTTACCAGAGACAGTGTGCGCATTGCCGATGTGACGCGGTTTCTGGAAATGGTGCATAAATAACAGACCGCTGCGGCGGTTTTTTTCTCACGCAGGGGCGGGCTGCATTGCCCGGCACCTGCCGTGCGGAACATGACGGCAAGGAGCTGTATATGAGTTTGCAGACTGTGACGCCGGGCGATCTTGATGCCCGCATAGAACAGACCGCGCAGGGTATTGTGCTGTTTCACAAGGAACTGTGCCCGCATTGCAAGAATATGGAAAAAGTGCTGGCCAAATTCGGCGCCAAAAATCCCGATGTGGAACTGCTGGCCGTGGACAGCGAAGCAGACCCCGCGGTGATGGAAGCCTACGGCGTGGAGCGTGTGCCGTCGCTGGTCATCGTGCGCGGGGGGCGGGCCGTGTATACCCGCACCGGTCTTATGAATCCTAAGGAACTGACAACACTGTATCATTCAGTATAGCGCCGCGGCGCGGGGAGTACGGCTGAGCACCATGGAAACCAGACAGGTTGATGTGCTTATACTGGGCGGCGGGGTGGCCGGCATGACCGCCGCCGTTTACGCCGCCCGCGCGGGGCTGCGTGTGACGCTGCTGGAGGAGAATGCCTGCGGCGGGCTGGTAAACTGGACGCGTGTTGTCGAAAATATGCCGTCCTACATCAGCATACCCGGCATGGAACTGGCCGACCGCATGGCGGAACAGGTGGCCGCGCTGGGGGTGGATGTGGAAGAGGCCGCCTGCATTGAAGAAATATCCCTCGCGGCCGGAGACAAAACTGTCGTGGCCGACGATGTGCGGTATGAGGCCCGTGCCGTCATTGCCGCCACGGGGCGCAGGCCGGTGCTGCTGGACTGTGCCGGCGACTGCTGTCAGGTGCATTACTGTGCCATATGCGACGGCAGCGCGTACAAGGGCCGGCACGTGCTGGTGGTGGGCGGCGGCAACAGCGGATTTGACGAGGCTCTGGCCCTGCTGGACACGGGTGTGGCACGGGTGACTCTGATCGAGGCGCAGGACAGGTTTTTTGCCGCGGCCGCGGCGCAGCGTGCGCTGGCCGCCCGTGAGGGTGCAGTCATGTATACCTCCACGCGGGTGACGCAGCTGCACGGGACGGATGCTCTTGAGTCCGTCACGCTGACCCGTGCAGACGGTTCGGAACAGCAGCTGCCGTGCGACGGAATCTTTGTGTTCATGGGGCAGGAGCCAAGCACACAGCTTTTCCGCGGGCAGCTGGAACTGGACGCACAAGGCTACATAGTCACTGACGGCCTGATGGCCACATCGGTGCCCGGCGTGTTCGCGGCGGGTGACGTGCGGCCCAAGCGTTACCGGCAGATAACCACGGCCCTGTCTGACGGCACCGTGGCCGCGCTGGAGGCGGAAAGGTATATCCGCCGTACGGCGGGCTGATGCCGGTTTTTTACTGCGGTCGCCGGGCAGGGGCATGATGCGCGGCGGCTCCGGATTTTCGCGTCCTTTCCGGCTGACGCTGTATGACCCAGACCCGCGCCGGTGCCGGGCCACGGCGGATATGCTGCGTCGCGAGCTGGGCCGGCATGTGTTTCGGGACTTGCGCGGCGGCGTTGTTTCGGCCAATGTCACCGAAGTTGCCTGTTATCTGGCCATAGCCCGGCAGGGATACGCCGACAGTGTTCCCGTGCTGGAGCTTGACGGCGTTCCGCTGAGCCGGTGTCTGGTGCTGGAACCGACTCATGTGCGCAGCTTTGCCGCATGGCTGGAGCAGCAGGCGCAAAAGGAAGACAGGGGCGGTCCTCAGCCGCCCTATCTGCAGCATTGTGGCGGCAGGTTCCCCGACAGGAGTCAGGAGAGCGAACTTATTTTTCCGGAGGATAAACCGTGAATCCCATTGAGAAACTGTGTAGGGACGAGGCCGGCAACTCTGCCGTGCTTCAGGGGAACATCGCTTTTGCCGTGGGCTGCGTGCGCGCCGGCATCCATGCCGCGGACGGTTATCCCGGCACACCCAGTTCCGAAGTGATAGATAAAGGCCTTTCGCAGGTGCAGGACATGATCACCGTGGGATGGTCCGTCAGCGAGGCCGTGGCCGCCGGTGTGGGGCACGGACATTCTCTGGCCGGACGCGACTGCGTCGTGACCATGAAAATACCCGGCCTGTATCAGGCGGGTGACATATTCACCAGCGTGGCCACCTATACCGCTGACCGCGGCGGGCTGATATTTTATGTGGCCGCCGACTATACACCCAGTTCCACGCAGCACGTCATCGACCCCCGCTACCTGTACAAAAGCTGCTTTGTTCCCGTTTTCGAGCCGCGAACCCATCAGGAACTGCACGAGTCGGCGCTGGTGGCGGTGGAAATAGCCCGCCGGTTCAATACGCCCGTGGTTATCCAGCCCAGCGGCGTGCTGTGCCACAGCGAAGGCCTCGTGCGCATGATGCCCGTCACTTCCCGCGAGCCTGCTCCGGTGTCTCCGCTGCGGCTGCAGAACTCTCTGCCCGTGTTTGCCCGCGCCAACTACGACAAAGTTATGGCCGAACGCATGCCCGGTCTGCTGGAAATGGTGGAGCAGAGCCCCCTCAATGTGCATATCAAAGGTTCGGGCAAGCGCGGTGTCATCACCCACGGCATCAACTCCATGTACATGGATGAGTACCGGGCGCTGTTCGACAACGACATCGATATCCTCTCGCTGGGATTCACCAACCCGCTGCCCATGGAAAAAATCCGCAATTTCTGCGAATCCATCGAAGGCGAAGTTTTTGTCATCGAGGACGGCTACCGCTTTATTCAGGAAGCATGCGGTGCCGCAGGTCTGAAGGTGACCGGCAAGGAAGAATACAGCAACGTGACGGAATGGACGCCTGCCAGCATTGCGGCATTTCTGGGCCAGCAGGCCACGGCGGCTCCCCGTCCGCAGGCTGCGCCTGTGCCGCGTCCGCCCATGATATGCGCCGGATGCCCGTACCGCCTGTTCGGCGAAGTGGTTGCCCGTATGAAGCGCAAAGGCGAGATTGAAGCCGTTTTCGGTGACATAGGCTGTAATACGCTGCTGTATTTTCTGGGTGCGCTTGATACAGGTCTTGCCATGGGCGCCAGCGAAAGCAAGCGTACCGGCTATGTTCTTTCCAAGCCCGAATCGGTGAGCAAATGCATCAGCCTGCTGGGCGACGGCACAGAATGCCACAGCGGCATGGATGCCACCAGAAATGCCGTGTTCCGCAACGTGGCCGGTGTAAAGGTGGTGCTGGACAACGAATGGACAGCCATGACCGGCGGTCAGCCCGGTCCTACTTCTCCCGTCAACCTTGCGGGCGACCCCACACGGTTTGATCTTGTGGCATCGCTCAAGGCGCAGGGGGCGGAAGTGGCGCTCATCGACGCATACGACATGAAAAGCGTGCGCAAAGGGCTCAGAGCAGCGTTGAAAGCCGCGGAAGACGGCACCTTTACCACGCTTGTCATCCGCGGCACCTGTATCCGCAAGGTACCCGCAGCCGATTACGGCCAGAAGCTTGTCGTGGATACCGAAAAATGCGTGCAGTGCGGCGCGTGCAATATCTGCTCGGGCATTCAGCCTGATGAAAACGGTGTGCCTTTCTGGAACAACCTGTGCACCGGCTGCGTTTCCAAGACTCCGGCCTGTCTGCAGATGTGCCCCAAGGGTGCCATAGCGGTGGATACCGAATGCAGCACCGGCGCCTGTGCCGAAAAGCCCGTACTGCCCGAAGCTCCTGAACATATCGATGTGCCTGTGCTTACCGATGCCCAGCGTCCCGCTCGTCTCAGCCTCGGCATCCGCGGTGTGGGCGGGCAGGGCAACCTGTTCTTCGGCAAGGCGCTGGCGCAGATGGCGTTCATCGCCGGTTACGGCGAAAAGAATATCCTGAAGGGCGAAACCCACGGTATGGCCCAGATGGGCGGTCCCGTCATTTCCACATTTGCCTGCGGCGACGTGCACAGCACCCAGTTTGTGCCGGGTACGGCTGATGCGCTTATCGTCATGGAGCAAAGCGAAGTGCTGCGCCCCGGTTTTCTTGATATGCTGCGCCCCGAAGGCACTGTTCTGCTGGCGGAAACCGTCATTGTGCCGCAGGGCTTCGACCCGGAAAAATACCCCACCAGACAGGCCATTGACGAGCTGCTTTCGGGCTGCAACGTGGTGCGTATCGACGTGCTGAAGATGGCCCTTGCACTGGGAGACGAACGCGGCCGCTGCGCCAACGTGGTCATGCTGGGTGCGCTCAGCAGGCTGTCGCCGTTTGACGCCTTCCCCGTTGAGGTATGGCTGCAGGCGCTTAAAAAAGTCAGCCCCCGTCCCGCGGTATGGACGCTGAACCACGCCGCCTTTCTGCAGGGGCGCACACTGGTGTAGGCCCATGTGATACCAAGGCCCGGAGTGTGACGCTTCGGGCCTTTTTTTACCCCGCAACACACTGTAAAAAATTTGAAAGAGCCTCCGCATGAGCATGACCATTCCCATTGATTATTCGCGCATAACGGATCTGTTCCGCACCGCGCGGGAAGAAGGCCGTGATTTTCTGTATGAGTACGAGGTCTACACCCTGCTTGCCAGTTCCGGAGCGGAAACCCCGCCGCGGGCGAATCTGATTCCCCGCGGGGCCAGACCCTCGGACGAGGAACTGATGGCCATTCCCGGAGACAGGGCCGTGCTCAAGATTGTCTCGCCCGCCATTGTGCATAAGACCGAAGTGGGCGGAGTGCGCATTGTGGAAAAAACGCCGGACCGCATCCGTTCCGCCATGCGGCGCATGCTGTATGAAGTGCCGGAGAATTTTGCCGCCTGCATAGAACGCGACCCCGACCATGCCCCGCTGCCGTACAGAGGCCTGCGCGGAGAAACATTACAGGCTGCCATCAGCAGAGACCTGAAGGGGGTACTGCAGGTACAGTTCATGCCGCCGGATTCCGGTGCGTTCGGCAATGAACTTATTGTGGGCCTGCGGCGCACGCGCGAGTTCGGAACTGTGATAAGCGCCGGTCTGGGCGGTACGGATACCGAGCTGTATGCCGAGCGCTTCCGCAAAGGGCAGGCCGTTGTGGCCGCGTCCACCCAGCTGACGGACGAGGATGCTTTTTTCGAGCTGTTCCGCAAAACCATTTCGTATCGCAAGCTGGCCGGTCTGACACGGGGACAGCAGCGCATTGTCACCGATGAACAGCTGGTGGAATGCTTCGGGTCGTTCATCCGCATGGCACGTTATTTTTCCGACGCCAACCCGCAAGCGCCTTTTGTCATTGATGAGCTGGAAATAAATCCCTTTGCATTCAGTGATTACCTGATGGTGCCGCTGGACGGCCTGTGCCGTTTCAGTGAACCGGCACAGCCGGCCAACGTCCGGCCCGTGGCAAAAATAGACAGACTGCTGCACCCGCGGTCGATCGGTATTGCCGGTGTTTCAGCTTCCCGCCGCAATTTCGGGCGTATTATTCTGGAAAACGTGCTCAACGAAGGTTTCGGGGCTGAAAACGTCACGGTGTTCCGTCCCGGTGCTGCTCCGGGCGATACGCAGGAAGGCGTACGCGTGCTGCCGGAACTGGCCGCGCTGGGGCTTGATGCGGCAGGCGGCAAGGTGGCGCCGCAGAATGCGCTTGATCTGTTTGTAGTGGCTGTGGGGGCACAGCAGGTGCCCGATATGGTGGATGAGATCATCAGACTGGGGGCTGCCCACAGTGTTATGCTCATACCCGGCGGCATGGGTGAAACAGAAAACAGCCGTGAACGTGCGGCGCGCGTCATAGCGCGCATCAACGATGAACACGGCAGGGGCGACGGCGGGCCGGTGTTTCTGGGCGCCAACTGCATGGGGGTGGTTTCCCGTCCGGGCCGGTATGATACATGGTTCATTCCGGAGCAGAAACTGCCCAAGGACAGAAGCGGCACCTGCCACAGGGCCGCGCTTGTCAGCCAGAGCGGCGCGTTCATGCTGCACCGCAGCAGCCAGTGCCCCGAACTGAAACCCGCCTATATGATATCCATGGGCAACCAGACAGACCTGACGCTGGGAGACATGGTCACATATTTCAAGGACAGCGATGCGGTGGATGTCATCGCTGTATACGCCGAAGGATTCAATGATCTTGACGGGCTGGCATTCTGCCGCGCTGTGCGCGAAGCTGTCATAGCCGGAAAGGAAGTTGTTTTTTACAAGGCCGGGCGCACGCCGGAAGGCCGCAGCGCCACCAGCGGACACACTGCTTCGCTGGCCGGCGATTATATGGTCTGCGAAAGCTGCGTACGTCAGGCCGGAGCCATTGTTGCCCGCACCTTTACCGAGTTTCAGGAGCTTTTTCTGCTGGCGGAGAAGCTGTACGGCAAAAAAGTGCGCGGCACCCGGCTGGCGGCTGTGAGCGGAGCGGGCTTTGAGGCCGTGGGCATGGCGGACTCCATCCAGTCCGATGATTACCGCATGGAACTGGCGTCGTTTTCCGCTTCAACAGTGGCAGCCATAAGCGAACTGCTGCGTGGCAAAAAACTCGATGCGCTGGTTACGGTAACCAACCCGCTGGACATCAATCCCGCCGCGGATGACGAAGTGCACGCCGAAGTGGCCCGCCTGCTGGCGGCAGACCCCGCTGTGGACGCCGTTGTCATCGGACTTGACCCGCTGTCACCCTCGGTGCACACGCTGGACAGTCCCGATGTGCCGGATTTTTCCATTCATGAAGAAGGTGCCGTGACACGCCGCATCATACAGGTGGCTGCCTGCAGTGATAAGCCCGTGGTGGGCGTGGTGGACGGCGGCAGGTTGTTCGACCCCATGCGGGCGCAGGTGCTGGCCGGCGGAGTGCCGGTGTTTTCCGTATGCGACAGGGCTGTCTCTTCACTGGCTGTGTACATAGAAGGCAGGCTGCGGGCGGACATACTGCGGGCCTGTGTCCATGACAACAGCTGCAACGGCTGACGGAGGCACTCTGTCCGGCCTGTTGACATTCAGCGGCCGCGGCATCAGTCGCGGTCGCATTTTCATGGAACTGCGGACGGAGTGGCATGCTGTGTAAAGCCGATGTGACAGTGGCGGCCAGTGCGGTCGGTGCGGCCGGTGTGTGCTGCACAAAACCATTCCGTTGTTCTGTGTTCCCGCGCATACGGTCACGTTTCTGCTTCCGGCGGCGCTGCAGACACTCTTTGCCGCCCTGCCGGGCATAGTGCGGGGGGCTGCCTGCCATGGCTGCCCTGCGCAGTCCCAAAGCGCGGTCTGATTTTTTTATATCTATCCAGTCGGCCTTCACGGGCGGCGCGGGCTGTAAAGACGCCTGTGCCGCCCTTTTTATATGCGGCACGCAAGTCCGTCACGGCATAGAGCAGTATCCGTGCGTGCGGTACCTGATGGCGTCTGTACCGGCGTTACCTTTATTTTTTGCCGTAAACACACATGTACTTTATGATTGATAGTCAAGATGAATGGCGTGAGTGCATGCTTGAACTGTGTTCATGCAGCAGTTTTTTACAATGCATAAAAATGACTTGTCCTTTTTATCTGTACGGGAGTAAGGCAGGCGTGTCCGTAAGCCAAGTGTAAAATGCGGCTGCTACGGAATGCAACAGCAACGCCGGAATGCAGTTGCTGCTTTCCGGCATACTGCGTACAGGTGGTAAAAGATGAAAGAAGTATTAACAACGTGTCCTTACTGCGGTACAGGGTGCGCTTTTTACCTTCAGGTGCATGACGATACTGTGACAGGAGTCCGTCCGGCCGTCAGCAACACGGTGAATAAAGGCAGGCTGTGTTCCAAGGGGCATTTCGGCTTTGATTTCATTCACCATGGTGACCGGCTGAAAACTCCGCTTATCCGCAGGGATGGCCGGCTGGTGCCCTGCAGCTGGGAAGAAGCCTACGATTGTATCACATCGCGGCTTTCAGAGATTATCCGTCAGAGCGGGCCCGATGCGGTGGCAGGGTTCAGTTCCGCCCGTTGTACCAACGAAGAAAATTATCTGATGCAGAAGTTCATGCGTGCGGCCGTCGGCACCAATAATGTCGACCACTGCGCCCGTCTCTGACACGCTCCCACCGTGGCCGGTCTGGCCGCAGCATTCGGAAGCGGAGCCATGACGAATTCCATTGATGAACTGGAGAGCATGGGGTCCGGCGATGTGATTTTTGCCGTGGGTACAAACACCACGGAATGCCATCCGGTCATAGGTGCCAACATGCTTCAGGCCGTGCGTCAGGGGGCCCGTCTGGTGGTGGCCGACCCGCGCGCCGTTACGCTTGCGGCGCACGCCGCGGTGTGGCTGCGTCTGCGTCCCGGCACTGATGTGGCGTTGCTGAACGGCATTGCTCATGTGATTATTGCGGAAGGTCTTGCCGACGAGGCATTCATCGCGCAGCGCACCGAAGGATATGCGGCGTTCCGCGAAACCGTGCTGCGCTGCACGCCGCAAAAGGCATCGGCAATCACAGGCGTACCGGCGGACGACATCCGCTCCGCGGCACGCATTCTGGGCTGCGCCGCCAACGTCTCCACCTATTACACCATGGGCATCACGCAACACACCTCCGGCGTGGACAATGTGCGCGCCGTGGCCAACATCGCGCTGCTTACCGGTAATGCGGGGCGGCCGGGTACAGGGGTCAATCCGTTGCGCGGACAGAACAATGTGCAGGGCGCATGCGATATGGGTGCCCTGCCCGATGTTTTGCCCGCGTACCAGCGTGTGACCGACCCTGCCGTGCGTGAGCGCTTTGCGGCCGCGTGGGGCAGAGAAGTTCCCGGAAAGCCGGGGTTGCGCATACCTGACGTGCTGCACGGGCTGGAACACGGCACTGTGCGGGCTTTGTATGTTTTTGGTGAAAATCCCATGCGCAGCGATCCTGATGTGGGCCATGTGGAACACTGTCTGGACGCTGCGGAGTTTCTGGTGGTGCAGGATATTTTTCTTACCGAGACAGCCGCAAAGGCGTATGTGGTGCTGCCGGGAGCGTCCTTTGCCGAAAAGGACGGCACGTTTTCCAGTACCGAACGCAGGGTGCAGCGCATCCGCAGGGCGGTGCCCCCCGCAGGCGGCAGCCGCCCGGACTGGCAGATACTCAGCGAGCTTCTGACCCGTATGGGGGCAGGGCCGGAGTATGGTTCGCCGGAGGAAATATTTGACAAAATGCGGGCGCTGACCCCCAGTTACGCAGGCATAACCTATGCCCGTCTGGAAAAGGGCGGCCTGCAGTGGCCTTGCCCGGATGTTGATCATCCGGGCACGCCGGTGCTGCACCGGAACGCATTTATGCGCGGCCGGGGGGCTTTTCTTGCCGTGGAGCACCGTGAACCGGCGGAACTGCCGGATGACGCGTATCCGCTGATGCTTACCACCGGAAGGGTTGTTGCCCATTATCATACCGGCACCATGACCCGCCGCTGCTGGGGGCTGAACGGCGTGGCCCCTGAAGAGCAGGTGGAGCTGCATCCTGACGATGCGGCGCCTCTGGGGATAGCCGACGGCGATATGGTGCGGCTCACTTCGCGCCGGGGCAGTATGACCGCGCGGGTGCATGTGACCGAAAAAACCATGCGCGGTCTGGTCTTTGTCACATTCCACTACAGCGAAAGCTGCGGCAACGTGCTGACCAACAGCGCGGCAGACCCTGAAACAGGCACCGCGGAACTGAAAATATGTTCGGTGCGCGTGGAAAAAGCAGACCGGCAGGGCCCCTGTCCGGCGGATACCGCCGGACGGCGGCCGGTGGCGGCTGCTCAGAAACACTATTCCGAACCGGCGGTGCATCCGGCCGGAACACCGGAGAAAATATGCAATCCCAGTTGAGTGATTTTGTGGTGGCAGATGCTTCGCGCTGCATAGGCTGCCGTGTGTGCGAGGTGGCCTGCGCCGTGGCGCACACCGCTACAGGCAAGGAACACCCCGTGGCCGGCAATCTGGACAGCCCGTTGCTTCCCCGTCTGTATCTGGTGCGCACGCCGCTGGCCACAGCCCCTGTGCAGTGCCGTCACTGCGAGGATGCCCCCTGCGCTGCAAGCTGCCCCGCAGGTGCCATCAGACGTAAGGACGGCGCACTGGTGGTGGAAGAGGCCCGCTGTGTGGGCTGCAAGACCTGTATGCTGGCCTGCCCGTTCGGCGCCGTGGAACTGGTGCCTGTATACGCGCAGGGTCGTGCCGTCATGCAGACCGTGCAGACAGAGGACGGGGGTGTATGCACGGTTTCTCCGGTCATGGTGGCCGTCAAATGCGATATGTGCACCGGCAGGCAGGCAGGACCGGCGTGTGTGCAGGCCTGCCCCCGCGGCGCTTTGCGCATGGCCGCGGTGAGTGATCTGCGCCGCAGACGCTGCGCGCAGGCTGCGGCCGGACTGGCAAAATACGTGACGGCATTGCATCCGGAGGACGGAAGGTCATGAATGGACAGCAGAATGTGATACGCATTGACAGCGATATATGCACGGGCTGCGGCCGGTGCAAAGATGTCTGCCCCGTGGGGGCGGTGGAAGGGGTGCAGGGGACGCCGCACAGTATCAGAGAGGATGTCTGCGTATTGTGCGGGCAGTGCGTGCAGCAGTGCAGTGCTTTTGCCTCTTTTTACGAACAGCACCCTGCCTGCATTGCCGAAAAGAAGCGAGAAAGAGGCCTTTTTGTTTCGGAGGCAGCACCGCTTTTTGCCGCATGGCACACGGGGGATGCACCGCGGGTGGCCAGTCGTCTGGCAGAAGGCTGCCACAGCATGGTTCAGTGTGCGCCAGCCGTGCGTGCTGCCATCGGCGAAGAGTTCGGTATGCCTGCGGGGGCGCTGACCCCCGGAAGGCTGGCCGCAGCATTGCGCAGGCTGGGATTCGACAGGGTTTACGACACCAATTTTGCAGCCGACCTGACCATAATGGAAGAGGGCAGTGAGCTGCTGCAGCGTATGGAAGGCGCCGGACCGCTGCCCATGTTCACGTCGTGTTGCCCCGCATGGGTCCGTTATGCCGAACAGCAGTTCCCCGACCTGCTGGAACATCTTTCATCCTGCAAGTCTCCGCAGCAGATGGCCGGAGCCGTTTTCAAGTCGTACGGGGCGCAGCTGGACGGTGTGGACCCGCGGCAGGTTTTCAGCGTGGCGGTGATGCCCTGTACCTGCAAAAAGGCAGAAGCGCAGAGACCCGGGATGGAGCATGACGGGGTGCGTGATGTGGATGCGGTGCTGACCACCGGCGAGCTTGCGGCCATGCTGCGTCAGGCGCACATAGATTTTGCCGCTTTGCCCGACGAGCCGTTTGACCGGCCTCTGGGCAGCTACTCAGGTGCCGGGAACATTTTCGGACTGACCGGCGGAGTGATGGAAGCCGCGCTGCGTACTGCCTATGAACTGGTGACCGGAGAACCCGTGCCCTGCACGGAACTGGTGTATGTGCGGGGCGGCGAAGGAATCCGGCACGCAACCCTGACCATGGACGGCCGCACCTTCCGCGTGGCTGTGGTGGCCGGATTGCAGCATGTACGTCCGCTGCTGGAAGCCGTGCGCGCGGGTACCTGTGATGTGGATTTTGTGGAGGTGATGTGCTGCCCGCAGGGCTGCATAAGCGGGGGGGGCCAGCCCAAAGTGCTGCTGCCTTTTCAGCGGGATGAGGTGTATGCCGCGCGCAAGGCGGCGCTGTACCGCCACGATGCCGAGCTTGCCTGCCGCAAATCGCATGAAAATCCGCAGGTGCAGGCGTTGTACCGTGAGTTTCTGGGCGAACCTCTGGGCCATGTTTCGCACAATCTGCTGCATACTGTTTACGGCCAGACGCGTTAGGGAGGCTAAGATGAATGCTTTTATTGTGGCGGACCCGCGCCGGTGCATCGGGTGTGCCGCGTGCGAGGTGGCGTGTGCCGCGGCGGCGGCAGGTCAGTCCGTGTTTGCCCCCGGGGGGCAGGCAGCCGTATTCAGCCCCCGGCTGCATCTGGTGGCGGAAGCTGCGGTTACAGCGCCGGTGCAGTGCCGGCAATGTGCCGATGCTCCCTGTGCGGCAATTTGTCCGCGCGGAGCCATACGGATGGCGGAGGGCGTGGTCACCGTGGACAGCGGGCTGTGCATCGGCTGCAAAATGTGCATGGTGGCGTGTCCGGTGGGGGCCATTGAGGTGCGGGGCGGCAGGGCGTCCAAGTGCCAGCTGTGCACGGACCGTCCGGAAGGTCCGGCCTGTATGCAGGTGTGCCCTGCGGAAGCATTTACGCTGGTGCGTGCGCAAACCCTGCGCGCCGAACTGGTGCGCCGCAGAGCGGCCGGATTATGCCCGGCTGCTGATGCGCGGCCCTGACAGTAGGTCGGGTTGTAATGCCGGATGCTGTCTGATGTGCATTGAACGCCGTATCCTGTAAAAGGATACGGCGTTTTTTTATTTGCGGCCGGTAGGGTGCGGCAGGGTTACCAGACTGTGCCGGACAGGGCGTCGCCGATAAGTTTTTCCATACGGGTGCGGAAAAACGGGGCATCCCATGCGGCAGCATGTGCGGCGATGTCAGCGGCTGAAAAGTCCACCCCGCTGGATTCAAAGCGGCTGATGGCTTGTGCCAGACATTGCGCGGTCTGCTGCCCGAAAAACAGTCCCGTGCGGTTGTCCTGCACCGTTTCCAGCGCGCCGCCTCTGCCGTAGGCAATGACAGGAGCGCCTGAAGCCATGGCTTCCAGCGGTATGATGCCGAAGTCTTCCGTTCCGGGAAAAATGAGTGCCTTGCAGCGGGAGTAGTGGTCTGCAAGTACGTTGTCCGACTGGCGCCCCATGATGTGCACCGTAGGGCCGGCCATGCGGCGCAGCATCGGTTCCATGGCGCCGCCGCCTATGACGACAAGGGGCTTTGCCAGCGCGTTGCAGGCCTGCACGGCAAGCTCGGGCCGCTTGTAGGGTGCCAGTTCGCCGGCATACAGATAAAAATCGTCGCGTTGTGGAGAGTATGAAAACTGTTTTACATTCACTGGAGGATGTATAATGCGGCTTGCCCGCCTGTAGCATTTGTCAATGCGTTTTGCTACGTACTGCGAATTGGCGGCAAAGCGGTCAACCCTGTCTGCTGATGCTCTGTCCCACAGGCGCAGGTAATGCATCACGGGTGCAGCTAAAAGACGCTTTATCCGGCCGCTCTGCTCCATATAGTCGTGATACATGTCCCACACATACCGCATGGGGCTGTGGCAATAGCACAGATGCAGTGTGTCAGGCGAGGTTATTATTCCTTTGGCAGGTCCGGATTCGCTGGAAATGACCAGATCATAGCCGCGCAGGTCCAGCTGTTCGAGAGCCAGCGGCATGAGCGGCAGGTAGTACTGGTACAGTCTGCGCGCGCGGGGCAGACGCCCGATGAACGATGTGTGTATGCGGTGGCGGGTAATGACGGAAGACGCGAACTGCGCGGGGTCGTACACATGCGTGTAGATATCCGCATGGGGAAACATGTGGCAGAGTTCTTCAAGAACCCGCTCCCCCCCGCGTCTGTTGACCAGCCAGTAATGTACAAGTGCAGTTTTCACAAAGCATATATACCGGTTGTGATCAAGGGCGTCTAGTGTTCGCTGTACAAGATTTCTTATAAATGTTAGTGGGCTGAACGCTAACCTCGACTGTTGGAGTCTTCGATGCAAGAAACTGGTTCCTTTGGTGGACAGTATGGCCGCTCTGGCACGCAAACGGTGGCACGCGCTGCCGCTTTTTCCGCGTCTGCCCTGCGCCGGCTGAAAGTCTGGCTCGGGCAGGAAAAGATTGTGGCGCAATCGTATGCCCTGCTGCGTGTTGTTTTTTTTGCCGGTTGTCTGCTTTCTCCTCTGGGCAAGGCGTTTCAGGTGGGTGCCGGTGTTGCCGGACTTGTTCTGCTGGCGGCGTATTACACCGGCGGGTATGCCCGTTCCAATCTGGCCCGTCTGCCATTCCGCTGGATTTTTGCCGTTTTTTTCCTCTACCCGTTTGCCGCGACGATTTTTTCGCAGTGGCCGGGGCACAGCTTCGGATATACAAAACATATTCTGCATGAATCATTTCCTTTGTTTTTTATGGGACTGGAATGCATCAGGTCGCCCCGTGACATGCGCACGGCGGGCGTGTGTCTGCTGCTGGCAGTATTCGGGCAGGGGGCCGACGGCATATGGCAGTTTGTGACGGGATACGATCTGGTCAACGGTACCCCCGTAACTGTTGACGGCAGACTGACAGGGTCCATGGGGACATACCGCGTGGGCAATTATCTGGCCATCGCCATGGTGCCGGCACTGCTCACGTTCTGGGCTCTGCCCCGAAGCCTGTCCGTCCGGTGGCGCAGCCTGTTTGTGGCCGCTGTTTCCGTCCCTCCGTTTTTTGTGCTGGTCATGTCGCAGACGCGCAGCGCCATGCTGGGGCTTGCCGGTGCGTTATACTGCTATGCCGTGCTCTGTCTGCGTGTGCACCGCAGGCTGCTGATGGTGCCGCCTGTGCTGCTCGGTATTCTGCTGCTGGCAGGGCCGGACAGAATCCGTCTGTCCACCGCGCTGCGTGACGGCCGCTGGGAGCTGTGGGAAGCGGCATGGCGTATCTTCCGCGAGCATATGTGGTTCGGCACGGGAGCAAGCACTTTCAATCCGGCGTTTAAAAGCATGGGCATAACGCTTGTCATCAATGACAACACCATTCCGCATCCGCATGGTATTTTTGTACAGTTTCTTTCAGATGGCGGCATTGCGGGTTTTCTGCTGCTTGCCGGTGTTCTGGCGGGTATAGGTTTTATCTGGTGCGGCATCCGGGTATGGAAAGGTGTCCGTGCGGCAGACGTGGATGAAATCCGCTACTGGCGTATGGCCGGTCTGTTGTGGGCGGGGTTTGCCGCATATCTCGGAACCGGTGTGTTCGGCCATAATTTTTACCGGACATGGTGGCTTGCCATGGGACTTATGATGTTCGGGTGTATCATGGGAGCGGTGGTTTCCGCCGGCAGGTGCACCCGCGGGGAGGCTGTGCCCCATGAATGAGGGATGTACGCTGCAGGGCGGTTGCCGGCTGATGGCTTCCGGCATGCGTATGACGCTGCTGATGCTGGCATCGGATATCTTTGCACTGGTCTGCGCCATCGGGGCCGCTGTGGTGGTCCGGTATCTGTTTGACGGGCAGTTTCATATTTCCTTTTATCTGCGGTGTGCGCCGGTGGTGGTGTTTTTTCTGGCGGCATATGCCATGCGCGGGCTTTATCCCGGAGTACTGGTGGCTCCTCATGAGGAACTGAAAGGCCTGACACTGGGTACAACATTGATTTTCTTCTTTCTCATCACCACCACCTTTTTTTTCAAAGCCAGTGAAGAATTTTCGCGTCTGGTGATGCTGGGCGGATGGCTGGGGTCGGTCATTCTGGTGCCGTTCTGCCGTATTGCCGTGCGCCGGCGGTTTTCACGCCGGCCGTGGTGGGGGATTCCCGCCGTGATATGGGGGGCAGGAGCCGACGCCGACACATTGGCCGGGCGCTTCAGTAAAGACCGGCGGCAGGGGATCAGCGTGCTTGGCACGGTGCAGCCCGATGATGCAGGCGATGACCGCCTGCAGCCGCTGAGAGAGTACGCCGCCATGCGACCGCAGCCCATGCTGGTGTGCACGCCTGAAAGTCGCGATTTGTTTTTTTCCGACGAGGTGCTGCGTATCGAGGAATTGTTTGAGCGGACGCTGGTCATGCCGCCCAAGGCTTTCGATGCACTTAATGTTCAGGTGCGCGATGTGGGGGGTGTGCTTTTTTTCCAGATGCAGACCAAACTGCTCGACCCTGTGCGCCAGCGGCTTAAGCGGGCACTGGACCTGACGGTCATCATGCTGGCGCTGCCCGTGCTGCTGCCGGTCATGGCGGTGCTGGCCGCCGCGGTGCGTCTGGAAGGGGGCGGACCGGTCTTTTATTCACAGCCGCGCATCGGACGGTGGGGCAGACACTTCAGAATCATCAAGTTCCGGACCATGGTGTGCAATGCGGATACGGTGCTGCAGCAGCATCTGGCGCAGCACCCCGAACTGGCCGAAGAATGGGCTGAAAATCAGAAGCTGCGCTGTGATCCGCGTATAACCGCCATTGGCGGCTTTTTGCGGCGTACCAGTCTGGACGAACTGCCGCAGCTGCTTAATGTGCTGCGTGGTGAAATGAGTCTGGTGGGGCCCCGGCCCATAGTGGATGCGGAAGTACCGCGTTATGGCGAGGCGTTTGAACTGTACAAGCGCACTCTGCCGGGCATTTCAGGCTTGTGGCAGATCTCCGGACGCAATGACACGACATATGAAGAGCGTGTGATGCTGGATACCTATTATTCACGCAACTGGTCGGTGTGGATGGATCTGCATGTGCTTTCACGCACATTGTGGGTGGTTATTAAACGCAGCGGTGCATACTAGCTGCGGTTTTGCATGCGGACTGTGACAAGCCCCGCCGGTAACCGGCGGGGTTTTTTCGTGGTGCGGCAGTCTGACCGGATGCGTTGTCCGGCAGGCGTGCTGCAACGTACGCTGCGCACTGTGCTGTACACTATGCGCCATGGCACGCCGTTTTCTTCTCCCCGCTGTGCAGGCGCAACCCCGTACGGTGTCGGAGTTCTTTCCGGCTTTTTCAGATGCTCCGGTGCAGCGGACGTGGCCGTCCGGCATGGCAGGAGAGCTTTGCGGCGGATGCGGAGGCTGTGCGGTCTGCCTGCAGCATCCTGTCATGTTTTGTGCTGGCGGCAGTATGGCTGTGTACGCGTACCGCCCGCAGTCATGCATATGCCGTCCGCATGCCTGCACCTGCAGCCCGGCACAGACGTTTTTAGCGTAATACCCGCAACGGTCTTGCCGCGGGCACCATCTGCACGGGCGTATCTTCGGGTTGACTCTGAGATTGGTTTTCAATATCAGTCTTGAAAGAAGAACGTCCGCCTTTGAGGTCGCCGTGTGTTCTTCAGTTGAAAATGAAATTTATATTCAGGAGGCGCAATGCGTCCTACGGAAATAAAAAAGGCTCTGGAGCTGCTTGTGCCTCTCGGGCAGCCCGCCTTTGTATGGGGTGCCCCCGGAGTGGGAAAAAGTCAGATTGTGGCCCAGACAGCCCGCCTGCTCGGCCGCGAACTGGTGGACCTGCGGGCGGTTCTGCTCGATCCTGTGGATCTGCGCGGTATTCCCAAGATAGGGCAGGATGATGTGGCCCGCTGGTGTCCGCCCTCGTTTCTTCCCCGCTGCGGCAGCGGCATTCTTTTTCTGGACGAGCTTAACGCGGCACCGGCGCTTGTTCAGGCGGCCTGTTATCAGCTGGTGCTGGACAGAAAGCTGGGTGAATACGAACTGCCCGCGGGGTGGACTGTTGTTGCCGCGGGTAACCGCGAGTCTGACAGGGCGGTCACGCACAGAATGCCTTCCGCCCTTGCCAACAGGTTTGTCCATCTCGATTTCGAGCCTTCGGTGGAGGACTGGATAGCGTGGGCGCAACAGGAAAACATGCCCGAAGAACTGGTGGCGTTTATCCGTTTCCGGCCGTCCCTGCTGCATTGTTTTGATCCGTCCGGACCGGAAAAGGCTTTTCCTTCGCCGAGAACATGGGAATACGCCGGCCGTATAGTGCAGAGCCGTCCGGAGGAGGCACTGGAGTATGCCCTGCTTAAAGGTACCGTAGGAGAAGGTGCGGCAGCCGAATTTACCGGTTTCTGCCGTCTGTGCCGCGACCTGCCCGAACCGGAAGCGGTGCTTGCGGCGCCCGACTCGGCTCCGGTGCCCGAAGAACCGGCCGTGCTGTATGCATTGTGCGAGGCGCTGGCACGGGCCATGAACCCCGCGACCATGGACGGGCTGGTGCGCTACGCTTCCAGACTGCCTGCAGAGTTCGGCGTGCTGCTGGTGCGGGGAGCGGCCGCGCGTGACAAAGCCGTGCTCGATTCCGGAGCCTTCACCCGCTGGGCCACTGCCAATGCGCAGGTGCTTTTTTAAGGGGCCTGTATGTCATATTCCGCAGCCGTGGCAGAGTGCCGTGCGCGTATGGTCAAAGCCCGCATACGGCTTGTCATGGCCCATCCCTTTTTCGGAACACTGTGCCTCAGAATGAATCCGGAGCCTGACATCCGCTGCCGCACCGCATGGACTGACGGTACGCGTCTGGCTTTTAATCCGTACTATGTCAGAGGACTGTCCGACGCCGCTTTGCAGGGATTGCTGGCGCATACGGTGATGCATCCTGCCTGCCAGCACCATATGCGCCGCGGCAGACGTGATGCCGACCTGTGGAACAGGGCCTGTGACTATGCCATCAACTGGGTGCTGACAGATGCCGGCATCACGCTTCCGCCCGGATATCTTGATGATTCACGGTATCGCGGGCTGAGTGCCGAAGCGATTTATGCCGAGCTTTCGGCGGGCATGGGGGGCGACGGCATGCGCGGAGACAATAACGCCGCCGACGGTCCCGAAAAGGAAGAGACGCAGGCGGATGAAGGCGCTGCCGCACAGGCGCAGACCGGCGACGGTGAAGAATCTTCCGGCAGTGATGAAGGAGCCGGTGCAGAGCAGGGCGACGGGGCAGAGGTTCAGCCTTTGCCACAGGATACCGGTGACGACCATGATGCGTCGCAGGGGGATCCCGGCGGTTCGGGCGAGGTGCGCGATGCCGTTTCGGACAGCGGATCGTCGAGTCCCGCGGGTACGCCCCCCGCTGATGAAAACTGGCTGGTGGCACTGGCGCAGGCGGCGGAGCAGGCCCGCGGCAGCGGTGATCTGCCCGGCGGGCTTGAACGCCTTGTCCGCACGGTGCTTGCACCTTCACTGGACTGGCGCATGCTTCTCGACAGATTTCTGCAGCACCGTGCCCGCAACGATTATACATGGTTTCCGCCCAGCCGCAGGCATGTGCACATGGGCATGTACCTGCCGTCGCTGGCGCAGGTCAGTCTGGCAGAGGTGATCCTTGCCATTGATACGTCGGGCAGTATCGCCCCCCGTGAACTTGACCTTTTCGCTGCGGAGCTTTCGTCGCTGCTGGAGCAGTACGAAACCACCGTGCGTGTCATTTTCTGCGATACGCAGATAACAGGAGAACAGGTGTGCGGCAGGCAGGACCTGCCGCTCAGTCTGGCGCCGGAAGGCGGCGGCGGAACAGATTACCGTCCCGTCTTCCGCCATGTGGATACCATGGGATATCTGCCTTCCTGTCTTGTATATCTCACCGACCTTGAGTGCATGCATTTTCCGGAGGACGAGCCGCCTTATCCTGTGCTGTGGGTGCAGACCGGCGGGCAGGAAAGGTCTGTTCCTTTCGGCGATATAATTCACATGCACTAGGAGAGCCTGCATGATTATCGAATGGCGTATTGTTAAAAAACGGGGGAATTACCGGCCCGAGCTCTGCTACAGCATCACGCTGGAACCGTTCGAACGTGAACTGGCGGTGCCGCAGGTGCTTATGGAAAGTTCCATCCCCTGTCCGCCCTGCGAATGGGAGCCGCATTGTCTGCCCGGAACCCATGAGCGTGCGGGGCGGCAGCCGGGCGTGTACAGACTGTATACGCCTGACCACAAGCGTGGCGAAGCAACGGGAAGACTGCGTCTGCCCTGGCGGGAAGAACAGCAGTATCCGGAGGTCGAGGAGTCATTCAGGGAGCTGCGCGCACGGTTCGAGGTGGTGCTTAAAAATGCCTATGACAGCGCTCCGGCTGATATTTCGGGCTGCCTTGAGCTGACGCAGGCCACCCGCAGCCATATTGCCTGCGGGGTGGTGCGGCAGCAGTTTCTGCAGGTGATGGGGCTTTAGAGCACAGTCGATAACTGAGGTCAGCCATGAGAATGAAAGCCAATGGCCTGCGTTGACAGTATTATCGCATATGCAGCATAGGATAACTGTGAAAATAGAGTCCGGATAAAACATAGTGTTGCGGGGCGTGTGCGTTTTTATGTGCAGGCACTGCGCCGTAATGACATACTGGCAGATTCCGTGTGCAGCGCCATGTTGCAGTACGACGGCATAGAGCATGTGCGCGCCAATACGGCCTGTTCAAGCCTTGTGGTGTTTTTCGTACCGGCACAGATGTCGGTGCACGATGTGACAGCCGGCCTTGAAGCCGTGATGGCGCAGAACCACGCTGCGCGGCAGCCGGTGTGCGAGCCTGCCTGCGCCTCCGGCTTATGCGGGGGTGTTGCCTGCAGGACAACGCGTACCGGATGCGATCCCGTGCGTCCCGCCGCCCGTAAGTTCGCTGTTCTCAGCGCGCTGATGGGCGGCGTTTTTGTGCGCCGGACAGTGCTGGGGCTGCCCCTTGCCGTCACCGCCTTCAGTCCGCTGGGGCTTGTGACCGTTGCTGCCTGCGTGCCGTTGTTCCGTCAGGCGTACAGGCAGATACGCCAGCGGCGGTTTACGCTTGAAGCATTTTTAGGTGCCAGCTGCGTGGCTGCCGTGGCTGCGGGAGAAGCTGTCACCGCGCTGGAGGTGCTGTGGATAAATTCCGGTGCGGATCTGCTCAAGGCATGGATCACGGAGCGTTCGCGCAAATCCATCTCCGATATTCTTACGGTGACGACGCACCATACGTTTGTGCTGGTGGACGGTGTGGAGGTTGAGGCGGATGTGGCCTCGCTGCGCTGCGGCGATGTGGTGGTGTTCCATACCGGAGAAAAAATTTGTGTCGACGGCGAAATAGTGGACGGTGAAGCCCTGATTGACGAATCACCCATAACCGGCAGGCCGGATTTTGTGCCGCGCACGGTGGGAGACGAGGTGCTGGCCGGTGTTTTTGTACGTCAGGGAGTAATTTACGTCAGGGCGCGTTGCGTGGGCGACCGCACCTATCTGGCGCGCATGCTGCGGCGGGTGGAGGACGCACTGGAGCACAGGGCACCCATCGAAGGCGCCGCGGACAGGCTGGCAGCCCGTCTGGTAAAGCTGGGATTTGCCGCCACGGCGGCCACATTTGTATTCACCGGCAGCGCATGGCGGGCGTTCACTGTCATGCTGGTGATGGCCTGCCCCTGTGCAACGGTGCTTGCGGCGTCCACCGCGGTCAGTGCGGCCATGAGCGCCGCTGCACGCCGCAATATATTGATCAAGGGCGGCCGTTATCTGGAAGAGGCAGGCAAGGCCGATGTGGTCTGCTTTGATAAAACAGGCACTCTGACCGGCACAGCGCCGGTGCTTGCCGACATGGTTGTGTTTGCTTCTGAAAACACCGCGGGCGCGGCCGGACAGCCTGAAGACCTGCTGCTGCGTCTTTCCATGTCCGTCGAGATGCACAACCACCATCCGCTGGCGCAGGCCATAAAGGCCGAAGCGGAGCGCAGGGGGCTGCAGCCGGAACCGCACGCCGTATGCGAATATTTTCTGGGCAAGGGAATGCGGGCGGAAATCGGCGGAGACGAGGTGCTGGTGGGCAACCGAAAGCTGCTGGAGCAGTTCGGCGTGGCCACCGGCAAGGTTTCCCGCAGGGCGTCCGTGCTGCGCAAAAAAGGACTGACGGTGCTCTATGTGGTGCGCGGCGGTGAAATTCTGGGGCTTCTGGGCTTTGATAACCAGCTGCGTCCGGAAAGCCGTGCCGTGGTGCAGCGCCTGAAAGCATGCGGAGTGCGGCGGGTTGTCCTTGTGACCGGCGATGAGGAGAACACGGCGGCGGAACTCGCTTCCAGACTGGATATCGAAGAGGTGCATGCCTCCGTCATGCCGGAAGAAAAAGCTCTTATTGTGGAAAAACTGCAGGCTCAGGGAGCCTCTGTGCTGATGGTCGGTGACGGCATAAACGATGCGCTGGCGCTTACCGGGGCCGATGTGGGCATAGCCATGGGAGCCATGGGGTCTGAAGTGGCCATAGAGGCGGCAGATATCGCACTTGTGACCGATGATCTGCAGGGAATTACCTATGTGTATTCCCTCAGCACGGCCACCATGCGTGTCATCCGTCAGAATTTCTGGATTGCCACCGGTTCGAACCTGCTGGGTGCGGCACTGGGCGCGGGGGGTATTCTTTCGCCTGTCATGGCCGGTGTGCTGCATATCGTGCATACGCTGGGCGTGCTGGGCAATTCATCGCGGCTGCTGCGCCATGAGCCGCCGGCGCTGGCAGATTTGCCGGGCAGCGCGGCAGAAGCGGCATCTGCAGGAGACAGATAGATGGATCTTGAATTGATAATGCGGCTGCGGCGCCATTTCGGCATAGCGCATCATATTCCGGGCAGACTGCGCGTGAAGTTCAGCCTTTCGCTGCTTTCAGACCCTCAGGCCCGGCCGCTGCTCGACGGTGCCGCCGCTGGCGGTCTGCCCCCCGCGGTGCGCGATGTCAGGGTTAACCCCGCGGCACGCACCGCTGTCATCGAATATGACGCGGCTGCCATCAGGCCCGCACTGCTTGACGAGGCATTCCGCACGCAGGACGGCGCGCGGTTTGAGACATTGATGCAGGAACTGAAGGACAGCCTGAAGGCTGCCTGACACATACAGGAGGAATGAACATGTCTGAAAAGTATCAGGAAGGTTCCGCAGCCGGAAGCGGTGCGGCAGCCGGTGCATGGGGCGCCGGACAGGCCGCGCCCGAAGGTTTCCGTCCGGAAGCCGGGCCGCAGCCGGGCGGATTGTATCAGTTCTGGCCTCAGGCCGGATTTGTGCCGGTGCAGTGCCCCACTCAGGGGTATGCCGGACAGGAACAGGGGCCCCGTTATCAGCCTGTGCAGGGCGCTCCCTACGGCGGGCAGCAGATGTATTACGGTCCGCAGGGTATGGCGCAGGGCGGATACGCCCCGCAGCCGGAAGCAGGCATGTACGGCGGACAGGGTGCGGCCGGTGCAGGCATGAACACCGCCGGAGCTTCCGCGGCGGAGGGCCTTAATCACGACCAGAACCGTCTCGGCGAAATGTACGGCATGGTGAACGACCTGATGGAAGGCAAAGCCGACAGCTCAAAAATTCTGGGTTTTCTTGGCGG
>Ga0334901_1000136_pt1 | contig 117225 bp, 114 predicted proteins | sample GraSluR3_MG_3_FD_207216 | JGI IMG/M metagenome (GOLD analysis project Ga0334901, IMG submission 207216) | Sludge microbial communities from methane-producing bioreactor in Wageningen University, Netherlands - Granular Sludge_15_08-R3 | ecosystem: Engineered > Bioreactor > Anaerobic >... | reverse complement strand
CCGGTGGGGTAGTTCTTCGGGTTGGCCGATATCTTCTTCACCGTCTCGTGAAATGAGCTCAGCTCCTCACCACGCACAGTCACCAGGATGTTGTTCTTGAGGATAAATGATACCGGGTCGGTCTCGAAGTTCGACAACAGGAAGTTGGAGTTGACCACCAGCGTGTCGTTGGTCTCGATATATCGCGACGACATCTCGATCTCGATCATCTCCTCCTCCTCCTGAATGTAAATCTTCAGGAAATCCTCCAGTTCGTTTTCCACCTCCTCGTCCACGTCGTTGAGGTCGATCCACAGAAAGTTCTGTATAGGGTTTGATTTCAGGAAGTCAAGGCTGCGGCTCAGTCTTACGATGCCATCCTTGTGATAAAACAGTTTTACTTCCGCCATGGTCTCTCTCTTTTAAATCGTACATAAATCAGTCCTTTGATGCCTTGTTTTCTGCCGGCCTGATCAACGGCTCCAGCAGGTTGGTGAGCTGTTCGAACTGCTCAATGGAGAGCTGTTCGGGTCTTTGCGTGAGCATCGGGTCATCAGGTAGCGGACTCTCTTCTGACAGCAGTGACTTGATGGAGTTGCGCAGCATCTTCCGTCGCTGGTTGAAGCTGGTCTTCACTACCGTTTTGAACAATTTTTCATTACAGCCGAGCTGCTTTCGCCTGTTACGCGTGAGCCGTACGACTGCCGATTTAACTTTGGGCGGAGGGATGAACGCCTGCTCGTTCACCGTGAAGAGGTACTCGATGTCGTACCAGACCTGCAGCAATACACTGAGGATGCCGTAGGTCTTGCTGCCGGGTGAAGCGGTCATGCGTTCCGCCACCTCCTTTTGGATCATGCCCGCGCAGCAGGGTATAGACTCCCTGTTGTCGAGCAGCTTGAAGAAAATCTGTGAGGAGATGTTGTAAGGATAATTGCCGATCAGGCAGTAGCTCCCGTTGTACAGCGCCGAAAGGTCCATCCGCAGGAAATCCTGCTCCAGGATACGGCCGTTGAGCATGGGGTAATGTTCTTTCAGGTAGACCACCGACTCGCGGTCGATCTCTACCACGGTGAGGTCTCGGCCCTGTTCCAGCAGGTGACGGGTGAGCATACCCGTGCCGGGTCCCACCTCCAGTACAGGGAGGGTAGGGAAGCCTCCAAGGCTCTCTGCGATGCGGCGTGCGATCGCTTCATCCTTGAGAAAGTGCTGGCCTAGGTTTTTTTTTGCTCTTACCTGAAACATTGCAATCTGCCAATTATTCTTTATCTTTACCGCCGCAAAGGTAACATTTTATTATCAGAAATCAGTCAAACGCATTCTAAAAAAACAAGATAGAGGGGGTCGCATACGATGCGCGGAAGCGGTTGTACCTTCATATCTCTCTTGTTGAGATGAACCTATAAACAGTGAAGTGGTGAAGATAACTACTGCATCCCTCAAGAGCCTGTTAAAGACCGTGCTATCGCTGCTGCTCGGATTGTTTATCATGTGGGCCATGTACCGCAACACCGACATGGGTGAGCTGTGGGTGATTACCAAGTCAGCCAACTTCTGGATCATCGCTTTCTCTCTCATCTTCGGCCTTATCGGCAACGTGCTGCGTGGCCTGCGTTGGGAGCTGTTCGTCCAGTCGCTCGGCTTTCATCCTCCCCGTGCCAGCCTGGTGTATGCCACGCTGGGAAATTATGCAGTGAACTTCCTGTTGCCGCGTGCAGGTGATGTGTGGCGGTGTGGTGTGGTGAGCAAGTACGACCGCATCCCCCTGTCGAAGACGCTCGAGACCTTCCTGGTAGACAAGGCCGTCGATATTGTTTTCGGTCTCACCGTGATCCTGCTCAGCGTGGTGCTCTACATCGATTTCTTTGTCTCCTACTTTCAAAATAATCCGCAGTTTGCGGAGAAGATGAACGGTCTCTTTTCTTCTGTATGGATCTACCTGATCCTCGCAGCGATGTTGCTGGCAGTCATCGTGATGCGCACCTTCTTTCGCCATACCTGGCTGATGATCAAAATAAAGCACTTTTTCGTCACCCTCCGTTATGATTTCAGGCTTATCTCCGGCATGAAGGAGAAAAAGAAGATAATAATCTATACGATCCTTCTCTGGTTCTGTTTTTATTTGTATTTTTACATTTGCTTCTATGCGTTCGATTTCACAAGCGACCTGGGACCGTTGGCGGGGCTGATCGTTTTCGCCATGACCAATATCGGAATATCGGTACCGGTACAGGGTGGCATCGGACCCTGGCATTTCATGGTGATCTCCTCACTGCTGATCCTGGGAGTGGCTGAGAATGAGGCGCTCGCCTTTGCGGGTGCCGTCTTCACCATCCAATCGGTCTGGCAGATCCTCTACGGGCTGTTTGGTGTCTTCGCCATGCCCCACGTGAAAAGAGAAGCAAAAGAGATGAACAACGAAAAAACCAAATAAAGATTAGACCAAATGGCTACAACAGATTTGCAACAGCTGACACCCCAAAGCGTATGGAAACATTTTCATTCTCTCACCCGCATACCGCGCCCCACCGGGCAGATGAAAGAGGTGACCCGTTACGTGATTGACTTCGGGAAGGGGCTGAACCTGGAAACCCGGCAGGACAAAGTGGGTAACGTGGTGATTCACAAACCGGCCACCAAAGGATACGAAAGTGCCAAGACCGTGATCCTGCAATCACACCTCGATATGGTGCCGCAAAAAAATAGCGATGTGTCTCACGATTTTGCCAAGGATCCCATCCAGGCTTATGTCGACGGAGAATGGGTGAAGGCCCGTTCCACCACGCTGGGTGCCGACAATGGCATCGGCTGTGCCATGATGATGGCACTCCTGGAAGATGAGACACTGGAACATCCTGCCATAGAAGCACTCTTCACCATCGACGAGGAGGTAGGCATGGATGGTGCCAATGGTCTGGAGAAAGGGTTCCTGCAGGGATCACTGATGCTCAACCTCGACACGGAGGAGGATGGTGAGCTCTGCATCGGTTGTGCCGGCGGGAGAGATGTGAACGTCTCTTTCCGGTATAAACCTGTCAAGGAGATCGAGAAGGGCGATATAGCCTTCAAAGTGAGCCTGCGCGGCCTCAAGGGAGGTCACTCCGGTGTTCAGATACACCTGGGACGAGCCAATGCCAACAAGTTGATGAATCGCTTCCTGAAAGATGTGGTGAAAAACTACGAAGCCCGTGTAGCCGCTATCCAGGGTGGCTCGCTGCGTAATGCCATCCCCCGCGAGTCGTTCGTGGTGTTGACCATTCCGGAACAGCTCTCTGACGATCTGCTGGACCTGGTAGCGGAGTATGAAGAGCTGTTTCGCAACGACTTCGCCGGTATTGAAGAGGGTATCTCATTCAAGGCGGAGCGAACCGACCTGCCGAAATCATTGATACCTGAGGAGATACAGGATGACCTGATCAATGCCGTGGAAGGATGCCCCAACGGGGTGATCAGTTACCTGGCCGACTTCCCCGGTGTGGTGGAGAGCTCGCTTAACCTGGCACTGGTGCAGTCGTCCGATGAGGGTATCGATGTGAAACTGTTGGTGCGCAGCTCCTCCGAGAGCCGCAAGGATTGGGTCTGCTCTTCTGTGGAGAGCCTGTTCATGCTGGCAGGCGCCAAAGTGGAGTTCGACGGTGATTATCCGGGCTGGCAGCCAAACGCCCATTCCGAATTGCTGCACACCATGGAACGGATCTACCTGGAGAAGTTTGACCAACGACCAAAGGTAATGGTGATCCATGCGGGACTGGAGTGTGGCATCATCCAGTCGAATGTGGGGCAGAAGCTGGATATCGTCTCCTTCGGCCCCACCATCACAGGGGCACACTCTCCCGACGAAGCGGTGAAGATCGAGACCGTAGCCCGCTCTTATGACTATCTTGTAGCGATACTTGCACAACTCAATTGAGAGGGAGATGCACAATACGCTGATTGTCTTTGCCTCGAACCACGGAACGGTGGAGAGATGTGCACGAGAGCTGTTCAGGCTGATCGATGGCAAGGTGGATCTCTGTAACCTGAATCAGCGGGAGTCGATACCTGATCTGAACAGCTATGACACCCTTATCGTGGGTGGATCCATACACTATGGGAAGATCCAGGGTGTGATTGACGGATTCTGCAAAAACAATAAGGAGCTATTGACCGGTAAGCGTCTGGGTCTGTTCATCAATTGCCTCTATTCGGGAGAAAAGGCACAACAACAATTGGAAAAGGCATACCCGGAGAGTATTGCCCGGCATGCGCTGGTGCGTGATTATTTTGGCGGTGAGCTGGATGAAAAGAAGATGAGCTTCTGGGAACGTTTCATCACACGCCAGATTATCCGCAGTGAGGGGTTGGAGGTCATGCTTTATAAAGACAAGATTGAACGTTTTGTTGAACATTTAACAACCGATCGTGATGAAGAAGCTTGAGAAACATATTCTACTGCCATCGGTCCTGGTGGTTTATGCAATCATCATGGGGGTGTTCTCATACCCGCGTTATCGCTCATCGGGCAACTGGAGTGAGTTCTTCACGGTTCTCGGCATCACCTTGCTGCTGGCACTCATCCTTCACCTCCTGTTGAAACGCAGGCAGCAGATCCGTAAGCGCTTCAATGGCGAAGAATAGGTCGCGGAATGGTCTCCTGTGATCGGTTACGACCGACGTCACCCGTCACCAATAAAAAATGGCCCGCTGCAAGCTTACCCTTGTTTGTCGGGCTTTTTTTTAACCTTATCCGTCAGAAAAACAGTCATCGTTGTCACAAAATATCATGCTCGTCGTCTATCCTATACAAACAGTTTTAATTTTTGGTATGATGAAGAATAAGATTCTTGCGCTGATGGTTTTTGCGCTGCTTGCAGCAGGCCTGCAGGCACAAACAACATTGAATGAACTGTACCGCGAATTTGCCGGTGCCGAGAATGTTACAAAGGTGAACCTGAATGGCCTGGCGCTGATGCTTGCCCGACCCTTTATGGAGGATCACGGTAGTGGCAAACTGACCAGCATCCGTGTGCTCTCGCTGGAAGAGTGTAGGCAGGAGGTGAAGGAACGTTTCAGCCGTGCGGCGCTGAGCTTCCGCGATGAAGAGTATGAACTGTTTCTCAATGCCAATGATAAGGATGAGAAAGCACGTATCTTCGTGAAGATCGAGGATGAGGTGATCCGCGAGATGGTAATCATGACAATGGGAGATGATCCCGCCCTGGTACACCTGAAAGGGAAATTCCGCCCATCCGATATTGACGAGATGAGTAATGGAGGGAGGTGAATTCAAGCAGCGGTTTCTCAGGTTTAGCGGGTTGATCTACCGTTATGCCTGTGCTGTCACCGGCGACAGGCAGGATGCGGAAGATATCGTCCAGGAGGTATTTGAGAAGCTGTGGAAGATGCGTGAGATGCTGACGGTGGTGGAGAATGACGAAGCCTATGTGGTCTCGATCGCCCGGAACAGCTCGCTCGATCGTCTCCGGAAGCACTCCCGGCACCGGATGACAACACTCACCCCGGCAATGGAACCGGGTGATGATGGTGAAGTGTTGAGCCGGTTGGAAGCAAAAGAACAGCTACAGCACCTGGAGCAAATGCTCACCACCCTTCCCGCGAACCAGCAGACAGTGATCCGCCTCAGGCATTTCGCCAACCAGCCGTTCCCCGAAATAGCTACGGCAATGCAACTCACGGAGATGAATGTGCGCCAGCTGCTGTCGAGAGCAAGAAGAACCCTGAAGGAAAAAATGAAGAAGTATGAGTATGGAGAAAGCGTTTGAAACTTTACTGGAGAAGTTCTACCGTGGTGAAACGGATCGCGATGAGGAACAGCTGCTGGCTGATTTTTTCAGCCGGGAGAGACTGCCGGAGCAATTCGAAGCTGACAGGAACCTGTTTCACTCACTTGCGGCAGCCACGCCGGAGATGCCGGAGGGACTTGAACAGCGGATGAGTGAACTGATCGACTCGCTGGAACATGCTGAGCAGAGCGGGAAACCCCTGCGGGCTGTGAAGCTGCAGCAGAACGAGAGCCTGCAGGGAAAGAGGGTGGTCACCCGAAGATATTTCAGGCTGCAGATCGCCGGACTGGTGGCTTCGCTGCTGATCGTCGCCGGCATCGGAATCTGGACCTACTTCGGGGGAGACAGCAAAGAGTCACTCCTTGCCGATACCTTCGATAATCCGGCAGAGGCACAGGAGGCGACACTGGAAGCGTTACAGCTCTTCGCCGACAATTTCTCAAAAGGGACTCACACCGTAGAACAGGTTGACCGGCAGGTGGGTGAGACTTTCGGTATCGTTCGTGAAGTGCTGGGTCAGGAGGTAAACCGGATAGAGCAATAATATTGACTAACAATGATATAACAATCCCATAACAACAAGCAAAATGAAAAAAATGATGATGGTGCTTGCGCTGGCCCTCACAGCCTCCGGGCTGTTCGCGCAGAAGAATCCGTTTGAGAAATTCACGGATATGGAGGGCGTCACATCGGTCTACATCTCAAAGAGCATGATGTCGTTGATGCCCAAGAATATGAATATGGATTTAGGCAACGTGGATGTCTCCAATTTCATCAATAAGCTCTCGTCCATCCTGATCCTTACCTCCGAGAACAAGCCGGTGGCACAGGAGATGGTATCACTGGCCAACAAGCGGATCCGGGATGATCAGTATGAGCTGCTGATGCGTGTCAAGTCGGATGACGGTGAACGGGTCAACTTCTTCATGAAGGGCATACCGGAAAGTATCAGTGAGATGATCATGATTGTGGAAGATAACGATGGCGAGAGTGTGATCATGCAGTTCCTGGGTGATTTCACGCTGGATGATGCAAAGCAGATCACGGATGGAATGCAGCAGAAAAAGAAATAACCGCTTCAATCACTGCAATCCTTCTCACACCGGATGAACATCTGTTTGTCCGGTTTTTTCTTGTCCGGCAAATAGGAGCCGATCGGGCAAATTATGCTATATTTGTTCAGCAATTCAATTCAGAAGCATGACAGATAATTCATTCTCACTATCCGAGCTGAACCGCCGCGTGAAGGATGCCATCCGCGATCATCTGCCTGAGACCTACTGGTTGAGGGCCGAGACCAGCGATGTGCGTCGCAACCAGAACGGTCACTGCTACCTGGAGTTCGTTGAGAAGGATGCGGATAAACAACATATCGTGGCCAAAGCGCGCGGGATGATCTGGTCGAACGTCTTCCAGATGCTCTCTGCCTACTTCGAGGCAGAGACGGGACAATCGTTCACCTCGGGGCTCAATGTGCTGGTGCGCGTGTCGGTCGACTTCCACGAGCTCTACGGCTTCTCCCTCACCGTGGTCGATATCGATCCCTCCTTCACACTGGGTGAGATCGCCCGCAACCGACAGCAGGTGCTCCGGCAGCTGGAAGAGGAGGGGGTGCTGACACTCAACAGGGAGCTGGAGCTGCCGGAGCTGACCCTTCGTATCGCGGTGATCTCCTCACCCACCGCTGCCGGCTACGGCGACTTCTGCGACCAGCTGGTCCGCAACAGCGGTGGCTTCGCCTTCCAGACGAGACTGTTCCCTGCCATCATGCAGGGTGAGCGGAGCGAGAGCTCCATCATCGGTGCGCTGGAGAAGGTGTATGGATATAGCCACCTCTTCGACGCGGTGGCCATCATCCGCGGTGGTGGTGCCACCTCCGACCTGAACTGCTTCGACAGCTATGCGCTGGCGGTCAACGTGGCACAGTTCCCGTTGCCGGTGGTCAGCGGCATCGGCCATGAACGCGATGTGACAGTGCTCGACCATGTGGCGCACACCCGTGCCAAGACCCCCACGGCTGTTGCCGAGTTTTTTATCGGTCACATCACCCAAACGACAACCGGGCTGGCGGACCTGGAAGAGCGCCTTGTAGGGCAAACCCGGTCGGTGCTGCAGGAGGAGGTGTCGCAGCTTCGTCTCCTGACCAGAGAGGCGGTCCATCTCTCCGCCCTGCTGCTGCAAAGGGAGACAGCGCTGGTGCAAAAGATATCGGAGAGGATGCGTCATCAGCTGAATCAGCGGATGCAGGAACAGCGTCACCAGATAGAGACCAAGGAGCAGTACATCCGGATGGTGTCACCGGCAAACGTGCTGAAAAGGGGATATACCCTCACCACCCGGCAGGGACATATCATCACCTCTCTGCAAGCGCTCTCACCCGATGATGTGATCGAGACCCACTTCCGCGATGGTGTGGCCACCTCGATAATAAGGGATCTGGGCAACGATCCGGAACCGGTGACAACCTGAATGAGACAATATCAAAACAAACCAGAAAGAACATCGATATGGAAAATGGAAGCTATTCGGAAGCAAAGAAAGAGCTGACCGAGATCGTCAGCGCCATCGAGACGGGTGAGCTCGATGTGGATGCCCTGACCGAGAAGGTGAAACGGGCCTCTGAGCTGATCCTCTTTTGCAGGGAGAAGCTGACACACACCGATCAGGAGTTACAGAAGATACTCGACGACATCGTATGAAACGGACTGAACAGGAGCATGTGATCATCGTTGCCGGCGGCAGGGGGCTACGTGCCGGCAGTGAGCTGCCGAAGCAGTTCCGGCTGATTGGTGGCAGGCCGGTGTTGATGCATACCATTGAGGCGTTTCACCGCTACAATCCTGAGATCACCATCGTGGTGGTGCTGCCCGATGGTTTCATTGACCATTGGGAGGAGCTGTGCCGGGTGCACGGCTTCACACTGCGACATCGCACCACGGCAGGCGGTGAGACGCGTTTCCACTCCGTAAAGAAAGGACTGGAGCTGATCCCCCCGGAAGGGGTGGTGGCGGTGCACGACGCCGCACGCCCCCTGGTGACCCCTGCGTTGATAGATAGATGCTTCGCCACCTGTGCCGCTCAGCGATGCGGTGTGATCCCGGTGGTGCGCCAGACGGAGAGCGTACGCCTCCTCACCGGTGAGGGAAGCCGCATATTCGACAGGGAGCAGTTGCGGGTGGTGCAGACCCCACAGGTGTTTCCCGTTGCCGTGCTTAAGGAGGCATACGAAACGCCTTTCGATCCCTCTTTCACCGACGATGCCTCGGTAGCTGAGCGGCATGGTCTCTCCATAATGCTTGTTGAGGGTGACGAGAGCAATATCAAAATCACCACTCCTTTTGACTTTCTGATAGCGGAACAATATCTTCTTCATCTGCCAAAATGATAGGATCGATTCCTATTTTTTAGAAAATGGGATAAAATGTGTGGTCACAGGAAAAAAATCATTCCATTTTGTCATCATATAATGTATTTTTATTACTTTTGATGAAAGAATACAAAGTTCACTTTCTATGGAAAAAATTGACAAGCTAGACAGACAGATACTGGAAATCATCTCCCAGAATGCCCGCATACCCTTCCGCGATGTGGCAGAGCAGTGCGGTGTGTCGCGTGCCGCCATCCACCAGCGTGTACAGCGGATGATAGAGAATGAGGTGATTACGGGATCCGGCTATCATGTGAACCCGAAGGTGCTGGGCTATGCTTCCAGTGCCTATATCGGCGTGAAGCTGGAAAAGGGATCGATGTACAAGAATGTGATTCCCGAGTTTGACAAGATCCCGGAGGTGACCGAGTGTCACTTCACCACGGGTCCTTACACGTTGCTGGTGAAGCTGTTTGCCCGCGACAACGAGCATCTGATGGATCTGCTCAACAACCGCATCCAGGAGATCCCGGGTGTAGTCGCCACCGAAACGATGATCTCGCTGAGCCAGAGCGTAAAGCGCGAGATCCCGATCATGCGTGAGGGCTTCTGATCCTGATCCCCTCATCGCACCTGCCACTCCTTCATCGGGCCTAACCGTTTTACCCGGTGAAGGAGTGATTTGTTAAATTCATTATTTTTCCCTATCTTTGCGCCGCATTTGAAGAGGGTGTCACACCCTTACGGATGCATTTGAGGCGGGTTGTGGCTGTTGACACAGAGGGTTTTTCCCCACAATAGCCATCACATCTTAACATATCTTCCTCCTCCCGGTTTTAGGTTTTCGATCCTTCGTAAAAGGCATCCGCCGATGCTTTCCCCATTTCTTCGGATATTTCAATCCGTTTTGCTGAACAGATAGTGTTTATCTGATCAGCTTCATCATTGAATCATCAGTATTCAATCAACAAAATATTTCGAATGGTTTATCAAAGAATTTTACTTTTTTTTATTTTATTGTTTTTCACTGCATCATCATTGTACCCACAACCCCGGGAGAATGAGGACGGCTTCACCTTTGGCGGCGCTCTTCGCTACAACCTGATGTCGACCAACTATGAGAGCGACGGCAACAAGCTCAATACGAAAACCGACTGGGATACATGGCGACTCAACGTGGATGGATCGCACTCCGGCATCGACCTGAGCTTCGAGTACCGGTTCTACCCCTCCAGCGGGACCCATTTCATTCATCACGGATACCTGGGATATGGATTCTCGGAAAAAGTATATATGATGCTGGGGGTATCGCAGGTACCCTTCGGTATCGCCGACTTTGCCTCCCACTCCTGGTGGTTCCAGATCCCCTATTACCTGGGACTGGAGGATGACTACGACATGGGTGTGCGGTTCGATATCGCAGCCGCCGATAACCTGGATCTCTCACTGGCCTACTACCGGCAGGCGGAGCCCGCGGGTCCGGTGTCGGGAGGAAACAACGTGGGGCAGGGGAGATACTCCTACGACATCCTGCCCGGGAGCGGTACCATCGTCGATCAACAGGGTGTGATGCAAGATGCCGATGCCACCCTGCATGAGGTGGATCAGTTCAATGCACGACTCAACTGGGAGTTCATCCCCGGCTGGGTGGCAGGTCTCTCCGCGCAGGCAGGAGGCCTTTACAATGCGGAGCTGGATGAGACCACCACCTCTACCGCCTATGCCGGTCACCTGACCGGCACCTTCGGTCGCTTCAGCCTGAAAACGGAGCTGATCAGCTACGACTATAACGCCCTCTCAGACGAGGATGAGAAGCTTGATGTGGTGCAGATGGGTGCCTACGGCTATGATTATGCCGGTGGCGACAACTACAGCGGCGGTGTGGCAGCCAGGGCCAATGTCTACGTGGCAGGTCTCGCCTACACGCTGCCTGTTTCGTGGGGACCGGTCTCCTCCATACAGGCACATATAGACTATTCAGTGGTGGACAAGACGGAGGAGTCGTTTCACAACACCCATCATCTTGTTCCCGGCATCCTGGTTACCGCCGGCTCGGTCTACACCTATGTAGATTACGCGATGGGTAAGAACCAGCCCTGGCTGACCGATGATTTCGGGAAGGGACTGGGATCGGGGGTTGAAGATCCCGACTGGAACAGCCGCCTCAATATCAATGTAGGTTACTACTTTTAAACAACGATTATGACAGAAAACAGCGATAGAACGGTAAAAATCAAAGTTGAGGATCTGACACTGATCTTCGGCAAGCGTAAGAAAGAGGCGCTGGCGATGCTTGAGAAAGGAGCCTCGAAAGAGGAGATCCTGAAGAAGACCAAGTGCACGGTTGGGATCAACAAGGCCAGCTTCGAAGTATATGAAGGAGAGGTCTTCGTGGTGATGGGCCTCTCCGGGAGCGGTAAGTCGACACTTATCCGTTGCCTGAACAGGCTGAATGAGCCGACCGCGGGGAAGGTTTTTTTTAAGGATCATGATATCACCCGTGAGGGTAACAAGGAGCTGATGAAGACACGTCGCTACGAGATGAGCATGGTGTTTCAGAAGTTCGGCCTGCTGCCCCACAAGACCATCCTGGAGAACGCCGCGTTCGGCCTCGAGCTGAGGGGTGAACCCAGGGAGGAGCGTGAGAAGAAGGCACGCCAGGCGCTTGAGACGGTAGGCCTGAAAGGTTATGAGGAGCAGCTGCCCGCCGCCATGTCGGGCGGCATGCAGCAGCGTGTAGGGCTGGCCAGGGCGTTGGCCAACGACAGTGAGGTGCTGCTGATGGACGAGGCCTTCTCGGCACTTGACCCGCTGATCAAGTCCGACATGCAGGATGAGCTGCTGCAGATCCAGGAGAAGCTGCAGAAGACCATCGTCTTTATCACCCACGACCTGGATGAGGCGATCAAGCTGGGCGATCGCATCGTGATCATGAAGGATGGTGTGATCGAGCAGATCGGTACCGCCGAGGAGATCCTTACCAACCCGGCCAGCGAATATGTGGAGGCGTTCACCGAGAAGGTAGACCGCAAGACTATCATCACCGCGGAGACACTGATGTTCCGCAAGCCCACCCTGCTGCAGCTGAAGAAAGATGGTCCCATGCAGGCCATCCGCAAGATGCGTACTATCTCGGTAGATGTGCTGCCTGTGGAAGATGAGAAGCGTGTGTTTATGGGATATGTATGGCTGAAAGATGTACTGAAGCTGGTGGATCGCAAGGAGACCTCTTTGCAGTCGGTCATCAGGAGCGAGGTGCCAAGCGTCTACCGTCACTATACGGTAGAGGAGATGCTGCCGTTGACCTCCAATCACAACTACCCTTTGGCGGTGGTCGACGAGGAGAGTAAGCGGTTGCTGGGCATCGTGACCCAGACATCGCTGATCATTGAGGCTACCCGCTACGAGCGCGAAGAGATAAAAGAGTTAATAGAAAAAGCAAACGATATTTGATATGGAAAGAGTGATCAACTTAGGTAAATATATTGAACAGGGAATCAATGCCCTGGAGGAGAACTTCTCGTTTCTCTGGCGTGCCATTGATGAGGGTATCTCCTGGACGGTCGATAACCTCAACGGCCTGCTGCAGGGTATCCCCTTTGTGCTTTTCCTTTTGCTTATCACCTTCCTGGCCTACTATGCCAAGACAGGCAGCAAGCTGTTCAAGAAGGAAGGCTTGAAAATGGGAGCCGGACTGGCTTCGTTTGTGGTCATCGGCTTCCTGCTGATCTATTTGATGGGTTACTGGAAGGATGCGATCCACACTACCACACTGGTGCTGGTGGCCACCTTCATCTCCCTGTTACTGGGGATCCCGCTGGGCATCCTCTCGGCAAGAAACAAGACAGCCGATATGATCATACGCCCCATCCTCGATTTCATGCAGACGATGCCGGCATTCGTCTATCTTATACCGGCCATCTTCTTCTTCAGTGTAGGGAATACGCCGGGCATCATCGCCACGGTGATCTTCTCCCTGCCCCCGGCAGTGCGTCTCACCAGTCTCGGCATCAAGAACGTGCCGTCTGATGTGGTGGAGGCAGGTCATGCCTTCGGAGCCACCGAGGACCAGATCCTCTACAAGATTCAGCTACCGCTGGCCATGCCGACCATTCTGACGGGTGTGAACCAGGTGATCCTGCTCTCTCTCTCCATGGTGGTGATCGCCTCGATGGTAGGTGCCCGCGGACTGGGCAGCATCGTCTACCAGGGCATACAGCAAAACGATATTGCGAAAGGGTTTGAGTCGGGGCTCGGGATTGTGATCCTGGCTATCATCCTCGACAGGATTACCCAGTCGTTTGCGAACAAGAAATAGAAAAACAATTTAAAAACAGAGTAATATGAAAAAAATGAGTAAACTGCTGTCCATCATTATGGCAGCATCGATTCTGCTGCTTGCAACAGCCTGTGGCAACAGTCAAAAGAGTGACCGCGAAGAGGTGACCATCCTCTATCCCAACTGGGCCGAAGGGGTTGCCCTCACCTATCTGAGCAAGGTAGTGCTTGAAGAGAAAGGTTACGATGTCGACCTTATCAACCTGGAGCCGGGACTGATCTACGGTGAGCTGTCGAAAGAGAACTCCAAGGGAGATCTCTTCCTCGATGCCTGGTTGCCCCATACCCACAAGGAGTATTGGGCAGATTACGGCGACAAGCTGGTGAAACTTGGTGAAGCGTTTAGTGGTGGCACCACCGGCCTGGTGGTCCCCGGCTATGTCACCATCAACTCCATCGAGGAGCTGAATGCACACCGTGACCGGTTCGGCGGTGAGATCATCGGAATCGGCAGTGGAGCAGGTATCCACGCCGCCACTCTGAAGGCGATCGAGGAGTATGATCTCGATTACGAGCAGATCACATCCAGCGGACCGGCGATGGTTGCCAGCCTCGACAAGGCTGTGAAAAGGGATGAGTGGATCGTGATCACCGGGTGGAAGCCCCACTTCAAGTGGATGAACTTCGACCTGAAGTACCTTGAGGATCCCAAGGGAGTATACCCCACAGATGTATGTGCTATCATCTCCAGGAGAGGCTTTGAGGAGGATATGCCCGAAGTGGCAGCCTTCTACCGGAAGTTCAACCTGAACGAGGATTATCTTTACAGCCTGATGGCTGCCATCGATGAGCAGGGAGAAGAGGCAGGAGCCGCCTCATGGTATGAAGCCAACAAGGAGATGATTGATGCCTGGTTTGAATAAACCTTACCGGTATTGATCTGTAAGTAACGACAAAAGCCGCCCCGAGGGCGGCTTTTGTGTTTTCAATCTGTCGGGATGAGGTGACTCGAACACCCGACCTCCACGTCCCGAACGTGGCGCGCTAGCCAACTGTGCTACATCCCGATGATTTGTGGGTGCAAAGGTAAATAATTTTTCTGTATTCGCTCAAATTTAAGATAAAAAACAATGTGATGCGTATAACGAATAAATATTTTCGGTACATTTGCAGGGTAATCCTGCGGCAATAGCTCAGTCGGTAGAGCATTAGCTTCCCAAGCTGAGGGTCGCGAGTTCGAATCTCGTTTGCCGCTCCCTCAACATCAAGCACTTATCGGTTTATTCCGGTGGGTGCTTTTTCATTTGGGGTAAACATAGGGAAAACATTTTGCCAGTAATGTAGCTTTCCCCTAATCGCCAAGCGTGAATCGGAGGCCGAGTCTTAAGTTGAATTGAAGGGGATTCTCTTTGTAGATGGTCTCAAGCTCACTGCTGTTCTTGAAATACCAGGAGATGCCGGGCTCTGCATAGAGTCCGATGTTGTTTGAGATCCGATAACCTAAACCGATTGCTGTATTGACGGACCATTGCAATTGATCCGTGGATATATTTTCCCGGGTAGTTATTTCCAGTTGATCGTCGAGATAATAGTTTGAAGTGAGCCTGCCTGCAACGTTCTTTTCCACAAGACCACCCGTGGTGAGATAGGCTGATAAGTTAGTGCTCTGCCAGAATGTGTAGGCAATGTTTAAAGGAAGTCCGATATAATGCAGCGTCTGCCGGTCATCGTAATAATAGTTGCCGCTTCCCGAGTGTAGCTCCGACGATAATTGTGAATAAGTCAACCCGCTTGCCACGCTCCATCGTTCGTTGAGATTGTATCGCAGGGTGAGGCCGAATGTAATGGGCTGATGATGCTTCACATCAGTATATGCCTGCTCCCTGGTGTCATTCGCAAGAAAATGATACTGCTCCTCTACTGTCTCCGTAACAGCAAAGGTGCCGTATCCGGAATAGGTCTCTGATGAGCCGGAAGGAGCGTTTGACATGGAGAGGCTGGTTTGCCATTTTGTTTGATTCTGATGATCCCTGTGACCATTCATCGCCAGTAACTGATCGTGACCATTGCCGGTATCCAAAGCAGGATGGCTGGAATCCGGGATTAAATCATTTCTTCCGGTTTCAGGATCGTGATCATTGGCAATTGCTTCCTGTTCTTCCGGATGGTCCGCAAGGTGATCGCTTTCATCCACTCTGACCGCAACTATTTCACTTTCCCTTCCTATACCGGTTATTTCTTCGTTTCGGTTTGAGGCAAGCAGTACCTCGGGTTCCTGAAGGAATTGTGGCTGTTTCGAAGCCGGTTTGCTGTCCGGAGTTAAGGTCGAAGGAGCTTCTTTGTTATCTGCAATGGGAATCTCTACTATCGGTTGCTCCTGCTGAGGCTGAGTTGGGGTAACGTTTCCGGTGAACACTTCGTCGGACTGATTCTCCATTGAGCTGTTACGCACGATAAACAACAGCACTATGGCCACTGCGGCAACCGCAGCAGTCGCTCCTACACGTCTACCCCACATCCGAAGCGTATGGCTTCGGGAGACTCTCCCATCCATGCCTCCCGCAGTGATAAGTTGATCGATCCCTTCCCACAATCCTTCCGGTGCGGGCTCCTCATGACGCTCCATGCGATTGCGCAGGTTATCTTGCCATTGATCGTTCATAATGCTTTTGTTTTAACCGATACAACTCTATCTCTTTCATCAGTATGCCCTTGGCCCTGTGCAATTGTGAAGCGGAACTGCTTTCCGCAATGCGCAGCATGGATGCAATCTCCTTGTGACTTTTCTCCTCGAATACATAAAGGTTGAAGACCGTGCGGTAGCCGGGCGGAAGCGTACGGATCATCTCCAGAATGACCTGGGTGGGAATGTCATCGAAATCCGGATCCCAAACTTCTGCGGGATCGGGGATATCATCCTCCGGAAGGCTTGTGAGCTTCATCTTATCGATTGCTTTCAGATGCCTCAATGATTCGTTTACCACGATGCGTGTCGACCACGCCCGCAATGATCCCTCTCCCTTGTATTCAAATGTATGGATGGCTTTGAAAATCTTCAGAAAACTTTCCTGTAACACATCTTTGATGTCTTCCTCGTTTGAGATGTAACGAGCACATACCGCGGTAAGATACCCGGAATAATCATCGTAAAACCGTTTCATGGCAATCCTGTTGCCTTGCACAATTTGCCGAATAAGTTTCCGCTCCCTGTTTTCGTCTTTACTCATTTACCAATCTTGTCCGGTCATATCACACCATACCTCAGTCGATTGAAAGGTAAGGCTGTACTTAATGCAAATGTACAACCTTACCTGTTTTTTTAGTAATAAAATATTGTAAGGATTCTGAAATGGTCTGTTGTTTTCATAAACCGGCTTATTGCAACGGAATCACACTTCTCTCTGCGGCAATCGCTGACGTTGCCGGCGTTGCTGCGCGTGTGCGGTAATCGAACTCAGCCGACTTGTCGGCGTTGAACGATTTCCATTTCAGCTTCAGCTTCACGGTTTCTCCCTCCGTATCGGGAAGTTGATCCAGCCTGAAAGCAACAAGGCCATCGCCGACCCTGCCCGACACATCGCCATTGGCATCGTGTTTAAACTCCACCTCGTATGGGTTTTCGGGATTGTTGGTGGGGATCAGATTCACGTGGTGGGTGATTCCCCGATGGCTCCATATTGTTCTGAAACGAAGTGTGAGGTAGCCATCTTCGGCTATTGTTACCCAGTCGGCAACAATCTCCACGGGATCGTTCCCATATACGTCATTATTCTCCTCTCCCAGATTGGGAGCCATGGGTTTCGTTCTGATGCTGTCGATCCAGTTCACCCTGACAGCCTTGTCATACACCTGGCTGGGATCATCTACTTCATCGTAATTGACCAGGGCCCTGACCTCTTTTGAGCCAAAAGGGTGTGATGTGATATTTACCGGTAGCAGGGTGGTATTTTCGTCCAGCTGGAAAAACAGAGTTTCGTCCGCTGCCTCTTTCACTGTGACCAGTGCATTGGGAAAATAGCGGTTAACATTATTGTCATCATCGTCCAGACAGGATGGCAGGATGAGTATACCGAGTAATATCCCCGTCGTGAAAAGTAATTTGGTAATCTTCATAATTGATAGTTTTAAACGTTGCGAATTATTATGCTTCAAACATGAAAGCGCCAAACAGTAAAAACCTTGCGTGATAATTTGTTATTTTTTTCTAAAAAATCCACCCTGCATTTATTGCGCAGAAATGCTAAATGCGAATATAATTCTGTAATTTTGCTACTGAGTGGATGAGTTTGAATTTTTATCAATCGCATGAAACTTTTTTTCAAAAATTATCAAGGATATTTTTTGTTGATTTATGAATTCTTTTGCAGCAATCGATTTTGAAACGGCCAATGAACAACGCACCAGCGTTTGCAGCGTGGGTCTGGTGATCGTACGGGATGGTGTGATCAGGGAAAACTTTTACAGTCTTGTCCGTCCAGAACCGGATTATTATTGTTACTGGAACATGAAGGTGCATGGCATCACCTCCGATGATACCGCGAATGCACCTATCTTTCCACAGGTGTGGCGTCAGATCGAACAGATGATTGAAGGCTTACCGCTCATCGCCCACAACAAGGGTTTTGATGAAAGCTGTCTGAAAGCCTGTTTTCGGATGTATCAGATGGATTATCCCGACTACGCGTTTTATTGCACGCTGCGTGAGGCGAGAGCGCAATTGAAAGGCTTACCCGATTATAAGCTCAATACCGTCGCTGCACATTGTGGTTTTACGCTGCAAAACCATCACCACGCCCTGGCCGATGCCGAAGCTTGCGCACGCATAGCGTTGCAGGTATTCAGGTGAAAATAACCAATTGAATGCATTGATATTACCGTACGGTTTTCAACTTATTTTAAACAAGATAATTCCGAATTCCGATTCAGCAGTTTTTTGTAAAGGTTATTCAATTGAGTTTATATGCATAGATTATTCCATTTGAATCTCCCAGATATGCAATTCCCCCATCAATGACTGGTGTCGATAGTATTGCACCCAAATTCATGATTATCTTTTCTGAGCCTTTTGTATCGGTACCATATAATATAAAATCAGGTTTAAAAACGTCATTCTCCGTATAAACCTCGTGGTAGTTTTTCTTACTGCCATGAGTCTGAAAAATTGATTCTATTGTATGGGTGTTTGTGTCAACCCTGTACAACTTGCCATTAAAACAGCCGAAATAAATGGCAGATTCATAGCAGATTGCATCTCCATAGACACGCATATTCAATGGAAAGGTATACTCTTCGACACCATTTTCGATGCTTACCCCACAAAACCGATGAGAATCAGAGGTCCCAAAAAAGACCGTTTTCTCCACCACCAGAGGGGTCGCAATAATCCAGCTTCCTTTCTCTTTCATGTTCCACAATCCTCGTCCTGATTCAACATCCAAGGCATAGATATTGTAATCCCTGCTTCCAAAAATGACCGCATTGTGATGAATGGTGGCTCCCTTCTGTATCTCACCTTTAGGGAAATAGGTGTCGCCAACAGTTCTGAATTTCCAAACCAGTTCACCGTTATCACTGTTTAGAGCATAAAAATATCCATCAAAGCTCCCTACATAGACTTTTTTGTTATGAATGATTGGGGTTGCATGTACGATACCCCCCGTTTCAAATTTCCATGCCAGCCTTCCGCTGTTTGAATCCAGCGCGTAAACATTTCCGTCGCCACTACCAACAAACAATTTATCGCCAGATAATGCCGGTGATGAAAGGTAATAATCCCACAGGTCCAGTTCTTTCTCTCCACCGGTCCTGAATTGCCATTGTATCTCTGCATTCCTGGTGTTTATTGAGTATACCAGCCCGTCTGTTGAGTTGAAAATCACATAACCATTCAAGAGCAATAGCCTGGATTTTATTTGTCCCTCCGTTCTGAATTTCCATTTCAGACCACCATGAAACTTGTCCAAAGCATATAAACAGGAATCATTACTTCCGATGTAAACGGTGCTGTCATCAACCACCGGTGAAGAATAAACGCCACCCTTTGTAGCGAAATCCCATACCAGCGAACCTTGTCCGTATAATGATGAGGATAAAAAAAACAGCAGGATCAGTTTAAATAAATATTTCATCGTTCTTTACTTTTACAAATGTTTTTATTGTTTGCTTTATGGAAGTTGTTTTGTGAATGAAAATGAATGGGCAGCATTGGTAAAGACTTACTCCCGAATTATTCTTACGTTGATCATCCATTATCTTGTTTTCGTTTAACAGCGATGATGAAAACAATTCTCTTCTCGATAAGAGAAGAGAATTGTAAACGCTCACAATATTATACTTTCTGAAGCATTTGCATCAACTCTGTCATATGTGACTGTAAATAAGACTGAATGACAGCAAATATGGTTCGCTGAGGTTAACTATGCTTTTATTACAAATTTTAAAATGAGATGCATGATTGATCTGTTTTAATCCTCTGCAAAAATACAAATAGTTGTTTAGACATGTGAATATTCAAACAGTTTTTTTATTTTTATCCTATTATAAACCCCCTGTCATAATGAACACATTGAGTGAGATGATCGACAAACAGATAGCTTTACACCAAGGCAGCAATATTTTTCGTGATTCTCTCTTGCCGGTTTACTATTTGCTAAAATATTGGTGAGAACAATGCTTAATCTGCGAAATTATTTGTTCTTTTGTAAGTAAACAGTTTCAATATTACTATTATGCCGATCCGCGAGTTAACAGAGCTGGTGCAACGCGCCAAAGAGAGAGGGAGATGCAGGGTTGCGGTTGCTGCTGCCGAGGACGAGGATGTGCTGATCTCACTGCATCACGCAATGAGAGAGGGGTTTGTAACCCCTCTGCTGATTGGTGACAGCACCAGGATTGCTGCTGCCGCCGACAGTGCTGGTGTGTCTACCGACGGGATGGAACTGCTTGACAACCGTGATGGGGCAGCGGTGTCGGCACAGCTGGCCGTGGCTAAAGTGAGAGAGGGAAGTGCCGGGATGCTGATGAAAGGGCATGTGGGTACTGCCGACCTGCTGAAAGCGGTGTTAGACAAGGAAAAGGGAATCATAACCGGCGGGTTGCTGAGTCACGTGGCCTTCTTCCAGTCGCCCTACTACCACAAGGTGTTTGGTCTTACCGATGCGGCGATGAATATTGCTCCCGATCTGGAAGGCAAGAGGCAGATCCTGCTCAATGCGGTGGCACTCTGCCACCGAATGGGGATCACCAACCCCAAGGTGGCGATTGCCGCAGCGGTGGAGAAGGTGAACCCGAAGATGGAGGCTACGCTTCATGCTGCAGCTCTGAAAGAGATGAACCGCAACGGTCAGCTGCCCGGGTGTCTGGTTGACGGACCCTTTGCCATCGATATCGCCTTCAGCCGCGAGTCGGCACGTCTCAAAGGTATGGGAGGTGAGGTGGCCGGTGATACCGACTTGATCCTGGCTCCCGACATTGAGGCGGGCAACATGTTTTACAAAGCGCTCAATTTTCTTGGTGGAGCTGTCTCGGCGGCCGTCGTGACCGGCAGCTCTGTTCCTATCGTGCTCACCTCGCGGTCGGACAACGACCGCAGCAAGCTGCTCTCACTGGCACTGGGTGCAGTGATCCGATAATAAAAGTGATCAGAAAAAATAATTAAACCACAATAAATTAATCGAACTATGGCAACCAATACCCGTATCCTGGTGATCAACCCGGGATCAACCTCTACCAAGATCGCCATCTACCAACAGGAGAAGGTGATCTTCCTGAAAACCATCAAGCATGCACCCGAAGTATTACGTCGATTCGAGAAGATCACCGATCAGTATGAATACCGGAAGGATATCATCTATGATGAGCTGAAGAGCGCAGATGTGCCTGTGGAGTCGATCGATGCCGTGATCGGTCGCGGGGGACTGGTGAAGCCGATCGCGTCGGGTGTCTACCGGGTGAACGATGCCATGCGCGACGATCTGCTCGCGTGCAAGCGTGGCGAACATGCCAGCAACCTGGGTGCATTGATTGCATACGATATCGCGAAGTTATTGCCCTCGGCAGTTGCGTTTATTGCCGACCCGGTGGTGGTAGACGAGCTGCAGCCTCTGGCAAGATATTCAGGCCATCCCCTCATCGAGAGAAGGTCAATATTTCATGCCTTGAACCAGAAAGCGATTGCCCGTGCACATGCCAAATCGATCATGAAAAAATATGAAGATCTCAATCTGATCGTGGTCCACCTGGGTGGTGGTATTACCGTGGGAGCGCATCAGAAGGGGAAGGTGGTCGATGTAAACCAGGGACTGGATGGCGACGGCCCCTTCTCGCCCGAACGTACCGGATCGCTCCCTGTGGGACAGTTGCTGAAAGTGGCTTTTAGCGGCATCTACAGCTACGAGAAGATGTCGGAGATGATCGTTGGCAAAGGGGGGATGATGGCTTACCTGGGTACCAACGATGCCTATATCGCTGAACGGGAAGCGAAAGATGGTGATAAGAAACACCTTGAGGTGCTGGAGGCAATGGCCTACCAGGTAGCGAAAGAGATCGGCGCGATGTCGACCGTGCTCAAAGGTGAAGTGGATGCGATCCTGATCACCGGTGGCATCGCCAACAGCAAGTGGTTCTGCAACCTGGTGATCGAGCGGGTCTACCGCATCGCACCGGTGCATGTCTACCCGGGACAGGACGAGATGGGTGCCCTGGCGGATAACGCCCTGCTGGCTATCAATGGCGAGATCGAGGTGAAAGAGTACCGTTAGGAGAGATGTACCTGTTCAATCCCGAGCACGACCTTGCGTTGGCCAACTTCTTGCCAAACTACACACCGCCCGCCTCGGCTGCCCTCATGGCTGCCGAGCTGGCGCTACTGCCGGTATGGTATAGCGACGGTGATCCGGTGCTAGCTGAGGGAGAGCAGCACCGCCTGCATCTCGAGGCTGTGCGACAGTCTTTACCGATCACTTCTTCACTTCTTTCTCATAAAGAGATCAACAACCATACTCACCAACCAATCATTCCCTGGGGATGGAACCCTGCCCTAAGGAGACGGTTACTATCTTATGGAGCGCAGGAGGAACAACTGCCATCTTTAGAAGAGCTATATAGTTTGAGAGATTATTCCAACAGGAAGCATGCTGTACGGATTCTGAGGGAGCTGCAGGTAGAAGAGCCAGCCTGTTGCGGTGAATCACACTATTTCACCTCCATGGAGGATCTGCTCATGTACCTCCAATCCTTCTCCGGCGACAAATTTTTAAAAATGCCACTCTCAGGTAGCGGTAAAGGATTGATCCGCATCCTGAAAGCGATCACCGACAAGCAGACCGACTGGTGCCGGCGGGTGATACGCGAGCAGGAGGGAGTGGTGGCAGAACCGGTACTGAACAAGGTGGTGGATTTTGCCATGGAGTACTACCTGGAAGAAGGGAAAGCTCGGTTTACAGGCTATTCGCTCTTCCGTGCAGCTGCCTCGGGTGCCTACCTGGGGAATGAGTTGCTCTCCGATGCCCACATCATGGAGAGGCTTACTGCTTATATCCCGTCAGAGCTGCTGGATTCACTTCGTGAATCGCTTAAGACAAAACTTGCAGCTAGCTTCCCCCATTATACCGGTTACGCGGGTGTGGATATGATGATCTGCCAAACAGGTGAAGGTTACAGCGTGCAGCCCTGTGTGGAGATCAATATGCGGATGAACATGGGCATGGTGGCACGTCTCTTCCATGACAGGTTTATAGAGTGTGACGGAGAGGGCAGGTTCACGATAGGTTATTTCAAAAAGCCGGGGAGTGCCCTCTTGCTTCATCAGGAAATGCAACGGGAGTCACCGCTCCGGGTAGTGGACGGAAAAATAGTTTCCGGCTACCTTTCGTTGACTCCCGTTGTGGCAGATACAAGATATACTGCCTACATCTCCGTGTGTTGAACCTTATCCCGCGGGGAAAATGACACCATGCTACCCGGAGTCAGATAACTTTTCCACCAGTTCGGAGGTCGCAGTTTCGGAATAGATGCCATAGGCATTCACCAGCAATCCTTTCAGATTGTTTTGAGGAGAGGAGATGGCATAGAGGATGCTTTCGTTGTCCAAATCTGACATCTCCTGAAAACGGTAGATCTCGTCAATCTGAAATTCATGCGGTCGAAGCCGTATCATACCCTCCGTACATACAATACAGTCGCTTTCGATGTTAAAATTGGCTCTGTAGCCCTTTTTTGCCAGATCGTTGATGGCTTCTGATAATGTGGTATATGTCTTCATCGTTGCCTTTTAATTGAACTGTTTCAATTAATAAACAACCAATCAGCAACTTGGTTCATACCCGCATCCCAAAGCAGTAAGACTCCCCTCCCTTTCTTACTTCTTCATTTGCTTCGCAAAATAGTTATAAAAGAGGGGAATCGTTCTGATGCCGTTGTAGAACTGCTGCAGCGGGAAGTTCTCGTTGGGAGAGTGGATGGCATCAGATCCCAGACCGAAGCCCATCAAGACCGACTTGATGCCGAGGATCTCCTCGAAGGTGGCGATGATGGGAATGCTGCCGCCCGAGCGGACCGGTACCGGCTCCTTGCCGTATACATCGCTGTATGCTTTCTCCGCTGCCTGATAAGCCGGCAGGTCGATGGGGCAGACATAGGAGGGGCCGCCATGCAGGTACTCCACCTTCACCTTCACCGACTTGGGGGCGATCGACTCGAAGTATTTCACGAAGAGCTTCGCGATCTTGTTGTGGTCCTGGTTGGGCACCAGGCGGGTACTGATCTTGGCGTAGGCTTTCGACGGGAGAACCGTCTTGGCACCTTCACCGGTGTAGCCGCCCCAGATACCACAGACATCGAACGTGGGGCGGATGCCGGTACGCTCGTTGGTGCTGTATCCTTTCTCTCCCGCAACCTCCTTCACGTCGAGTGCTTTCTTGTAATCTTTCAATGAGAAGGGTGCCTTCGCCATCAAGTTGCGTTCTTTTTTCGATACCTCTACCACATCGTCGTAGAAGCCGGGGATCAGGATACGACCGTCGTCGTCCATCGTCTGTGCGATCATCTTCGCCAGCACGTTGATCGGGTTGGCCACGGCACCGCCGAAGAGTCCCGAGTGCAGGTCCACGTTAGGACCGGTCACCTCCACCTCCCAGTAAGCCAGGCCACGCAGTCCCGTGGTGATGGAAGGCACGTCGGGAGCAATCATCGAGGTGTCGGAGACCAGGATCACGTCGGCCTGCAACATCTTCTTGTGTTGCTTGCAGAACTTGGGCAGGTTGGGTGATCCCACCTCCTCTTCTCCTTCGATGAGGAACTTGACGTTACATGCCAGCGTGCCCGATTGTACAAGATATTCGAACGCCTTGGCATGCATGAAGCCCTGTCCCTTGTCGTCGTCCGCGCCGCGTGCCCAGATCTTGCCATCTTTAATCACCGGCTCAAACGGCTTGGTCTTCCAGAGATCAACCGGATCCACCGGCATCACATCCATGTGGGCGTATACCAGCACGGTGGGGGCATTCTTGTCGATGATCTTCTCACCGTAGGTCACCGGGTTGCCGTCGGTCTCCATCACTTCGGCCTTGTCGGCACCTGCAGCCAGCAGGAGCTCTTTCCATTTCTCGGCGGCGCGGTACATGTCGGGTTTGTGCTCGGGGAGCGATGAGATGGAGGGGATGCGGATCAGTTCGAACAGTTCCTCCAGGAAACGCTTTTCGTGGGTTTTTACATACTTGTCGATTTCTTTCATATGGGTTAAGCTAATAATGATTTTTGGTTTTGTTTGATTGTTACAAATATAAGAATTTTGCCGGTTTCTGCACCTTCATACGGCACCATTGTCCATTCTCTGTGCAGAAACATTGGTTGTACATCTTTTTATGGATCATTGATCACAACCGTAGCAGAAACGATCAGGTTATTCACATTTATCACACAACCCTGACATTCATTGCACTCCCACGACATTCATCTTCAGGGTGTAGACCGATGTGCGGGCAGTAACAAAAAGAGTATCACGGTTTTTGCCGGCGAAACAGATGTTGGAGGGGCTTTCCAGAAAATCGATCTCGCGGATCAGCTTACCCCCGGGTGAGTAGACCCACACCTTGTCCATGGTCAGGTAGATATTTCCCCGGTTGTCGATGGTCATCCCGTCCGAACCGTGGGGAGCAAAGTAGGTCTTGTTCTCCAGTGTGCCGTTGGGAAGGATGTCGTACCGCCATATTTTCCGGTCTTCGATATCGGCCACGTAGAGCGTCTTGCCATCCGGGGTGCCGATGATGCCGTTGGGTTGCTTGTAGTCGTCGATTAACCGGGTCACCTCCCCGTCGGGTGTGAGGAGGTACAGCCCCCGTGCTTCCTGTATCTCACTGTACCCTTCGGGCCAGTAGGGTCGGTGGTAGTAAGCATCTGTGAAATAGATATCACCATTGGGTGCGATCCAGAGGTCGTTGGGTCCATTGAGATGCTTCCCTTCGTAATCCTCAAGGAGCACCTTCCGCTTATCGCGGTTCTCAAAGAGGATGATCCGGTTATGTTCATCGGCACAGGCGACCAAATCGTTGTTGGCGTTGAAATACAGGCCATTGGACCTTTCTGTACCCTCCAGCCAGAGGGTGATACCCTCCTGCTCATCCCAGTGGTGGATGCGGTCGTTGGGCTGATCGGTGAAGTAGACGCTGCCATCTTTGGCAACAGCCGGGCCCTCGGTGAAGCTGTATCCGGATCCCACTTTCTGTGGAACGGCACCCTCAGCAACAATGTCGCTTTCCTGGGCGGCTAGTGCTCCTGTGAGAAGGATGCATGCGATGATAATTGGTAATTTCATTCTCGGTATTTTATTTATTTGTCCAACAATTTCTATATCAGCACGTTGGTTGCCTGTACGTTGGTTGCGTTGTGATGTGCAGTCCGGTTATCTATGGCCTCTGATACCCTTCGCGGTAGGGTCTGGCCAGCATTGCCGCTGCCGCCTCGTTGCCGGTGATGGTCTGCCGCTCCGCATCCCACTTTACCCTGCTGCCGGTCTCGTAGGCGATCATTGCCAGCTGCACCGTGGCGGTGGAACGGAAGGCATCGTCGATGGTGCAGCTGATCAGCTCCCTGTTGCCTGTTCTCACAGCCTTGATGAACTCAGCCACATGCTCCTCCTGCATGCGGGGGGAGGGGATCTCCATCACCTCCTGTTGGCTGTTGTGCCCTGCCGCCTTCAGCACCAGACGGTTGTCGGCAGCAAAGAGGGTGCCCTTCTCACCGTGGAAGAAGATGCCGTTGTTGTACTGCGGATCCATCTCTCCCGTGCCCCAGAGACGGTGCTGCCAGATGAGTGGCACCTCGCCAAACTGCATCATCGCCCTCAGCGTATCGGGGGTATTGGTCTTCCCCTGTAGTGCATGGATGCCTCCCTGGGCTTCAATGGTCATAGGCATGTCATAGCCCATGATGGTGCGGATAATGTCGATGTTGTGGATGCCCCAGTCCACCAGATGTCCGTTGCCATAAGCTTTCTCAAAGCGCCACGACATATGACCTTTTGAGGGACTGTAGGGCAGCAGGGGGGCCGGGCCGCACCAGGCATCCCAGTCGAGTGATGCCGGCGGATCCTGGATGGTGGTGTCATCAATATTGGGGTTGTAGTGTATCTGTGCTTCTATCTGGTGCACCTTGCCGATCCGTCCCTCACCGATCAGCTCCTTGGCTCTGCTGAACGCTTTGTTCTGTCGCCGCTGAAAGCCTATCTGCACGATATTGCCCGTCTCATGGGCAGCCTTCACCATCGCCTTCCCCTCTTTGATGTCGTAGGCCAATGGCTTCTCGCAGTAGACCGGCAGTCCTTTCCGGCAGGCGGCAATGAACTGCAGTGCATGCCAGTGAGTCACTGTGCCGATCAGCACTGCATCGAGCTCACTTATCTCCAACAGTTCCCTGTAATACTTGAATCCTAGCGGGCGACTACCCTGCAGTGATGCCAGCTCGTTCATACTATTTGTGAGGTGTGTGCTGTCCACATCGGCGACAGCGATCACCTCCACACCGCCGGCCTCCAGTGCCGCCTTGGCGATCACCATGCCATACCAGCCGCTGCCGATCAGGCCGATCTTCAGTTTCCTGTTGTTGTCGCTGGCAAAGATTGGAGTGGGATACCCGGTAGCAACGGCTGCCGTTGCCAGGGTGGTGCTTTTGATAAATGTTCGTCGGTTCATATGATCAGGTGTATTCGTGTTGGTGCATGTGATTCATAAAAAGTGAAACGCATCAGAAGCACAAAATGTTTGCCGACCGTCAACCGGTAGATTGGAAAAAAAGTGCTAATTTTGAAAAAAATAGAATCCTATGAAGCAGTACGCATTCATTGCCATTGCCATGGTAGTAACCCTTCTGGCGGCATGCACAAACAATCAGAAGATGAATCAGGATATGAACCCAGCAGCGTTTATCACCGCTGCCCAGACGGAAGAGGTGATCGCACAATTGAAAGACTCGCTTGGCGAGGCTTCTGCATTCCGCGTTGAGCGCGGCGTAGAGCAGGTAGCAGCCCTCTGGCGAGAGCAGGATGGTAACGCAGAAGCGTTCGCACAGTTTTGCAAGCGCTCGTTCGTGGGGGACACGGCGGCACTCGCCACGCTGTTCACCACGCTGGAACGCAACTTCGAGGTGATGGGCGGATACTTTCATAAGATGGATGTGGAGCTCAAGATGCCGCTGCAGCTGGAGGGACCAGCAATCACACCGGTGGATATGATGTTCGGCAGCTACGATGCATCGGCACATCTCACCGACGACCTCTACGGCAACAAAGTTGCCTTTCTCACTGCACTCAACTTCCCCTTCTACTCTCTTGAAGAGAAGACAGCACAGGGTGCCGGGTGGAGCCGCAGGGAGTGGGCCTATGCACGTATGGGGGACCGCTTTATCTCACGTGTGCCGGCCGCCATCCAGCAGGATATCTCTAAAACATTGACTGAAGCCGATGCCTATATCTCCGATTACAACATCCTGATGGACAACCTGCGGAATGATGCCGGTGAACAGCTCTTTCCCGAAGGGATGAAACTGATCACCCACTGGGGGCTGCGCGACGAGCTGAAGTCGAACTATGCGGACCCGGAACGTGGAGTGGAGAAGCAACGCATGATCTACAAGGTGATGCAGCGCATCATCGACCAATCCATCCCGCGGGAGGTGATCAACAGCGGATCCCACACCTGGAATCCGGAGACAAACGAGATTTTCATTGACGGTGACGCAATAACGGGCACCCCGGAAGAGACCAGAAGGTATGAGGTGTTCCTGAAGAATTTTCACGCCATGCGTCAGCTCGACGCCTACTCACCCCATTACCCCACCCAGCTGACCCGTGCCTTTGATGCCACCATGGAGGTGCGGCAGAAAGATGTGGAGGCGCTCTTTGTGGGGTTGCTTTCCTCACCGCAAGTGAAGGAGGTGGCCTCCTTTATCGCCTCACGCCTGGGACGTGAGCTGGAGCCGTTCGATATCTGGTACAACGGTTTCAAGGGAGGTGAAGGGATCCCCGAGGAGCAGCTGACAGCGCTCACCTCACGTAAGTATCCCGATGCGGCGGTACTGGAGAAGGAGCTGCCCAATATCCTGGTGAAGCTGGGCTGGAATCCTGTGAAAGCGAAGGAGATCACCTCGCTGATCACTGTAGATGCCTCCCGCGGTGCCGGCCACGCCTGGGGTGCCGCCATGCGGAACGACCTCTCCCGCCTACGTACCCGTATCGGTGAGGGGGGGATGGATTACAAGGGTTACAACATCGCCGTGCATGAGTTTGGACACAACGTGGAGCAGACCATCACCATGAACGATGTGGATTACTACATGCTGAATGGTGTGCCCAACACCTCCTTCACCGAGGCGGTGGCGTTCCTCTTCCAGAAACGTGATCTGGAGCTGCTGGGCTTGAAGAACAGCAATCCTGACGAGGCACATTGGCTCGCTCTCAGCAGCTTCTGGTCCGCCTATGAGATCATGGGTGTCTCGCTGGTCGATATCAGGGTGTGGGAATGGCTCTACGATCATCCCGATGCCACGGCGTCGCAGCTCAAAGAGGCGGTAATCGCCATCGCCAAAGAGGTGTGGAACAGTTACTATGCCGGTGTGCTGGGCGGTGAGGATGAGACGCTGCTCGGCATCTACTCCCATATGATTGATTACCCTCTCTACCTGCCCAACTACCCGATGGGTCACCTGATCGACTTCCAGATTGAGCAGCAGGTGAAGGGCAAGAACCTGGCGGAGGAGATCGAACGGATGTACACGCAAGGGAGCATCATCCCCCAGCTATGGATGCAGCATGCCGTGGGTGCACCCATCTCCATCGATCCGCTGCTGGCCGCTACAGGGGAGGCCCTGAAGTCGTTGAAGCAATAAATGGATGCGGGGTTGCACTTTTTTCGCGGAAAAAGTGTAATTTTGTAGACTGAAAAGGAAAGATGCCGGAGTGGTCGATCGGGGCGGTCTCGAAAACCGTTGTACTCTTACGGGTACCAAGGGTTCGAATCCCTTTCTTTCCGCAATTCATTTCCCAATCATGCACCGGAAGGAGCAGTGTTGGGTTTTTTTAATGCTTCATGGTGACCAGCCCGGTGAATAGATCGTAAGCAGCCTGGAGGTAGCTTTGCCGGGTGAGCTGAGCTTTCAGCTGTTCGCTAAGCAGCTCCTGTTGCAGGATATACCCCTTTTCGTATTGCATCTGTGCTGCCTCAAGGTTCTGCTCACTTATCGCCATGTTCTCCTCACTGAGGCGGTAGCTCTCCCGTTGCACCGCGAGCTGTGACCGCTCCTGCAGCCGCTCCTTCTCCTGCCTGTTGCGTATCTCCAGCAGGCTTGCCTCCTCCAGCCGTTGCTGCAGCCTCAGCCGCGACACCTCTTTGGCGGTGGTGAGGGACTGGCTGATGGGTATCTTCAGTGAGAGACCGAGATAGCTGTTGCCGCGCCAGTAACGGTCGTTGAAGAGCCGCAGCTCATTGTTGTAGTAGTTGGTGCCCAGGTAGCCGTTGAGTGAGAGCGTGGGTGCATACTTCCACTCTGCCGACTCTGTGCGCAGGGCTGCCAGCGACACCATCTCACTTTGCTTCATCACCTCGAGCTCTTTCCCGGTCACAACTGCTGATGCGTGCTGTTCCATCTTACTGAGCAGGGTAGGGATATCCTCCTCCAGCTGCAGCGTCGCCACGTTTTGGGGGGTGACCTCTGCACCCGCGAGGAAGAGCAGGTTAGCCCCGGCATCCTCTGCAATCTTTTCCGCCTTGAGGCAGTTCGCCACCGATTCGTTATAGGCCTTCTGTGCCTCATTCTTCTCCACGAGGGAGAGCTGTCCTTTTTCGTAGAGATCACCGGCATTCCTCAGAAGCAGGGCATAATAGGTCGTATCCTGCACGTAGGAGCGGAGTTGTTCCTTTGCGATCACACACTCGGCATAGGCGATGGCGACCTGTTCCCGCAGCTCCTTTTCCGATATCATCTCATCATATTGTTGTATCTTCAGCTGCTGCTTCTGCTCGCCCACGCGGTTCACCTTCTCCGGGCTGAAGAGATCATAGCTGAGGCTGAGTCCCGCCGAAGCGTTCCAGGTGGTATTGAACCGCAGGTACATCAGCTCACCCTCCGATGCATCGGGGTCGAAGAGATGTGCCGGCACCGGGGTGGAGGGGATGATCAGGTTGCGACGCAGATCACCCGACGAATAGATATCGGGCAGGTGCTGCAGGCGGGCTTCATCGAGCCGTAGCTCCGCCTCGCCCACCATCAGCTTCTGCCTGATCCGTTCCGGGGCATGCTCCAGCGCGTAGGCAATGGTCTCTTCGAGTGTCAACCATTCCGGAAGCAGCTCCTGCGCCGGCAGGAGCAGGGTGAACGACAGCAACAGTAACAGGGTTATTGATCTTTTCATAACTTCACATTTTATCGGAATACGGATGAGGGTTCCACCTTCCTTAGCTTGTTGATGGAGAAGTAGGAGCTGCCCACCGAGATCAGCAGCGTCATCAGAAAGAGGAAGATGAGGAGGGGTGGTGAGAGGCTGATGATCAGTCCCGCTTTTGCCATCCCGATCTTGGAGATGACCAGCAGCAGGAGCGACACCATGAAGCCGGCCACGGCGTAGATGAACGACTGTGCGATCACCAGGCGGGTGATGTAGCGTCCCGAGGCACCGATCGCCTTGAGCGTGCCGTAATCCTTGATCCGGTCGTAGGTGGCTGAGTACATGGTGAGGCCGATGATGAAGAAGCCGCTGATGATGCCGAAGATGACCAGCGTGGCGAAGCTCATGCCCATGTTGTTGGCGGTCATCACGTTGACGATGGTGCCGGTGCGTAGCTCCTCCGCCGGCCACGCCTTCAGGTCGGGTGCTGCCCGGTTGATGCGCCTGACCACCGGCCCGATCATCCCGGGATCGCGCACGGTGACGATGATGCCGCTCACCATGATCTCCGACAGTCCTGAGTAGTAGCGGGCCTTGTCGAGGGTGGTGTAGAGCAGCGGTGCGTTGAACCCCTTGGCATGGCGGGTGGTGACACCCACCATGGCCGTCTTGCCGTTGATCTCGAAACGGGTGCCCGGCCGCACCTCATAGCGCAGTGCCTTGTTGTCGTAAAAGTCGGTCGACACGATCTCCGGTGCTGCCAGGTCATGCAACGAGCCGCTCTCTATCAGCTCTTCATGGGGACCGGCAGCCAGGGAGGGATAGGCAGAGCCGATGACCATGGCGGGGGCATCCTTGCCGTTGGGGAACTTGACCGTGACGGGGGTGATCACGAAGCCGTGGGTGTCGTCCACCCCCTCGATGCTGCGTAGCTGGTTGATCCATCGCACATCGAAAGGTGTGAGCTGATTGGCATTCTCGGTTTGCCGGTTCACCACGAACACCTGCGCATAGGCAGGGTTGGCATTGCTCACCAGCCCCCCGATCAGGTTGGCCAGATAGAAGAACATGCCCAATTCAATGCCGATCAGGTAGATGCTGATGATGATGGCGGTGAGGATGCCCATGCTCTTGGACTTCTCGAAACGGACAAATTTATAGGCGGTTGGGAACATGTTGGATCAGTTTATATCTACCCTGCACTCCACTTTCGACTCGATGAAGAGCGTGCGCGGCACCTCATCGAGCGACACCTCTATCTCCCGTATACGTCGATCCTCCAGGTCGCTGCCGCTGTCGGAGAAGAGCGACTTGCGCTTCAGGTCGGGTGAGAGGCGCGTGACGCTGCCCGTGGCGGCAACGTTGCTGTCACCCGGTAGGTGGATGGTGCAGCGCTGACCTACCGCCAGCCTGTCGGCAAACAGCTCATCAATCTCGGCGGTCACCATCAGTGGACGCTCGGGGGCGATGCGGCCATAGGGCTGATGCATCGTCACCGCCTCCCCCGCGCGGGGGGTGAGGGTGAGCAAAGTGCCCCCGGAAGGGGCACGGAAGGAGCGTTGCGACAGGTTGTTCTCACGTGCTGCCCGTGCTGTCTGCATTTCCCGCAGGCGTGACTGCTGCAGGCGGTAGTCGTTCTCCACCTTTTTCAACTGCTCGGTGCCCTGATCCAGGTCGTTCTGCAGGCGGCGCACCTCCTCTCCGGTAACGGCGCCCACTCTCAGCAGCTCAACCGCATCCAGATGACGTCGTCGCAGATCATCCAGTGCGATACGCTCCTGCTCCAGTGCCAGTCGTGCCGACTCCACCTGCAGCTGCTGCGTGGCGATGCCGGCATCGCTCTCCTGCAGCGAGAGGGTCTCATCTTTTTTCTCCAGCACCAGGATCAGGTCGCCAGCTGCGACCTTGTCACCCGCTACAAAGAAGCGCTCCTCCACAATGCCGGAGGCGGGAGCAGCCAGCTCCACCACACCCCCTTGCGGGATCACCTTGCCGATCCCCACCACCTGAGTGACCGTGAGAGGCTCTGCTGTGGGCGCAGCGTTTTCTTTCCCGTTGCCACAGGCCGTCAGGAGCAAGATGGCCGACAGCCAGCCGATCTGTTGTTTCATCTGTGTGCGTATCATCGTTCAATATCTAATTTCTATTACAATGGTTTCATGTCGGTATGCTCAGATTAAAACTCCTCTTCGATGGCAGTGTCACTGATCATCCCTTCCGACACGTAGATGGTGCGGTCGGCGTACTTCTTCAGCCGCACATCGTGGGTAACCACGATCACTGCCCTGTTGTCGAGGGAGAGCTGACTCAGCATCTCCATCACCATCCTGGCGCTGTTGTGGTCGAGCGAGGCGGTGGGCTCATCGCAGAGGATCAGCTGCGGGTCGGTGATCAGTGAGCGGGCTATGGCGATGCGTTGCTGCTGGCCCCCGCTCAGGTTGCGGGGCAGGTTGTGGATCCTCTCCTCCATGCCGAAGGTGCGGACCAGCTCCATCGCCTGTTTCCGGGCGTCGCGACGGCTCACCCCCTGCAGCAGCAGAGGGTGCATCACGTTCTCCAGCGCGTTGAGGGGCGCCAGCAGGTTGAATCCCTGGAAGACAAAGCCTATCTGCCGCAGGCGCAGTTGCGCCAGCTCCCGCTCCGGGAGGTCGTTCACGCGTGTGTCACCCACCCACACCTTTCCCATGGTGGGGTAGATCACGCACCCCAGCAGCGAGAGCAGGGTGGTCTTGCCCGAGCCGGAGGGCCCGACGATCAGGGTGATCTCACCCTTTCTGAACTCGGTGGTGGTGGGTTGCAGTGCGACGATGGTCGATTCACCCGTCTTATACTCCTTACCGGCTGCTTCAAGCCGTGCCGCGATTTCGCTCATATGCTTTTCGTTACAGCAAAAGAACAGATTTTAAAGAACATTTGCAAACAGAAGCGCTCCTGAAATATTTGATCTTGTCTGCTTTCACCCTTTTTCTTTTGTTTTCATCACTCCCATGATTTGCCGGAGCCAGTCGCTCAGGGGAATGGGACAACTCAGCAATCCGTCATTCTCTCTGAGGTTATTCATTGAGATACGGACTCTCACAGGTGGCTTGAACTGCTTTGAATATACTGACAGACTCTTGCCGCTGATGCGTGTTTCAGATTTAACCTCAATCGGTACAACTCCGCTATCCATCTGCCAGATGAAATCCACCTCCGCCTTGTTACCGGAACTCCAGTAGAAGGGTTTCGCATCATTCTGCAGCATGAGTGACTGCAATACAAAGTTCTCCGTCAATGCTCCTTTGAATTCCGTGAAGCCTACATTGCTATTCATGATCACTTCCGGTGACAATTTGGCCAGCCTCCGCAACAGCCCGCAGTCGCAGGCATAGATTTTAAATGCAGAGAGATCCTGATACCCACTTAAGGGTATAGCAGGTTTACTGACATTGAAAATGCGATAGATCAATCCTGCCTCCTCCAGCCAAAGCAATCCATCCTCATACTCACGGGCTCGTGCTCCCGATCGAACGATGCGATAGATGAACTTTCGGTTCTCCTTGGCCAATTGTGAGGGGAGTGAGTTCCAGAGACTATTTATTCGGGGAATCTCAACCGGGGAAGCGTATCGTGAAAAATCGAGCTGGTAGAGATCCAGGATATGCTGCAATACTTCGTCCACTTTCAGCATTCCCTTGTTTTCCAGTAATGTGGTTATGGCTTCCGGCATACCTCCGGTTACAAGATATCGCTTATATTCTAATTCCAGCCTGTGATGAATGATCTCCGGCAGTGGTTCAATGCTCTTCAGTTGGTTGATGTATCTCCAGCTGCGTTCGTCGGAAGTGTGCAGAAACTCCCTGAAAGAGACAGGGTATAGGTGCAATATTTCAACCTTACCGACAGGTACTGACATGTTTTTTTGTCTGATAGCCACTCCCAGGAGTGAACCGGCAGCAATGACATGGTATTCGGGTGCATCCTCACAAAAATATTTGAGACTGTTCAGTGCTCCTTCACTCATTTGTATCTCATCGAAAATAATAAGCGTTTTGCCCGGCAGGATGGGAACGTTGGTGTAAAGAGAGAGCTCCTTCACAATTCTGTCAGTCGCTTTTGTCTTTTCAAAGATGCTGTTTAACTCGATATCTCTGTCGAAATTAAAATCAGCTACATAATCAAAGCACTCCTTCCCGAATTCTTTCATGATCCAGGTTTTCCCAGTTTGTCGTGCTCCTTTTAGAAGGATGGGTTTTCGATCTTTACTCTCCTTCCAGTTATGCAGATCTTCCAGTAGTTCTCTCCTGATTTTCATCTCCATTTAAACGTTGGATAGGGTCTACTGCTTCGTGAAACACATACTACGTGCGTAAAGTGTGATAAAACACACATAATCGATACGTAATATTGGCAAATATAGTGATTTTATTTCAATGATGCGTATATGAATGATCTTTTTTAGTGGTGGTTATTGAGTCCTATTCCATTTTCCGGATCCGTACCTCGATGCCGCTATCCTTGAGTTGTTCCTTGATCGGCTTCACATCGGTTTCGCCGAAGTGGTAGGGGTAAAGCAGATCGGGAGAGAACATCTTTGCTGCACGCACCGCCTGCTCCACGGTCATGGTGTAGGGTTGGTTGACCGGCAGGAAGGCGATGTCGATATCCTTCAGAGCGCTCATCTCGGGGATGTCTTCGGTATCGCCGGCAATGTAGATACGGAGCCCGTCGATGGTGAGGATATAACCATTGTCGCGGTGGCGGGGGTGGTACTGTTCCCGTCCCGGTGTGGTGTTGTATGCGGGGACGGCATCCAGGGTGATCGCATCAGTCAGTTTCAGCCGCTCACCGTTGCGGATCTCCTCACCTTTCCCCAGGATCTCACGGGAGGAGGGGTTGAGGATGAGTCGTGTATGTTCTCGGGTAAGCGCGTCGATTGCTTTCCCGTCGAGATGGTCGCCATGCTGATGGGTCACCAGGATGAAATCGGCTTTCGGGAAGGTGCTGTAGTCGGCAAACAGGGTCACCGGATCCACCTGGATATGCCGGGCCTCATAGGTGAGCATCAGCGATCCATGCTTGATAAAGGTGATGGTCACCTCCTTGCCGTTCTCGGTGCGGAAAGTGTCTTTCTCGTAGTCTCCTGCCATCAGCTGATGAGTAAGGAGTAGCGTCATTGTCAGGAAGATAATTTTTGAATTCATTGTGCTTGATTTTTAAATGGATAATCCGGTCTCTGTTATTGAAAAACAAGCAGCAGTGGCATCTTGTTCAGAGGGTATCGGAACGAACGACACTGAGCTTTCAGGAGAGCTGTTTCATTTTCGTGGCCCGCAGCATCTCCCGTTTTCCCGGGGGACCGGGGAGGCGCTCCACGGTGAAGCTGGCAGATTGCAGCATCCGTCGTACCGCTCCCTTGGCGCAATAGGTGGTGAGGATGGCATCATCGCCGCACAAGGTGCTGAGCCGCTGGAAGATCGCCTCCCGCCACATCTCCGGTTGTTTCTCGGGGGCAAAAGCATCGAAGTAGATCAGGTCGTACTGTCGTGGCGGCTGAAACTGTTCGGGATGGCTGAAGTCGGTCTCCTCTTTCAGCAGTGTGAAGGAGGGCGTGATGGCTGTCGCTCTTTCCCAGGGTGATTGATGCAGCAGGTGAAACATCCGGGTGGTTTTCTTGTCATCCACCACTGGCGCGGTTTTAGCCCCCGTTGCAATCTGCTCCGGATAGTTGAGTTGCATGGCAGCAGCTTCCGCTAGCGGGTATCGCTCGAGGGTGTGATAGAAGACTTTCTTCTGTAGCTTTTCTGCCTCCAGCAGGGTCAGCAGCCCGTTCAGTCCCGTGCCGAAGCCGATCTCCAGCAGGTGAATGTGTTCTTTGTTACAATGCCGCAGCCCTGCATCGATAAAGACATGCATCGACTCCTGTATGGCACCGTGGGTGGAGTGGTAATGCTCATCCAACTCCGGCACATAAAGGGTGTGCGATCCGTCTTCGGTGATTTCTAAAATGGTTTTCATCGTTTTATGGTGGAACAAATGTAGGAAATCTTTGTTTACTATTTCCACCGACTCTCTAATTTTCGTACTTTTGTCGTTCAAAATAAACCTATGCAGAAATATCTATCCATTCTCCTGATACTCATGCTGGCTGTTGCCTGCGGTGGTGGCTCCACAAACAGTGATAAGGCGGAAAAGCCCCTGCTCACCGTGACCATCGAGCCGCAGCGTTACTTCCTGGAACAGCTGGCAGGTGAGGATTACCGCATCAATACACTGGTGCCCCCCGGCACCAGCCCCGAGACCTATGAACCCTCCCCCTCGGTGATGATCGACCTGGGAAAGAGTGCCATCTACTTCCGGGTGGGTGACCTGGGTTTTGAAAAGGTATGGAGTGCACGTCTGGTGGAGAACAACCCGGATGTGAATATCGTGGATTGCTCCGTGGGGATCGAGCTGATGGCGGGCGATCTGCATGACCATGATCATGACCACGGGGATCACGCGGGCCATGCGGATCACTCGGGGCAAGACCACTCCCCCGGTGGGCTTGATCCACATGTCTGGTCCTCCCCCCGTGCAATGCGTATTTTTGCACGAAACATGCTGGATGCGCTGGTGAAGACCAACCCCGAGAGAGCCGAATTCTACCAGGAGAATCATCGTCTCCTCACCGAAAAGATTGATGCGGTTGACAGCACCCTCACCGCATTGCTCAATAAAGCACCCTCACGCTCTTTCATCATCTACCATCCCGCGCTGGGTTACCTTGCCCGCGATTATGGGCTGCAGCAGCACAGCATCGAGTTCGAGGGAAAGAGTCCCTCCCCGGCGCAGCTCAAAGAGCTGGTCGATCTGGCGCGACAGGAAGAGATCAACACCCTCTTCGTGCAACGTGGGTTTGACCTGAAGAACGGCGAGGTGATTGCCCGCGAGTTGGGTGCAGAGCTGTTTGAGATCGATCCACTGCGCTACGAATGGGACTACGAACTGATCAGGATTGCCACAATCCTCTCACGACAACGCGATGAATAAACTGATTGAGATCACCAACCTGACGGTGGGTTACGAGAACAAGCCCGACGTACTGAAAAACGTGTCACTCACCATCTACGACGACGATTTTCTCGGCGTTATCGGTCCCAACGGTGGTGGGAAGACCACCCTGCTGAAGACCGTGCTGGGGCTGATCACACCCGATGCCGGCACGGTACGCTTCTTCGAAGGAGAGCGTCAGGTGCCCTCCCTCAACATCGGCTACCTGCCGCAGATCAACCAGATAGACCGCAAGTTCCCGATCTCCGTCTCTGAGGTGATCCTCTCGGGACTGACTCTGCGCAAGCAGCTCTTCAGACGATACAGTGCGGATGATAAACAGCGGGTGAGAGAGGTGGCGGGGCGACTGGGCATCAGCGAGCTGCTGCCACGTGCCATCGGCGAACTGTCGGGGGGACAACTGCAACGGGTGTTGCTGGGCAGGGCCATCATCGACAACCCGAAGCTGATCATTCTGGATGAGCCTAGCACCTACGTGGACAAGCTCTTCGAGACCAACTTCTACAAGCTGCTGGGTGACATCAACAGGGAGATCGCCATCATGCTGGTATCGCACGACGTGGGTACCATCATCTCGCTGGTGAAGAACATCGCCTGCGTGAACCAGGGACTCCACTACCACTCCGGCAGCGGGATATCGCAGGAGTGGCTGAACAACGCCTACGACTCCTGTCCCATTGAGCTGCTGGGACACGGATCCCTCCCGCATAGGGTGCTGATGCAACATGACCATGACGAAACAGCACCTCATACCCACTCACACGACTGACCCATGGGCGATATAATCGGAATCATCTTTGCCGTGTTGTTGCTGGTGGTAGGTGCCATCGGCACTGTGGCCCCGGTGATTCCCGGGGTACCACTCAGCTGGGGTGGCCTGCTGCTGCTGAAGTTCCTCCCCTCTACGCAGGATGAGATCTCCTGGACGGCGATCATATTGTTGGGTATCCTGACAGTGGTGATCACGCTGCTTGACAATATTCTCCCTGTCTGGGGTACCAAAAAAATGGGTGGAAACAAAAAGGTGGTGTGGGGTGCCACCCTCGGGCTGCTGGTTGGCTTCTTTCTCGGGCCCTGGGGAATCATCCTCGGCCCTTTCGTTGGGGCACTTGCCGGCGGAATCCTTTCCAGGACGAAATTTTTCAATGCTGTGAAACATGCCACAGGTGCCTTCCTCGGTTATATCACAGGGCTGGTGCTCAAGCTGATCACCGTGGGTCTGATCCTCTTCTTTTTTCTGCGGGTGCTGCTGTGAATCAACTCCGAAAGGTGTTTTTTCAGCAGGTCTAATCACTGTTTTACAGGAAGCGCTGTTGTTCTTCCGGAGCAGGTAAACGGCAGCTATCCCTTTTGCCAAACCATCTGTACCTGTTCCTGGCCACGAATGCGTAAAGAGCGTTTGAGATTTTCCGGGGGATGATCCTCAGTAGAAAGGAGAGCCATGCATAGCTTTTTAGCTGCCTGGTGATGCCGATGACAGCCTCCATCCCTTCTGTCCATTCATCACCATCAATAAAGACAATTGTTTTCAATGCGGTATCGGCTTTGCCATGTTGCTCCAGCAATCTCCTGCCCTGCTCGCTTTGCTGTGGTGCGAAGCGAAAAATTTCCTGCTTGTCCCGTTTCAGGATGAAATTGACAGTGGCGTTACAGAAGTTACAGACACCGTCAAATAGGATGATTTTCATTGCTTTTTAACGCAATGAGGGGGTCATAACCGATGACACCCTCATTGGAAAGAGAATTATTGTTTGATCAGGTACTCCGCAATCTGCACCGCGTTCAGGGCGGCTCCCTTGCGGATCTGATCCGATACGGACCAGAAGCTGAGTCCCTTGTCGTTGGTCAGGTCCTTGCGGATACGACCCACGTAGACAGGGTCTTTGCCGCTGAGGTCGAGCGGCATGGGATACTCCTTCTTGGCGGGATTGTCGATCACCACCACACCCTCACCTCTCTCGAACGCCTCACGCGCCTCCTCAACCGAGAGGGGACGTTCGGTCTCCACCCAGGTCACTTCCGAGTGAGCCCGCATCACCGGCACACGGACACAGGTGGCACTCACCTCGATGTCGGAGTGCATGATCTTACGTGTCTCGTTATACATCTTCATCTCCTCCTTGGTGTATCCATTGTCGGTGAAGAGATCGACCTGCGGGATCAGGTTGTAGGCAAGCTGATAAGCAAACTTGCTGATGGTGGGTTCCTCACCCTTCACCAACTGTCTCTGCTGTTCTTCCAGCTCCTGCATCGCCGCGGCACCGGCGCCGGAGGCTGCCTGGTAGGTGGCCACATGCACCTTTGTGATGGGTGAAACATCGTTGATTGCCTTGAGTGCCACCACCAGCTGAATGGTGGTGCAGTTGGGGTTGGCGATGATGTTTCGGGGACGATTCAATGCATCTTTGGCATTCACCTCGGGTACCACCAATGGTACATCCTCCTCCATGCGGAAGGCACTGGAGTTATCGATCATGATGGTTCCGTGCTTGGTGATGGTGTCGGCGAACGCGATGGAGGTGCCGCCACCTGCCGATACGAAAGCTATATCGATTCCCTTGAAATCATCGTTGTGCTGCAACTCCTTCACCTTGATCTGTTTACCTTTGAAGCTATAGGTGGTGCCGGCACTGCGTGAAGAGCCGAACAAAACAAGATCATCCAGGGGGAAGTTCCTCTGTTCCAGTACGCGCAGCAGCTCTTGTCCTACTGCTCCGCTGGTTCCTACAATCGCGATGTTCATAAGAATAAAATTTTAAATAATGTTGATAACCAAATCGACCTTTTTGTTCATCATTGATGAATGAGGAAAGATCATGCAAATGTAAACCACAAAGATATACAAAAGCCGATAAAAGAAGCAATCTGTAACTGTTAAAGTGTGATTTTTACCGGATGGCAATCTTTTTCGTGGTCTTGCCTATTTTCAGGATGTAGTAACCGCGGGTCAGGTGGACCGGATACTCACCTGTGCCGGGCGGTATGCGGCGGTTGTATACCTTCACACCCATGATGTTATAGATCTCCAGGATAGCTTCCTGCGGGAGCTCCTCAATGCGAAGCCTGTTCTCAATCATCCTGATGTTGATCTCCGGCTCCTGATGGTTCGCGGCTTCTTTCACTGGGTGATTCCTCTCACGACCCACCTGGAGGGTGTCCTGTACCATCGAATCAGCTTTGGCTCCCATCGATAGGGAGTCTCTTTCCTGCGCAGGGGAGGTGATTCCGATGCAATAGAGGAAAAACAGGAGCATGATGGACCGGAAATGTTTCATCAGCAATAGATACTTTCACAAAGATAGTACTTTTCCTTCTTCTGCCAGCTCTGTCTCCGGAAAGATCGCCCTGGCTTCATTGAGTAGTGTCTCCAGTTCGTTGTAACGCGAGGAGTAGTGACCGATCACCAGCTTCTTCACACCGCTGGCGACGGCAATCTCTGCAGCCTGTCCGGCAGTGGAGTGATAGGTCTCTTCAGCCCTGATCAGCTCACTATCGGCGAAGGTAGCTTCGTGATAGAGCAGGTCGACCCTTTCAATGTAAGGGATGATCTCCGGCGCATAGGCGGTGTCGGAGCAGTAGGCGTAGCGTCGTGGGGGTGCAGCCGGACGGGTGAGGATCCTGTTGGGCACCACCGTACCATCATCGGTGATAAAATCGGCACCGGCCTTGATGGCTGCAATCTCCCTGATGGGTATCTTGTAAAAGGCAATCATCTCCCGGAGCATATGCCGGGGAGCCTCCTTCTCCTCGAAGAGGAAGCCGTTGGTATCGATACGGTGTTTCAGCGGAAAGGAGGAGATTCGAATTGTTTTGTTCTCGTATATCATCTCTTTCTCACGGGGATTCAGCGGGTGGAGGTGGATTTTAAAGGAGATGTGGCTGCCCATATAGGTCAGCAGGGGGTTTAGCATAAAGTCAAGTTCCCTGTGAGCGTAGATGGTAAGATCATCGGTTCTCCCCAGCAGACTGAGGGTGGAGATCAACCCGGGCAATCCGAAGATATGATCGCCGTGCAGATGTGAGATAAAGAGACTGTGTAGCTTACCGATACGGGCTTTGTACTTCCTCATCTGCAGCTGTGTCCCCTCTCCACAGTCGATCATGAACAGCTTCTCATTGAGATCCACCAGTTGTGAGGGTGGGTTGTGCAGGGTGGTGGGCATGGCCGAGCCACAGCCCAGGATGGTGATGTCGAATCTGGTCATGTCAGCGGATACCGATCAGTTTGTGTGTCTGGAGGCTCAGGGCCCACTCCGGGTGTTGCCTGACAAGGGAGATACAGTATGCCACGTTCTCCGGAATCATCTGCTGGTCGTCGAAGATGGGACTCAGCAGATATCGTTCCGTCCTGGGAAGGATGGTGATGTCGGGTAGGGGGTCACCTTTCTGTATGGGAAAGCGGAGCTCATCCACCACAGGGATCAGCTCCCTCACCTTTTCGAAATGCTGTTTGGGACTGCAGGTGATGTAATCGATGCCAATCGGAACACGCCGTGTGCCGTTGGTCTCAATGGCCTGGTAGTATCCTCTCTCCTTGAAGAAGGCAACCACCTCATCGGTGAGCTGAAGCGTGGGCTCACCACCTGTCCAGACTATCCATTTGCAGGGCCAGCCTTCGATCTCACCCAGCACCTCCTCCAGCGTCATCTTCACCCCCCGCTCATAGTCGGTGTCACAGAAGCTGCAAGCCAGGTTGCACTTGGCCAGCCGGATGAAGATGGATGCCTGACCGGTACGTCCTCCTTCTCCCTGCAGGGAGTAGAAGATCTCATTTACGTTCAGGTTCATAGATGGCCGATGTCTTGGGTGTTTCGCTTACTTCGATGGCGTATAGCTCGGGCAGCTGCGGCTTGAAGTGATCGTAGATCATCTTCGCCAGGTTCTCTGCCGAGGAGTTGAGGGGTGCCATGATGTCGTTGAGGTTGCGGTGGTCGAGGGTCGCGTCGATGTAATCCTTCACGACTCGTAACTCGTTGTAGTCGCGCACGAACCCCTGACTGTTCAACTCGTGTGAACGGAGGTGTACGGTGACCACATAGTTATGTCCGTGCAGCCGGCTGCAGGGATGGTCATCGGGGAGCCCGTGCAGGGAGTGTGCCGCCGAGAATGGGAATTGCTTGCTTATCTTGTACATGGTGGTTGTGCTGTTGTTTTACTCTTTTTCATCGTCTCTGTTTACCCATTTCAGGTGGGTTCTGAGCGGATAATGGTCGGAATATGGCACCCTGTCTACCTTCGTGCGGAAGGCCTTCAGCCCTTCGCTGTGCAGGATGTAATCGATGCGGAACAGGAAGAGATCCTGGTGATAGGTGATCCCCGGTCCGAAAGCGGTGGAGATATAAGCATCCTTCAATCCCCTCTTCATCCTGGAATAGGCATAGGAGATGGGTGTGTCGTTGAAATCACCGCAGATGATGATTCCATCAGTTTCCTGTGTCGCGATATATCTCTTTACCTTCTCTACCTGGCGGGCTCGCATCCGGTAGGCGTTGCCCAGCCGGCTACGGATGTTACTGGTCACCTGCTCCAGCTTCACCGAGTCGCTGTTCTGGATGAAATCGCTGTATAGCTTCTTATCCTCTGCCTTGATGCTGTTCGATTCCAGATGCACGTTTGCCACTGTATACCGCTTGCCGTCGATGTTGATGGTGTATACCGCTGCACCGTTATAGGAGGATTCAAACAGGATCTCTTCTGTCTTTTCAATGGGATGCTTCGAGAAGCATGCCAGCCCGAAGATATGATATTTTCCCGAAGATTCCAAACCGGTGACTGACCGATAGGGGTATTGATTCAGAATGCGGTTCACATCGCGCTGTGAAAAGATCGATTGCCCGGTCTTGCTCACCAGGTACTCCTGCAGGCAGACAATGTCGGCATCGGTTGCCGCGATATAATCCAGTATGGGGTGCTTCTCTGAACTTTTATCTCTCTCCTCAGGGAACCCTTGCACGTTGTATGTCAGCACTTCGATTGTCCCGTGGGGTTCCTTCACCGGGAAGAGATGCATCGGGAAGAAGGTGGTGACCGGCTTGTGGCATATCACTATCGCCGCCAGCGAGATCATTGCCAGCTTCCACTTCGAGAAGAAGATCCAGAAAACAAGGTAGCCCACGTTGAACAGAAAGATGAGGCCGAACCCCAGCCCGATATAGGAGAAGAGATTGGTCTTTAGTGGTGACACCCTCCAGGAGAGAAAGGAGGTGAATAGCAACAGGATCGCTACCAGGTTGGTGGCGAAAATGATCCACCTGATGTAGTCTCTTGCCGATCGCTTTTTGTTACTTCTTGCTCGCATCGAAAAGCTTCTTTTTTTCTTCTGAAGAGAGGCTGCTGTATCCTGATTGCTTCAGCTTGTCCAGGATCGCGTCGATCACCTCCTGTTCTTCATGCTTTCGCTTGTTGTAATCCCAGTCAGTCTCAGTTCGGCTGTGCTCCACCTTCATCTTTGTCTTTTTGATGCGTGGTTTGAAGAGGCCCACCAGACCATCCAGCAGACGGCTCATCCAGTTGGTGATATCCTTCCCCCTCTTGTACTGCATCGCGAAGAGGTATCCCAGCAGCGCTCCGCCGATATGGGCTACATGCCCACCTGGATTTGCAGGGCTGCCCAACGACAGGAAGTCGATCACAAAAGCAAAGATGGCGATGTAGACGATTTTGATTGAACCCAGGAAGAGAAGGTTCATCTGTACCTCGGGACGATAAAAAGCGGCACCCATCACGATGGCCATCACTGCTGCAGAGGCACCAATCATCCATCCCCGATCCATCCCGGTATAGTAGGGAATGGTGTTAAAGGCCACCACGTAAAGCAGAGCCCCCGCCAGTCCCCCCAGCAGGTAGAGGCTTCCCAGGGTGCGTCCGGAGAAATACTGCAGGAAGATCTGCCCGAACCAGTAGAGCCATAGCATGTTGAACAGCAGGTGTAGGAATCCCTCGTGTACGAACATATAGGTGAATATGGTCCAGATACGACTCAGCAATATCGGGACATGAGAGGGTACACCCAGGAAGGTGACCGGATCCACCGTATGGATATTGAATAGTGTGAAGATAACCACAATCACCTTCAGCACCAGATAAACCAGCGTGTTGATGAACAGCAGGCGTGTGATCACGTTGCCGGTTTTATATTTCTGTTTCAGCGTGTCAATAATATCGGCCATACTTCCTGTCTCTTTTTCTCCAGTAGAGAATCATGAATATACCAAATAGCATCCCTCCCAGGTGGGCGAAATGTGCCACGTTATCACCAGAGCGGTTGGCAACACCGAAGATCAGCTCCAGCAATCCGTATCCGATCACAAACCACTTGGCTTTGATCGGGAATGGGAAGGGTATGATGAACAGCTCAGCATTGGGGAAGAGCATGCCAAAAGCGAGCAGGATGCCAAAGACGGCACCGGAGGCACCCACGGTGACACTGTCAACCATGTAGAACATCTCCTGTGGCAGAACCGCTTGCACCCTGATGTAGAGAATCAACAACTGAATAAGCCCTGCGCCGATACCAGTAACCAGATAGTAGGTGAGGAATCGCCTGGGTCCCCACACCTGCTCCAGTGTCCTGCCGAACATGAAGACGGCGAACATGTTGAAGAAGACATGGGAGATGGAGTAGGGGTCATGCAGGAACATATAGGTGACCAGCTGGTAGATCCTGAAATTGTCTGACGCAGGAAAATGAAGGCCGAATTGTCGGGTCAGGTCCATATCTGCCCTGTTGAACAATACAAACTGTGCCAACCATATGATTCCGTTGATGATGATCAGGTTCTTGGTCACCACCGGTAACATTCCAGCAAAACTATTTCTTGAATTATGCATACTTATACCCTACTGTTGAGGCGCAAAATTACGATTATTTCCTGCAATATGCGGTTTTTCGCCACACAATTGGTTTTTTTTTATAAAAAACAAATACTTTTTATCATTTTTCTTGATTTTGTACGTTTTAACGCTTATATTTGGCGCATGGAAATAAGGCTCAGCCTTGACTTATAGTATGTTTAATTAATTTATTTACCATTTCTTATGAACAAATCAGAACTTATTAGCGCTATTGCCGAAAAAGCCGGCCTTAGCAAAGTGGATGCAAAGAAAGCACTCGACGCCACACTTGACACCATCTCAGGTGAAGTAAAAGCTGGTGGTAAAGTAGTATTGGTAGGTTTCGGCACATTCTCAGTGTCTGAAAGAAGCGCCAGAAAAGGGATCAACCCGCGCACAAAGAAAGCCATTAACATTCCTGCAAAGAAAACCGCTAAATTTAAAGCTGGTTCGGAATTGTCTAATCTCTAAGATTTTGGGTCGTAGAACAAAAAAAGGAGCAAATCACCGATTTGTTCCTTTTTTGTATTCCTATTCTGCCAGTGTGGTTACTTGATAAAAGGAAAAACAAATGACAATCGGAAAATAATTGCGAAAGATTGGTCAAAAAAAAAATTATTTGTACCTTTGCCATCCTGAAAATGACTCCGTAGCTCAGTTGGTAGAGCAATTGACTCTTAATCAATGGGTCGAGAGTTCGAGCCTCTCCGGGGTCACTTCATAATCAAGCACTTACCGCATCAACCGGTAGGTGCTTTTTCATTTGGGTAAACATTGTGTACACATTTTCCCAAAAACATCAATAATCATCTCATCCTATCGATAAGATTATTCCGGATAACTCTAAAATAAAGCAACCCTTTGTTTCCTAAATTATCGATATTATCTTTTCAAACTCGATCCATTTCTGTTCGTGTATTCAAAAAAAGATTTTTTGTTGGATGAAATTCCATTCTTTCTCATACGGTTAAATAATGAGTGATATTTTTTGTTAATTTCGAAATTAATATCTAACATTGCTTTTTGAAATTATTTTTTTAAACCGAATAAGACATGTAATTCTACAGCATATTATTGATGAAAAACGCACCCTCCTCATATTAAGCATATAAAGCAAGTTTGAAACCTGATTTTTCTTTTCTGTCAATACGATAAAATAAGAATTCTATGGAAAAATATATCCTATCACTCGACTCCGGGACGACCAGCAATCGTGCTATCCTGTTTGACCATTCGGGTAAAATTGTGGGGTCCGCACAAAAAGAGTTCGACCAGATTTTCCCGCAATCGGCTTGGGTAGAACATGACCCCCGACTGATCTGGGAAACATTGCTGCAGGTTACCCGTGATGTAATGCACCAACACAATGTGAAACCCACACAAATAGCGGGGATCGGAATCACCAATCAACGCGAAACCACCATTGTCTGGGATCGGGAGACCGGTGTGCCTGTTTACAATGCCATCGTTTGGCAAGACCGGCGCACTGCCGGTTTTTGCAATGAGCTCAAAGAGAGAGGTCTGGAGAAAACCATCACCGATAAAACCGGGTTGATCATCGACGCCTATTTCTCAGCTACAAAAATAAGGTGGATCCTCGATCATGTGGAGGGTGCACAACAGAAAGCAAAGGCAGGAAAACTGCTATTTGGTACGGTGGATAGCTGGCTGGTATGGAATCTTACCGGTGGGAAGCTGCACATTACAGATATCACAAACGCAAGCAGGACACTCCTTTTCAATATCCACACATTACAGTGGGACACCGATCTTTTGTCACTTTTCAACATCCCGGCTGAGATGTTACCCGAGGTGAAACGCAGCAGTGAGATATATGGCTTTACTGAGGCATCCTGTCTTGGAGGCGAGATTGCCATCGCCGGTATTGCGGGTGACCAGCAGGCGGCACTCTTCGGGCAAATGTGCACCGAAAAAGGGATGGTTAAAAACACCTACGGCACAGGTTGTTTCGTGGTGATGAACACGGGCGGAAAACCGGTCGCCTCGAAGAACAAACTGCTCACCACCATTGGCTGGCAAATAGGCAACGACGTGATCTATGCACTGGAAGGCAGCATTTTCATTGGGGGGGCCGTGGTCCAGTGGTTGCGTGATCAGTTGGGAATCATCCGTTCCTCATCCGAAATAGAGGCGTTGGCCAGCGAAGTGGAAGACAATGGCGGCGTTTCATTCGTGCAGGGGTTCGTTGGCCTGGGTGCGCCGCACTGGGATCAATATGCCACCGGAACAATCATTGGTCTCACCCGCGGTACGGGGAAGGCACATATCGCCAGGGCGGCGCTCGAGGCCATTGCCTTCCGCTCGATGGAGGTGATAGAGACCATGGTCTCCGATTCGGAAATCGAACTCAGTGAGTTGCGTGTGGATGGTGGTGCTGCAGTGAACAATCTCCTGATGCAAATACAAGCCGATGCCATCGGGCGAAACGTGGTGCGACCAAAAATCACCGAGACGACAGCACTCGGTGCGGCCTACTTCGCCGGGTTGGCCGTTGGCTTCTGGAAAAACATCGACGAGCTGAAAGGCCAATGGCAGGTGGACCGGACATTTATTCCCAGTGAAAAAGAGACGGGCATTGATAAAACAATCGCCAATTGGAAAAAAGCGATCGAAAGGTGTAAAAATTGGAACAATCCGGATGCATCAATCCGGTAGATCGACAGGTTTGAGACATGTCGAAGCCGATGCATGTAGAGGATTAATTTAGATACAATTATGAGTGAATTCTTTGGTGAGTTTTTTGGTACATTTATTTTAATTCTGCTTGGCAATGGTACCGTTGCCAATGTCAACCTCAACCAAACAAAGAGTCAGGGAAGTGGCTGGATCGTTATCACAACCGGCTGGGCCTTGGCGGTATATGTGGCCGTCTTGCTTACGGCGGATATCAGTGGCGCACATATCAACCCGGCTGTAACACTGGGATTGGCTTTTAGTGGGTTGTTTGAATGGTCAAAAGTTCTGTCGTTCATTCTGGCTCAAATGCTGGGGGCCATGCTGGGTGCGTTTACGGTATATCTCTTTTTCAAAGAGCATTTCAAGATCACCGCCACTCCCGGTATCAAAAAGGCCTGCTTTTGTACGGATCCGGCCATCAGAAAATACCGGAACAATTTCTTCTCTGAGTTTATCGGTACATTTGTGCTGATATTATCGGTGTTACTGATCTCTTTACCGCAACTGCAATACGAGCATTTGGGCAGCACCAAGATGGGGCTGGGATCTCTGGGAGCACTCCCGGTATCGCTGGTGGTTTTCTCAATCGGACTGAGTCTGGGAGGCACAACCGGATATGCCATCAATCCGGCACGTGACCTGGGACCACGTATTGTGCATGCTCTTCTTCCGTTTAAAAATAAAGATGACAACGACTGGAAATATTCCTGGATCCCTGTTTTTGGACCCATAGCAGGAGCAGGGGTGGCGGCATTGGTTTATCTCTTCATTACCAGATTTTGTGTCTGATGCAGCAAGTTTATTTGCCTGACATCTGCGATCTGCCGTTTTCTTTGGGCCCATCATACTCATACTGGAACCAGTCGAACAGTGCCGTACCGCCATCTTCCCGTTCGTTGTTGCTGAAAAGGGCAATACGGGCTCCTTTCCAGAAGCTGAAGATGGCGTCGAAAGCTCGTCCGAAGGGGATGAATTCAATGTTGTCACTGCTGTAGTAAAACCGGTTTGCCTGTGAGCTGAAATCGTACTGCATCTTCAGGTAGATCACATCTCCGCTGAAGGGTATCTTCTCCAGAAAGTTGGAATCGGTGTTGAAGTAATTGACCCTGATCCTCGCTCCCCGTAGGCGATGGGACGCGTCAAACAGATCCTGGTTGCTCTCGAAGAAGAGATGGTTGCCATCCTCATCTGCAGATACCCCGATCAGGTTGTACATCGAGCCGAAGCTGGCCAGGCCGGCTTTCTGCCCTTTTGCAAGCTTTGTGATGTTGAGAGCGGTCACCACCTCCCCGCTTTTACCCATGATCTTCTGTGTCACGGTGTTCCTAGCCCTCAGGAAGCTCTCACCTCCCAGTGCGGTTAAGCTCAGGTAGCCGGGATGACTGGTCAGCGACCAGGCATCATCCACGGGGTTGTGGTTGAACTGCCACTGCAGACCCAGCCGGGGAGCGTCAAAATCATCATCCGTCTGGGGGGCATATATCCCGGAGCTGCTACCGGTATCCGGCTTCTTCCATACGTAGACCGGCTCACCGATCCCGTTGCGGTCGATATCCACACCCACCACCGGCCAATCCTCCTGCCAGCGTACCGGCTGGAGGTGTACCACCCGTCCCATGGGTCCGTCGGACTGGAAATGATAGAACCATGACTCTCCCTCGGGTGTATTCACAAAAGCACCCTGATGGGGACCGTTGATGGTGGTGGATCCGGTCTCCAGTACCACCCTCTTCTCGTAGGGACCGTAGATGTTTTTGGAGCGGAGTACCGTCTGCCAGCCGCTTGTGACTCCTCCTTCGGGGATGCTGATGTAATAGTAGCCGTTGCGTTTGAACATCTTGGGACCTTCTGCCACCGGTCCGGTGTAGACGGTGAAGCCATCATCCAGCAGCGTGGTGCCATCGCTGCTCATGCGGTGGAGGATGATGGGGCCGGCACCGTGGAGGCTATGTGCCAGGTAGGCATTGCCATCGTCGTCCCACAGGGGACAGGGGTCTTCCCATTTTTCGACAGCTCTCACCAGTAACAACGGTGACCAGGGTCCTTCCGGATTTTCCGCATTGCTCATAAACAATCCCTCTGTAGGGGTACAGAAGTATACCCAGAACTTGTTGTCGTGGTAACGGATGGAGGGAGCCCAAGAGCCGTTGGCGTAGCTCTCCACATTGTTGTATGCCGGGAAATCGAGTCGTGGATAGATCTGAGCCACGATTCTCCAGTTGACCATGTCATTCGACTCCAGCACCGGCATACCCATGTAGTGAAACTCGGAACAGACCATGTAATATCTGTCATCTACCCGCACCACATCCGGATCGGAGTAATCGGCATTCAGAATGGGATTGATGTAGGTTCCGTTTCCCTGATCGCCCCAGGATCCGATTGTGGATTGAGACGGGGCGATGGGGATAAAAATAATGAGGATGAAATAAAGTAGGATATGACGTTTCATCTCAAATAAGTAGACATGGTCGATGAAGTACCTCATTCCATCTTTTGTAAAGGCAGCTCGACGGTTAGATGCTGGTCGCTCCTCACATAGGTAGAGGTGACATCGTAGGTGAGCGATGCTGTTCCGGCGGGAGCAGTGATTAACTGTGCCGACTGCGGGTAGAGCACCACCCGTTTTGTGCCGTTCCCTTCTTTCAGTTGCAGCTCAAAATAGAGGTCGCTGTTGTTCCTGATCTCATAGTAGCACACCTGGTTCCCGTTCTTTTTCTTTTCGGTGTAATGGGCTGGAAGCAACTCCACGCACGCATCGAAGAGCGCACGCACATGCTCCTCTTTACCTGCCAGGTGTTGGCTTGCCCAGGCAACGGTTCTGCCTGCATCGAGTGCTTCGCGGATCGCTTCAGGGGTGCGTTCCTTTGCCATCACCAGCGTCATGGAGCGATGCACCCAATCCTTGTTCCTGTCGTAGTCATGTGCCACCAGGTTGTGGATATCGGAGGAGCCCATTACTGTCAAGCCCTTGTCGATGCACCAGTCGAGGGCTTTCAGGTGAATACCGAAGCCATTGATCACCTCGATGCCGTGGAGTGCCTTGTTCCGATAAAGCTCATCCACAAAGTCGATCCATTCGTAGGAACCCTCTATATTTGGCTTCCATCCCGGGTGGTTCCAGAAGATAAAAGCATTCTGAACCATAGCTTTCATCACTGCTTCCCGATCCTGTTCGTTGGCTCTATCCTCAATAAAACCCGAAGCATCGTCGATATAAATGGCATTGAAATGTCCGGGAGGGGTGTTGCGGGTGATCTCGCTCCCTTTCACAAGTAGTATGTTACTCATTCCGGCACTCTCTTTCAGTAGTTCATGACTACGGTTGTGGGCCACCTTCACATCCTCCTTGTGCGGGGTGTATTCAATATGATCGGTGATGGCCAGTGCGTCGAGACCCTCTTCCCATGCTTCCTGGTTACGAATGCTTGGCCACACGAGACCATCTGAAAAAACGGTGTGGGTATGGAAATCGCATTTCAATACTTTGTATCCCATCACGTCAGGGATCATGATGATTTCCCGGGCAATGGGGCGGCGGTTCTCATCGATATAGAGCATCCCGTTCCCGCTTTTTCTTTGTGAGTAGGCGAATGTGGTGATAAAAATGAATCCGAATAGCAGTAGTTTTCTCATAGGGTTTGTTCTTATTTAGATAGATGTTTCTCTCTCCAATTCTCATGGCAGTGACTCAATAGGATCCATGGCTGCCTGTTATACAAAAATAGACATTCTATTTGAATTGTTATGATCTATTGCATGGAAATAACACCCGGTGCGGTATATTCAAACTGTACCGGGTCTGTAGCCCTCCTTATTTACTCTATGGGAGGGATGGATTATTTCAACAGGTTTAACCCATCTTTCGCCGACTGGTCGCCAGGGGCGATAATCAGCACATTATTGAAAAGTTTTTTCGCCTCATTTTTCTTCCCCAGGAAATATTTGGTCCAGCCGCACATCAGCGTGGAATAGTAGTCGAAGGGGTACATCTGCTGTACCTTGTCGAAATAGATCTCAGCCTGCAGGAAATCTTTCCTGTAGTAGTAGATGTTTCCCAGCGCGTAGTTGATTTTCGAGTTCATCTTGTCGAGGCTGAGAATCTGCTTGTATACCTTCTCCAGCTCCTCACTGTTCCTCTCTGCCTCCAGCGGATAACAGAGACCCAGCAATGCTTCTACTGCCCGGGGCTCCTTGGCTACCGCCTGTTGGTAATACTTCTTGCTCGTCTCATAATCTTTGGAGAGGTAGTAGAGCCATCCAAGGCGCAACGACTTGTGGTAATCGTAGCCATTGAGACTGTTCAGTTCGCCGATTGCTTTTTCATAGTCGCCGGACGATTCATGACGGTAGCTGTCGGCGAAGATCTGTGACGGGTCTACCTGTGCTGTGACACTGATCGTGAACAGCAACAGAAGGGTGATTATCCCTGTTCTCATCTTTAAAAATTCCATAACCATGCAATATTTACAAGGTGATTATTGTATCTATAGGCTGTATAGCCGGTTGTTGAGTATGCATAACCCTCTTTCTGCTGCCACTGATACCCGGTGCTCAAAGTCGTGCTCTTCAGATACCAGGAGAGGGTGAGGCCGGCCATCCCCTGGATGGGATCGTAGGTGTCATACACCAGAAACGAGCGGTCGGTGATGTAGTTGAGATGATTCCCGAAGCTTCCGTTTGCATCGAGCCAGATCTGTTTGAACAGTCTCACACCGAGATGCTGCGAGAGGATGTATTGCTCGGTGGTCCAACCTTTTGGCGTGTGGATCATAGCTGCGGAGGTGATGCCGTAAAAATTGAGGTTCCCCAGCGGGTAGTAGGTGAGCGATCCTTTTGCCTGGTACTGACCGATTCCTCCAAAGTTTGAATAGGCGACGGCAATCTCCGGGAGGGTATAGGTAAACCGTTTGTTGAGAAATGCGAGCAGCGAATAGGCACTGTTTCTTGTAGTGGTGGCAGAAGTATATCCTGCCGGGGTGTTGTTGCCGCCGAGTCCGGCACCATAGCCACCAGTGCCGGTTGCTGGAGAGGAGAGGTTATTGTTGATCGTTTCAATATTGTAGTACCCTCCTGAAAAACCCCATGTGACATTGTGGGGAGTGAAGAACTCCAGTGCTGCCACCAGCTGATGTTGAGAGAGATGCTCCTCTTTTGTCAACGTGGAGGCGACGGATCGTTGAAACCGTGTGTTGTAAAACTGATAGCCCAGTTTCAGTTTTGTCCTCTCTGACAGATTGAAGCCAATACCGAGGGCTGAGAAAACCATGTCCTGGTATTGATTGAGCGAGTCGTTATTCATCGCCAGGGAGAGGTTGTCCGGATTGTTGTCGTTCATCAGGTACCCTCCCGAGAGAGAGAGGTTGTCAACAACGGTCTCTTTGATGCCGATAGTTGCCTGTGTATGGGGTGCCAGCGTTTTGGCCAGGAGAGATGCATTCTGCTTCTGTCCGCTCAGCAGATAGGCGTAGTAGAGACCCTCCTTCAGTGCCGGGTCGTCGGGTGTCTCAGTGAGCGTTCTCCTGTAGTACTCCGCTGCTTTCGCGTAGTTCTTCAGTGCATAATGCGCAATAGCCGTCCTGTAGTTGAGATAATAGAAACCGATCCCCTCCTCCTCTGCCGTGAGGCTGGTACTGATCAGCTCCCGGTAATCTCCCTCCAAGTACTGCCGGTAGGTCAGACTGTCCAGATACGCTACACGCTGGCTGTCATTCTGCTCCTGTTGCAGACACACCTGTGCAGTCAGAGGAGTAGCAGCGAGCGCCATCAGTAGAAATGTTAATCCCAGTCGATGCATAATCTCTGTTTTTGTGTGTGAATTTCTATGTTCTTTTTAGCAATGGTTACCGATGCTTCTCTGCTTTGTGGCTTGAAGTTGAGAAACGATCTCTTTGTCACAATCCGGTAAATGATCTTCTCGGGATAATGGATGTTGTCCACTTCGGCAAGGAACGACTCGTAACGGATGCGGGTGAACAGGATAAAGGGAGCGAGAAAATCCTGTAGCCATTTGGTCCCCACAGGATGCTCCTTTGTCAGAGGCATCCGGTCTTTTATCACAATATTCTTCTCGCTGGAGAGCAGTAACTTGAAGCAACTGCGATAGAAGAGATAGAGCGGTGACGATTTCTTCCCTTCGAAATCGGTGAAGTAGAACATGGTTCCGTCATTCTCGAAGTAGGCTGTCGACCCTGTCTTCCCACAGCGGATATAGCTCTTGTTATAGGCGTCGGTAGCCACCTCCCAGAGCCATGTCTCACTCTCCTGTTTCACCCGCAGTACCCTGCCCGGTTTTGCATCCAGGGCTTCACTTGCCAGTGCCGACAGGGGCAGATTGCTGATGATGCTTCCCTCTGCGGGTGTCTCGCCGATACGGAGAAGGGGCTTGTCATCCTGCTCCTCAAAATAATAACCGAAAGGATAGGGATAGGTCGTCGCACCCACTTCGGGTGTCAGCTGCACCTGAAAATGGAGGTGGGGGATGGGTGATCGGCCCGAGTTGCCGCAGGCTGCCACCACTGTCCCTCTCTTCACAAAGTCACCCGTACGCACCCTGAAGCTGTCTTTCTTCAGGTGGCTCATCTGCGTGTAGAGTCCGTTCAGATGGTTGATGATGATGGTGTTGCCCCAGTTGTTGTGGGTGTCGACGCTCCCAATCTCGTTCTCTTCCGTGATGTTACTGATCAGGTAGACATATCCGTCGGCAGGTGCCAGCACCGGCTTGTGATAACAATAGTACTCCTCTTTTCTCGTGCATCCACCGAAGCAGTTCTTGCCCTCCTCGTCGGTGATCTCAAAATCGAGCGCCTTACTCCATTCCCCCAGATGGGTGATGGTGCCATCATACCCCTGGCTCACCCTCCACTTATCAAGGAATGGCAGTTGTAGTTTAAAGAGCAGCTCTTGTCCGAAGCGCTGCATATAGTTGACATTCTTATAGACAGTCTTCTCCGGATTGAAATACTGGATATAGGGAAAGGTGAAGAATCGGCTGCTGCTGCGCTGTTTAAGGATGTAGAGGATCAGTATCGACAGAAGGCTGAATGAGAGGGTGTAGGAGGATATGCCGATGTCGCCGATCAGGTTCTCAATACCCGAGTAGAAGAGGAAGAGGACGGGGGTGAGACCTACCACCAGCAGGTAGCTGTAGCTGTTGGGGATGATAAAGAAACTACCGATCGCCATTCCCCAGAAGATGTAGTTGACACCTGCCAGATCCTGTGTCAGCTCACGGATATCGACCCCCATCAGCTTGCTTGTCACAAATGCAAAGAGGAAGCCGAGGAAGGCTACGGTTGATTTTATTCTTGAATGTACAAGCAGTGCAATCACCAGCATCATCCCCACCAGGATGCTGTCGGTGAAGAAGATGGATGCCATGGTCTTCAGGTAATAATAGAGCATCTGGGGTAGCTGAAGATGATCGAGCATATGTATGGTATCGTACCAGGGTACTTTCATCTGTTCCGCCAGCAGCACGGTAAACCGTTCGAAAGATGTGATCGGCATGATGTGGGTGAACGTGCCATAGGCGAGGTCGATCACCGTCAGTGTCAGCACGAACGGGAGGGTGAGGATGGGTATCTGATGTTTCGAAAACATTGTTTCAAACCAGATGGAAAACATGAATCCGAGGAGCACGGCGATGAGGAACAGAATAAGAAAAGGGGGGCTGATATGGAACTTGTAGAGCATGCTGATGCCGATGAAGACCGCATTGAAACCATACAGCCCGCTGTTAATCTTCTCTTTGGAGAAGCCAAACAGATGGGCCAGCAGGTTGGTCAGCACAACCGCCGCAACTCCTCCTGCTCCAAGCCTGACATCGAGCATGCTTAACAGTAGCAGCAGTATGCCATAAGTACTGTTCCGGGAAAAGAATATCTGGGCATAACTGTTGATCATGCCGTTCAGGTGTAATTTTCCGGTAGGATGGATCTGAAACCCCATCATTGTTCCTTTTCAGCTTTAAAAACACCCGTAATCAAAGGTCGAAACTCCCCAGGTGGTCGGGCAAAAGCTCCTGTTGCACGATGCTCTCCATCGTCTCCTGTTTTCTGATCAGATGCACCTTGCCGGTTGCATCGATCATCACCACGTTGGGACGAAGGGTGATAAACTGCATCCACTGGGTCATGTTGTAGGCACCTACCTCATGGATCACTACCCTGTCACCTTTTTTAAGCAAGGGCAGGACCACGCTCTCACGGATACAGTCGATGTTCATGCAGAGGGGACCGTAGAGCGCCATCTCTTCGGCATGTTGTGTGAACTCCTGTGCCGGTGAGATGCGGTGGTTGTACCAGAAGGAGGTGAAGAGGATGTTGACGCCGGCATCGAGTATGGTGGCACGCCGTCCGTCGGAGAGACGTTTGGTTGCCAGCACCGTGGCAAGCAGGTAACCGGCATCATCGATCAATGCACGTCCTGTCTCTAGTATCAGTAGCGGCAGCTCTTCGGGTCTGAAGCCGAACTGCATGATCGTGTTGACGATCGCCTCCGCATAATCATCGAAGGAGGGGATCACGTCAACACCCTGTAGGTATGATCCTTTGAGCGTGTTGGATGAGCAGAATCCTCCTCCCATGTCGAGATACTTCACCCTCACCCCCGTCCTGTCTGTTGTGGCACGGGCCAGCTCGCACAGCTTCTGCGTGGCCACGGCATAGGCGCCGGGGGTAAGCATGTAGGTGCCTATGTGGCAGTGGAGTCCCTCCAGCTCGAGGTTCGGCTGGCTCACAATCTTCATGATGGCGTTCCAGGCCTCTCCCGATTCATAGTTGAAGCCGAACCTGTCCCATTGCGGGTAGATGCCTGTATCCATATTGATGCGGATGGCTACACGTGCTCTTCTCTCTGTGCCCTGGAGTACCTCTAACAAGGTGAAGAGCTCATCGAAGTGATCGATATGGATCAGCGACCGGTTGTCGACCGCCAGCTGTAGATCGTCTGCCGACTTATCGGGTCCGTTGAAGATGATCAGGTTGCCCGGCACACCGTTTCTCACTGCTTTCCGGTACTCGAACCCGGAGACCACCTCAGCCCAGCTCCCCTCCTGATGAAAGAGACTGCACACCGCATCCAGATAGTTGGTCTTGTAGCTCCATGCAAACTGCACTTTCGGGTAACGCATGGTGAAGGCTTTCAGTGCACGACGATAGGTGCGTCTGATTGTTTTCTCGCTGATGGCAAACAGGGGGGAACCATATTGATCCATCAGGTCGCTCACCGCCACACCTTCAATCTGTTTCACCGCGTTATGGCTCGTGCTGCTGCCGAATTTATTCATTATTCCGGCATTCAGCTTTTGAATCACAGGTCGTTCGTAGGTTGGTTTCATCTTGTTTGTTCTTTTCACTCATTGGTTATGCGAAACAGTCACTTTTATTCTACGGATCTATCGGACCTGGGTTCTCCCAGATGGTCAGTGGGTCATCTCACCGGTAGTGGAGATCTGCTCGAACTCCGAGATATCCACGATCATATCGAAGGAGTAACGAATAAACATTTTTCCGCTTTTATAACGGGTGAACGGCCTCACCTCTTCACCCATTGCCATCTTCACCAATGCTTCCACATGATTCTGACCGCATCCGTTGGCCAGATAGACCCATGCCGGAAAGCGTGGATTCATCTCTAGCAGGTAATACTCCTCTTTTTTGGTCTTGATGAACTCCAGCTCACAGCCTCCCCGCCATCGGCTCTTCGCGATGATGGTGTGGGCGATCTGCATCAGCTGATCATCCTCCAGCGATATCCCCGACCATGCTTTACCTTTGTCGGTGATATAGAGCTTCCTCATCGGCACGGCACCTATGCAACAGCCTTCCCCATCACCGAGGGCGGTTACATTCACCTCCGTACCGCTGATAAACTCCTGCACAATGACGGGGTAGCCCCATTTGGCCACAATCTTGTAAAAAAATGAGGTTGCCTGTTCAATCGAAGAGGCGATATAGGCATCGTAATAACGACCTTTGATCATCATGGGGTAATCGATCTCCTCCTCCAGCTTTTTCAGTTCGGTGACTTGGGAGATCATGTAGCTGGCGGGTACCTTCACCCCATATTTCTCACCAAATTTATTGAGTTCTGATTTCTGGCGTTCCTCAAAGGAGTCGGGTGAGGGGAGGAAGGTGGCAATGCCAAGTGTCTCTTTCAGCCAGGGCCCTATCCTGATAAAGTTATGTAGTTCCGCATCAAAATTGGGGATGATCACATCGATCTTCTCCCTGTTGTGAATATAACGAAGCCTTTCCTTTAGCAGGGAGATGCCTGCTGTGGGAAGAGGCAGCTGATACACTTTGTCGACCAGTTCATGCATGTAAATCCCCGGCTCCAGTGACTCATAAGAGAGTCCGATGATCCTCACATTGAAGTGCGAGCTCTCCCTCAATGCCCGAATGACCGGTATCCCGGGTCCTGGGCTATCGATATTGTTCAACCCGGTAACCCCTACGGTGATGCTACGCATCTTCATATTCTGTCAGTTGGTAACTCTTCAGCATCGATAGAAAGTCGTTCAAATCAATCTCGGCACTGTTAGCATCCAATTCAAACTCATCCTGAAGCGCTTTCATAATTGTCACAAGGCTCTCTCCCTCTTTCAGCCTCCGAAGAATAAACAAGCCGGTTTCGTTCACAGTGAAACTGTCTCCGGTGAGCGGGTTAAAGATGAATCCGTTCTCGCTGATGGCTATGTTCTTACGAATATTCACTGGTCTCGGTTTTAATGGTTTGTATATCCCTGCAACAGTTGAGGTGGAATAAAATGGTGAGGTAAATATATAAAATAATCGGGAGTTTACTCCCGATTATCTTATTTATTGGAATAACAGGTCTATTTTTCCACTTCTCTTCGATCACAGATGCTGTTGTCGTTGGCATCCACAAAGTTAACGGCACTTCCTTTGCCGTTGCGGAGGCCTGTAGCCCTGCCAGGTCTGCGCCTCTGAACAATTGTCCCGCTCTCATCGGTATTCACATAACCTCGACCAGCTCTGGCTCCTCTGCCGCGACCGTTTCGTAGGCCGTAACCCTGACCTCTGCCCCTGCCGCTACCATCGAGTAGTCGCTGCTTCCCGTTGGCATTCGGGTTGACAGGGGTACCGTTCTCGAAATTGTCACAAACAGCGTTGTTGTTCTTGTCTACATAGGCAGGACCGTTCTGAGTGGGGATGTTTTTTCCTGTTATCTCTTGCTCCTGTGCTGTCACCAAGCCGACAGATAGTACTACTGCCAATGTTGATAATAAAATTTTTGTTTTCATCCGTTTTGAATTTAATGGGTTTGTTATTTTGATTCATTAATGTCATTTTTTTCTCCTACACCTTCGCGATCGTAGCGGTATCTGAATCCCCGACCTGTCACAGTGCTGTCGTTTCGGTGATAGCCCTTGCCCCGGTTCATGGTGCCGTCTCGGAAGAGTGGCATAAATGCCTGCTGCAGCTGTTCACACTGTGAAGAGTTGCATACCTCTTTCAGTAACAGATAAAAATCGTTGGTGATGTTTTTTAGTTCGGTGTGGTGTCTACCCACATGCTCTGATAGTACAACCAACCGTTCTCTGTCGGGTGCCGGCCTGTTCAGTTCGATGAACATCTCGTTTTTCAGTGAATCCATCTCAAAAATCAGATCATTCGCTCTATGCTGGAAGGTTTGCTTTGCCTCCCTGAAAAGATCCATCTGTGTGTCACTGAAACCGAGTGTCTGCCTGAAGAACCTTCCGGTGAGCGGATTCTGCCTATTCTCGTCGAGCACGATCTCAATCTCATCTCCGCTCCTCTCCCTGTTGCGGATGAGAATGGTGCCGATGGTTGTGAGATTCAGAATCACCAACAGTGCGATGACCCACCAAAGTATCTTATTGCCCCTGTTCATCATTTCCGAAATTATAGTATCCTAAGTTTTCTATCTGCCTGTCGTTGATATTTAATGCCACCTCAGCTGTTTCCTTTGTCACATTACTATTCCCTATGGAAACCCCCAGAAAAGCAACCGCCGCAATACTGGCTGCAAGGGTGACGGTCTGCCAGATCGTTACTTTGCTTCTCCTTTTTCTTGCACCTTCAATTTGCGCCATGACGCGGGTGGCAAGGAACGGATTGGGTACCGTCTCCTTTTCCTGCCGGATAAGCTCGTCTATGAGGTGTTCTATTTGCATTTTTGTTTGTTCTTTAATGGGTTAGACAGTTGTTTTACTATTTTCCTACTGTGGAGCTCAATTTTTTTTTCAGATTCTCTTTTGCTCTTTGCAGCAGCTGCTCTACTGCTCCCTCGGAGCGGTTCATTACCGTAGCGATCTTCTTCTGTGGCAGCTCTTCGTAGCGACTCAGGATAAAGGCCATCCGTTGTTTCTCCGGCAGAGAGTCAATAGCTCTTCGGATGCGTCTGTCACGTTCATCGCTCTCCAGCTCTTCCAGCGGGTTTTTGTCTTCACTGCTGAGTGTGAAGAGCGCTTCGAGAGATTGTAGCAATCTTTTTTTTATGTTGCTACGAACAAAATTGAGGCTCATATTGACGGTGATCCTGTAGATCCAGGTCGAGAACTCCGATCCGCCCTGAAAAGTGTGAAGCGACTGGTATACCCGGATAAAAATCTCCTGGGTGAGATCCTCTGCATCCTCTTTGGTGTGAACAAACCCCATTGCAGTACGAAATACCTGTAGCTGGTATCTCTCCATCAAGGTCTTAAAGGCAGCATTGTTGTCTGCTGTGATTTCCCTTATGAGTTGTTCGTCCGTCATTCAGCGCTGTTTGCAGTTCATAGATATATTAGACAGCAAAAGATCTTTTTTCCTACGGTTGCGATGATGGCAGATCATTACGTTGCGGGTTAGCATGTTAACTTCAATGTTTTTGCCTGCGTTAAAGATAATGATTTTCATGTGAAACATTTGTCATTCGATGGATTGATTTCATGCGGGGATAAGCATCATGAGCTGGTCTGCTTCTTTGACTATGAAACAAAAACGGGGATATCAGTTTCTGAGATCCCCGTTTATTGATTATAAGTTACAACTCCGCTTTATGCCTCCTGCATTGTCTTGATCTTCACAAAATAGTGTGCGAAGGAGCGGTAAAGAAAATGGGTCCACTTGCCGAAGGGGACGATGATCAGCGCCCATTGTGCCAGCACGGTGAGGTGGAGGATGTGCATCCAGATATTGCTTTCGAGGAGCTGCAGGTCGATGAAGAGGCGCACCAGGAAGGCGGTAAGCCCCATCAGCAGCAGCCAGATGACGAAGAGCCAGTCGGAGGATTGCGAGAACTTGTTCAGCGACTTGTTCCTCTTGATCCTCCCCGATACGAAATGGATGGTGATGACGAACACCAGCAGGCTCTCCAGGTATCCCAGCAGGATCACGAAGAGATGCTCTGAGCCGAACCAGTTGAGGAAGACGGTGGTGAAGAGTAGTGATAGGTAGGCGAAGACCAGCACCATGTGCTCCAACCAGCGGAAGTTATCATCCTCATCGCAATCTTTCGCTCTTTTCTGGGTAAACATATTGACGAACAGTTCGGGGAGGGCGGAGAAATAGCTCTTCAACGGAACTCTCACCTTCTGCTTCACGATGGTGAAATACCACATACGCAGCAGGTTGGGCACGAAGATCACCAGGAAGACGGTGCCGATGGCCAGCATCTCGAAGAGATGACCGACATGGATCAACCTCTCAGCATCAAAACCGGTGGAGCGGGCAAAGAGGAGGACGCCTGCCGCTACCAGCAGCAGCGCTGCGATGGTGAAGGAGAGCGAACGGTAGAGCAGTCCCGAGAGACCGGTCCAGTCGTACTGTGCGGTGAGCCAGCGCCGCAGCGACATCATCAGCTCACCCGGGTTGGCCGTCTGCGGACATTGCGTGGTGCACTCACCGCAGTAGTAGCACTCCCATGGTTTGAGCGATTGCTTCAGCTCATCCTCCAGTCCCAGTGCACTCAGCCGCACCATTTCACGCGGGAAGGAGGTTTCAGGGGTGGAGAGTGAGCAGACAGCGGTGCAGTTGCCGCAGTTGTAACAGGCATTGAAATTGACGGAACCATATTGCTTCAGCTCCTCCGCGAAACGGGGATTTATTTTGCTTGCCATTATTTTACCAGTTTATAGGAATAATATTCGTCCATGTCATCGATCTCGCCTGTGGCTACCACCCCATATTTGACCAAGGTGAGCAGGTAGTAAGTCGCTTCGTGGAGGGGCATCTGCAGCCGCTCCGCGAGCTGCGCGATGGTGAGATCCTCCTGCTCCAGCGCGCCGGTGATGGCCCGCTTGATCCGGTTGAACTCTTTCAGCTCCTCTTTCACCCGTTCGGGTACACCCTGTTTCTCCCGCAGGTAGCGGGCTGTTTTTCCTTTTTCTGCTTCCATACTCTTATACCAATGCGTCAATCATACTCATTATCTCCTCACTCGAATAGTTGATCAGGTCGATGGCGTCGGGTGGACATACCGGGGCGCACATGCCGCACCCCTTGCAGACGGAGTTGTTGACCACCGCCACCATTTTGCCACCCACCTCCTGCTGCAGGATGGCGTCGAAAGGGCAGGCCTCCGCACACTTCCCGCACCAGCTGCAGAGATCGCTGTTCACCTCCGCCACGATCGGCTCCGTTTCGAGCGTCCCCTTGCTGATCAGCGAGTAGGACTTCGTTGCTGCCGAGAGGGCCGAGTTGACCGACTCGCTGATGTTCTTGGGTCCCTGGCAACTGCCGGCGATGGTGACGCCGTCGATCACCGTCTCCACCGGACGCAGCTTCATGTGCACCTCGTTGAAGAAGCGGTCTCTCCCCTTGGGCAGCTTGAAGAGGGTCCCCACCTTGTTGTCGGCGCGGGGCACCATACCGGTTACCAGCACCACCAGGTCGGCTTCGAGCTCCAGTTCCCTGTTGGCAGAGAGAATATCACGCAGGGTGATGGTTGTCTTCTTCCCTTCCGTCACCACTGCCGGTGGGGTCTCCTCTGCCCACTGCAGGTAGAGGTCGCCCAGTGCCAGCGACTCGGCATAGAGCAGCTCCTGCTTGCCGTAGGTGCGGATGCCGCGGTTGAGGTGGTAGTTGTTAATCTTCCCGAATCTCTTTTTTGCCAGGATGGAGGCATGGATGGCCGAGGTGCAGCAGAAACGTGAGCAGTAGCTGTTCTCTCCGTTCGTCTGGCGGCTGCCCACACAGTAGATGTAGGCGATATTGCGTATTTTTTTCCCGTTGTAGATAAGTTCTTTCCCTTCGGCATGGTCGATCAGGTGACGGAAATCAGGTAGCGTGATCACGTTGTCGGTCTGTGCGAAGCCGAACTCACCCTCCTTGGGCTGGTAGGAGTCGAAGCCGGTGGCTACCACCACCGAACCCACGGTGAACTCGGCGGTTTCTACCGGGTCACCCTCCTTCAGTGGCCGCTTACGCACCTTGAGGGTAAAGTTGCCGATGCTCCCTTTGGAGGAGATCACCTCCGTGCCGTTCATGATGGTCACATTCTCGCGTCGTAGCAGGTCGTTGTAGATCCGCTCGGTGAGAGCGCTGCCGCTCTCCTCGCTCATCGCCAGGGGACCCCAGGTGGCGGTGTGACCTCCCACCTTGTTTTCCTTCTCGATCAGGAGCACCTCCGTCTGTTTGTCTGCCAGGCTGGCGGCCGCCTTCATGCCGGCGATGCCGGCGCCGATCACCGCGATGGTTTTCTCGGCTTCGAACAGGTTGGGGTGGAGCGGCTCGGCATAGCGCGACTTGGCGATGGCAGCCTTCACCAGGCGGATCGCCTTGTCTGTGGCACCCTCCTTGTCGTCGGAGTGCGCCCAGGAGGCCTGCTCCCGTATGTTGGTGTGCACGTAGGTGTACTTGTTCAGTTCACCCCGCTCGGTCACGTTGCGGAAGGTGGTGAGGTGGAGCTTGGGTGAGCAGGAGGCCACGATCACCCCGTCGAGGTTGTGAGTACGTATATCTTCCACCATGTCGTTCTGGTTGGCGTCGGAGCAGGCGAAGATAGTAGTTCTGGCCATCGCAACCCCTGTTTCATGCTCTACTGCCTGACGCACCTTCTCCACATCGACATAATCGGATATGTTACCGCCGCAATGGCAGATGTAGACGCCTATTCTCTCTTTCATAATCGTTTATGCTTCCTGGTGCTGTTTGATGTAACTGATTGCTTCTGATGATGCCGAGCCGGCCGAGAGGATCGAATCGGGTATGTCCATCGGGGCGGAGGCGGTGCCGGCCACGAAGACGCCGTCGATGCTGGTCTTTGCAGGGCTGCCCATCAGGTCTGTCTGGGCGACAAAACGATGGGGGTCCAGCTTCAATGCTCCCTGCGGGAAGATCTTGCCGGCATCGGGGTTCGACTTGACTCCTACCGAGAGCACCACCATGTCATGCTCCGCCTCTTTCACAACCCCCTCGCTGATATCCTCGTAGCGCAGGATCAGGTTGCCGTTCTCTTTCTCTTTGATGGTGCCTATCTTACCCTTCACGAAGGAGACACCCATTCCCTTGGCCTGCTGGTAGAACTCCTCAAATCCCTTCCCGAAAGAGCGGATATTGATGTAGTAGATGGTGACATCGGCCATGGGCAGGGCACCCATCAGCAGCTGTGCCTGCTTGATGGAGTACATGCAGCATATCTGTGAGCAGATGGGGTTGCCCACCGAGGCATCGCGTGAACCGGCGCAGAGCACGTAGGCGATCTTGTCGGGTACCTTTCCGTCGCCCGGCCGCAGGATGGTGTTAAAGGGGCGGGTGGGGGCGATCTCCCGTTCCATCTGCATGGAGGTGATCACGTTCTTGTGCTGTCCATACCCGTAGCGTGGTATCTCCAGCGGATCGAAGAGGTTGAAGCCGGTGGCCATCACCACCGTGCGGGCGTGCAACTCAAACTGCTCCGGCTTCATGGTGAAGTCGATACAGTGGGTGGGGCACACCTTTTCGCAGGCGCCGCAGAGCGTGCAGTTCTCGATGTCGATCGCTGCTGCCTTGGGGTTGGCGATGCTGAAGGGGATGAAAGCTGCTTTTCTGCCAATGAGCCCCTGTTGGTATTCATCGCGCACGCTCACCGGACAGGCCTGTTCGCAGAGCTGGCAGGCAGTGCAATCCTCCACGTGCACGTAGCGGGGCTTTTTGGTGATCTGCGCCACGAAATTGTTTTCCGACCGTTTGTCAATGGTGGTCACCTCACTCTCGGTGAAGATGGTGATGTTCTTGTGGCGGGCGATCTCCGACACCTTGGGTGTGGTGATACAGGCAGAACAGTCGAGGGTGGGGAACACCTTGCTCAGCAGGATCATCTTTCCCCCCAGGGAACGTTCTTTCTCCACCAGCAACACCCTGTAACCGGTGTTGGCCAGGTTGAGCGCTGCCTCACCGCCGGCGATCCCGCCCCCTACCACCAGGGCATCATAGTGAATGATCTTCTTCTCTTCGTTCATCGAAATTTATGTGTGGGTTGTTTTGATCAGGTATTCGTTGAAGCTGCGTATCTGCTTCACGAACGCTTCGCTGCATACGGAACAGATGGCGGCCATGCGCAGTCGTGCGGGGTCGAGGCTTTCTGCCTTCATCCGCTCGTGTGTATCGGCCACCAGCGTGCCCGTCTTCTCCGTGCAGCTCTCTCCAAAGATACAGTCGCTGCCGTCGGCCGCGATGAACACCCCGTCGAACCCCCGCTCGTAGGCATGCAGGATCCAGCTGGGTTTGATGCCGCTGGAACAGGGAACGGTGATGGTGTAGACCGTCGGCGGGTAGTGGAGCTTCAGCAACCCCGCCATGTCGATGGCGGGGTCGGAGATTTTTTCCGTCGAAAAAACCAGTATCCTGGCACTTTTTTTCATTGTTGCGGATGCTTTATTTCTTCTTCATGTATACCTTGAAGTAGCCGTTCTCCTCCACGGCACCGAGGTACTCGTGTCCCTGCTTCTTGCACCACTTGGGGATGTCGGATTTGGTACCCTCGTCGGCCGAGAGAATCTCCATCACATCGTCGGTGTCGATGGTGCCGATCGCTTTCTTCGCTTCGAGGAGCGGTCCCGGGCAGGCTGTGCCCCTTGCATCTACCGATTTAGCTACTGTCACTGCTCTTAATTCTTCTGTTGTCATAATTGTAAATATTTATTTATTATTGGTGTTATTGTTTTTCAGCGTTCAGCTATCAGCGTTCAGCTATCAGCTATCAGCCATCAGCAGTCAGCTTTCAGCAGTCAGCTTTCAGCTATCAGCGATCAGCAGTCAGCGATCAGCAGTCAGCTTTCAGCTCTTTCTGTGAAAGCATTGCAAGGGCAGCGGTTTGGGGATTAGCCTTCAGTGGTCAGCGATCAGCTTTGAACTTCAAACCTACTAACTTACTAACCTACTAACCTCCTAACCTCCTAACTTACTAACCTACAAACTTTGTTACGTTAAATGAACCATTGCATGCTGCTCTCGCCGGCATCTGCCACGAAGGTGGTGGCTCCGGCATAGCGCAGGTGCGGGTAGTCGATGATCTCCTCTTTTTTGAAACCCATCAGGTTCATCGACATCTCGCAGACGGTGATCTCGATACCCAGGGCGGCTGCCTCCTGAAACATCGCATCGAGCGACATCACGTTTTGTTTCTTCATCAGTCGTTTGATCATCACCGGTCCCATGCCACACATATTCATGTTGGAGAGCTTCAGCTTGTTGCGTCCCTTGGGCAACATCCAGCCGAACATCTTCGAGATGAAATCCTTGCCTTTTGCCTTTTTCTTGGGATCACGCAGTGCGGAGAGTGCCCAGAAGGAGAAGAAGAGCTTCACCTCTGAATCCATTGCGGCGGCGGCCAGTGAGATGATCATCGCTGCCAGGATCTTGTCCATGTCGCCCGACACGATGGCGATCGAGAGCTGGTCTTTCCGTGCTTCCTCAATATCGGAGGTTCTTGCCTTGAGCTTCTCCAATTCTTGCTGGAGTGCTTCCATTGAAAGGGGAGTCGATTTTTCCATAGTTTGATGGTATAATTTTGAAATTGAACCGGATGCAAATTACGGAAAAATATCTGCAATAAAATTCTATTCGCCGGTGGGGTATTTTACACTATTTTGTGCGATATGTCACATCTTTCTTTATCTTTGCATGGTCGGCAGGTTAACCGTATGAATGACATCACGTTCTACGGAAATCCGTTAATTATGGTAACAGCAATGAAAAATGAGTGTATTGATTGTGACTGTGTCCTGAAATCATCTGTTCAGATGAAGGATTGTCAGCTTGAACTGCTGGGTGGCAGCCATGCAGTGGTCAGGTTTAAAAAAGGCGATACCATCATCCGGCAGGGTGTCTTCTCCACCAATGTGGTATTCCTGCGCAAGGGGATGGCCAAGGTGCATCTCAGCGGCCCTTCCCGCGAGCAGATCGTCAAGCTGGCGAAGGCACCCACCTACCTGGGTCTCCCCACCACTTTTGGTGACAAGATCAACCAATACAGCGTCACGGCTGTGGTGGAGTCGGAGGTCTGCTTCATCGATATCGAGGTATTTAAAAAGCTGCTGGTAGAGAATCCCGACTTTTCTGCTTATATCCTGATGGAGCTCTGCAAAAGTGAGCTGGAGGCATACCATCGTTGTGCCGGTCGTACGCAGAAGCAACTGAGGGGCAACCTGGCCGACGTGCTGCTGGAGTTCTCCGAGCATCTGTTCGAGTCGGATCGTTTCCTGCTTCCCCTCTCACAGTCGGATATCGGCAACTGGGTGGATGCCGGCAGGGAGAGCATCAACCGGGCACTCTCCGAGTTCATTGCCGACGGCATCATCCAGATGGAGGGCAAGCAGGTGACCATCACCGACAAGAAGCTGTTGCAGCTGATCAGTCAGAATGGGTGAGTTTGGTTTTTCATTCTTTCTTGTCGTTAGACCAGTTATCCCAACAAAATATATGAATCATATGAAGAGCAGAAGTGGATTGTTGATAACCCTGCTGTCGCTGTGCACATTGTTTGCATTCGGACAGGCCGGATTTGGAGAAGCGGAGATGATCAACAGCGAGTGGAGATTTATCCTGCAGGATGTGGAAGAGGGTGCGGCAATCTCACTCGATGACAGCCGGTGGCAACGGGTGGATCTGCCGCACGACTGGAGCGTAAGGCAACAACTCAGTCCCACGCTTGCCAGCGCTGCCGGTTACCTTCCGGGTGGCATTGGCTGGTATCGCAAAGAGGTGGAGGTTGCGGCAGCCAAAAAAGGGGATAAGGTTTATCTCTATTTCGAGGGTGTCTACAACCGCAGTGAGGTCTACCTGAACGGTCACTTGCTGGGCAAACGGCCCAATGGCTATATCTCGTTCCTCTATGATGCCACACCCTACATCAGATATGGCGAGGAGAACCTGATCGCTGTCCGTGTCGATCACAGCCGTGAAGCCGATTCCAGGTGGTACACCGGATCCGGAATCTATCGGGATGTATGGATGGTCTATGCCGACCCGCTTCACATTGATCGGTGGGGTGTTTATGCAACCCCCACCACCGTAAGCACAAAAAGAGGTGAACTTACTGTGGAGGTGAATGTGACAAACGATTCGGAGGTTGAAGAAAGAAGAGTCACAATCCTGAATGAGTTGTTCGATGCCGATGGACACTCTGTTGCCCGCAAGAGGGAGCGGTTGTCGTTACAGGCAGGTGAGAAGTGTGTGCTGAAAACCAGTATGACGGTGAAAAATCCGCTTCTCTGGAGTGTCGACGATCCAAATCTCTACAGTCTGAGGACATCGGTGATCAGGGGAGGGAACAGGGTGGATCAGTCGGAGATAAAGACAGGTTTTAGAATCTTCACCTTCGATCCCGATAAAGGTTTTGCATTGAACGGGGAGTGGATGAAGGTGAAGGGTGTCTGCCTGCATCACGATGGTGGGGTGCTGGGATCGGCAGTCTACAAGGATGTCTGGAGAAGAAGACTGACAAAACTGAAAGAGATCGGTTGCAATGCGATCCGCACCAGCCATAATCCGCAGGCCACCCATCTCTACGAGTTGTGCGATGAGCTGGGACTGCTGGTGATGAACGAGGCGTTCGACGAGTGGGAGTTCCCTAAGCGCAAGTGGCTGGAAGGGTGGAATGTGGGTACCCCCGGTTTCGAGGGGTCGTACGATTTCTTTGACGAGTGGGGTGAGCAGGATCTGGCCGATATGGTGCAACGTGACAGGAACCACCTCTCCATCTTTGCCTGGAGCATTGGCAATGAGGTGGACTACCCCAACGATCCCTATTCCCATCCGGTGCTGGATGGCGGTGCCGATACCGGTTTCACACAACCCATCTTCGGTGGATACAGAAAGGAGGCGCCCGACGCCAACCGCCTTGGTGACATTGCCGAGCGCCTTGCCGCGGTGGTGAGGAGGTATGACCCGTCGCGTCCCGTCACTGCCGGTCTTGCCGGTGTGGCCATGTCGAACGAGACAGCTTATCCTGCCGCGTTGGATATTGCCGGGTACAACTATACCGAGAGCATGTATGACCAGGATCACCGGCGATACCCTGAACGGGTGATCTACGGGAGTGAAAACCGTCATGAGCTGGCAGCATGGAAGCATGTACGAGACAAGGAGTATATCTTCGGCCAGTTTCTCTGGACCGGCATCGATTACCTTGGTGAGTCGGGACGCTGGCCTTCCCGCGGCTTCTACTCCGGTCTGCTCGACTTCGGAGGCTTTATCAAGCCAAGGGGTTATTTCAGACAATCGCTCTGGAGCAACAGACCCATGGCCTACCTGGGAACATATCCTGCTCCCGGCAATGGCGCAAATAGTCAGATGAGGGATGTATGGTCACAGCTGGAAGCAGCACAGAGCGGCAACTACGTGGAGCGTAGCCCTTCACTGGATGCATGGCCGATATGGAACTACAACCAGGGACAAATGATCCGGGTGGTTGCCTACACCAACGCTGCACAGGCCAGGCTCTTGCTTAACGACAGGGAGGTGGGCAAGCTGCAGCCGGCCAACGACGAGCATGGCGTCTTCTACTGGGATATTCCCTACGAAGAGGGAGTGCTGACCGTTGTAGGGGTGGATGATGATCAGCGTGAAACGATCCGCCACCAGTTACGCTCTTCCGGCAGACCTGCAGCACTTACGGTAGTCCCGCAGCAGCCGCTGGTTGATCTGGATGGTGTTGCACAGATTGTGATACAGGTGGTGGACGACGAAGGTATCCCGGTGATGCTGTCGGACGATGAGGTGACCTGTATGATTGTCGGCAACGGACGTCTGCTGGGTCTGGAATCAAGTAACAACGCGGATATGAGCGATTATACCGACAACAGACATCGTCTCTACCATGGACGGATGGTCGCTTATGTCAAACCAACCGGAGCCGCCGGTGATGAGATCAGGGTTCATTTCTCCTCGCCCTGGTTGCGATCGTCAGAAACAACGGTGATGGTGAAGTAACCAGGCTCCCCGATAACTGTTCCCCCTCACCGTAAGGAGTGGGGATGATGCAAGTGAGACGGACTGCACAACGTGCAGCCCGTTTTTTATGGGATAAAAAAAAGATGTAGGAGCGCAAAATCAGCCCAGTCGCTCAATTTTCTCCAATTCAGGTCTGTTGAGAAGGATGATCCCTTTCCCTTGGAGGGCGATGATCCCGTCCCGCTCGAACTCCTTGAGCAGCTTGATGGCACTCTCGGTAGCCACCGATGCGAAATTGGCAAGATCCTGTCGCGACAGATACTGAAACAGGTTCCTGTCACTGAAATGATCACTGCTCAGGTAGAGCAGCGTGGATGCCATCTTGCCCCGCATCTGCTTGTAGGTCATGTTGGCTATGATGGTGAGCAGCTGCCTTTCGTTGCGATAGTTGCGAGAGGTGATGCGCATGGCAAACTGCGCATTGTTAAGGAGCAGGGTCCGCATCTGCTCCTTGTCGATCATGCATATCTGCGTGTCGGTGAGGGCGACGGCAGAGGTGGCATGCAATGTCTCACCGAACAGGGAGGCAAAACCCAGGAAGTCACCCGTCTGTGCCAGCTGTAGGTTCAGCTGTTTATCCCTTCCGGTTTGAAGATAGACCTTCACCAGTCCCCCGGTGATCAGCAGCAGATGCGTGGAGAAAGCACCCTGCTTGAACAGGTTCTCGCCTGCCAGGTAGGTGAGCTCGGTCTTGCCTCTGTTGATCTGTTCCAGCTCTTCCGGTGTCAGATCGCGGAAGCAGGCTGCCATCCTGCCGCAGTTATCCGGTTCATTGTTTATCCTGTCATTCATAGGGTTGTGATTTGAAGGTCAAAGATACAACATTTCCCGTAACTGTTCTGTGTCATCCCTGGAACTGATTTATCTCAACATTAGCAGTGTCATCTCTCATCCTGCTTCTCGTCGGGGGAACACTTTCTCAAACTACCTTTGCACCCGGAAACAGATAAACAGATAAACGAATAAAAAGATGAACTATTTACGGACCAATATTCAGGAGATTGAAACGGCAGATGAACTGCAGAAGATCATCAACGAGAACGAAAATGTAATGGTATGCTGCGGACGTATGGGTCCCATGTGTATACCCGTCTACGAGATCATGGAAGAGCTGGAGGAGGAGTATGAAAATGTGAAGTTCTACTCCATGGGTTTTGACAACCCTGAATCGGTGGTGATCCGCAATGCTCCCGAGTGTCGCGGCTTCATGGGACTGCCCTTCACCATGTACTACAAGAACGGTAAGGTAGCCAAGGCCACCACCAGCATTCAGAACATGGTGCAGGTGAAGCAGAACCTTGACAACCACCTGGTCAAAAGAATGTAATGTGAAACAATATGGATAAGATATTTGATGTGATGATTTTGGGTGCAGGCGCTGCCGGGCTATCCGCGGGGATTTACACCTCCCGCGGTAAGCTCGACACGCTGATCCTGAGTGAAGGGGTCACCGGGGGACAGATGGTGCTGACCAACGAGATTGCCAACTATCCCGGCGTGGAGACCCTCAAGGGGTATGAGCTCTCTGCCATCATGAAGCGACAGGCGAAGAGCTTCGGCTGCACCATGAAGGCCAACGTGAAGATCCGCAACTATCACCTCAACGAGGAGGTGAAATCGGTGGACCTGGAAGATGGCAGGGTGTTCCGTGCGAAGGCGGTGATCCTTGCTCCCGGTGGCAAGCCGCGTTCGCTCGACATCCCCGGCGAGAAAGAGTTTGAAGGCAGGGGTATCTCCTACTGTGCTACCTGCGATGCCGACTTTTTCCGTGACAAGCGGCTGGTGGTGGTGGGAGGCGGTAACTCCGCCCTGGAAGAGGCGGTCACCCTGACCCATTTCGCATCACATGTCACCATCGTACACCAGTTCGATCATTTTCAGGCCTTTGCCCATGCCGTGGAGGAGGCTGAGAAGAACCCGAAGATCAGCTTCATCATGGAATCAGAGCTGAGAGCATATGTCGGTGGTGAAAAGCTGGAGAAGGTGAAGATTGAGAATCTGAAAACCGGAGAGATACAGGAGCTTGAGACCGACGGGGTCTTCGTGTTCATCGGGTACCAGCCCAACACGGAGGCGTTTAGCGGCTTGGTAGAGATCAATGAACGGGGTGAGTTCCCGGTAGACCCGGCGATGAGAACGAACCTGCCGGGTGTTTTTGCCGCCGGCGACTGCATTGCGAAGCGTTACCGGCAGGTGACCACCTCGGTGAGCGACGGCACCATCGCCGCACTCAGTGCCGCTGAGTATATCCGTACAAAATCCTAGCAGACAGATGAAGAAGAGGGTGAATACCGGTTCGGTAATTCACCCTCTTTCAAACAATTGAAAAAATAAGATCTAATTGTAGCTGCTAGTCTCCCTTTTCAAAGACTATTCACCATTTCCGATCAGTTGGCTAAGCTGCTAATCTCGATATTGTCGAGGAAATAGCGGTTGGCCGTAGCGATCTGCCAGTTGGTCTGGCGGATCGTGATCTTGGTCTCCTTGGTGATTGTGATACCGCTGAGATCTACTTCAGCTCTGATCCATTCGAGTCGGTGACCGTCCTCGAAGCCTGCCTCGGGTATATCGAATGTCACCTCATCGGTTCCGTTGGTGATGATGACGATCAGGTTGACAGGGTCAATCTTTCCGGATCCCTGGCGCATCGGACACCAGTCGAACGACATCACGGGACTGGCGCTGGAAGGAATATCCTCTGCAAGATTCGGAAGGATGATACCTGCCTGATAGCTTGTTTTGCCGAACTTGAGGTAATTCTGCTGCAGATAGATACACTCACCTGGTGTCTTGGTTGTGACGCGCAGGAATTCATACCCTTTCTCGAGAAGAGCGTCAAGAGCTGAAACACCGTCGATCTTGGGTGTCGGAATCTGGGGTGCTGTTGCACTGAGATTGTCCGTCTCTACGGTCTGCCCTGCATTGCCTACTACTGACCAGGGATCCAGCCACTCGAAGTCTTCGAAGAAATAGATATCCTTGGCAATGCCATTGTCCTGTATCTCGGCGACCAGGATCTTAATCACCGGTGCTGCCAGTCCGTCGAAATAACCCTTGACAACCACGCGATGACCATTCAGTGCTTCAAGATCCAGCGAAGAGGGTGCATCGGTGATGCTTACGGTGTAGTTGGCACCAGAGACAGACACATTGCTGCCATTCATGATACCACTAACGACAATGAACTCCCTGGAGGTGGCATTGTAGGTATCCACCCCATCGGTTACATCCTTAGCCTCAGGATAGGTCACGCTTCCCCCCGTTGAGACAATCTCAGTCTGATCTGCTTCGATGATGGCAAGTGATTGCGAATTAGAGGCCTTGTCGCCCAGGATCGACACTTTGTCTCCGATGTTGACCGTTGTTTCACTCAGCACGTAGGCGTTGTGAACGTTTTGTTCATCTGATACGATAAACCCGACAGAAGTGACAGCCATCACCATTGCATCACTGACAGATACAACCGTCTCATCTTCCAGGGCGACCAGTTCCTGCAACGTGTAATCTCTTACATCCCGGTACTTGTCACCGGCCTGTATGACAATCACTTCTGCGCGACTGGCAAGGGTCTCTCCCTTGAAGACAATCACTTCTTTCCTGGGGTTATCCAATGCTCCGTCACGTATGTTATCGTTTACAGAAACGGTCACATCCATCACACCGCTGCCAGAAGTAGGGCTGATGGTGATCCACTCAGGTACTTCAGACACCCATTCGGCATCGGCATAGACGGTGATGATTTGTGGTGCACTGTCAGTTCCCTCGAAATTCAACGCGCTGGCACTTGCCAATACGGCTTGCGATAGAGTCGTTCCTTCCTCCTCCTGGCAACTTCCGATAACAAACAGGAGTGCCATTAGGAAAAGGGCTCTGGATGAATATTTCAAAAATCTCATATGCATGTGTTTTTTTATTTATTGAAATTCAGTTTAGAAATCAAGACCATCGTTCCATCCCGGATTTTGTGTGAGATTATTGTTGAGCGAGCGCTCGTTGATAGGTATGGGATAGAGGTAGTCTCTCACCTCTGAGAATGGAGTCCTTGCAATATTCTTGTGATAATAGATATAGCCGTGGTCACCTTCAGTGAGAAGGATATCCTTCCCGATCTCCAACAGCTGAACGCCATCAGGAGCTGTTGGCTTGGATGTGCCTTCCGCATATAGTATGGCATCAGACACGCCATCACCGGTAAGGTCATACGCTCCCGGCTGTTTGAAATAGATGCCGTTGATCTCCTGATCGATGCTGTATCCGGCTTTCCATCTCACCAGGTCCTCGAACCGGAACCCTTCCTGATTCAACTCTATTGCCCTTTCTCTGCGAATCTCGAGGATGACACCCTTGTTCGAACCGGAAACATTGGTGTAGCCATATTCGGCTGAAGAGAGATACCAGTCGGGATCGCCATTGGCTGCACTCATCTGTAAGTAAGGCATACCGACTCTTTCCCTGAGCTTGTTGATTGAGAGATCCAGATCACCCTGGTTTAATGTGCCCAGCTCCGCTTTTGCTTCGGCATAGTTCAGAAGTACTTCCCCGAGCCTAAATACCGGTAGATCAGCTGTTGATCTCTCGTTGCGGTCAACCTGTCCACCTGAAGCCGTGGGATCCTGTACGAACTTGACAGGGTGATAACCGGTAACAGAGCCGGTAAGATCAGGTGCCAACACCTTGGTAGTCCCGATTCTTGTATATCCCGGTGTCCTGATGCTCTGTGCCAAGCGTGGATCACGATCCTTCACCTCTTCAATGAACGACGCTTCCTGCCATCCCTCCTGATCGGTGAAGGCGGTGCCATCAACCATTAAATAGCTGTTTACCATTTTTCTTGTCAGGCCGGGGCGTCCTTGTGTCGCAACCACGGTATGTGCCGTGGCATTGTGGTAAATGCCAAGGCTGTAATCAAATTTGATGGCAAGGATATACTCATCTTTGCTGGCATTTTCCTGGGCGAAAAGCGTCAGATAATCCTTGTTTGGATTGCCAGTGCTATAAAGTGTATAAGGTCCATCGTTGATTAGTTTTTCCGCTGCAGCGACTGACTGCTGTAGATAATAGCTATAGTCATTACCCTCAAGGCTGAGATTGTGATATTTCCGGTAGGTACCTTCATAAAGGCAGAACCGCGCTTTCAGCGCCAGGGCAGCCCACCTGTTCACACGATAGGTGCTTACCTCGGAGGGTAGGTTCTCAATGGCATAATCAATGTCTTCGATCATCTTGCTCATGACCAGCTCGCGTGAATCGCGTGGTTTGTACAGCTCTTCATCGGCCGATCCCAGTTCCGTCTCGTACCAGGGTACATCTCCGAACCGCTTCACCTTTTCGAAATAGAAGTAGGCTCTGAAGAATCGCGTCAGGGCTGTATATTTTACAACAGCTGCTTCATCTTCACACTGGTCAATATGGCCCAGGAGCGTATTCATTTTTCTCAGGTCACCCCAGGACCATCCTCCCCCGGAGTTGGGTACTGTTCTCCTGTTGCCTCCAATCATCTCGGCCGAGAGGTTTTGTTGGATGTAAAGGTCGCTCTGGTCGTCGTAAGGAGATTTGTCCAGCAGGTTGTTGTAAAAGGTATTACTGAACAACTGAAGGTCGGTTTCCGTCTTGAAATAAGTTGCTGGCGAAATTTGGCTCAGAGGTTTGGTGTCAAGCAGATCATCGCATGCTGTCAAACCTGTTATCAGAGCAATCGCTATTATAATATATCGCTTCATAGTGATTATTCCTTATTGTTATTAAAAAGTAAGATCTATGCCAAACATATATGTCTTGGCCCAGGGGTAATAGGCGTTTTGGTACACGGAACTTGATCTGTCGATCACTGCTTCCGGGTCTACATATTCTGAATTCTTCCTGATAGGAGCCCAGTAGCAGAGATTCTCACCTGAGAAATAGATGCGAACCATATCCAGTTTGATCTTTCTCGTCAGATTCTCCGGTATGGTATAACCGACAGTCAGGTTCTTGAATCTCAAATATCTAAGATTCTGAAGATAACGGTCATTCACCTTGCTCAGTGGGCCTGATGTGGCCGAGTAAGCCATCGGTCTGGTGAAGTAGGCGTCCTGATTATCCTCTGCCCACACGTTGTCGAGGAAGTTCTTTGGCAGGAAGGAGAGATAGGGATAGGAGTAGGGTCCCCAGAAATTCATCATCTGCCCATGGGGATACCAATAGTGATTGCCTGTACCCTGGAAGAAAGCAGAGATATCAATCCCCTGCCACCTCACATTTGCATTGAACCCATAGGAGAGGCTGGGAAGTGAATTGCCCAGGATCTTGCGATCCCCGGGATCATCAACCGTATTGCTGCCTATACCCAGGATATTGTTGCCGTCAGTGTCGAGGAACTTGAGGTCACCACCCTGCCACCCTCCGGTGATACGGTTGTTGATATAGCTCAAATCCACCTCTTGTGCATAAGCCTGTGCTTCCTCCCTACTTTGAAAAAGCCCATCGGTCTCAAAACCCCATATCTCGCCAATTCTCATTCCTTCGTAATAGTCTTTGGCGAAAGATTTTTCCGGATTGTCATATTTGGTGATCACACTGCTGTAATCGCTGAGGTTGAATCCAAAACCATAGTCCAAAGGCTTGTTGGCCAACATTGTCTTGTCTCTCCAGTTGATGGAGAACTCATACCCTTTCGTGCGCAAGTCGGCAGTGTTCATTTTTGGAGGAGTGGCTCCATAGACACCGGGGAGAGCAATCCCGTCGGTCAACATGTCTTCGGTGTCACGGATGTATGCATCGCCTACAAAATTGAGCCTGTTGTTCAGGAAGGTCATATCCAGACCCACGTTCCATTGCTTGGAGGTCTCCCATGTCAGGTCGGAAGCTACAGGAGCCCCTATCGTGGAGTATTTACCCATTGCTGTTCCATCACCGAACGTGTATCCGGCAAAATCGTTGAGGGAGATCAGCCTCAAATAGGCATAATAGGAAGAGACGTTCTGGTTGCCCAGGGTGCCATAAGAGCCTCTCAACTTGAGGTTATCCACATATTCCCGTGCCGGTTCGAAGAATGACTCCTCTGAGATTCTCCATCCCACTGACCCGGAGGGGAACCAACCCCAGCGATGGCCGGCGGCAAAACGGGAGGTGCCATCATAACGGCCGCTTATTTCCAACAGATAGCGCCCTTTATAATCATAATTGATACGTCCAAAGTATCCCATCAGTGCATATTCATTCTGGCCGCCACCCACGCCGGTGAGGGTATTTCCTTCCTCGTCTTGTCCTACAAGATCCAGATCGTCCAATTCTGCAGATGCGAGATTTCTACCCCAGGCAGATAGATTTTTCAATTTCAGCATCTCGTAATTGAGTCCTACCACTCCTTTCAGGTTGTGCACATCGTTGAATGTTTCGCTATATGTGGCGAACATGTTGGTAGAATAATAGTTCCGGGTATTGACATATTCATCCAGTCGGTTATCACCCGCTCCCGTACTATAATAGGCCATGTCGGCATCGGGATACTCCCTGTAGGGCAGGGGGTTGGAGCGACTTACGTTGCGTGTCTGGTACAAACGGTAGGTGAAATCTGCCGTGACGCTCAGCACTTTCATCGGGGTGATGGTCAGACGGCTGGTATTGGCGAAATCGGTTGCAATGTTGGCGAGACGGTGTGAACCTTCACCCAGTATGATATGGCGGCCGTTAGCCACCTTGTAACTACTGTAGGGTACTCCATATACCCACGAGCCGTCAGGGTTCTTCATGGGCACGTTGGCCAGCGCGTGTCTGGCACTGTACCCAATGGTATTGTCGACGCTGCCATCACCCAACGAAGTGTACTTTGAGGTATAGAAGGATGAATTGTTTGACAGCGTGGCCCACTTGTTGATGTTGAAGTCAATTTTGGAACGCAGGTTGTATTTCTCAAAAATATCGGGCTGCTGCTTCTGTATGCCTTCCTGTTTGTCATAGGCCCCCGAAACAAGATATTTCACATCTTTTGATCCGCCATTGAATGAGACACTGTGCTTTTGTACCGGACGTTTTGCACGATACATCATGTCCCACCAGTCATTGTTGCCATAGTATACCCATTGTTTTCTACCGTTTCTCACTTCCTCAACCACCCACGGACGATCGGGGTGTTCCGTCTTATCGTTTACACGAGCCAGCAGTTGCTGCATATCCTGGTCGGTGTAATTGAAGTACAACGTACCTGAATCTGCATTCCAGAACTTGTTGACGGTGTATACGGACCAGTAACCTCTGTTTTCATAATCGGTTGATGTGGTTGATTCTTCCCATCCCAAGCGACTGCTGTAACGCACTATCGCTTTCCCCTCGGTGGCAGTACCTGATTTTGTGGTGACAAGTATTACCCCAAATGCGGCGCGGGCTCCATACACGGCCGCCGCCGCAGCATCTTTGATCACAGAAATAGATTCCACGTCGTTCGGATTGACCCGATTGAGGTCACCCACGGCACCATCGATCAACACGAGCGGTGAAGCTCCGTTGATGGAGGTGACACCACGTACATTGATTGCAGGCGTGCTGCCAGGTCTGCCTGATGAGGTGGTGACGTTCAGGCCCGGGACGGCTCCCTGTAGCATGTGTGTGACAGAGTGTGCCACACGATCTTCTAGTTCCTTGCCTCCTACAACCGATACCGAACCGGTAAGGTTGACACGTTTCTGTGTGCCGTAACCGACCACAATCGTTTCTTCAAGAAGAACAGCATCTTCTTCCATATAGATAGTGACATCCGTTTGGGTAGCCGAGATGTTCACATTCTGGGTAAGATACCCTACAAATGAAACTTTCAGCACCGCTTCTCCTGATGGAACCGCAAGCGTAAAATCCCCATCCAGTGAGGTAATTGTACCTGTGGTAGTCCCTTCGAGCTGCACCGTTACTCCCACCATGGGTTGCTGTTCAGTGTCAAAGACCTTCCCGGAGATTACTCTATTCTGAGCCGACAAGGAGAGCCCTCCGCCAACTATCAGAAGTAGAAAAAGGACAAATAGTCTACATTCTCTCATAAAATCAATGTTTTAAAATTAGAAATATTTATGGTTATCAATCTGTTTATTATCTTTTATAATCCTCAATTGAGAAGGGTTTCGGTCGCTCCATCTCTTCAGTCCAGCTGTTCCCAAATTCATCCTTCACCGTAATACGCAAGTCTGCCTCTGCATTATTTGCTTTCACCTTGAAGAAATGGGTAAACTTATTGGTCACGAATGAGGGTGTGGAGGTGAGATTCGATTGATTGAATCTCTTTACGGAGAGTGCTGCAATATGGAGCGGATCATAGGCCCATACTTTCTCATGAGTCAGATTGTTGCCCTCTTCATCCACCACGCTCAGGGTCCAGTTAGAACTCCAGTTCCAGATGTTGATCAGCACCTCGTTGTTGTTGGTCGCCGGGTAGGCGTCCACATATTGCTGATACACCTTTTTCGTTGCATCAGGGAGGTTTGAAGGCATCAATGGGACGTCAGCCGACGAGAAGTGCACATTGTTCAGATCGTAACTGCGGAACTGATACTCTTCGGGCCATCCGGTAGCCTTGTATTTCCACTTCAGACTGGTACCGGTGACATCCCAGATGGCATACCCACCCGGGGTGCCGTCGGGACTGATATGTACACCGGGGGTGAGATGCCCCGACCACCACCAGGAAGCACATACCGCACCTGAATTATGTTCGTAAAAGTTGTGGTTGCCCGTGATTGCGGATTCAGGTGTCACATTGAACATCTGGTGTGTATGGCCCGTCACAAAATGAACCTCGTATCCTGCCAGAACATTAAAAAGTGCAGTGGTGTTGGTCACATCGTGATCATATTTGAATCCGCTCGTAGTGGGATAAAATATCTGTGCATGGGTTGCAACCACAACCGGCGTGGACTTATTCACGTGTGAAAGGTCTTTTGCCAGCCAGTTCAGTTGTTCGCTGGTGATGCTCTTTTGATAATTTCGGGATTCGGAACCGTCGTAGTTGCTGCAATCGATGTTGTCGATCACCACATAATGTACCTTGCCGATGTTGAAAGAGTAATAGGTGGGTGCAATCAAATTCCTGAATTGGATTTCCGCACTAAAATCGGATGTTCCCTTGTAATCATTGTCGTGGTTCCCTATGACATGGAATATTTGCAGATCCTTCAGTTGGGTATTGACGGTGTTCAGGTATTCGGGGAAAGCATAACTATTTTTGTACCAATACAACTCCCATGTCATGTCACCCAGCGCGATGGCATACATCTTCTCCCCGCTATGTTGCTCCCTGTAGCTGTTCAGGTCGGTGGTGAACTCGGCAAACTGCTTCAGATCGCTGGTACGGTTGGCGAGGTGCATATCCCCGAGCATGAAAACTTTGTAGTCGTCCTGGTTTGGCACTCTCTTCAGTGAGAAATCGACCCGTTCGACCACGTTGGGAGCTCCTTTCAGCGTGTAAAAGAACTGGGGCAGCACCCCCTTGGATGAGACCTCGTACCCACCCGGTATGGAGATAAATACAAAACCTTGCCTCTTGGCTGATTTCAGCTGGTAGATACCCTCCTCATTTGTCAGGGTCACCTCCACCCCATCGGATACCACTACATTTTCCACAGGAGACCCATCGTTTGCGGACACAATACCGTAAATGGTAGTGCCTTCATCCGGCACAAAACCAATATCATCAACAATGTTCAGGTAGGTTTTACCAAACAGTTTTTTTCGTGTGTCTCTTCTGATGTATACATTGTGATACCCGGATTTGAGATCGCTGCCCAGACGGATGGTGAAGCTTTCTGAGGAGCTCTTGATGATAGGAGAGACAAAAGATATCCCCGCATCTGACTCTAAAATAAACTGGTCCGTGGTCAAGGGTGATCTCCCCTCTTTTACCTTGAAAACATGTTCTCCTCCTTTGGCGATATCAATTAAGGCAGGAAGTTCAAATTGTACATCGAACTCGTTTATAGGATCTTCTTCCTTGCTACTGCATGCTGCAAATTGGAGGAGTAAGGAAAAAAGCAACAGATACTTAGTCAAATATTTCATATTAATCTCTCAAATGATGTAAAAAAACTGTCTTTTAAAAATTATTGCTATACCGTTCAAGGGTTCCTGATCTCTCTTTTCAATTGTTTTTAACCCCGTTGACTGATCCGGCAAGCAGGTGTCAGTGTCAATAGCCCAACTCATCCAATATTTCCACCGGATCATGTGAAGGCTCTATTGGCCTTTGATCCTTTTCTTTGTAAAAGTGGGTGGTGAGATCGGTCCTGTTGGTAATCATTCCATTCAGCAGGGGAGTAGTATTTTCTTTTCCATCCTTGTTGAAGTAGGCATCCATTTGGTCGGTGGTGTTGAATGAGTAGATGTTGATCTTCAACCCCGCTTCCCTGATCTTATCGAGGAAAAGTCTGTTGCTCACCTCTCCGGCTTGCAGCGAGAGATTGGTGCCGATAAACTGAGCACCGCTCTCCAGTGCAAATGCGATGATCTCATCAATTTTTGTTTCATAGTCTGGATCATCGGGAGCGGGACTTTTCACCAGGAAGCTGGTGGGTATCTCTGCTCTAAAATAGTCCCGGAAGAGAAGCATCCCTTCACGTGAGAAGGTTTGTACCAAAACCTTCCCTCTGGTGTTCCCGATATTTACTTTCCCATCCTGATACAGATCCCGACTGATGTTGGTCTGTCCGCTTGCTTCAAGGGAATTCCAGCCAAAGGCTGTCAGCGACTCGTAAATCTGTTTTTCCAGGTCGGGATAGCTTTGGGTGGCCTTGGTTTCAATGTAGATACCGGGTCTGTGTCCGTTTTCAGCGGGATCATCCTCATATTCAAATAGATATTCACCCCTGTCTGTGATGCTGAACAGGCGGCTTCCATCCCTATTTCTTTTGATTCGCTTCCCTTCGGCAATTCTGAACACATCCTCAAATATCAGCACCCCCTCTTTTTCGTAGGAGGCTCTTGCCTGTCCGGCATTTTTCTGGTTGAACGCAACGCCGGCACTCAGTTGCAGGATCTCACCCAGTGTGAAGGTCCCGATGGGATCATTCTCTCTGCCCGGGAAAATGTCGCCTACGTTGGTGGTACGCTTCAACGTCTTGTCGTGCATGACCACCAGGTGGCCATCTATCGTGCGGTGCACATCCAGTTCAAGGTAATCGGCTGCGCTGTTGCGTGCCCACCGGAATGCAGCTTCGGTGAGCTCAGGAGCCCAATAGATGGTGCCACGATGGGCAATCACTGTGTTGTCAGGAATCAGCTTTTGCACCTCCTGTTCAGAGGAGGAGCTACAGTTGGTGAAGCTGAAAAGGGTGGCAAGGGAAAGAAGGATAGCTCCCAGGGTTCTACTGAGATGAATCTGATTCATCTGTTTACACCGGGAGCCATCTGCTTGTATGGGATTGTTGCTTATTGAACGCATCTTTTTGATAATGTTAATGGGCCATCTTGGGATTGGGCCGGTTTTCTCTGATCTTCCATCGCGAAGTATGAAATTGCACCTTAGGGTCAGCCACATCGTCACAGTTGACGATCAGCGCACCCTCTTTTTCCCAGTAAGATTTCACCGTGTGTCCGCTCATGGGACCATCTTCTGCACCTCTTACGGTTACATCATCGGGGTTCACCACGATTTTCAGGCCAAACGACTCGTTGAGCATATCCATGTCACCGCGACTATTGCCCCCCACGATTAAGGGTCGTGCTTTGATGAATGTTTCAATGGTATGTGCCTTCCCATCATCCTGCGGGATGGGGGGGATGATCTCACCGGTCGTCTTTCCCTCTTTAACCACACATTTTGCCCCGAGGATGTTGACGTTGGGGATACCCAGTTCTTCTGCCACGAACTTCTGATAGAGAAATTCAGGTGAAGCAGTCAGTATCCATACCTCAAATCCATATTCCTTCAGGTTCGCGATCAACGCCTTCATCTCCGGGTAGAACTTACCTTTGTAGGATGTGCGGTAGCAGTTGTACCCGATATTTTCAATCTCTTGTTGTGTCAGCCCCGCCAGGAAGTGCACCCTGTCTTCAACATATTGCTTTCCCACGTTGTCTCCATTTTTCACCATACGGTCGAGGATGGCCAGCTTGGCTGCCGCCTCCTTGTCGTTACGCTTTCTTAGGACCTCATCGGCGTACTGATACAAAGCCTCGTCTGCCAGGTAGTGAGGAACCTGCCCGAAGGTGGTGCCATCACAGTCAAAAACCGCCACCTTTCGCTCTTGCATGATGAGGGTGGAGTTCAGGAAACCCTCCAGCCGCGCGTTGATGTCGTCCGACCATCCGTAGATGGGTCTGTATGTCTGGGCATAGAGTGACTGTGCTGCCAGAGAGATGATCAGTGAGAGAAGGAATAATAATCGTTTCATTTGTTTGTTTGTTTTGGTTTACTTAATCGGCCTGCAATCTCTTTTTCTCCGTATTCCAGGTGAACAGGGTGAACAGGATCGCAAGTATACAGGCAATCAGCATCATGATGAATGCCGCATCCCATCCCATGTGATCCACAATGAACCCAATGGCTATGTTTGCCCCGAGAGCACCTCCCAGGTATCCGAACAATCCCGTAAGGCCGGCAGCTGTTCCTGCCGCTTTCTTGGGCACCAGGTCAAGGGCCTGTACACCGATGAGCATCACCGGACCATAAATCAGAAAACCGATGGCAATCAGTGCGATGTTATCGATTAAAAGGTTTCCCGGAGGATTCTGCCAGTAGACATAGATAGCGACCATCACCAGCAGCATGTAGATGACAATCGCAGGGGCTCTTCTTCCCTTGAACAGCTTATCGGATATCCAGCCACAGAGGAGTGTCCCGGGAATACCGGCATACTCATAGGCAAAATATGCCCACCCCGACTCATTCACGGAGAAGTCTTTCGCCTCTTTCAGATAGGTAGGAGCCCAATCGAGCACGCCGTAACGCACCAGATAAACCATGATATTCGCCAGAGCAATAAACCAGAGAAATTTATTGTTGAATACATATTTGAAGAATATCTCCCTGGTGGTAAACTCCTTCTCGTAGCTCTCGCTGTAATCCTTCGGATAATCGTGCTTGTACTTTTCGATGTTGGGCAGTCCACAGGACTGTGGGGTATCGCGTATGAGCAGATAGGCGATGAATGAGACGATGATTGCAATCATTGCCGGGAAATACAATTTACTCTGCCAATCACCGAAGATGGCAACGCCCAGGATGGCAAGCGGTCCAATGAGGCCGCCGCCAATGTTGTGTGCGACATTCCAGATCGACATCTTCGTGCCCCGTTCCTTTGTGGAAAACCAATGGACCATGACCCTGCCGGAGGGAGGCCAGCCCATGCCCTGGAACCATCCGTTTACAAACATGAGGATGAACATGATGGTGACCGAGGAGGTGAGCAGTGGTATGGTGCCCAGGCTCAGGATGGTTACTCCTGACAACAGTAGTCCCAGGCTCATGAAGATCCGCGCATTGCTTCTGTCTGATACCCCGCCCATCAGGAACTTACTCAGACCATAGGAGATGGAGACAGCTGATGCGATGATACCCAGTGCACCTCTTGAGTAACCCTGTTCAATGAGATCGGGCATGACCAGTGAGAAGTTTTTCCTGACCAGGTAGTAACCGGCATATCCGATGAAAATACCCATGAACACCTGGAATCGCAACCTCTTATAGGTGGGATCAATCTTTTCTTCTGGCAACAACTCCTTGTGCTTTGGTGGTTTTAAGATACCAATCATATACTTGTTCTTTTTTTGAGTGCTATATGTTGTTTATTTGATGCGTGAATCATCGTTTCTTCAATTCAGGAGAGGTAATAATTTTTTGCCATTGCACGATACTCACTGACCTGCTCCTCTTCCCATGCTTTGTCCTTCTTCAGCTCTCTGGCCAGGATAGATGCAACTGCAGGAGCCATCTCCACAGATCTTCTGGCATCCATGTACAATGCTCTCACCCGTCGAGCCAAGACATCATCGATTGTGCAGGCCATCTCGTTTTGTACCGCCCATACTACTTCTGCTACCGTGTAATCCATTCCGGGATGCAGTTTCTCTGCATATTCCGGATTGCTCTTTTGCAGTTTTATGATTGCATCCTGATCATTGCCATAGATATAGAGATGGTTGTTTCGGTCGGGGTTGTTTTTGTAGCCATGGATCTTCAGATTCCGTGTCTTGCATGGTCTCTGCTTCATCCCTTTGGTTTTTAATGCCAGGTTAATGGTTTCCTCAGCCATGATGCGGTATGTGGTCCATTTGCCACCGGTGATGGTGACCAGACCGGAGTCGGAGACCAGCAGCTTGTGACTGCGGGATATCTCTTTCGTTTTGGCCTCTTCCGCATGCTTGCGGGGTGCTGCCAGAGGTCTTAATCCGGCAAACACGCAAAGGACATCCTTGCGTTGTGGTTTTTTCGTCAGATATCTTCCGGCAGTTTCCAGAATGAAATCCACCTCTTCTTCCAAAGCTTTTGGTTCCAGCACAAACTCTTTTACGGGGGTATCGGTGGTGCCCAGGATGACGCGATTGTGCCAGGGTACACCAAACATCACCCTGCCATCGCTGGTCTTGGGTACCATAATCGCATCGTCACTCTCTAAAAAGGATTTGTCAACCACCACGTGTACGCCTTGGCTGGGACGAACCAATGGTTTCTCCTCCGGGTTGTCCATTTTTATGATTTTGTCTACAAAGATGCCGGTGGCGTTGATGATGCATTTGCCTTTTAACTCGAAGGTGCCCCCGTCGATCTTGTCTTCAACAAGAACCCCCGTGATTTTGTTTTGCTTGTCTCTGATGAGTCCGGTCACACCTGCATAGTTGACCACAACCCCTCCTTGTTCTATAGCTGTCTGCATCAGGTTGATCGCCAGGCGTGAGTCGTCGAACTGACCGTCATGATATACCACGCCGCCCTTCAGGTTTTTCTGCTCTATTTGTGGTATGTGCTTGATCACCTCTTTCTTGCTCATCGGGAGGGAGTGTCCCAGACTCATCTTGCCGGCAAGGATATCATAAAATGTCAACCCCAGTGTGTAGAAGGGTTTCTCCCACCATTGGTAGTTGCCAATAATGAAACGCTGGTTTTTCACCAGATGAGGCGCATTTCTGCTCAGATGACCCCTTTCATGAAGCGCCTCCCTGACCAAAGCCACATCCCCCTTTTGCAGGTAACGAACTCCCCCATGCACCAGTTTGGTGCTGCGACTGGATGTTGCCTTGGCAAAATCAGCCTGCTCAAGCAGCACTGTTTTGTACCCGCGGCTGGCTGCATCGACCGCAATACCCAGGCCGGTGGCACCTCCCCCAATTACAATGAAATCCCAGTCTACAGCTGAGTTTGAGTTCTTTAAAAGTTCTATGAATTGTTTACGTTCCATAAAATATGATATTGATACGTCAAAAATATAAGAAATATTTGATTAAAAAAAATATAAACGAAAGAAATAAAAAGAAAAAGAATCAAAAAAGAGATATTCACAAGTTAAGTGATCCTGTTTAGTTTGAATACGTTGATATGTTTCGAATATGCTGTCCAATCATAATGAGTATGTCGTTCCGCTCTTTTTGATAAAACTTCCCGGGTAGGCATGTTTAGCCGCCTACTCGGATGAAATTGAATAATTTTAAGGGTAAATAGATGAACTAAAGTTAACTGTTCCATTCTTCATATTATTTACCCGTTCTTTTTGCACGGAGATTTGAATGATCAATACTTGCATAGAAAGATCATTTCACCCTACAGATACTTGAGAAAGTAAACTCAGGAACTTTTTAGTTGAATGATCGCAACAAAATTAGAACCTTATTTTGAAATAAACAAATAAAAACGAAATAAAACGAAATAAAACGAAGCTTATTTATTGCTTTATGATCATCAATAATAAGGACAGTTTGTTGCTGAAAAAGCGATTGCGCTAATTCATGCTCGTGATAAGTAGCCGATCATAAATAAACAGTCTATTCATTTATACTCTTTTGCAATCGTTATACTTTTTCGTACATTTGTCCTTTAATGCTATGAAGGCAGTTTTTTTGGAGGTAAATGACCGGACTATTATTGATTCCGGTAAGTTAACATACTCTATTTTTAGTGACGTAATTTGATAACATAATGAAAGATTCTCCTCAAAAAAGAAACAGTGGACAAAGGTACAGGGTCATATTGGATCAACTTGAAAAAAAAGGATATGTTACTGTGCAGGATCTCAGTGAGGTTCTTGGTGTCTCGGAAGTAACCATTCGCAAAGACCTGAAAGAGCTTGAAGGTAAGAAGATGCTTTTGCGAAGCCATGGAGGGGCAAGCCCCCTGAGTTCTCTGATCAATGACCGACATATTGATGAGAAGGAGAAGATCATGGTAGATGAGAAAATACGCATTGCCAATGCAGCAGTGCAATTACTCAAGAAGGATGACCGGATTATTATTGCATCCGGTACGACCCTGCTCTATTTCGCACGTAAGATATCCATGACTGAGCCCTTGACGGTGATCACTCCATCGGTGAAGGTCTCGTTGACGCTTTGCTATAACCCAAACGTGGAGATTATCCAGTTAGGAGGCGTGATGCGTAAAAGCTCAGCTTCTGTTATCGGGCCGTACACAGAGCAGTTTCTGGGTGGATTGATGTGCAACAAATTGTTTATTGGTGTGGATGGGATAGGTATTGATTTCGGGTTGACCACCAGCAGTATAGGAGAGGCGCATCTCAACCATTACATGCTGGATGCGGCCAAAGAGGTGATTGTGTTGTCTGATTCATCCAAATTTGGGAAACAGGGATTTGGCAAGATTTGCGATATTGAAAGGGTGGATCATATCATTACGGATAAGGGAGCTCCTCAGAACCTTGTGCAGATCATACGGGAGAAAGGAATCAAAGTAACGCTGGTCTAGATCTCATGAGGTAAAAAAAAGAGGCCACCTCGAACGAGAAGGCCCCTTTTGTGATGGTTAACGTGATATCAGCATTAAGGTAAAAAAGATTGTTTTAGGTTATCGATACAAAGATAGGTCTCTCATTTGAATGGGCAAAATAAAAAAACATATTATAAAACATAGTTTTACAATATGTTTTCATCTTTATTCCTCTCATTGATCGGTATCCATCTGATATGTTCCCCGTTATTAAAAACAACAAAAAGAGGGTAAAATGTGACTCTACCCTCTTTTTCATTTTTTTCTGTGAGAAAATTATTTTCTGATGCCCAATTTCTTGATAATTGCGCGATACCTTTCGATATCAGTCTCAATCAGGTAATCGAGTAAACGACGACGTTTACCAACTAAAATTCTCAATGACCGTTCCGTGTTATAATCTTTTTTGTTTGACTTCAGATGTTGAGTCAAATGCGAAATACGGTATGAAAACAATGCTATCTGCGCTTCTGGTGAGCCAGTATCAGTGTTAGACTTTCCGTGATTTGCAAAGATTTCCTTCTTTTTGGCAGAATCTAAATACATACTTGTTTTGTAATGAATTACTTTAAATATTATTCGGGTTGCAAAGATACGCCTAATATTTTTAACAACAAACTCTTTTCTCTTTTTATTCGTTTCTCCGCTTTAATTTGCCACTCAGCCGTTTGATCGCCTCGCTGATCTCCTGATCCGGTTCGATCACATTGTACGCTCCCCAGAAATTGGGGTCAAGGAAATGTTCCACTTTCTCAGCAATGACATCGGTGGAACGAATCCGTTCCCTGCGTGGAAATTTTATCACGTTGTCGTTGTATCTGTCCGTGATGGCCATTTCAGATCGAATGGTATAGGCGGTGGAAAAGAGACCAAAGAATCGGTTGGTCCACCGGACCCGAAATGACACCTTGGTTCCGCTGTAGTTGAAGTGCCATTTCCCCTCATTCTCCGTATAGTTTACCATGTAACTGGCCTCGGTTACTTCCACCCGCATCTTGGAGGGTTTTCGCCTGATAAAGATGCTGGCTGCATCCTTTCGGTTCTCCACGTTCATGTTGAACTCCATTCGGGCAAAAGCCAGGGTGGCTGCATCCAGGTAGATCGTACCCCGGAAGAGAATCTCCTCTATTCCTGCAGTAGGTGAAAAGTCGATGATGTAGTGCGGCTTATTGTTGATGTTGATCAGACCCTCAATATGAAAGTTGTATTCAGCGCCATCGCTACCGAAGACGATCTCCGGGTTCTTGGCTATGTCGACCATCAGCGCATCACTGATCCCTCCCTGGAACTTGAGTAGAACCGTATCCCGCGGTGTGATATCGGTCGCTTTACGGCCGATGTAGATGCGCGCCTGATCATTGTTATAAGAGCGGTATGAAGCTTTGTATATATCCAGTACTGTCTCCACCAATGAGATGTAGTTGTTGCCCTTTTCAACCGATTCCCGGTAGAAGGCAATCATCATATTTGGATCTGTGGCGTAATTCTGCGGGATACGTTCCAACGCTTCACGCACCAGGTTTCTTCCGTCGCCCGATACCACCAGCACTTCATTCAGTTGGATGGGTGAGGGGGTCAACAGGATGTGGTTATTGGGGCTGTCAATGAGGGTGATCACCGGGATCGCCCTGTTCTGGTAGCCAAGATAGCGGATCACCAGTTGTAAGTTGCGGGTGGAAGAGGGGACACGGATGGAAAAGTAACCATCCTGATTGGTGACACTTGAGATGCTCATCTCTTCGACCATGATGCTGGCATTGGCCAACGGATCGTTGGTGTCGCTGCCAATGACTCTTCCCTTCAGAATGAAGGTGCTGTCGCTTTGTTGCGAGATCTTTGTCGCCCATACGTCGGGGATAGAAAGAAAGAAAACAAGAAGCAGGAATACCGGTATTTTCATCTTATTGTTGTTTTTGTGATGGATATTCAGATGAAGGGCTGCTTTATGGATTGGGATGATTGCAGGCGATCACTGTCAACGATTATTCCAACCAATGCAAAGTAAGCAAATTGTAACAATATGAACAATACAGAGTGGGTATTTTAACTTTGTTTGGCATCCCGTACATCCTTTCGCTGGTTTGGCCGGTGATCTCGGAATAATGAGGATTCTGTGTCAAAAGCCACAATTATTGTGTAATTTTGTAGAAATATAAACGAAACAGACAAACGATGGTACACAGGTACGATTTCCTGGTGATCGGTTCCGGGATAGCCGGGATGAGTTATGCTCTGAAAGTGGCCAAAGAGGGAACGGTGGCAATTGTGGCCAAAAACCCCCTGGAAGATGCCAATACCTATTATGCGCAGGGGGGCATCGCCTCGGTGACCAATCCGTGGGATAACTTTGAGAAGCATATTGCTGATACTCTTGATGCCGGGGGAGGGCTTTGTGACCGTCGGGTGGTGGAGAAGGTGGTGCGGGAAGCACCCGCGCAGATAAGGGAGCTGATCAGCTGGGGAGTACACTTCGATCGTGATGAGACGGGTAACTTCGACTTGCACCGCGAGGGGGGCCATTCCGAAAACCGTATCCTGCACCACAAGGACAGCACCGGGGCCGAGATACAGGTGAGTCTGATCGATGCCATTCGCCGTCATCCCCACATTGACGTTTATGACCACCATTTTGCCATCGAGATCCTCACACAGCACCATCTGGGGCAGGTGGTTACCCGCCATACCCCGGGCATTGAGTGTTATGGAGCCTATATCCTCGATCAGCAGTCCAATGAGATTGATACCTTCCTCTCACGTGTCACCATGATGGCTACCGGTGGCATCGGTTCAGTGTATCAGACCACCACCAACCCGCTGGTGGCGACCGGTGATGGCATTGCCATGGTGGCCCGTGCAAAGGGTGAGATCAGGGGAATGGAGTTCGTTCAGTTTCATCCTACCGCCCTTTATCATCCCGGGGCCCGTCCCTCCTTCCTGATCACAGAGGCGATGCGGGGTTATGGAGGTGTATTGAAAACTGTCGACGGGAGAGAGTTCATGCAGAAGTATGACCGTCGTGGTTCGCTGGCACCGCGTGACATCGTGGCCCGTGCCATCGACAGTGAGATGAAGGAGAGGGGTGAAGAGCATGTATATCTCGATGTGACCCACATGGATGCAGAAGAGACCAGAAGGCACTTCCCCGGAATCTATGAGAAATGCCTCTCCTATGGGATTGATATCACCCGTGACATGATCCCGGTAGCGCCTGCCGCCCATTATCTTTGCGGAGGTATCCGGGTTGACCTGGATGGTTGCACCAGCATCGGACGACTCTATGCCAACGGTGAGTGTGCCTGTACCGGTCTACACGGAGCCAACCGGCTCGCTTCCAATTCGCTGATAGAGGCGGTGGTGTTTGCCGATGCGGCTGCCAGACACTCGCTCCCGTTGTTCAGGCAGTATCCATACAGAGAGGATATCCCTGCCTGGAATGCGGAGGGTACAAGCTCTCCCGAGGAGATGGTGCTGATCACCCAGAGTTATCGTGAGGTGGGGCAGTTGATGGCTTCCTACGTGGGTATTGTTCGTTCCGACCTGCGGCTTCGTCGTGCCATGGACCGGTTAAACATTTTGTTTCGCGAGACAGAAGATTTTTTCCATCGCTCAGTAGTGTCGCGCGAGATATGTGAGTTGCGAAACATCATCAAGGTGGGGTACATGGTGATCAAGCAAGCGATGGCGCGCAAGGAGAGCAGGGGATTGCATTACACCATTGATTTCCCTGATCCCGATCCCGATTCAGTGTTGTAAATGTTAGTAGGTTAGTAAGTTAGTAAGTTAGTAAGTTAGTAAGTTAGTGGGTTGGTAGGTTGGTAGGTTAGTGGGTTAGTAAGTTCGAGGTTCAAGGTGCTTGTCACATACTGCTAAAACAGATTATTTTGCGAAAAACAATTAACATAAACGGAAAACTGATCGATTTATCCATCCCGAAGGTGATGGGTATCCTGAATGTGACGCCTGACTCCTTCTATGCTGGCAGCAGACAGGTAACAGAAGAGATGATCTTGCAGCGATGCCGGCAGATCGTGGCGGAGGGGGGAGCAATCATCGATATCGGTGCACAGTCCACAGCGCCAGCCGCCACAATGCTCACTGCCCGTGAGGAGAGAGCCAGACTGATTCCTGCACTGAAGCTGATCCGTCGCGAGCTTCCTGATGCGATCCTCTCGGTCGATACTTTTTATGCCGATGTGGCAAAGCAGGTCGTTGAGGAGCATGGCGTGCAGATCATCAACGATATATCGGGAGGGCAGATCGACAAACGTATGTTTGCTGTGATGGCAGAGATCAACGTCCCCTATGTCCTGATGCATATGCGGGGAACGCCGCAGACCATGCAGCAGCACACCCACTACGATCACTTCATCCAGGATCTGCTCTACTATTTTTCAGAGAAGAAGTCAGAACTCAATAGCCTGGGCGTGAATGATGTGATCATAGATCCCGGATTCGGCTTCAGTAAGACCCTGATGCAAAACTACGAAATGATGGCTTTTCTGAAATATTTTCATATCTTTGATGAGCCCATTCTGGTAGGGGTCTCGAGAAAATCGATGATCTACAAGTTGTTGGATATCTCCCCCGGGGAGAGCCTCAACGGCACCACTGTTCTCAATACCGTGGCACTGCTCTCGGGAGCCTCACTCCTTCGCGTGCACGATGTGAGAGAAGCGGTGGAATGTATTCAGATAATGGCCCGGATAAAAGAATTTGATCATCAATCGGCTCAATAGTTCCCTATGTTTGCACATTTCGGCATAAAAGATTTTATCGATGTCCTGCTGGTGGCTCTCCTCCTCTATTATCTTTTCCGGCTGGTGAAGATCTCAGGGTTGAGGCCTCTTTTCATCGGTATTCTTGTCTTTATGTTGATCTGGATACTGGTGTCGCGCATATTCAATATGGTATTGCTGGGTTCGATCCTCGACCAGTTTGTCAGCGTTGGACTTTTCCTGCTGGTCATTCTCTTCCAGGATGAGATCAGGCGATTCCTGATGTCGCTCGGATCAAAGAGAGGGTGGAACTTCATCTCCAGGATTTTCTTCCCCAATGACCGGCAGAAGAAGGACAATTCACACCTCACTGCCATCGTGCTGGCATGCATGAATATGTCGAAAACCAGTACGGGAGCCCTTATCGCCATCCAGGGTGACATCCATCTGGGTCTGTATGAGCAGACCGGTGAGATTGTCAACGCAGAAGTCTCTTCCCGTCTTATTGAAAACATCTTTTTCAAGAACAGCCCCCTGCACGATGGTGCAATGATCGTGGTGGGAAACAGGATCAAAGCTGCGGGATGCATCTTACCCATCTCACAGAACCCGAATATCCCTACTCACCTGGGACTGAGGCATCGTGCCGGACTGGGCATCTCACAGGAAACCGATGCCCGTGTGATCATTGTCTCGGAAGAGAGGGGTAAGATATCCTTTGCCTCCAAGGGACGCCTCAAGATGAACATCTCACCTGAAGATCTGCAGCGGCTATTGTTGTCAGAGCAGTGAGCGGAGAAGGGTATTTCCCTGTAAACATACTCTCACGCGCTCTGTAGCGATGAGATCGATAAAACTGTCACATTGAATGATCCTACAAACACTCTCCATCATCAACTACAAGAACCTTCAGCAGGCTGAATTACAGTTCTCACCCAAGATCAACTGTTTTATCGGGAACAACGGGATGGGTAAGACCAACCTGCTGGATGCGGTCTATTACCTCTCGTTCTGCAAGAGCTATACCAATCCTATCGACACACAGATCATCTTTCACGATGCCGATGTCTGTATGTTGCAAGGTCGCTACCACACGGAGAGAGGAGAGGAGGAGGAGATATACAGTGCGATCCGCCGCAGGCAGAAGAAGCAGTTCCGTCGTAACAAGAAGGAGTATGAACGACTTTCCGACCATATCGGGCTGATCCCATTGGTGATGATCTCACCGGCAGACAACGAGTTGATCACAGGTGTCAGCGAGGAGCGCCGCAAGTTTATGGATATGGCCATCTCCCAGTTTAACCATGAGTACCTAAGATCTCTTGTGCGGTACAACAAGGCACTTCAGCAACGCAATGTGTTGCTGAAGAGTGATGAGGAGGCCATTGACCCTGATCTGTTGGAGCTGTGGGAGGAGCAGTTGGTGACAGAGGGTAACTTTATTCATCGGGAAAGAAAAGTATTCATAGAAACCTTTACCCCGATCTTTAACCGCTTCTACGCAAGCATCAGCCGCTCTAATGAAGAGGTTTCATTCACCTATAACTCTCAGCTCAACGATGAGGATTTTGGAGAAAGGTTGAGGCGTAACAGACAGCGCGACATCATTGTGGGGCACACCACGGTCGGCATCCACCGCGATGAGCTGGAGATGTTGCTGGATGGGTATCCCATCAAGAAAGTAGGATCGCAGGGACAGAACAAGACCTTTTTCGTCTCGCTGAAGCTGGCACAATTCCACTTTCTCTTACAGGCCGGAGAGTCGACTCCCATCCTGTTGCTCGATGACATCTTCGACCGGCTCGACGCCTCACGTGTGGAGGAGATCGTGAAGCTGGTCTCCGGTCCTGAGTTCGGTCAGATCTTCCTCTCCGACACCAACAGAGGGTCACTCGACAGGATTCTTCAGCGTACCGGCAACAATGCACATATCTATTCCGTTGCTGATGGGGTGATCACACGGATCAACGAGTAAAAGAGTATGGAGAAAAAAAATGCACAGCCTCTCTCGGAAGCCCTTTCCGATTTCTTCGACAACAACAGTCCGCTTAAAAAGAAGCTGGCCGAGCATCGTGCCGTGAGAGCCTGGTATGAATTGTTGGGGGAGGGAGTGGCGAAATATACCCGCAACGCTTATTTCAAACAGGGTGTGCTTTACGTGCAACTCTCCTCATCCGTGTTGCGTGCGGAGCTGCAGATGAGTAAGCCGGGATTGGTTGGGAAGATTAACGATTATGCCGGGATGGATATCGTCCGTGACATCGTGTTGCGGTAGGTAAAAATACCGGGAGAGGGTTAGAAAAATGCGGATACACCCAGATAGAAACCGGCTGGATGAGGTGAGTTGAGATGTTGTATCAGGTCGTAATTGAGGGTGATGTGTGATCTCCCGAGACGCAGACCGCCACCAACCACCAGTGAAGGAACCATCCCCTTTTTAATGTTTTCATTTCCTGTCGACTTGTCGGTGAGTGATGAGCGGATGTAGTTCAGCTCGGGTTGTGCAAAAAGTGCGATGAAACGGGCGGGGTAGAAGTACCCGAAGATGTTCGCCCCAAGCAGGTTATCTCTGCTCTCATAGCTGGTGAGGTCAGCCCGGGTATAATAATATTTGATTCCTGCTCCCGCCATCAGGTATGGGTTCAGCTGATATCCCACCTGGGGACCGACACCCAGTCGTGTGTAGTTTCTGCTGAGCGATAACCCCAGGTCGGCACCGAAACGTAGTTTCCTCCTGTCGAAACGTGTGAGATCGTTCTGGTCAGGCTGCTTCTCGTCAACCTGTATGCGTGCTGCTTCAGCAATGTTGTTCTGTTTAGTGGTTTGGTGAATGTTCCGTTCATCACCGGCTGCGACCCTTATGGTGTCATACCGGATCACCTGTGCTTCTGTGCCGAGGGCGATAAGAAAAAAGAGAAGAGGGATGAACTGTTTCATACTGAATGAGACAAGGTGAGATGCAGGAGGTTTAACGCAAAAAAGAAGTTGAATCATGATCCAACCTCTTTTTTCATATCTTCTGACAGAATGAGTGTCCGGGTGCCACCTATTCAGTTGTAGGCTCTGCAGGCACCTCTGTCGGGATGGGCAAGCCCGGTGTGACATCGGGGGCCGCTGATGGGCTCAGGGGTGCCGGCTGCTGTACTTCCACCTGCGATTGTGGAGTGTTGCTCTGCGAGGTTGTGAATTTGGCTGTCAGGATACTCAACACGATCATGATACCAGCCAGTGTCCAAGTGAATTTTTCCAGGAAGTCGGTCGTTTTGCGAACACCCATGATCTGGTTCGATGAAGAGAACCCGCTAGCAAGTCCTCCTCCTTTTGATTTCTGTACCAAAACAGCGAGGATCATCAGGATCGCTGCCAGCAGGATAAGGATAGTGATGAAAATATACATATCTTATTTGTTTTTGTTCTTTTCGTTTGCAATCAAATATTCCAAGAAACGAATTTGATCGGCAAAGTAAACACTTTTTTTTGGAAAATTCAAACTTAATCGTTTAATAATTGTGAGTGCCTGCTCATATTTCTGCTGTTTGATATAGATGCGTGCCAGTGTTTCAGTAAGGAACTCTCCTCCCTCCTCTTTCTTGTCGCGTTCCTCTGTTTTTTTGTGAGTAGCATAGTCGATCGGTGTGAAGATCTCTTCAGTGGAAGCTTTCTCAATGAATGCATCGATGATCTCCTGGTGTTGAAAGGGTTGGCCATTGTTCTCCTCCCGCTCCCCTGTTTCTCCGAGTGACGCAAGATAGGCGAAATAATCTGTTCCCGCTACATGTAGATTCGCATCAGGTAACGTTGTCTCATTTGTATCATGTTCAGGCAGCGTGCTGAGGAACGAATTGAGAAGGGTTTCTGTCCGGTCATTTGTCTGCTGGTCGTTCTCTGACGAGGAGGTGAGAAATCGCTGGTACTGCTCCTGTCGGATCAGGTAAAGCAGCTTTCTCCTGTCGCAGCAAAGCACAGCTGTTTTGGCCAGCTCCTCGCCGAAATGATCGCTGTTGGTGAGATCCAGGTTCTTGGTATAAAGCAGCCGTGAGGTATGAAACCAGGGATATGCCTCCACCACTTTTCCCAGTGCATGCAAAGAGGTTACATCCAGTTTGCCGGGTTCCTCCATGTAGCTGTATAGCATCTCCTTTGTCATGGTTTTACCAGTTGGCCATGGTTGCGTTGAAAATCTGGTCTACGATCTCATCGATCAGCTCTCCCATAAGTTGATCCTGTACACTGTCGAAGATGGTATTGCTGGAGAAGGTACGGTTGGCGGAGATCCGCTCTTCTATATCCGGGGCATCGGTTTTGTTGTTCCGGAAACGCATCCGTACGGTCATGGTGAGCTTTGTTTCAGAGGCGAAGGCATCTTCCTGTACTGCCAACGGGGTGAGTTCATACCCCACAATCTCCCCTTCAATCTCCATGTCACCATTCTGATTTACCAGCTGCAGTCGGGTATTGCGGGTGAACATATCTTTCATCTCCTCATTGAACCGTTGCTCGAGTGGAGGATAGACCAGTGGTGCCTGGTTCACGAAATGAGCGATGTAAAGTGTTTTGGTCAGATCGTAATCGATGGAGGCAGTCCTAAAGGAGTAGGATATCCTGCAGGAGCTGGCCATTACCATCAGCGTGAGAAGAAACAGGATTTTCTTTGTCATCATCCTTCCAGTTTATATTCTTTGATTTTACGGTAGAGGGTACGTTCGGAGATTCCCAGCTCTGCAGCCGCCATTTTTCTTTTCCCCTGATGCCGTTCCAGTGCCTTTGCAATCATCTCTTTTTCCACTTCACTGATGGAGAGGGCACTCTCTTCATATTCAGTGGCTTCCAGGATATCTCCTCTTTCACGTTCATCCAGGCTGATCTTATGGGGTAGGGTTTCAAGTTTCACCGGCAGAGAAGCATTCCCTTTGTCGTGTCGAATCAGTGAGGATGAGCGCATGGTGGTGGCATCCTCTTCATATGAGGATGAATTGTTTGTCGTTCCTTCCATCAGGTTCTTCACGACCTGCTTCAGGTCGGTGATATCCTTTTTCATATCGAAGAGTACCTGGTAGAGGATCTCCCGTTCATTGGCAAAAGAACGCTGGTCAGAGTCCTGCAGTTGTGATACCGGCACGGGCAGCATGCCTACCTCGTTATAAGGAAGGTATTTCTGCAGGATGTCGGTGGTGATTACACGCTCCTGTTCAATGATGGAGATCTGCTCGGTGATATTCTTCAGTTGGCGTACATTGCCCGGCCAGCGGTACTCCTTCAGCATCTCCCGTGCATCATCGGTGAGGGTGATAGGGGGCATCATATATTTCTCGGCACAGTCGCCTGTGAATTTGCGGAACAGAAGAGGGATATCCTCTTTCCGGTCTCGCAAGGGCGGGATCCGGATAGGGACTGAATTGAGCCGGTAATAGAGATCCTCACGGAATTTCCCTTTTTCAACCGCCTTGACCATGTCCAGGTTGGTGGCTGCCACCACCCGTACGTCGCTCTTCTCCACCTTTGAGGAGCCTACCTTGATGAATTCACCACTTTCCAGTACACGTAGCAGACGTGCTTGTGTGGAAAGAGGCAGCTCCCCCACCTCATCGAGGAAAAGGGTGCCCCCGTCGGCCGCCTCGAAATAGCCCTTGCGGCTACCGGTAGCACCGGTGAAAGAGCCTTTCTCGTGACCGAAGAGCTCCGAGTCGATGGTACCCTCGGGAATCGATCCGCAGTTGATGGCGAAGTAGGGACCATGCTTACGCCGGCTGTACTGGTGCACGATCTGCGGGAAGTTCTCCTTGCCGGTACCGCTCTCGCCGGTGATCAACACCGACAAATCGGTGGGAGCCACCTGCAGGGCAACGTCAATTGCACGGTCAAGCTCGGGGGAGCTGCCGATAATGCCGAAACGCTGCTTGATTTGCTGTAGAGGGTGCTTAGCCATATCGCTCGTTTATATTGGGATTGAACGATCAAAGATACAAAATTATTCAGATTCTGCCCAACGTGTAGGTTGTCGCTTTGAGAAATTGCCCCAGTGCCTGAGTGTCGTTGCCAAAGCGGCCGAACTCATCCGGCATAATGGGTTCACCAAATGTGAGTACCATCTCATGCCCCTTTTTGTTGTAGAGCTCATGGCAGAGGCGCAGGAGGCGAATCCGCCATCCCAGGATACGGGAGAGGTAAAACAGAGGGCTGTTGTGGCCGGAGATGTGCATCGGGATGACCGGCACCTTCACCTTGCGGATTATTTTAAGGGCTGCCGGTTGCCACTCCTGGTCTTCAATCACCAGTCTGCCCCCTTTTACGTAAAGGTTGGAGACCGCCCCGGCAGGAAAGAAACCCAAAGGGTGGCCCTGCCGCACATGAGCGATACTCTCACGGATGCCGGCATAAGTCACACTTTTCTTTTCAGAATCCTTCATCGGGTTCACTTTGATGAAATTATCCTCCATGGTGTCAATCAGCCCCAGGAAGAAATTGACCATCATCCTGTAATTGGGAAAACGACTGCCCAGGGCTTCAATGGCAGCGATACCATCGATATGACCATATGGGTGGTTAGAGACGGTGATGAAGGGTTGGGACCCGAAACGGTCAAGAACCGCTGAGTTGCGTAGTGTACGTTTGATACTCAGCTTGTCTAAAAGATCCTTACAGAAAGCCGGTCCGGTCAGGTGTTTGGACCGGTCGTAAATCTCGTTCGGGACGTTCAGTGCGGCAATCTTCATGACCAGATCGATGAACCTGTCCCCGTATCTGCCACGAAAGAGGGGGTGGATTCCCCGCAGATCCTCATGGCTTACCAGTATCTCTTTCATCCCATCGAAGTGCTAATTTGTTTATCTAACTCAAATGCCACGTCATGGTGATGAGGTGGCATGTGAGCGGTAAAATATGTATGTCGGGAGACTTCTTTTTTTTAGGCGAGCTCCCTGATCAGGTCAATGATCTCTTTCCCTATGGCTTCAGCGGCTTCCGGAGAGGTTGCTTCTGAATAGATGCGGATGATGGGTTCTGTGTTGGATTTACGCAGGTGGACCCACTTGTCGGGGAAGTCGATCTTTACCCCGTCAATATCGGTCACCTGATGATCCCTGAAACGTTCTTTCATCTGCTCCAGTATCGCATCGGTGTCAATGTCGGGTGTCAACTCCACCTTCTGCTTTGCCATGAAGTAGGCAGGGTATGTCTTGCGAAGCTGTGAGGGTGTGTTTCCCGTACGGGCCATGTAGGTAAGAAAGAGTGCAATCCCTACCAGTGCGTCCCTGCCGTAGTGCGACTCGGGATAGATCACCCCCCCGTTGCCTTCTCCCCCGATGACGGCTTTCACCTCTTTCATCTTTTGAACCACATTCACCTCACCCACTGCAGCGGCGTGGTAGGATCCTCCCCTCGCCAGGGTCACATCCCGTAAGGCCCTGCTGGAGCTAAGATTAGAAACGCTATTCCCTGGCGTCTGCTGAAGGATATAGTCGGCCATCGCCACCAGGGTGTACTCTTCACCAAACGGTTCTCCATCCTCACAATAGATTGCCAGCCGATCCACATCGGGATCGACGGCAAATCCGACATTGGCCTTTGAACTGCGGGTCAGTGATGCGAGCTCGGTGAGATGCTGTGGCAGGGGTTCCGGATTGTGGGAGAAGTTGCCGTGTGGGGCACAGTGTAATTTAAAGATCTCTTTTACTCCCAATGCGTAGAGCAGTTCAGGGATAGCGATCCCCCCAACAGAGTTGACACAGTCAACTGCCACACGGAAGTTGGCTCCTCTGATGGCTTCCACATCCACCAGGTCGAGTGAAAGGATCGATTGGATATGCTCATACAGAAACTGTTTCTGTGTGATCTTGCCCAGCTCATCCACCGGAGCAAAGGTATAGCTCCCGCTCGCGGCCAGTGCCAGGATTTGCGCACCCTCTTCGGCATTCAGAAACTCACCGCGGCTGTTGAGTAGCTTCAGCGCGTTCCACTGTCGTGGGTTGTGACTGGCTGTGATGATGATGCCGCCGGCCGCGTCCTCTTTGGTTACAGCAATTTCTGTGGTCGGTGTGGTTGCCATACCAATATCGGTCACATCGCAACCCATTGCCATCAGTGTACCGGTGATGATACGGTGGACCATTTCACCCGATATACGCGCGTCGCGGCCAACCACAATCCGGGGTCGATTTTCAGATGCACTCTTCCTGATAAAGGTGGCGTAGGCAGATGTGAACTTTACGATGTCAGTGGGAGTGAGATTGTCACCCGGCTCACCGCCAATCGTGCCTCGTATACCTGAGATGGATTTGATCAATGTCATGGGTTGCTCTGTCTGTCTGGTTATGATGAGATGACGAAACTTTCAATATTGGTCCTCAAAGCGATAATGCACCAGGTTGTAATAGCTTGGCTGATACTGTTGTCTGTCGTATGAAGAGCCCATATCGAAGGGAATGATCATTTTCACCTTACCGTTGTGGCCCACATGATCGAGGGGTACAGCCCAGCCGGGATTGTTATAGTTGCCCTTGGTGGAGGAATTGACCGGTCCGATATAGACAATCTCTTCCGGGTAAACGCTCTTCTGATTCGAATAATGTGTCGTGTCGTCGGTCATGAAATAGAGGAGGCCACTGAAACGGACATATACAGTCTCCTTCCATTTCAATTCCAGCGTAGTGTCACCAGGGGTGATGATGTGATAGTAGACACCGGTAGCCGGGTCCTTATAGAATTCAGTCTCCCCAAACTGGCCATCGGCGGGGAATTCATCCAGGATGGTCAGGTTGTTTTGCGCAATGAAAAGATCAATAGCCTTTTTCTCATCCTTCAGGTAATCAGCATAGGTCTTTCTATCGTTACAGGAGGACAGGAGAAGTAGCGTACCCAGTAGAATGGTTATTGTGAGGGATAGTTTGTTCATAGATCTCTGTCGTATAATTGATACTGTTTGCAAAAGTACACAATCTGCGTTAAAAATAGCGGAATTGAACCGAAATAAACATTATCGATTCTTAAAAAATGGGTTAATCACTATTCATCGATCTTTTCAGAATCTCTTCATATTTTTTCAGTCCCTCGCCATAGATCTCTAATGCTTTGTCCAGTGGACCGTAATATTCTCCTCCGGAGGCATTCAGGTGCCCTCCTCCATTGAAGAAGTCGGACGCAAACTCATTACAGGGGAATGTTTGCTGAGAGCGAAACGAGAGTTTGATCAATCCATCATCCTCGCGGATGAAGGTGGAGAAGATGATTCCCTTTATACTGAGAGGGTAATTCACAAATCCCTCGGTATCACCCTTGTTGAACCGAAACTGCTCCTGATCCTCTTTCGAGAGCCAGATCAGTGCCGAATGCAGGTCGGGGTATATCTCCATGCGCTGCGACAGGGTGAATCCCAATAGACGGAACCGTTCGGCAGAGTAGTTGTGAAACACCTTCGAATAGATGGCATCCTTGTCGATCTCCTTGCGCAGCAGTAGGCTGATGATCTCGAAGATCTCAGGATCACTCGAGTTGTAGGTGAATCCGCCGGTGTCGGTCATCATGCCGCAGTAGATGCATTCTGCTTCAGCCTGAGACATCTCACCATACCTGTTCGCCTGGAACAACAGCCTGAAAATCAATTCGCTGGTAGATGATATCTCCGGATGAGAGACCACGATGTTGAACCCGTTCCCGGGAAAGAGGTGGTGGTCGATCAGGATCTTCAAGGCGGGGGACTCTTCTAACATGGAAGCCATCAGGCCGACCCGCTTGGGGATGTTATAGTCAAGTGAGAAAATCAGATCAGCATGATTCAGGATGTGTCGGGCTGCTTCGGGATTGTACTCTGCCACACTGATCTCACCGGCACCCTTCATCCATTTCAGGAAGTAGGGAAAGGAGTTGGGTACAATGATCCTTACTTTCTTACCCTCTCTCTTCAGGAAATGGCAGAGGGCGAGTGATGAGCCCAAAGCATCCCCATCGGGTGAGAGGTGGGTGGTGATCACGATCTGATTGGCATCATTGATAGCCCGCATGATCTGTTCTACCTTCCCGGGTTCAATCACATCGGTGAGTGATTCGGTAAACTTCATAGAAAATGATTCTTTTGATGATGAACGGCAAAAGTACTAAAAATTCAGCGAATAGGCTCCCTTTTGTCTCACATCATGCACCCTGGTGCCTCTGGCGAGGCACATGTTGGTGATCCGTGTTGCCGCATGATGTGGCACTGAGCTGTCGAGGATGATGAGTGAGGGGTGGAAGAGACGGCATAGCTCTTCCGTGTTGAAATAGCCGTAGCGGGAAAGGATCAGGATGTCGACCGGGAAGGTGTCAACGGTTGTGAAATGGTCGAACGACCCGTCGGAGAGACGCAGGATTGTTTTGTGTGGATGCGGCAGCAGTCCGTTATCCGGAACCTCAATTGTGTGGCGAGTCTGAGCTGTGAAGAGAGAGATGTCGCTGGAGGAGGAGCTGTTGAATATCACCAATTGGGGTGCTGTGGTCGGCAACTGCCTATGCAGGCAGAGCAACTGGAAAGAGAACAGCGCTGAGAGTGCGAGAATCAGTGGACGGGATCGGTGGGTGGTGACAAACTGGCTGAAGAGAAAGATGAAAAGCAGCAGCAGGATTGTTGCTGGCAGGGAGATATGCAGCCCGGTGAGCTGTGCAAGAGGAAGAGACTCCATGAACTGAACGATGCTGATCATGGCAGTTGTGAACCACTGCACTAACTGGCGGAACAGGTGAGGCAGCCAGTCCGGAACCATGGTGTGGTAGCCGTGCAGCCAGCCGGTGAGCAACAGCGGTACCAGAGAATAGATGATGACTCCCATGAGTGGCACCAGTAAGAGATTCGAGAGGAAGAACCATGTCGGAAAAGAACCGAAATAGTAAAGTACCAGGGGGAAGAGACCCAGTTGCGCTGAGAGGGAGAGGGTCATCAGGTTCCAGATGTATGATGCAGCTCTCTTCACGGGTCTGAACAATGTAGCGAGACGCGGCTGAAACCAGAGGATCGAGAAGACAGCACCGAAACTCATCTGGAAGCTGATGTCAAAGAGGCTGGCGGGATGAAAGATAAGGATCAGAAGGGCTGCTGCTGCCAGTGTGTTTGTGGAGAAGCCTTTCATCCGTTTCATACGGGCCACGCAGTAAAGAGAGAGCATGATTACCGCCCGGATCACCGATGGGGATAGACCCGCCAGGAAGGCGTAAGACCATAGCATCAGGATGATCACCCATTGTCGGATAAGAAAGCCCGTGCCTCTGTTTCCCAGGAAAGAGAGGAGCAGGGAAAGAAGCAGATAGATCACTCCGGTATGCAGTCCGCTGACGGCCAGCAGGTGCGCGGTTCCGGATGCACGAAAAGCCTCTTTGATATCATCCGACAGATAGGCTTTGTAGCCGAGGGTTACTGCTGCGATAAAGGCGTAGGTGTCATCTTCCAAACCGAGAGAGCGGTAGAAACGGAGGACATTGATGCGACACCGTTGAGCCATGAGGTAAGGTGATCTCATCCGCCTGCCGGTCATTTCCCACTCCCCGGTAGCAATGAACCCTCTGGCGGCAAAACCCCTGTTACGCATATACCCTGCATAATCCCACTCTCCCGGGTTCCCGAAATTGCGGAACGGTTCCAGCTTTGATCTGAAGATGATCTCGTCACCCGGCTGCAACGCGGCTGCCGGGTCGCTCTTCTGCAGGTAGAGCATCACCTTCTCTGCATTTGGTGAGACTATGCGGACAGGACACGCCAATGTGCGGGGCTTCTGTTCCGGAATTTCCAGCAGGAGCGCGAGGTAGGTGTGGGGTGTGCCGGTGAACCGGTATTCAGTTCGTGATACCTGCTCACGGTACTGGAGCAGGGTGAGGGCAAAGAGGAACAAGAGGGTGCCGGCACCAAAAAACCACCTGTGAGTGAACTGATGGTGCTCATCGTGGATGAAAGAGAGGAAGATGAATAGAAGTCCCACAAGGGATAGTCCTGCCGGCAGAAATCTGCTGTCGGGAAGAAAACGACTTGTCACAATAGCTCCGATAACGGGCAATAAAAGCCGGGAAAAAGGCGTTTTGCCAATCAGTTCGTTCATTATACGCGCACAAAAGAACAGATCGTACATCTGCCGTATCATGGGGATGACCCCGTGGTCGCACAGCTACCACAATGGAAAGGACTACAATGCCTTCAGCTGCCGGATGGTCTCTATCGGATCATCCGATGAGAAGACAAAACTGCCGGCCACCAGCACATCAGCACCGGCATCCACCAGCTTGCGTCCTGTTTCCAGGTTGATGCCACCATCCACCTCAATGAGCGTGGAGGAGTTTCTTTTCGCAATCATCTCCCTGAGCTGAGCCACCTTTCTGATTGTACCTTCAATGAACTGCTGCCCGCCAAAGCCGGGGTTCACTGACATCAACAGCACCATCTCCAGGTCCGGCAGGATCTCTTCCAGCAATGAAAGAGGCGTGTGGGGGTTGAGTGTGACAGCCGGCTTCATCCCTTTTTTGCGTATCTCCTGTACGATGCGATGGAGATGTGGACAAGCTTCATAGTGTACATTCATATAGGTTGCCCCTGCAGCTGCAATCTCATCGATGAACTTCTCCGGAGTAACGATCATCAGATGTGCATCGAGCGGTTTCAGGGTTATCTTTCTCAGTTGGTTGATCACCGGAAAACCAAACGATATGTTGGGCACGAAAACGCCATCCATGATATCCAGGTGGATCCAGTCCGCCTCACTTCTGTTAAGCATCTCAATATCCCGGTTGAGATGAAGGAAATCGGCCGCCAGCAGCGACGGTGCAACAATCGTACTCATGAGAATGATTTTTCTATTCTCAAAGATAGCGAAAATTCCTGATTCGCAAAAAAAGATGACTTGCTTGTTGAGTGATGCTGGTCTTTCAGTTCATGTTGATCATTTTGTCGTGAAGTGGGAGGGATCTCTCCGCTTGACAACATCGTGCAAACTGACGAATGATCCGCAGCGATAACTGCGAGGGGTGCTCCCTCTTGCTGGGAGAGTTCATCCCCGGGTTTTTTATTTGTGGATCGTTTTCATTCATCGGCCAGTAGGTAAGTGAAAAGCAAACGATGGGGAGGCTTATTTATTGCCAAAAGGCAACAAAATATGCCTGTTTGCACCATTGTTCCGGGATTTTGTATATCTTCGTTCTTGTATATTCAAAAATAGAAATGAACATGAGGAAATTATTTTATCTTTTTATATCGGCACTGATCCTGGTTTCCTGCCAGAATGCCAATGAGTATTCCATCAAGGGGAGGGTTGCCAATCCCGACTTCGAAGGCACCAATGTATATCTGCAGATGATCACCGACGATGCCATGGTTACCACCGACACAGCGTTGGTGGAGAACGGTGCGTTCACCTTCTCGGGCGCTGTCGATTCTGTCCGCTTGCGTTTTGTTCTCCTCGATGAGTCGATAGCACCCAGGCAGGAAAACCGTATTCCACTCCTGCTGGAACCGGGTACACTGAAGGTCACATTCGATAGCGTGGTGACGGTGAGTGGGTCAAAAATCAACCAGGCCTATACCGATTTCAGGTTGAAGCAGCGTGACCTGGGCATGCAGATCCGTGGGTTGGTGGAGCGTTACAACAGTGCACAGGCCACCGGTACGCTTACCGAAGAGATGGATGCTGAGATCAATACCCGTTACGACAGCATCAGCAGTCAGATGACAGAGCTGAGCTTCAATTTTATCAGGGAGAACATTCAAAACGACCTGGGACAATACTCTTTCATGGCTTCCTCTTCGATGTTCGAACCGGAACAGCAGAGGGAGATTCTCGAATCGGCTGATGAGACATTTAAATCGAAAGAGAATATTCAGCGTGTGATCAAACGGCTGGAGAACCTGGAAAGGGTGGCCATCGGGCAGAAGTTTGTCGATTTCACTCTGAAAAACAGTGATGGAGAAGAGGTGTCGCTCTCCGATTATGCCGGAAAAGGCAAGTATGTGTTGGTGGACTTCTGGGCAGCCTGGTGCGGTCCCTGTCGCCAGGAGATGCCCCACGTGGCAGCTGCTTATGAAAAGTACAAGTCAAAAGGCTTCGAGGTGGTGGGTGTCTCTTTCGACCGGGATCGGGATGAATGGTTGGAGGGTATCAGCCAGATGAAGATGATCTGGCCGCAGATGTCAGATCTGATGTACTGGGACAGCCCGGTGGTCGATCTTTACGCCATCCAGGGTATTCCCCACACTGTGCTCCTCGACAAGGAGGGTATCATCATTGAGAAGAACCTTCGTGGGGAAGCACTCGATGCCAAGCTTACGGAACTGATGCCTTAACCGGGTGTCTGCATATAGGATATGAAGAATGGAGTTGCCACCGGGTTACTCCATTTTTTTGCCCCAACGAAATAAATATCTATTTTTGTGAAAAAGAAATGGAGATGATGCCAAGGAATCATTTTTTTGTTCTGGTTTTATTGGGTGCTTTGTTCACCCTTTTTCCCGGCACCCGTTCATTCGCACAAAGCAGACCTTTCACCGTGGTGATTGACCCCGGCCATGGGGGCAAGGACCCAGGGGCTGTGGGGGCAACCTCACGTGAAAAAGATATCGTCTTGTCGGTGGGTCTCAGGCTGGGGGCACTCATCGAGCAGCATCACAAGGATGTGGATGTGATCTACACGCGTGACAACGATCACTTCGTGGACTTGAAGAAGCGGGCTGAGATTGCCAATAAGGCGCATGCCGATCTCTTCATCTCGCTCCACTGCAACGCGCTGGACAGGAGGCGTACCTCCCCACAGGGGGTTGAGACCTTCGTGCTGGGCCTGCACCGCAGCAAGGACAACCTGGATGTGGCCAAAGCGGAGAATGCGGTGATCATGTATGAAGAGGATTATTCAGTGAAGTATGAAGGGTTCAACCCCAATGAGCCGGAATCTTATATCATCTTCGAATTCATGTCCAATGCGTTTCTCTCGCAGAGTGTCTATCTGGCCACCATTGTGCAGAACCAGCTGGTTACCGGTGCCAAAAGAGTGAATCGCAATGTCAGACAGGCCGGTTTTTTGGTGTTGCGTGAGGTAGGTATGCCCAGTATTCTGGTGGAATTGGGATATATCAGCAACCGCCAGGAGGAGAAATTCCTGAAAAGCAGCAGCGGTCAGACCACGTTGGCCAACGCCATTTACAACGGTTTCAGGGAGTATAAAAGAGAACATGACAAGAAGAGTTATGTCTTTAACAGCAACCCCACTTCACCCGTCACGGGTGACGCTGTCTCCTCTGCTGACAGACCCGGTGACAAGGAGTATCGCGTTCAGTTCCTCACCTCCTCCCGCAAATATGGGAAGGGATCAAAGGTTTTCAAAGGGCTTGATCCCGTGGATCATTATGTTGAGAATGGCTTATATAAGTATACCTATGGGAGTGCCGGCAGCCAGTCTCAGATTAACAGGACCTTACGTGAGGTTCGCAGGAGTTTCAAGGATGCTTTTGTCATCGAGATGGTGGATGGACAACGCCTGAAATAAGTACAACAATGAAAATAATTTCAAGAAACGCTCTTATCGGGCTGACATTCCTTGCCAGTCTAGTGATGATCTATTTTGGCATCAACTTTCTTAAAGGGGTCAATGTGCTGAAACAACAAAAGCATTATTATGCCCTTTTTGATGATGTAACCAGCCTGCTGCTCTCCTCCCCGGTGTACGTGAAGGGGTATCAGGTCGGACTGATCAGCACCATCAATATGGCTGCAACCGATCCGATGCAGTTTGCCGTGGCTATTAACCTGGAGGAGGAGTTCCCTATACCCGATGACAGTTACCTTGAGTATGGAACCGATCTCTTCGGAGCCTCCATGGCAACGCTCGTTCTCGGCAGTTCGCACACTCATATGCAGCCAGGTGATACCATCTCCGGTCACAAGGTGACGGGATTGATGGACGGAGCTGCAAAACTTATGCCCCGGGCTGATTCCCTCTTTCTGCGAGTAGACTCACTGCTGCTCTCGCTACAGCGAATCGCAGCCCATCCATCCTGGGAACAATCGATCGATGGGATTGGCAGTACCATCAACCAGCTTAGCCAAACCAGTCAAAGTCTCAATAGAATGGTGGTTGCCCTGGAAGGCGATTTACCTGAAATCAGCAACAATCTGCGTGCTGTTTCAGGTGATCTGAGCAAGGTTAGCAATGAACTCAGTGCCATGGATCTCAGCCGTACCTATGCCGGTATCGACGAGACTGTCAATAACCTGAAATTACTATCTGCCAGAATCAACAGCAAAGACAATTCTTTGGGGTTGCTCATGAATGACACCCGCCTGCATGACAGTCTTACCGTAACCATTGAGACTGCCACGAAGCTGCTTGAGGATATCCGTCTGAACCCCGGGCGTTACCTGAGTGTCAAGGTGAGTTTGTTTTGAATCTCCGGGTTACAGTTTTTAATCTGCCATCTCTTTTATATAGAATCAGTCTAAATAGTGATTAAGTTGTTGTTTAGATCGAAACAGGTTGACTGTCGGTCTTTACGTAACAAAATTGAAATAAAAACAAATTCCTTACATCAGCCGGCCGATTGATATATCTAATTGTGAGTCAGGGACCTAAGTATTCCGGAGTATTGTTAACAAAGAGATAATCAGATCATTGCCTCTATTTTACTGATAAATAACGTTCTTTATTTTGAAAGCCATCGATGGGGAAAAAGTTCATTTTTTTTTCTCGTTTATTTTTGCAAAATTTGTAATCTCTTTGCGGAAAATACAAAGATCATTTTTGAGATTCAATGAAAAACGACTGCCAGATTTTATGGAACAACTGTCTGAGTGTGATTCGGGACAACATCCCCGAACCGGCATTCAATACATGGTTTCTTCCCATTGTTCCACTCAAATACCTCGATCATGTGCTCACCGTTCAGGTTCCCAGTCAGTTTTTCTATGAATACCTGGAAGATAAATATCTGGATCTGATTCAGCAGACGCTTTACCGCGAGATCGGTGAGGGTACCATCCTCAATTACCGGATACTGGTAGAGACCGAAAGTAATACGGCGGTAGAGCTGCGCGGTGAGAGCAAACCGTTGGCTCAGGTCGACAAATCGCTTCGCAAGAAAATCACTGAGAAAGTTCCCAGTCCCTTCGACCGTGTTGAGACCACCGAGTTTGACTCACAGATCAACGGCAAATACCGTTTCATGAATTTCTTTGAAGGAGAGAGCAACCGGCTCTCAAGAACAGCGGCCGAAGCGGTAGCCAACAATCCGGCAAAGACTGCTTTCAACCCCCTCTTTGTACATGGACACTCCGGTGTGGGTAAGACCCATCTCTGTCATGCCATCGGCTCAAAGGTGCAGGAGCTTTATCCCGAGAAAAAGGTGCTCTATCTCTCGGCACATCTCTTCAAGGTGCAGTTTACCGATGCCCGTCGTTTCAATACGATCAATGATTTTATCAATTTTTATCAGAGCATCGATGTGCTGATTATTGATGATATCCATGAGCTGTCTGGTCTGGAGAAAACACAAAACACCTTCTTTCATATCTTTAACCATCTGCACCAGAACAACAAGCAGCTGGTGATGACCTCCGACTGTGCTCCTATGGATATGCAGGGAATGGAAGAGCGACTGTTAACCCGTTTTCGGTGGGGTCTCTCAACCAAACTGGAGCGACCTGACAAGGAGTTGCGCAAGAAGATTCTGCAAAACAAGGTGTTGTCTGACGGTCTTTCCATTCCTGAGAACGTAATTGATTTCATCGCAGAGAATGTAACCGAGAACGTGCGTGATCTTGAAGGGATTGTGGTATCGCTGATGGCTCATTCCATCATCAACAACCGTGAGATCGACATGACCCTGGCCCGGAGAGTGATGGAGCAAAGCATTCGTTTTGAACGGAAACGGATCACTGTTGAGAAGATTCAGGATACAGTATCCCAGTTTTTTAACGTGAAGAAGGAGTTAATTCATTCCTCATCACGTAAACGGGAGATTGTACAGGCACGACAGGTGACCATGTATTTTATCAAGAAGCATACAGAGTTGTCGCTCTCCCAGATCGGATTGCAGGTAGGGAACCGCAATCATGCCACGGTACTTCACGCCTGTAACACGGTTAAAAACTTCTATGAGGTTGACAAAGGGTTCCGTTCCGACATCGAGGAGATTGAGCGAATATTGAACTCCTGACTTCTCTCCCTCTACTTTCATCCATTCTTTCATTTTTTTCTGCTTCTATAGGTCGGAAAGCATAGTTTTCTTTATATTTGCCTTTTCCCCGGGTAATCTTACCCTGGTACTGAAAGTCATTAAGAAATGAACCAACGCTGTTACAACTGTTTTACTCTGGTTGTTCTGCTTGCTTTCTCTATTCCCCTTGCTGCACAGATACCGGATGGTTATTATGCCAGGGCAGAGGGAATGAGAGGTGCAGAGCTGAAGAGTGCCCTTTTTCGTGTGATTCGCGAACCGGCTGTACTCTCTTACACTGAGATATGGGAGGCATTTGAAGCGACTGATGCCCATAAGAATGACAAGGTGTGGGATATCTATTCCCATGAACCCCGCGGGGGAGGAGCCACTGATGGTTTTGATTTCAGGCAGCACCGTTGTGGGTCCATCCGTAAGGAGGGTGATTGTTACAACCGTGAGCATCTCTTCCCCAGAAGCTGGTTCCGTGGTACCTCTATCCTGGAGTCCGATCTGTTTCATATCTATCCCACTGATGGTTATGTGAATAACCGGCGCGGCAATCTTCCGTTCGGAGAAGTGGGGATCATGAATTGGGAGTCTACAAATGGCTCAAAGATTGGTCAGAACACTTTTGGTGGTTACAGCAAAACAGTTTTTGAACCCATCGATGAATACAAGGGGGATGTTGCGCGCAGCTATTTTTATGTGGTGACAGCCTATGAGGACCATCTCCACCGATGGCACTCCGATCAGTTGGGAGGAGATCGTTATCCCGGTTTCAGCAAGTGGTCTCTCGATCTGTTGTTGAAATGGCACAGGGAGGACCCTGTGAGTCTTAAAGAGGTACGTCGCAATGAAGCGATCTATCGGTTGCAGAAAAACCGCAATCCCTATATTGATTATCCGGAGCTGGTGGAGTGTGTCTGGGGGAGTTCTGACTCTTCTCTTTTTTGCCAGGAGGCAATGAGCGACAGCTTCCGGGCAATAGAGTACAGTCCCTTTGAGCGATGGCTGGAGAGGGTGAAGTCTTTGATATGGATCAGATAAGAGATGAAACGACACCAGAGATTGATTCTGTTGCTGACGGCTGTTACTGCTATCACTTCTCCTGTTGCCGCTGACTCGCTGAAGGTAGCGTTGGTGACCGATATTCATTATTTCTCACCTGCTCTTTTCGACGAGGGAGAAGCACTCCATACATATGAACAGCTATCAGGCAGACGCTTTTCTCTCCAGCATAAGGTGCTGGACCAGGTGTGGCGTGAGCTACTGTACGAGAGACCTGACCTGTTGCTTATCCCGGGTGATCTCACCCATCATGGTGAACGGCAGAGTCATCTTGAGCTGATTGCCAGACTCCATGAAATGGAAAAGAGTGGTACCCGGGTCCTTGTGGTGCCGGGCAACCACGATATCAATATACCCAATGCCGTCTCCTATCAGGGGCATGAGCGTCTGCCGGTTGAAAGCATCACCAAGGATGAGTTCGCGGCACTTTATGAGCCGTTTGGCTATGGAGAAGCAATCCGGAGGGATGAGTCATCACTCAGCTATGTTGCCACGCTGGATGAAGAGCATTGGATTCTCTGTTTCGATAGCAACCGTTACGATGAGCATGACAGCGGGTCGATTACGGCAGGACGTATCAGGCCGCAAACAATGGCGTGGGCTCTTTCGGTGCTCCGTGAGGCCAGGGAGAAAGGCATTACCGTTCTGGGGATGATGCATCATGGAGTGGTGGAACATATGCCCTACCAATCGACTTTCTTTCCTGACTACCTGGTGGAGGAGTGGGAGCAGCATGCCGAGGCATTGGCCGACGCGGGAATGCCGATCATCTTCACCGGTCATTTTCATTCGAACGATGTAACCCTCTACAGTTCATCATCGGGGAACAAGATCTATGACGTTGAAACGGCTACACTGGCGCATTATCCCTTTGCCTGGAGGATGATGGTGCTTGCAGGAGACAGTCTTCATGTTGAGAGTCGTTTCCTCACCGCGCTGCCTGGTGATGTCAACCTGGAAGAAGAGGCACGCCGTCGACTGGAAGGTGTCACCTATCGTGTGGCTGAAGGGCGTCTGAAGGGATTTGGGTTCCCCCTGCCAGAGGATCTGATGCCACTTCTCACCGACCTGATCGTGAAGCTGTATCTGCAACATGTAAAAGGAGATGAGCGTGTTGATCCCTCGTTGATGGAGGTCTTGCGGAAGGTTGCCTCCTATATGGAAAATGAGGAGGAAATAAACGATCTTGCGTTCGATTTCCCTCCGGAGGATCTAAACGTGAAGATAGGTTGGGAAAAGTAAGTTCGATTGAAGCCGATTGAGTGTCATTGGTGGAGAGTATGATTGAACGGTGAGAACGTGTAGCCGGGAGAGAATAGAGGAAACAGGGATTGATGGGAAAGAGAACGAAGGAGCATGGCGGTTTGTTACCTTGCCTGCATGCGGGAGTAATAGAAGCTGGATGTGACGAAGCAGGTCGTGGATGTCTTGCCGGCCCGGTGTACGCTGCTGCTGTCATCCTCCCTACCGGATTTCGTTGTGACCTGCTCAACGACTCCAAACAACTCACCGAGCGACAGAGGGAGTATCTCCGTGCAGTGATTGAGCGTGAGGCTCTCTCATTTGCCGTGGCATCCTGTTCACCTGAAGAGATCGATCAGATCAATATTCTTCGTGCTTCCATCGAGGCGATGCATCGTGCGCTGCGATCCCTTGGCACTATCCCACAGCACATATTGGTTGATGGCAACCGTTTTCTACCCTATGAAGAGGTCCCCCACACTTGTGTCATCAAGGGAGACGGGAAATACCTGTCAATTGCGGCGGCATCGGTACTGGCAAAAACCTGGCGCGACGATCATATGCGGGTGTTGGACCGACAGCTCCCGGAATACGGATGGTGCCGAAACAAGGGGTATCCCACCCGGGAACACCGGGAGGCAATTCGCATTCATGGTGTTTCGCCTTTTCACCGCAGAAGTTTCGCTTTACTGGAACGGCAATTATCGTTCAACTTCTGATCCTGAGACTCCAGACAGTGTGAGGAGTCTAAAGCCCTTTCATGGAGAGCTGAATCCGCTTCCTCTCGTGATCCACTGAGAGTATCTTCACCTTTACATGCTGATGTAGCGATACCACCTCGGCTACATTTGAGACATAGCGGTCAGCTAACTCTGAGATGTGGACCAATCCGTTTTCCTTGATGCCGATATCGACAAAGCAGCCAAAATTGGTGATATTGGTCACAATGCCGGGCAGGATCATTCCTTCCTTCAGGTCTGTGATCAGCCGTATGGAGGGATCAAACTCCAGCGTCTGCACTTTCGAGCGGGGGTCACGCCCCGGCTTCTCCAGCTCCTGCAGGATATCGTTCAGCGTCTCTTCACCCACGCTGTCGCTTTTATACTTATTCTTATCAATAGTGGCAATCCGCTCTTTACTGGCGATCAACTCATTCAGACCACACCCGAGGTCGTTCGCCATTTTCATCACAACGGCATAGCTTTCGGGATGGACGGCTGAGTTGTCGAGTGGGTTTTCCCCTCCCGGTATCCGGAGGAAGCCGGCGCACTGTTCGAAGGCTTTCACTCCCAGCCGGGGTACTTTTTTCAGCTCCTGACGTGTGCGGAAGGGTCCGTTTTCTTTACGCCATTCACAGATGTTGTGTGCCAGTGACTCACCCAGTCCCGAGACATAGGTAAGCAGGTGTCTGCTTGCCGTGTTGAGGTTGACCCCCACCAGGTTCACGCAACTCTCCACTGTTTGGTCGAGCGATCGCTTCAGTCTCACCTGGTCCACATCATGCTGGTACTGACCCACCCCAATCGCCTTGGGGTCGATCTTCACCAGCTCCGCCAGCGGGTCGCTCAGTCGCCGGCCGATGGAGACGGCACCCCGCACGGTGACATCATACTCCGGGAATTCTTCACGGGCAATTTTCGAGGCTGAGTAGACCGACGCACCGCTCTCACTCACCACGAACACCTTCACCTCCTTCTCATAGCGAAGATTGGTGATGAAACGCTCTGTCTCACGGCTGGCGGTGCCATTGCCAATGGCGATGGCATCGATCCGGTAGGTGGAGACCAGCTTCACCACCTTGCTGCCTGCCTTGCCTTGTTCCTGTTGCGGCGGGTGGGGGTAGATGGTCTCGTTGTGTAGCAGGTTACCCTGCTCATCGAGGCATACCAGCTTGCAGCCACTGCGAAAGCCCGGGTCAATGCCCAGGATGCGCTGCTGCCCCAGCGGTGGTGCCAGCAGCAATTGTCGCAGGTTCTCCGCAAAAACGGCGATGGCTGCCGTGTCTGCCTGCTCCCTGGAGAGATTGGCGAACTCGGTCTCGAGGGAGGGCTTCAATAGTCTCTTGTAGCCATCCTTCACCGCTTCAGCCACATGGAAGGCTGCTTCGCTGTTGTTCTTCACAAACCGTCGTTCCAGTTTGTCCAGACAATGCTCATCATCAGGTGAGAGTGACACCCGGAGGAAACCCTCCTTCTCGCCACGACGAATGGCTAGCAGCCGGTGAGAAGGACAGCGGGAGAGGGGGGTGGTGAAATCGAAGTAATCCCGGTACTTCTCTCCCTCCGACTCTTTTCCTTTTACTACGGTTGCGGTGATCATCGCTTCACGGGCAAAGATGTTGCGCACCGACTGTCGTGCTGCAGCATCTTCATTCACCCATTCGGCAATGATGTCGCGCGCTCCTTGCAGTGCATCTTCAATGTGGGGGACTTCTGCCTTCAGGTAACCGGTGGCAATGCTGTCAACCGGAGCCTGCTGTTGCGTCATCAGCCAGCTGGCCAGTCCCTCCAGCCCTTTCTTGCGGGCCATTTCGGCTTTGGTCTGTCGCTTTGGCTTGAAGGGAAGATAGAGATCTTCCAGCAGGTTGCTTTCCCGGCAGTCGCGGATCTGCTTCTCCAGCTCCGGTGTCAGCTTCTCCTGTTCGCCAATTGACTTCAGCACATATTCCTTTCGCTTTTCCAGCTCCTCATGCTTCTCCTTCAGCTCGCCGATACGGGCTATCTGTACCTCGTCGAGGCCGCCGGTGACCTCCTTGCGGTAACGACTGATAAAGGGGATGGTAGCCCCCTCGTTCAGCAGACGTAGCGTGTTTTCAATACTTTTGAGTGGCAGTTGAAGCGATTCGGCGATCAGGGATGAAATCAGAGACATGGTTTCTTTTCAGTTTGATGACTGTTCTTGTTCAGGTACAAATGTAC